>JAEEGL011124170.1_pt1 | contig 10303 bp, 5 predicted proteins | sample 9134231 | NCBI WGS metagenome assembly JAEEGL01 (sample SAMN16246548, study PRJNA631951) | gut metagenome | biome: gut microbiome; feature: rumen; material: fiber-attached | host: Bos | place: Iran: Karaj | collected 2018-10
AAGACCATTAGTAAGATCTGTTGAACCTACGCTGAGCTGTCCAAGGCCTTCCTGTAATGTTTCAGCTCCGCTAGAGAGTGCACCTGTTCCAGCTAAAAGCTGCTGTATCGCAAGCTTCTGGGCATCTGTCATGCCTACACCACTCATACCACTAAGAACATTATCAAATACACTTACAGCTGTGCCTGTTGCTGAATAAGCAGACATATACAGTGCAACAAGTGTAGCCTGCTGTGTTGCTGCATCCTTAGCTGCAGCTGCTTTCTGAGCATACTCAGCTTCTGCTGCCGCTTTAGCCTCTGCTGCTTTGGCCTCATACTCCTTGCCTGCCTCCTCAAGTGCAGCTTTAACAGCATCAGCTATCATTGCTTTAACCTGTTCCTCAGTATATCCTGACTGCTGAACATTCTCGCCGTCATTTCCACTATTCTGGTTAGCAACTGTTTCTCCGTTATTAGTATTCTGATCATCAGCTGGTACTGGATTGCCATTATCATTCTGGTTATCTACCGGTGTTGAAGCTGCTGGCACAGTCTCATCAGTAATTGTAGTCGTATTTGTGTTTGTATCTGCAGGTGTCTCGTTAGGTGTTTCTGTAGATGCCTCTGCAGCTGAATCTGTAGTTGTCTCATCATCAGCCTTGGGCTCTGCATCAGGATTCTGAAGGTCTCCGCCTGTTACATCCAAATCAAGCTCAGCACCATTATCTTCCTGATGTACATCCCCTGACTGGGTTCCAGCCATCTGTGCAAGTCCTGCAGCCTTAACTGCCTCAACGTTATCTGCTGTGATCTCACCTTTTGTGACTTGGCTCAATATTCCAAGTGTAGTCTCAGAGCACGCTACGCCAGGAGTTGTGAGATAAGCATTAGCAGCAGCGAATGCATCTCTTTTTTCCTTAAGTGTGTCAACTGATCCCTGAAGATTTCCAACCATACTATTCATTGAATTTACGAGGTCATTAACACCCGTATCAACCTGCTTAGCACCTGCTGCTACGCTTCCTGCACCTGTCTCAGCACTCTTGATACCATTTGAAATCTTAGCAGAGCCTTCCTTGGCAGATGCAGCGCCCTTTGCCAGAGCGCCTGCTCCTGCATTAACCTTGGAAACACCATCTGTATAAGCAACTATACCGTCGTACAGACTTCCTGTACCATCGCAGAGCTTACCAGCACCATCCTTGAGACTGCTTGTTCCATCTGCAAGTTTACCTGCTCCATCTACAAGCTGTCCTGCTCCATCTGCAAGCTTACCTGTTCCATCTTTAAGCTTGCCTGTTCCATCTTTAAGCTTACCTGTGCCATCCTTGAGCTTACCTGTACCATCCTTGAGCTCTTTAGTACCATCGTAGAGCTTACTTGTTCCATCCTTAAGCTCACTAGTACCATCGTAGAGCTTACTTGTTCCATCCTTAAGCTCATTAGCACCATCTACAAGCTTATTAGAACCATCATTAAGCTCGTTCATGTCATCCTTGAGGTCATCGATCTTATCTGAGTCTGTAAGGTCAGTAACACCGAAATCTGAAAGAATATCAGAGCTTGCCATTGTAATTGTCATACCAAGTTCGAAATCTGTCGTATCTGCTGTAATCTCAAAACCATTTGAAAGCTTATCCTGAAGCTCTTTGGAATCATCAAGCTCATCCCACTTATCATCAGAGATATTAAGGCTCTCTTTTAATCCTGGAAGAGCAACACCCATAACGATGTAGTTACTGCCATCAGAAATGATCTTACCATTTGAGATCTCTACATTTGTAAACTTATCTGAATCAAGCATCATACCTGAAACCATTGCAAATGGTGTGTAAACTTCAATGTCCTTGCCATCAACATCTACTGTCTGCTTAGCCTTGTTCTCATACTCAAAGCGGATTGTAACTCTTCCGCTCTTGCCAGCAAGGTCTGCAGGTGAGATTTCTTGGCCATCCAGTGTATATGTGATCTTCATGTCTACTGGAAGCTCTTTGTCTGTAGTTCCCTGATAGTAGATGTCAGAGCCTTCTGCATCCCATGTAACTGTTCCATCGCCGTTATCTGTGAAGGTCTCATCACCCTTAACATTAACGATATCCTTGAGCTCTGTAGTATCTGAAAGCTCACTGGAAGCTGTAGCATTCTTGAGCCATTCACTAACGATTACATCGTTAACAGAACCATTTGCATCTGCTGTAACATAAACTGTCTCAACCTTACCAGCCTCGCCTATTGAAGCTGCAACCTGAGCACCAGCCATGATACTCTTTTCAATCTGCTGTTCCTGTTGTGTCTCAACAATAGCGCTTGCTGTGTCTGCTGTAGAAGCTGTATTAGAACCGCACGCTACTGTCATAACAGCCATCATGCATGCCATAATTACTGAAATTGATCTTAAAAGATTCTTCTTAACCATACTCTCCTCTTTTCTGCACCTAAGGTGCTTTCTATTGTTTGTCCTGTAGCTACAGGACTATGTATTCATATTTATCCCAGATCTCAGGCAACCTTGTGAATGTGTAGGTGATGATCACCGTGATGTCCGCCGTGGTGAGGCTTTGGTCCATCCACCTTCATACCGAAGGTTGTTCTCATGATCAGTCCGTCGAAGATCATGTACATAGCTGGAAGTACCAGGATTACAGTGAACATACTGATGATGGCACCTCTTGCCATGAGGTTACAAAGTGAACCGATCATATCGATACTGGAGATAAGACCAACACCAAAGGTTGCTGCAAAGAATGAAAGCGCACTTACGATAACTGACTTCATACTGGTTGTAAGAGCAATAAGTGTTGCTTCCTTCTTTTCGTGTCCAGCTTCTCTCTCATTTAAGTATCTTGTTGTCATGAGAATCGCATAATCAACTGTAGCTCCCAGCTGAATCGTTCCGATTACAACAGATGAAATGAAAGGAATTGTAGTCTGTGTGTAATAAGGAAGTCCCATGTTAACGAAGATCGCGAACTCAATAACTGCAACCAGGATAAATGGAAGTGATGCTGACTTTAGTACGAAAGCGATGATCAGGAACACAAGTCCAATTGATACTGTGTTAACTACCTGGAAATCGTGGTTGGTAATATTGATAAGATCCTTGGTACATGGAGCCTCACCAACAACCATTGCCTCTGGATCGTAGCTCTTAACTATCTTGTCTACAGTTGCTATCTGATTATTGATCTCATCAGATGCGATCTTATAATCTGTTGTCAAAAGAACCATCTTCCACTGGTCACTCTCAAGGTCTGAAAGAAGATCTTCAGGAATGAATTCTCTTGGAAGTGAAGGTCCCATAAGTGAATCTGTGCCGAGTACTAAAAGAATTCCATCTGTATTCTTAAGTTCATGAATCATCTGATTCATCTGAGCTGTATCAAGATTCTTGTCTACCAGAAGCATATATGCTGAGTTCATATCAAACTCTTCATCAACCTTATTAGCTCCCTGTACGCTTTCCAGAGTATCTGGAAGGGTCTGTGTCAGGTCATAATATACGCTGGCATGATTGTTACCATATACAGCTGGTGTGATCAGTGCCAGGAAAACCAGGAAGAATACAAGATAGTGTTTAGACACAAACTCAGGTATCTTAACAAACTCAGGCATCAGTGGCTTGTGCTTGGTCTTCTCTATAAGCTTGTCAAAGACAAGGATCATACTAGGAAGAATTGTTACGCAGCCGATAACTCCGAATACAACGCCCTTAGCCATTACTACACCGAGGTCAAGACCAAGTGTAAAGCTCATGAAGCAAAGAGCTACAAAGCCGGCGATTGTTGTGATGGAGCTACCAATAACTGATGTGAAGGTTGCTGAAATAGCCTTGGCCATGGCATCCTTTTTATCATCGTTATTCTCAAGCTCTTCCTGATAGCTGTGCCAAAGGAAGATTGAGTAGTCAAGTGTAACTCCCAGCTGAAGTACCGCACTAAGTGACTGTGTAATAAAAGAAATCTCGCCCTTGAATACGTTTGTACCCATGTTGTAGACGATCGCCATTCCTATACTTGTAAGGAAGAACAGTGGAATCAAGTAAGAATCCATTGTAAGTGACAGAACTATTACAGCAAGAAGTACTGCGATTCCTACATAAATAGGTGTCTCTTTTTCTGCCATGTTCTTGGTATCTGTAACAATGGCGCTCATGCCACTCATAAAGCACTGCTTGTTGGAAACCTTCCTGATATCTTCAATGGCCTGCATTGTACCATCAGCAGAAGTTCCCTCGTCAAAGATGATGAACATCATTGTGGCGTTGTCGCTGTTAAAGGCCTCATATACTCTGTCTGGAAGCATCTCCATTGGAACTGAGATATCCATAACCGAGTCGTACCAGATAACATCTGATACATGGTCTACCTGTTCTATCTGTGATTTCAGATTAGAAACATCCTTCTCTTCCATTCCCTCTGCTACATATAAGACGAAGGCTCCAGTTCCAAACTGATCCAGCAGAATGTCCTGTCCCTGCATAGTCTCAATGTCTTTTGGCAGATATGTAAGGATGTCGTAATTGACTCTGGTGTTAAAATATCCGATTGCTGATGGTATCAGTAAAGCGAATGCAACAGCCAGAATCACATATCTGAGCTTAACTATTAGCTGTGAAAGCTTGTTCATAACACTTCCTCCTCTGAAATAAAGTTCCGATAATTAAAAAAATGACCGAAATTCATTATTGACCAATGGTCATTTTTCTATAGTATGGTATATCACATAAATGACCATCGGTCAATATTTTTGAAAAAATATTTTCAGGGCTAAAGTTTCCAGATGAAATAATATTCATCCTGCCACGTTATTACATCAGCACTTGCATCCATATGGTAGAATATGTACAGAAAGAGGAATAAAAATGGGAAAAGCAGATCAGAACAAGAAACTAAAAATGGAAAATCTTTTAAATGCCTCCTTTGAGTTATTCACATCTCAGGGGATAAATAAGACTTCTATTCAGGATATAGTAAATAAGGCAGAAGTTGCCAAGGGCACCTTCTACCTTTATTTCAAAGACAAGTATGATATCAGAAACAGACTTATCGCCCATAAGTCCAGTCAGCTGTTCATGCAGGCCTACAGCGCCCTTCAGAAAAAAAACATACATGATTTCGAGGGCAGACTTATTTTTATCATGGATTATGTTCTTGATGAGCTTGCTGCCAACAAGGGACTTCTGGCCTTCATATACAAGGATCTGTCATGGGCAGTATTCAAAAAAGCCCTCACCACTCCGCTAAGCAGTGAGGACGTAGATTTTGGTAAAGTATATACCGATATGATCAATGAATCCGGACTTAAATTCCGCGATCCCGAGGTCATGTTATTTATGATAATTGAGCTTGTGGGTTCTACAGGCTATAGCTCTATCATGTACAACGATCCTATTTCACTTGAGGACTTAAAGCCTTACTTGGAGCTTGCTGCCAGAAGTATTATCAAGCAGTTTGTTGTTGAATAAGCTGTTTACATCAATTCATCAACCTTTAGTACTTCAAAGCCCTCTGCTTTTCCTTTTAATTTGATCGTATCTCCAAGAGAAGTTACTTTTATTCTGCCCTCAAGGGCATCTGCTACAATGCGGCTGATATATACAGTTCCGCCAGGGGCGTTTGCTTCAAGTCTTGCTGCGGTGTTGACCGTATCTCCAATAGCTGTGTAGTCCATGTGCTTAACTGCGCCCATATTTCCTACAACTGCTGGTCCAAAGTTAACACCAACGCCAACTCTGAGCTCTTCCCCGATTTCTTCCTTTAGTTCATCTGAAACTCTTTTCGCACCATCTATGATGTCCATAGCGGTTCTGACTGCGTTGTAGATCGCATCATCCTGTGGAAGCGGAGCTCCCCAGAAGGCCATCATGGCATCGCCTACAAACTTATCAAGAGTTCCTTTGTTCTTTTCCACACAATCACTGGCCATTGTAAGGTATTTGTTGAGGATAAATACTACCTTTTCAGGAGATAATCTCTCTGACATAGTAGTAAAGCCTCTGACATCTACGAAAAGAACTGCTATATCGCAGGTCTTACCACCAAGTGACAGGTTCTCCATGCCCTCCTTCATGATCTCTTTAACGATCTCAGGAGCCACATATCTTTCAAAGGTCTTGGTGACTCTTCTCTTTTCAAGTGCTGCTCTAAGGTAATGAACTCCAAGAGAAGCAACATACATTATCAGTATTCCTAGTGGCATCCATATTACATGAACCAGCCAGCCTCTGACGTACAAAATATACGACACGCCAAGTGAAATGGCCATTATGAATACCATGATCACCGTAGCTGCCTTGACCGGAACCATGACAAAAACGGTAACTCCGACAAGTATAGCTATGAACAACAGGCCAGCCTGCAGGACGTCAGACATTTCTTTTTTATAATCGCCTCTTAGGAGTGCCTCTATAACATTGGCCTGATACTCTACTCCGTACATCTTCTGGGCTCTATCTATGGGAGCAAAGTACTCATCCTGAAGTCCTGCGGCATACGGGCCTATCAGTACTATCTTTCCAGCATAATAATCTGCCGGAACATCCCCGTTTATGAGCTTGTATAGATTCATTCCATCGTTGTAGGTTCCAGGTGTTGCAGTGTAGGACAGATAGAAGTGTCCTCTTTCATCAACTTCAGGATCATTTATTGTTATCCCATTCTGCTCACCGTACATGCTGGCTGCCTCGTGAGCCATGGAATAAATGCGTCTGGTATCACCCTTACTGTCCTGATAATCAAAGTACAAAAGCGAGTGTCTAAGAACACCATCCATATCGTACATGGCATTTATGTGGCCCTGACGGGTTACGTTTTTAAGGCCCTCATAAGGCTCATCATAGCCATATACGAGATGTCCATGCATTTGAAACTTGCCATTTTCATCCTCTATGAAACCTGAGCCAAATACGCCTGCTGACGCTACTATTACATTTCCAAGTTTCCCCGCTGCATTAGCCAGTCTACTGTCAGCAGCCTTATCAGTATCGCCAATATACAGCGTATCAATTGCTACAACTGCGGGCTTATTATCAGGGTCACTTCCCAGAGCCTCCAGAGCACTGGCCATAATGTTCCTATCCCAGGTATTATATGGGCCAAAGTGCTCTATGGTCTCATTATCAATGCCAATTATCACTACTTCGCCAGAGACTGCCTGTGGCTTCTGGTAAAGAGAATCCTGAATCCATTTATCTGCACGGTTAACAACCTTAAAATACACAGCAAAGGTATACAAAACCGTCAGTATAAAGAATAGAATGGCTAAATTTCTATATTTAGGTCTTTTAAGATAGCTTCTGATTATCTTCTTTCTCATGGCAAACGCCTTTTATAATCTATGATTAAGGTCCACCAGTTCCGTCACCGTTACCATTACCTGCATCAGGATCTACATAATTTGGATTATCAGGATTGGTATTATCAGGGTCAAACAGTTCACTGTTAGGATCTGCATATGGATTATAGTCATTATTTGTCTGCTGCTGAGTATTGTTTACCTGAGTGCTATTATTATCTACAAAATTACTATCATCCTGACCATCATCCTGATTCATGTTGTTGGACTGATTCAGGGCATTCTGCATTGCCTGCTGATCAAGTCTTGTCTGCTGCTCCAATCTTTCCTGCTCAGCCTGTTCTTCCTGAGCTCTTGCAAGATCCTGCTGGAACTGCAGATATGCTTCTTCCTGAGAACTGTTCTGCTCCTGAGCCTCAGATGCTGTTGGTGCTCTTCCCTCATCCTCACCAAATTCCTGATAGTGCTGATAAAGAGCTTCCGGATCATTTCCATACTGATCTACAACGTCCTGGTTCTGTGATGCGTAGTAAGCAGGATCAAATTCTGATGTATCTGGAAGTACTACTGCAGGTTTTGTCTCTTCTACTACCTGCTGCGGCTCTTCTACTTCTTCTGTAGATACCACTGCAGCTGCTTCCTCTACAACTTCCTCTGCGGAAGAACTTTCTGCTGCACTTGCAACTTCCTCTTTTTCAGGCTCTTCTATAACATCACCAGCATTGGTAGGAACTACATCTTCAGGAATCATTTCAATTCCAAGAATCTTATTCTTATCCCAGCCAGTAGCATTACATACCTTAGCTAAAAGAGGGTCATTTTCTATAAGTCTGTCCTTGATTGCCTGTTTAAGATCGTCTTCTGAAACATCCTCAAGAGTAAACATGATGCTGTCCTTGGGCCTATCATTGTACAGATATACTCTGATTCTCTGGCCTGCCTTTACTCTTATAACCTTCTGTTCGCCTGTTACAGGGTTGGTACCTATAACTTCAACCTCTCCATCTGTGATATAGAGAGTTTCATGTCCTTCTTCATCAACTGCCACATATCCGGATGTTCCTCTGATACCAACTACCATGGATGAGGTTCTGATATCAAAGGTCTCATCTGCAGCAAGCTTCTTACTTACTTCAAAGAAAAGGCTTCCGTCCGTAAGCTTGATATTAAGCTTTTTGCCCTTTTGCTCGAACTGTGCTCTACTCTCATCATTGATCGTTACAACCTTGGAATCATCAAGAGCAATTGCAGCAAGGGAAGAACTCTCGGTCTTTATCGCATTTCCACTTGCAAGGCGAATGTTATCTATGATAGTCTTCTCTTTTTCTTTGTCGAATAGCTTAACTATTCCCTGCATCTTGAGGAGCCTCATAGTTGTAGCAGTCAGCCTTTGTGAATAGATAAATATAATAATTCCTGCTACAGAGGCCATGAGAATTGCAGCTATTACTGCAATTTTCTTAATACTAAAGGTCTTTTTCATGGTCACTCCTTTCCGGACAAGAGCCCATCTGTCCGAGGCGGTTTGTTAACTATGTATTTACCTCTCCCAAGCTTTACTTTCTTTGAATAGTTCCAGGATATTCCTGTCTATCTTCCCCTCCTGTGCCATGCTATCTAGTATTCCAAATGCCTTTTCCGTAGGCATCGGCGGTTTATATGGTCTGTCTTCCGCTGTCAGTGCATCATAGACATCTATGATCGTAAGGAATCTGACTTCCATCGGTATATCTTCGGCTTTCTTGTGCTGTGGATATCCTGAACCATCCAGTAGTTCATGATGTGATGAAGCCCATCCGGGAACCTTTGCGTATATCCCTCTGAAATCCATCTTGTCCAGCATCTTGCCGGTATATACCACATGGGACTGCATTGTGTTTCGCTCTTCATCTGTAAGAGTCCCCTTTCTTACAGTGATCGCTACTGTCTCATCCTCTGTTAAAAGAGCTATCTCTTTTCCCTCTTCATCTAAGATCTGAAGCTTAGCTGCTGCCCTAAGCTCATCCAGTACCTCATCTGGCAAAAAGCCCTTTGTATCGCTCTCATCTATAAGCTGATAGGCTTTTCTGATCTCCTCGATCTTAGCTTCGTGCTTGTCTTTATCAGCTGGATTTTTGAGTCCCTCGATTTCTTCCATGAGGCAGGCAACTGTTACTCTATTTTTGACAACTGCCTTTTTATCCCCAAGCCTTGTGGCCTTATCCATTACTTCAAGCGGAATTACCAGCTTGCCAATATCGTGAAGCCAGACACTCATGAGGAAGGAATCTGCCTCTTCATCGGTGAGAGGCCTGCTGTCGTGCTTCTGACCAACGTAATCAAGGAACTTCCTTGCGTAGCTCACCATGCTCTTTGTGTGATTGGCGTTGTAGGAGCTTCTGGTATCAATAGCCTCTACCATTACTTCCACGAAGGAATGAAGTGTATCAAGAACCTGCTGTGAAAGTCTTCTGTTGGTGAGGCTCACTGCTGCAAGAGATGCAAGTGCTGCGATTATGTCCTCTACTTCTACCGGGAAAGGAATAACCTCTCCTTTAGAGTCCTGAGCGTTTATGAGCTGGAGTACTCCTACCACTTCGCTCTTGTCATCCTCCAGCGGAATTACCAGCATTGACTTGGTCCTGTAGCCGTTCATGGCATCATACTTCTTGGCGCCAGAGAAATCATATTCCTCTGATTCATACACATCAGCTATATTGATTTTCTTTTTATCAAGCACCGCGCAAGCACTTACATATTCGCGGCTAAGCTTCAGCGGTGGCATTGATTTTTTCTTACTGGATGAATCATCCGGAAAGCCTGCTGCCCCAGTGTAGGTATTATGGAAAAAGAGCTGCTCTCCTTCCCTTACGTACACGGTCCCTGCATCGCAGTTACTGATCGTTATTGCTTCCTTGAGGATCATATCCAGAAGCTTATCTATGTTTTTTTCTGCAGATAAAGCAATCGCTATCTTTATCAGCTGATCAATCTGGAATTCCTTCATAAAGTGATAACCTCCCCTTCGTAGCCGAAGGATATATCTTTAC
>JAEEGL011751549.1_pt1 | contig 10303 bp, 7 predicted proteins | sample 9134231 | NCBI WGS metagenome assembly JAEEGL01 (sample SAMN16246548, study PRJNA631951) | gut metagenome | biome: gut microbiome; feature: rumen; material: fiber-attached | host: Bos | place: Iran: Karaj | collected 2018-10
CGCTGATCGTGCTCATGATGCAGATCGGAAGCTTCGTCCCGGCGCGCAAGGCGGACCTGTGCATCGTCGACCGGATCTTCACCCGGGTCGGTGCCTCGGACGACCTCTCGAGCGGCCAGAGCACCTTCATGGTCGAGATGAATGAGGTGGCGGGGATCCTCAGGAACGCGACGAAGGACTCGCTCCTCATCCTGGACGAGATCGGCCGCGGGACTTCCACCTTCGACGGCATGGCCATCGCCTGGGCCGTGATCGAGCACATCAGCAGCAAGAAGCTGCTCGGCGCGAAGACGCTGTTCGCGACCCACTACCACGAGCTGACGGAGCTCGAGGGAAAGATCGACAATGTCAACAACTACTGCGTCGCGGTGAAGGAGAACGGCGACGAGATCGCGTTCCTGCGCAAGATCGTAAAGGGCGGGGCGGACCGCAGCTACGGCATCCAGGTCGCACGGCTCGCCGGCATCCCCGACATGGTCATCGACCGCGCGAAGGAGATCGCGGAAGAGCTCTCCGACAACGACATCACGGAGCGGCTGCAGGATCTGGAAAAGGGAAGCGCTTCCTCCGCCGGCCGGCAGAAGAAGATGCCGCACTACGACGACGTCGACCTGACGCAGATGTCTCTCTCCTTCGAGATGAACCGCGACAAGGTCCTCGAGGAGTTAAAGAGCGCGGACATTCCCTCGATGACGCCGCTGGACGCCCTGAACATGCTCTACCGCATACAGAACGAACTGAAGAACACCTGGCAGTAAACAAGCCTTGGAACAGACGGGGAACACTATGGAGATCCATGTCCTGAATGAGGATACCATCAACAAGATCGCGGCCGGAGAAGTCGTGGAGCGGCCGAGTGCCGTCGCGAAGGAACTGATAGAGAACGCGATGGACGCCGGCGCGACCGCCATCACCTGTGAGATCAGGGACGGCGGGATCTCGCTCCTGCGCGTCACGGACAACGGGAGCGGCATCGCGGCGGGAGAGGTGCAGCGCGCCTTCCTGCGCCACGCGACCAGCAAGATCCGGGACGAGAAGGACCTGAGCGCCCTGCAGAGCCTGGGGTTCCGGGGCGAGGCGCTCTCAAGCATCGCCGCCGTCGCGCAGGTCGAGATGATCACGCGGACCGGAGACAGCATCGTGGGCATCCGCGCGACGAACCTTCCTTCGCCCGGGCCGGTGGATAACGTCCGCATGCAGACGGAGGAGATCGGCGCCCCGCAGGGGACGACCGTGATCGTGCGGAATCTGTTTTACAACGTCCCCGTCCGCAAAAAATTCCTTAAGACCGCCCAGACGGAAGCCGGCTACATCACGGACCTCGTACAGCGCATGGCGCTGTCGCACCCGGATATCTCGTTCCATTACCGCGTGAACGGGCAGGACAAGCTCCACACGACCGGAAACGGAAACCTGAAGGAAGTGATCTACAGGATCTTCGGAAAAGAGGTCTCGAAGCTCCTCGTGCCGGTCGCGGGGGCGGAGGGTCCCATGCAGCTCACCGGCTTCATCGCCAAACCCGAGCTGAACCGCGGCAGCCGCAGCCAGGAGATCTTTTTCGTCAACGGGAGGATGCTCCGGAGCGACCTGCTCTCCAAAGCGCTGGAGGAAGGCTACGGCACCGATCTCATGCAGCACCGCTTCCCGTTCGCCGTCCTGACGCTCCTCATGGATCCCGCCGGCGCGGACGTGAACGTCCATCCCTCCAAGATGGAGATCCGTTTCTCCGACGGCAAGGCCGTCTTTGACTTCGTCTCCTCCGCGGTCCGGCAGTCGCTCCGGGGAAAAGAACTGATCCCGGAGGCCACGCCGCTGACGGCGAAGGAGGAAGCCGCTCAGAGGCGGCAGGAAGAGAGCGCCGCTTATGAGGCGCTGAAGGACGAGCCCAGATATGAGCCGTTCGAGTCGGCGCGCACCTCGCAGATCGCGGAGCCGTCCGCCCGGTACGGACAGTCGCCGGATGCCGGCACAGCTCCCGCTGGAATTGTGGCACCCGGGCCCGGATCCCCGGCAGGCGCGGCACCTGAGGCGGCGTCTCCGGCATCCCCGGAGAACGCGGCAGACGGCGGCTTCGTGTTTGAGGACCGCCTGCCCGCCGGAAGCTTTGAGCAGCAGAGCTTCTTTGCCCCGTCCTCCGTGAAAGCTTCTCCCGTCCCCGAGCTCGCGGCATTCCGGGAGCTCGCGGCTGAAGAGGAGTTCCGGATCCTCACGCCGGAACACGCGGAGGAATACCGCATCGTCGGCCAGATCTTCGGCACCTACTGGATCGTGGAATTCCGCGATACGATGCTGCTGATCGACCAGCATGCCGCACACGAGAAGTGCAATTACGAGCACATCCTGCGCCGCCTGAAAGAAGGCGGGGGCGACGGCATGACCGCCTCCCAGATGCTCGCCCCGCCGATCGCCGTCTCCTTAAGCGGCCGCGAAGAGGCGGTCTATGAGCAGTACGCGGACCTCTTCACCCGCATGGGCTATGACATCGATCCTCTCGGCGAGAGCGCCTACGCGATCCGCGGGATCCCGCTGGAACTGTTCGGATGCGATCCGAAGCAGCTTTTCCAGGACACTCTGGACGAACTGCTCTCAGAGAAGCTCTCCGGCGATCCGGACCTGATCCTCTCGAAGATCGCGACGATGTCGTGCAAAGCCGCCGTCAAAGGCGGATGGCATATCAGCGAAGAAGAGGCGCGCGCGATGATCAGGGAACTCCTCACCCTGGAGGATCCCTATCACTGCCCGCACGGCAGGCCGACCATGATCCGCCTGTCCAGATATGAGATCGAGCGCAAAATCAAGCGCATTGTTTAAGGACTTCCATGAACGGAGCAGAAAGAGAAAAGACAAAGCGCCTGCCCCTCATCGTGATCGGCGGGCCGACCGCTTCCGGCAAGAGCGAGCTCGCGGTAGAACTGTGCCTGCGCCTTGACGGCTCAGTGATCTCCGCGGATTCCATGCAGGTCTACCGCGGCATGGACATCGGTTCCGCGAAAGTGACCGCACAGGAGATGAGAGGCGTTCCGCACGCGCTGATCGACATCGCGGACCCGGAGGACGACTGGAACGTTTTTCTCTTTCAGAAAAAGGCCTCGGACGCCATCGCGGATGCGCACCGGGCGGGGCGGCTTCCCTTTGTGACCGGCGGAACCGGCTTCTACATCCGCGCGCTGCTCTACGGGACGCAGTTTACAGAGACACAGACCGACACCGCTTACCGGGAGGCCTGTTACGAAAAGGCAAAGACCCCGGAGGGACTCGCGGACCTGTACCGCGCGCTGGAAGCATGCGACCCGGCGTCCGCTGAAACGATCCATCCGAACAACGTGAAGCGCGTCGTGCGCGCGTTGGAGTATTTCCGCCAGACGGGACAGAGGATCTCCGAGCACAACGGGGAGGAGCGGGCGCGTCCTCCGGTATACGATCACCTGTATTTCGCCCTGACGATGGACCGCGAAGAGCTCTACCGCCGGATCGACCTGCGCGTCGACCGCATGGTGCAGGAAGGTCTCGTCGCGGAAGTGGAGCGGCTTCTTACCGCCGGCGTCCCGCGGACGGCAGTCTCCATGCAGGGGCTCGGCTACAAGGAGACCGCGGCATACCTGGCTGGGGAGTGCACCCTCGCCGAGGCGCTGCAGAAGATCAAGACCGGCACGCGTCACTTCGCGAAGCGCCAGATCACCTGGCTGAAACAGGAAAAAGACGTCATCTGGATCGACCGCGGAGCATACGCCGGAACAGAAGAGATCGCGGACGTTCTCTGCGGCAGGATCCGCGCGCATTATAAAACTATTTAAGAGGAATCGGGGTAGATCAATGACAACGGAGACACAATACAAAGCGCTGGGCATCTCGGAACGCGTTCTCGCGTTTGCCCGTCCTGTCCTTTCTTCCCTTGAAGAGCGCTTTCAGAAGATCGACGAAAATGCGGAGCTGTGCCAGCTGCGCGTCATTCAGGCGATGCAGGAAGCGCGCGTCAGCGAGGCCTGCCTCAAGGGCACGACCGGCTACGGCTACGATGACATCGGGCGCGAGGCTCTGGAGAAGACTTACGCCGCGTATTTCCACACGGAGGACGCCCTCGTCCGCCCGCAGATCACCTGCGGCACGCACGCGCTCGCGCTCGCGCTGATGAGCAATCTGCGCCCCGGGCAGGTCCTTTTATCCGCCGCAGGCAAGCCTTACGACACGCTCGAGGAAGTCATCGGCATCCGCCCCTCCCGCGGGTCGCTCGCAGAGTACGGCATCGGCTACCGGCAGGTCGACCTGCTGCCGGACAGTTCCTTCGACTTCGACGGGATCCGCGCGGCGCTCCTTGATCCCGCTGTGCACCTCGTCACGATCCAGCGCTCCAAGGGATATCAGGAGAGAAAAACGCTGTCCGTGGATGAGATCGACAGCTGCATCCGCTTTGTGAAAGAGCTCCGCCCCGACGTGCTCTGCATGGTCGACAACTGCTACGGAGAGTTCACGGAAGAGAAGGAGCCCTCGGACGCCGGCGCCGACATGGTCGTCGGCTCCCTCATCAAGAATCCCGGCGGCGGCCTCTCGCCGATCGGCGGGTACATCGCCGGAACGAAGGAGTGCATCGCGAACGCCGCTGTGCGCCTCACTTCCCCCGGTCTCGGAAAGGAAGTCGGCGCGACGCTCGAAGTTCTCCCTGCCATGTTCCAGGGGTTCTTCCTCGCGCCTGTCGTCACGGCAAGCGCGCTGAAAGGCGCGGTCTTCGCGGCGGCCTGCTACGAAAAGCTCGGATTCGATGTGCTCCCGTCTTCCGGGGAAGAGCGCCACGACATCATCCAGGCGATCACATTCCACGACCCGGACGCCGTCATCGCTTTCTGCCAGGGCATCCAGGCCGCGTCCCCCGTGGACAGCTTCGTCGTTCCCGAACCTTGGGACATGCCCGGCTACGACTCGCCGGTCATCATGGCGGCCGGCGCCTTCGTCTCCGGCGCCTCAATTGAGCTGTCGGCGGACGGCCCGATCCGCGAGCCTTACAGCGTCTTTTTCCAGGGCGGCCTCACCTGGCCGCACGTCAAATTCGGGATCCTGAAGACGCTGCAGTACATGCTGGACAAAGGCCTGACTTCGCTGTAACGGGCGGTGTATAATCATCTTGACCGCACCTGCGCCGCACTATAAAATGAAATCCATCCCTGCCCCTGTCCGGAGAGAGGAAAGAGGCACCGGTGGTAAAAAAACAAGAGCAGCCGTTTGAGCGGTTTCTCACGTGCGGCGCGCAGGCGCTGACCAACGCTGAGCTGATCGCCCTGATCCTCCGAACGGGGACGGACGGCAGGAATGCAACTGAGCTGGCGAGGCAGATCCTTGAGACGGGGCATCCGGGGAGACAGGATCTGTCGGTTCTTTATGAGCTGAGCCTGAAGGATCTCACGAAGATCCGCGGCATCGGGGAAGTCCGGGCCGTGAAGCTCCTGGCGATCACGGAACTCTCGGCGAGACTATCGCGCGAGCGGGCAGGCAGGACGCTCCGGTTTTCCGATTCCGGAAGCATCGCCGGCTATTATATGGAAGAACTGCGGCATGAGAGGCAGGAAAAGCTTTTCCTCCTTCTCCTCACGAACCGGCTCTCCCTGATCCGCGAAGTCCTTCTCAGCGTGGGCACTTCACAGAGAGCGCTCTTTTCCCCGCGCGAGATCTTCCGGCAGGCAGTCCGGGAGGACGCCGCAGGATTCGTTCTCATGCACAACCATCCCTGCGGGGATCCCGCGCCGAGCCGGGAGGACATCCTCGTGACGAGGAAGATCCTTTCCCTCTCCCGGATGATGGACATACAGTTCCACGACCATGTCATCATCGGGGACGGCGTCTACGAGAGCATGAGAGAGAGCGGCTATATGGAGGACGGCAGGGACGCTGCCCTCCCGTAAACTGTTATCAGCATCAGAAGCACGCGCCGGTTTCCGGCGCCGTGAAACAGGTTTGATCATGGGTATATTATCAGGAAAAAATCTTGTCTCGAGCGGGTCCTTCGCGATCGATCTCGGGACGAACAACATCAAGATCTACAGCTCCGCGGGCGACCGGATCATGGTCCAGAAGAACATGATCGCCATCGAGAACAAGAAGCGGATGATCGCCTACGGGGACGCCGCTTATGAGATGTTTGAGAAGGCGCCCGGGAACATCAGCGTCACCGCGCCGATGTCGAGCGGCGTCATCGCGGATATCCGCAACATGGAGCAGCTCTTAAAGGCCTTCATGCTGGAGGTGCAGGGCGGATCGCTCCGGTCCGGCGACTATTTCATCGCGATCCCCACGGACGTCACGGAAGTCGAAAAGAGGGCGTTCTACGACCTCGTCCGCGACGCAGGCATCCGCGCTCGGAAGATCATGGCGGTGGAAAAGGCGATCGCCGACGGCCTCGGCATGGGGATCGACGTCAAGAATTCCCAGGGCGTGCTCGTCGTGGACGTGGGATACGACACGACAGAGATCTCGATCCTCTCGCTCGGCGGCATCGTCCTGTCAAGGATCATCAAGGTCGGCGGCCACGTGTTCGACGCCTCGATCGTGAGCGCCGTGCGCCGCGAGTTCAACCTCGTGATCGGCATGAAGACGGCGGAGAGCGTCCGGATCGCTTTCAACGACATCACACAGAACGAAGGCAAGGCCGTCGTCTACGGCCGCGACATCGTGACGGGACTTCCGATGGAGCGGACGCTTACGCATGACTTTGTCTCGGAATCCCTGAAGGAGAACTTCCGCGTGATCGTGGACAGCATCAAGCTGATCCTCGAGCGGACCCCTCCGGAGCTCGCCGCGGACATCTACCGGCACGGCCTGTTCCTCACGGGCGGCGCCTCCCAGGAGGAAGGACTCGCGCAGGAGATGAGCAATGAGATCCGTCTCGCCGTGAACCTCGCGGAGAGCCCGGTCAACAGCGTCGCGCTCGGCATCTCGCAGGTCATCCGCAAATCGCAGTACCGCTCGCTCGCTTACACGATCGAAGGACTTGGGAAATAATGAGTCAGGGCCCGAATATCGAAAAGATCGACAAGGAAGAGAAGTTCCAGATCCCGGCAAAGTACTGGATCCTTTTCATCAGTGCGCTCTGCGTGATCCTGATCGTCGTGACGTTCAACACCGCCGCGCTCGACGGCGTGACGGGCACGGGAGCCGGCTACATCGTGATCCCGTTCCAGGACGGCATCACCGCGGTCGGCAGCGCGCTGCGCGAGCATGCGCAGTCGGTGAAGGAGCTCCGGTCCTTAAGGGAAGAGAACGCGGCGCTGAAGAGCGAGCTCGATGACGTGAAGAGCGAGCTGTCCGCGCTGCAGCAGCAGGGCTATGAGCTGAACCGCCTTCAGGAACTCTACCGCGTCGACCAGCAGTACGTCTCCTACGAGAAGACCGGCGCCCGCATCATCGCGAAGGACCCCGGCAACTGGTACCATACTTTCCTGATCGACAAAGGCTCGGACGACGGCCTTGCCGTCGATATGAACGTCATCGCGTCCGGCGGGCTCGTCGGCCGCATCACGAAGACCGGGCCGAACTGGTCGCGCGTCGAGTCCATCATCAACGACAACGCGAACGTCGCGGGCTGCGTCCTCTCCACACAGGATGACCTCATGGTCTCCGGGGATCTGACGCTCTACTCGGACGGGATGATCCGCTTCTCCCAGCTCGTCGATTCCGCCGGCGCGGTCGCCGAGGGAGACAAGGTCGTCACCTCCCAGATCAGCGACAAATATCTGCCCGGGATCCTGATCGGCTACATCAGCACGACTCACCGCGACTACAACAACATCACCCGGTCCGGATACCTGATCCCCGCCGTGGATTTTGAGCATCTGGACACCGTCCTCGTCATCTTAAGGACCAAGGACATACCGGAAGAGGAGACGGAGAGCGGCAAGTGAAAAAGTTCATCAACATTCTGATCGGCATGCTCGTCGTGCTGGTCTGTTTCGTGATACAGACGACCGTGCTGCGGGGTTCGACCGGCCTGTCCTTCCGCCCGAACCTCCTGATCATCGCGGTCGTTTCGCTCTCCCTGTTCCTGGGAGATACGGCGGGCGTCTTTCTCGGCTTTTTTGCCGGGATCCTCTGCGACATCTGCTTCGGCCCGCTCCTCGGATTTCACGCGCTCCTTTTTGCCTGGACCGGCTATCTCTGCGGCAGGTTCACAGGCATCCTCTTCATCGAAGACCTGAAGTTTCCGCTCCTTCTGATCGAGGTGAGCGACTTCCTGTACTGCTTCTGCTGCTATATCTTCGAGTTCATGTTCCGCGCGAGAATGTTCGCCGGTTTCTTCACCACAAACTACATCATCCCCGAGATGATCTGCACGCTGCTTACGGGCGTCATCCTGTACCCGCTGCTCTCGCTTCTCTACAGAAGGGTCATGAAGGAGAAGACCGAGAGCCAGAAACGCCAGGAGAGAAGTGAACATGCGTAAGAGAAAAAAGCTCCTGCGGGATATGCAGGCGCTCTTTCAGAAACTGAACATCCGCGTCTTCCTGATGATCGCTGTGATCCTCATCCTCAGCGGCGGCCTCGTCTACCGGCTCTTCGGTCTGCAGATCGTCCGCGGCGACGAGTTCCTGAGTTCCTTCCAGCTGAGGATCCGGAGAGAAGTGACCGTTCCCGCTGCGCGCGGCAACATCTACGACCGGAACGGGGAACTGCTCGCGTACAATGAACTCGCCTATTCCGTCGTCATCCGCGACGTCTTCGACAACGGCTCCGGCAAGAATGCGGCGATCAACGACGTCATCCTCCGGACGATCGACATCATCGAGTCCCACGGGGGAGAGGTGACGGACGATTTCGGGATCAGCTGCGAGTACGGCTCCTTCCTCTTCCGGAGGAGCGGAAGACAGCACCTGCGTTTTCTCGCGGACGTCTACGGACACCTGTCCACCGACGAGCTGACCTATGCGGAGCGCTCGTCGACGCCCGATGAAGTCATGGCGTATCTCGCAAAGCAGTACGGGATCGAGACCGAAGAGCTGGCGAGCCCGGAAAAGCAGCTCCAGCTGACGATCATCCGCTGGCTGCTCAGCCTCAACAGCTACCAGAAATACATCGCCTCCCCGATCGCTTTCGACGTGGACGCGGAGACGGTCGCGACGATCATGGAGAACAGCGGCACCCTTCAGGGCGTCACCATCGAGGAGGACACGGTCCGCCGCTATCCCGACAGCAAGTACTTCTCCCAGATCCTCGGCTACACCGGCCGGGTCTCCACAGAGGAACTGCAGTCCCTGACGGAGGAAGACCCTTCCTACGAAGCGACGGACATCGTCGGCAAGGCCGGGATCGAGGCCTCCTTTGAGGCCGAGCTCCACGGGAAAAAGGGATCCCGCACGATCTACGTCGACAACCTCGGGCGCGTGCTCGGCGTCGAGGGCGAGGTCAGCCCGCAGACGGGAAACGACGTCTATCTGTCCGTCGACAAGGATCTCACGATGGCCGCGTACGACATCCTCGAGAAAAAGCTCTCCGAGATCCTTCTCGCCAAGATCCGCCCGGTCCGCGAGATGGAGATCACGGAAAACACATCCAGTTCCTCGCTCATCATCCCGATCTACGAGGTCTATTTCTCGGTCTTCAACAACAACGTCGTGAGCCTGTCCCACATGGCGGGGAACGAGGCGGGAGAGACCGAGCGGACCGTCCACGCGGCGATGGAAGAATACCGCAGGCAGGTCCTGAGCGAACTCGGCGCAGAGATCCGCGAGCGGCAGACGCCTTATGAGCAGCTGCCGAAGGAATACAAGATCTACGAGACCGGCTACATCGACACGCTGGAAGAGCGCGGCATCCTCGTAAAAGACCTGGAGGACACACAGGATCCTGTCTACATCGACTGGCACAAGAACGAGACGATCAGCATGACGCAGTTCCTGACGCACGCGGTCGAGGAAGGCTGGGTCGACGTGACGGCGCTCGGCATCGCGCGGTCCTATTCCGACACCGCCGAAGTGCTGGAAGCGATGATCCGCGACCAGGAAGCTTTTCTCCTCACGGATAAGGGATTTGAGAAAAAGGTGCTGCACTACATGATCCTGCAGGACCTCGTCTCGGGCAATCAGGTCTGCCGCATCCTCATGGAGCAGCAGCTCGTGACCGTGCCGACCGCCGAGAGAGAGCAGTTCGAGAGCGGCGTCATCGGTTCCTACGAGTTCATGCGCAACCGTATAAAAGAGCTGGACCTCACACCGGCGCAGCTCAATCTCGACCCTTACTCAGGCTCCATGGTCATCACCGATCCCTCGAGCGGACAGGTCCTCGCGCTCGTCAGCTACCCGAGCTACGACAACAACCGGATGTC
>JAEEGL013217407.1_pt1 | contig 10303 bp, 8 predicted proteins | sample 9134231 | NCBI WGS metagenome assembly JAEEGL01 (sample SAMN16246548, study PRJNA631951) | gut metagenome | biome: gut microbiome; feature: rumen; material: fiber-attached | host: Bos | place: Iran: Karaj | collected 2018-10
CGTCTCGGTCGCAAAGGTCGCGACCGAGGCGACGATGGAATCGCTCGTCGAATCTGTTTTTGAGGAACTCGGCGGACGCCGATCTTGAGATTGACGCCTGTTCGTTTGGCGTATTAATACGAAACGCCCCGACTTCTCGCGAGGAAAAGTCGGGGCGTGCTTTTATAGGGGACGTCGCGTTACGACGCCGAGATACACGGGCGATCAGACGCGCTTGAATTGGACGTCTTTTTCGTACTGCTCGACTTCGGCGATCCACTTTTCGCCGACCGGAACGCCCTGCTTCTCGCAGTAGTAATCCCAGACCGGACCGAAGGGCGCGGACTTGAGTTCTTCAAGGAGCGCGAGACGCTTCGTGTAGTTGAAATCAAGCTCGTACTGACGGAGTTGCTCGATCGGTTCGAGGGCGGCGCAGAGGAGCGCTTTAATCGCGTTGCGCGATCCAATCGTCCACGCGGCGACGCGGTTAATCGTCGCGTCAAAGAAGTCGAGCGCGAAGAAGGTGCGTTCGATGATGTTTGTGCGGATGAGTTCTTCCGCAATCGCGCGCATCTGGTCGTTCCAGATAACGACGTGGTCGGAGTCCCAACGAACGCCGCGGCTCACGTGAAGGAGAATCTCGTCGACGAACATCGCGGCGGCGGAAATCTTGTCGCTGATGCATTCGGTCGGATGATAGTGGCCCGCGTCGAGCGTCAGTACGAGACCGTTCTTGACGGCGTAACCCATGCAGAATTCGTGGCTGCCGACGGTGTAGCTTTCCACGCCGATGCCGAAGAGCTTGCTTTCAATGCCGTCGCGGATGTTTTCTTTCGGATACTTGACGGAGAAGATTTCGTCGTAGGAAGCGGCGAGCCGTTGACGCGGGGAAAGACGATCGACGGGCGTGTCTTTGAGTCCGTCCGGAGTCCAGTGGTTGACGACGCACGGGGTGCCGAGCTGTTCGCCGAAATAGTTCGCGATATTGCGGCAGCATTTGTCGTGACGAATCCAGAAATCGCGAATTTCTTTGTTCGGGTGCGAGAGCGTGAGCGTATCGGACGCTTTCGGGTGCGAGAAGAAGGTCGGGTTGAAGTCGAGTCCAATCTTCTGCGCCTTCGCCCAGTCGACCCACGTCTGGAAGTGTTCAGGACCGATCTCGTCGCGATCGACCTTCTTGCCGTTCGTTTCGAGATAGATCGCGTGCAGGTTGAAACGCTGAGTTCCGGGGATCAGGGACATCGCCTTTTCCGCGTCGGCGCGGAGTTCGTCCGGGGTGCGCGCTTTGCCGGGATAGTTGCCCGTCGTGAGGATGCCGCCGGAGAGGTCGCCGGCGTTTTCGAATCCGGCGACGTCGTCGCCCTGCCAGCAGTGGAGCGAAATCTGAATCTTCTCGACGCGTTCAATCGCCTTGTCGACGTCGACTCCAAGTTCCGCATAACGTTCTTTCGCGAGCGCGTACGCCTGTTCAATCTTACTCATTGTGTGTATAACTCCTGAATTTAAGGTTACGCGCCGCTATCGAGCGTCGCAGTAATAAATATGACAAATTTATCAAAAATAACGGCGAATTGTTCAAGTCCGATTTTTAAAAAACCGATATAGCCGTTAGGAATTTTTGTTTACGCTCAGACGCCGTTGAACGGCGTCGCGAGTCAGTCTTTCAAGGATGAAGCTATGAACGCGGTGAAAAACCAGTCTAAACGCGGCGAAACGCAGTCGCGTCGCCTTGTTCTTAAACGTTTCGCGATTCTCGGCGCCGTCGTTCTTGCGCCCGCGTTGCTTGGGGCCTCGGGGTGCGAGACCGTGAAAGGCATTTTCCACGAAAAACCCGCGAAACAGAACAAGACGATCGACGACGTGCTCAGCGAAGAGCGCCCAAGCTGGTAGTCTGCCTTTCTCGAATTCGAATACCCGACGACGCGCGGTCCTTATCGGTTCGCGCGTCTTTGATGTTTCTTGAACGCGGGGTTACGCGTTCAATTCCGCCTCGTCGTCGTCGCCGTCGCCGGGATCGAGCGTTCTATTCGCCATAAGCGCGGCGATCCATCGGGTTTCCGGGAAGGAGACGAAGATGATCTTCATGACGACCGCTAGGGGCGGCGAGAGGAACATCCCCACCGGACCGAGCAGCCACCCGAAGAAGATCAACGCGATGAGCACGATCAAGGGAGAAAGATCCAGCCCCTGCCCAAGCAGCTTTGGCTCCAGGACATAGCCGACGACGCAGTTAATCACTACGAACGCGGCCGCGTCGACGCAGCCGATCGCGACCCCGTGCTCGACCGTCGCCAAAACGATCGGAGGAATTGCCGCGACTACGGAACCGATGTTCGGAATGTAGTTGAGCAGGAACGCGACGAATCCCCAAAGCAGCGGATACTGAACTTTCGTAAGGAACATGAGCGCCGTGACGAGAACCCCGACGAGAAGGCTCATTTCCGTCTTGATCGCCATGTAATGACGAATATCCGAAAGAACGCCGAGAACGCGCCTGTCTTTAAATTCTCGCAGTCCGAACGCGGCGGCGAGTTTCTTCGGGAGTTTTGACCCCTCGACCAGCATAAAGACGAGCAACAGGGTCACGATGAGCGCCGTGCTCGCAAAATAACTAAGTTCGCCCGCAAGACCTCCGAGGAATCGGAACAGTTGCTGAGAACTCAATTTCACGGCGTTGAGCGCTTGATTTTTCCCTATGAGAGGTCCGTCGACGTCGACGTACGGATCATAATCGTCGTCATACGCGGGGTTGGAGTCGTCGCTAAAGAGGGAGCCGTCCTTGAGAATCTCGGGAGGAGTCTTGGGGATAAGGCGCGTTTCTTGAAGTTCCGACGGAGAAAGTCGACCGGGCGCGGCGGGGCGCGCAAGGGCGTCCGCGTCTCCGTTTTCGGCAAGGGGAACGTTTTCGTCCGCGGCGGCGACGATTTCAGAGTCTGCCGTCGCAAGTTCCGCGTTTTCTACGGACGGAGTCGGAAGATCGGTCGATTCGGGCGCGTCGCGCGAATCTGACGCGTCCGCAGACGCGGCGATCTTTTCGTCGAGAGGGGCGCGGGTCGGAATTTCCGCCACGTCGTCGACGACGTTCTCCTCACGTTCTCGGTTTCGCGCGTCGCGCGACTTTTTTGACGCCGGAGAACGGGAGACGTCCGCTTCCGATTCGGTCTCTGATTCTCTCCTTTGCGTTTTTTCTTCGTCGGCCGGGGTCTCAGACGGCTCCTCTTCCGGTTCTTTCAAGAAAGGAATGACGTCGCCGAGATCGAGATTGTAGCTTTCAAGCGTCGTGATGAAACGATGGCGATATTCCGGGATGTCGCGGGCAAATTGCGCGATCTGAGAACCGACGATCGTCGCGGCGCCGCCGCCGACGAGGAGAACGCCCGTGATGACGACCGTCATCGCCAGCCAGCCCGCAAGCCCGCGATTCTTTAACCAGTTAAGCGGCGAGACGAGGAGCACGGCGAAAAACGTCGCCATCAGAAAAGGACCAAGAACAGTTCGCGCCGCATGTAATCCCGCAAGAATGACGACGATCGAACTGATGATGACGCAATAATTCTTGAGCAAGCTCGGAGTAGAAATCTTCGGGCTTGCTTCTTCCGATTTCTTCATAGAATCGACTCTTCTCTGCATCGAGAAAGTCCCTTTGCGTTCAACGACGCTTTGTAACTAACATTTGGGTGGGCGTGAGCGCTTTGACGACGATGATCGGGACTCCGGTCGCCAGATCCTCGGGATCGTCTGTGAAAGCGTCGTACTCCATCGTCCGACCTTGTTGGACGATCTCAATTTTGCCCATGCCTTTACGTTCGGCGGGTATCTTCAGATAGACGACGCCCTCGGCGCTCTCCTCCGATCCGGCGACGATCGCGCCGTTGTAGTTGAAGGACGAGAGCATCCGCATGAGACGCAGGACGAGCCACATCGCCAACACGCCGGAGAGAATCGCGACGAGCAGCGCGACGGGCGGTTTTGCGCCGAACTCGTCCGCGGCGAGTCCGCCAAGTCCGAAGAACGCGATTCCCGCTGCGAGCGCGCGCAACGAGAAGACGCGCAGGAACCCCGCGCCCCCGTCGTGAACCTCGCCTCCCGAAGGGTCGCCGTCCAGTTCCGTATTAACGTCGACAGAACCTCCGTCAACGCCGTCGCCGCCCAGGCCCAATAGACCCAAGAGAAGGCTAAGCGTTACGATGACAAACCCAAAGACGGCGCAAAAAAAGTACAGCTGAGCCATATTCCGCCTCCTAAGTTTTCTCGGACGCCACAACCGAAACGTTTGACCGTTATTACCGTGAATTGTAGCCCACACGCCCGATAAAAGCAAGAATGCGCTTCTTTTTTTCTCAAATTTTCTAAAGTAGGGTCGATAAACTAAGAGGGGTATGGTAAAATATAACGAATAGAGAATGCCCAAATTTTAAGTAAAATTTAACAGCTTGCGGCGCGGCTTGGCGCTCCGAGACGCCCGCTTTATGCAACGAGGTCCAGATATGTCGTGCTTCATGTCGTTAGTCGGAGGTCAGGCGCTCTTCGGCTCGGCGGGTTCCGTCGTCGCAGTCGCCGCGATTCTTGTCGCTTTTGTGTTTTTCAGCGTGTTGATTCTTTTCGCCACGCGGTATAAGAGATGCCCGAGTAACCAGATCATGGTGATCTTCGGAAAGTCGTCGAGTCAATCTTCGGCGCTCTGCATCCATGGCGGCGCGAAATTCATCGTGCCTCTCTTGCAGGATTACGCGTTCCTGAGCCTCGAGCCGATGCAGATCGAAATTCCTCTTCGCGGCGCGCTCTCGATGGAAAACATCCGCGTCAACGTTCCGAGCGTTTTCTCGATCGCGATCGGCACGACGCCCGAACTTATGCAGAACGCGGCGATTCGTCTTCTCGGAATGACGCGTCCCGCCATAGCGAAACAGGCGGAAGACGTCATTTTCGGTCAGTTGCGTCAGGTGATCGCGTCGATGCGGATCGACGAAATCAACCGCGACCGCGAAGTCTTCCTCCAGAACATTCAGCAGTCGCTCGAACCGGAACTGCGTAAACTCGGCCTCATTCTCATCAACGTGAACGTCACGGACATCACGGACGAATCGGGCTACATCGAAGCGATCGGTCAGAAGGCGGCCTCGGAAGCGATTCAGAAGGCGCGCGGCGACGTCGCGGACAACGAGCGTATGGGCGAGATCCGCGTCGCCGACGCGGAAAAGGACAAGGCGATTCAGGTCGCCAACGCCAAAAAAGAGCAGACGATCGGAACCCGCGAAGCGGATCGTCAACAGATCGTCAAGACGGCGGAGATCGAGCAGGAACAGGCGGTTCGTCTCGCCGATCTCGAACGCGTCAAGCTCGTCGGTCAGCAGTCTGCGGAATTTTCGCGCGACGCCGAGATCAAGGAAGCGGAACGCGACATGCGTATTAAGCTCGCCGACGCGAACGCCGAGGCGGTCAAGGGCGAGAACCTCGCGCAAGCGGTCGTCGTGAACTCGACCGCGGAACTGGCGGTCAAGAAAGCGGAAGCGTTCGAATTGAGCGAAACGCGCAAGCGTCAAGCGAACGCGACTGTCGAAGAAGCGGAACACAAGGCGCAAACGCTCGCCGCGACCGCGAGAGCGGCGCGCGTCGAAGCGGAACGTCGCGCGGAACTCGAAGCGCCCGCCAAGGCGGAGAAAGCGCGCGTCATCGTCGAAGCGGAAGCGGTTGCGGAACAGAAGCGCATCGAGGCGGAAGGCGAGGCGGCGGCGATCTTCGCGAAACTCGAAGCGGAAGCGCGCGGTCAGTATGAAATCCTCAAGAAGAAGGGCGAAGGTCTCCACGAGATCGTCAAGGCGTGCGGCGGCGCGAAGGAAGCGTTCCAGATGCTCATGCTCGATCACTTCGACGAACTGGTCAACGCGTCCGCGCAGGCGATTTCCTCGATCAAGTTCGACAAGGTCGTCGTTTGGGACGGCGCGGGGGGCGCGAACGGCGCCGACGGCGCGACCGCGACCTCGAACTGGCTCCGCAATATGGCGAAGACGCTCCCGCCGATGCTCGAAGTCATGAAGGAAATCGGCGGCGTCGAATTCCCCGAAATCCTCGCGAAACTCGACGCGCAGAACGCGACTGACGTCGAATCGAAGCCCGCCGACGCTTCCGACGAAACGCCTGAGACGCCCGACTCAAGCGACAAAGACGTCTGACGTTATTCTGTTTCTGTTAAATGACGCGCGGCGTCCGAAAACGGTTCGGGCGCCGCGTTTTTTAATCGCCAGACTTCTGTGTCAAGAACGTCCCCGCGCCGTTCTTTCTACCGACGGTTTGACGTCCGTTTGAAAAAGGCGAGTCGCAGAGAACGCGGTTCTCAAACGACGCCCAGCAATTCAAGATCGTTTCCGTATGCGCCGCAGTCGTCCGGCTAAAACGCATGCCGTCCCGTCGCCACAAGGCTGTCGATATCTTCGTAGGCGTTTTCTATGGCTTCCTGATGGTATTGGAAATATCCGTCATAGATTTCTTGAGTCACGCCGCGTTTGTCCCATTCGCGCAGCACGTCGCCGGCGTCGCGGCCCTTGGCATAGGCGTAACATTCCAGTAGGTAGCCGAAAAAAAACAGCGCCTCGTTCGTTCTTGTCGTCATCGTCATTCGCCTCGGATATAAATTGAACTCCTCGGGTCGCCGACGACGCGTTCGCTTTCCCATATGTCAAATATCCCTTCCGCGCCGAAAGAGCCTAGCCCGTTTTCCTTATCTTGTAGAAGCGCGTGCGTTTGAGACGACATGAACGCGCGCAACGCGTCCATCGGCGCAAGACCGTACTTTTCGCTAATCATCGCCGAGACGGCTTGATCGTAATAATTCATGACTTCAGGAATCATACGGTTCATACGTTCTTCACCCCCGTAAAACAAACAGCTTCAACAGCGCGTTCAGTCTTTAAGACATACTGGTTTTTTAACTTCTGCGGTAGAAGCAGTTCAAGCGCGATTTCCCGAGTGATCGTTTCTGCAAAATAGAGGTTGAGCGTTTCGATCGTCCGATCGTTGGCAATCGGTCCGACGCTCGCGTCTCGCGTTGAAGAAGCCTAGTCATGCGGCTTTTTGCGAAACGAGTTTCTGGACGCTCTTGGGCGACAATCCGGTTAGCTCGGCGATCTCTTCAACCGCCATCCCGCCACGCTGGATTAACTTCAGGGCAAATTCTGTTCGACTTCTCTTTTCTCCCTTCTTTTCTCCTTTCTTTTCCCCTTTCTTTTCTCCTATTTCCATAGCCTCGTCGGCGATTTTCTTAACCCATTTTTCATATTCGCTCGTCATAATTTCCTGCCCTTCCCGAGTTCTTTTAAAGTATCGAACCGTATCCGCAAGCTCTTTGTAATACATTTTATCCGGATCTTCACAACAGAGGTCGGACATGAGGTTGCCGAGCGCCGTTTTAAGATTTCGAGAAGACGCGTTTACGCGTTTCCGACGTCGCCGCTCAATCGGGCGAACGTCCGCTTTGGAGGAGTTTGAGCGGCTCCGTTCGACCCGTTTTGATCGCAGGATAGAGGGCCGCGACGACGCAGAGCGCGAGCGTTAGGGAAAGTCCGAGCAACAGTCCTTCCGTCGGTAGAATCATGGCGGGATTGCGCGTTCCGAACATGCTCTGTCCGAGTTTGAGCGCGCCTTTAGCGGCGAGCGCGCCGAAGGCGAAGCTCGCCGCGGACGCGACGATTCCTATCATGACGCTTTCCGCGAGGATAATGCGGACGATCGCGCCGCGAGTCGTTCCGAGCGCGCGCATGATTCCGAACTGCCAGCGTCGCGAACGGACGGAGTTGGCGACGGCGCCGACGACCGCGATCGCCGCGATTGCGAGCGTCGTGAGCGGCGTCTTGCTCAGTCCCCAGATGACGGAATCGGCGCGGCGCGTGATCGATTCGACAAGCGATTCGCGCGTCGAAAGTTTAACGTACGCCGTTCGCGCCGCGCTAGTCGACGACGCGACGCCGCCCTCTTCGGCAAGGTCGCGTCTGAGGTTTCGAAGCGCGAGCCGGTCGCACGCCGCCTCCGTCGCCGCATAATCGACGGGCGCGCCCCCCGGCTGGTCGAACCAGAAGCACGAGCGCCGGTCGAGACCGTAGTCGTCCGCGACGACGCTCTCTCGCGCAAAGACGAGACCGCCCGAACGCCCAAAGTTGCGACGGACGCCCCCCGTTTTCGAGAGCCACTGCCAGCCGTCGAACGCGACGACTCCGACGACGGGATATTCCAAGACCTTTCCCGGTTCGCGAGGATGAACGACTTTAAGCGCGTCCCCCGCGTTGATTCCATAGTCGACGGAGAGCGAGTCTGTAACGACGACCCCGCGCCCGCTCCGCATCGCGAGCCGCGCTTTCTCGGGGTTCCCCTGAAGGAATTTGAGCCCGATCATCGGCCTCTTGCCGCCAAACGCCTTGTCGACGTCGACTCCGAAGAAGACGACGTTGGCGAAGGCGCTCTTCGCGGCGTTTTCCGGAACGGATCCTTCGGCGAACGCCGCCTGCTCGACGGCGATCGGAAGGAATCGGTCGGGATCGACCGTCGGGAGCGCCTTGAGTTCGTCGACCGTTTCAGAACGCAGCCCCGTCGGCAAGAACGCGACAAACGCGTCGGGCGTTCCGCTTTTCGGCAGGAAGGGCGCGAGCATCGAATAGCCCCAAATCTGCATCATGACGAAGAGCCCGCCGCCGACGCTCAGCGCGATCGAGACGGCGACGACGCGTCTGGAATTTCCGGAGAATTCGCGGCGTAGCGTCTGAGGATCAAAGCGTAAGAGAAACGCAAGCGGGGGCAGAAGGGCGATCTCCGCCGCGCGAACGGCCAGCGGAATGAGGAACGCGACGCCGACCGCCAGCGCAAGGACGGAGAGCGCCGTAAGAAGGGGCGAAGGGAGCGAGCCGCTTTTAACCGACGAGTCGACGAATCCCACGTAAAAGCGAGCGAGCGTCAGCCCGACGACCGTCGCGACGACGAGGTTCCGCGTTTGGCGGCGCTTTGCAACGAGACGCGGAACCTTTTGTTCATGGACCCCGAGCGCCTCAAGCGGCTTGACGCGCGCGCTTTGAAACATCGGAAAGAGCGCCGCTAGAATCCCGCCGACGACGGTGCAAAGAAACGAGAACCCCGCCGTCTGCAAGTTCAAACCCGTCGCCTTCCCGGAAATGATAAGAACGAGCGACCAGCCCGCGATCATCCCGGCGATCCAGCCCGGAATCGCCAGAATCAGTCCCTCGATCAGAATCGAAAGGGAAACCTGAGCGCGCGTCAGTCCGGAAACGCGGTAGAACGCGATGAGCCGCCGGTCTTCGTCCACGCTCGTGTTGAGTGCCGTAAAGACGATGAGGAGCGCCGCGAGAGACGCTAAAAGCGCGCCGCTTGCCGCCTGAATTTGGAACGATCGGTTCTGCCTTATTGCGTCGAGACGACGCTGAACGAGGTCGTCGCGCGAAACGGCTTCGACGGCGGGAGTCGCGTTTTTGAACGTCTCGCTCCACTTGTCCCGAAACGCGTCGACGGAGCCGCGTAGCTTTAGATAGAGCGCTTCCGTCGTTAAGGGAAGATTTGCCGATTCCGCGATTTCTTCGCCGAGCGCGCGCGAAATATAAAAGCTTTCAAAGTCGGGATCGTCGACGATTCCGACGATTTCGAGCTGGTATTCGACCATTTGACCGATAAGGGACGCAATTCCGAGGAGAATCAGCGGGTCGCCGACCTTCACGCCGAATTTCTTCGCGCCGCGCGCGGTCATGACCGCTTCGCGGGGAACCGGACCGTCGCCGGTCGTCGCGCGGAACCATCGTCCGTCTTGGAGTTCGAAAGGAGCCGCTTCCGCCGTCGTCGCGAGAAAAGTCGAACCCATCCCCATCGGGGTTCCCATCGTCGCGCGAAACGCTGCGAACGCTTTGCGACGAAGCTCCGGATCGACTCCGCCGGACGCCGACGCGAAGATATCGTCGTCGACGTCAAGCGAACGTTTGACGTCGGGACGCGTCGTCGCTTCGGGATCGTCGTCTTCGAGAATCGAACGCTCCATTCCGGGCGCGTAGACGTACATGCGCGGAGCCGCGACCTCGTCGCAGACGGCGACGTTCTCGTCTTGCCGAAGGTCGCGAATAAGATCAGACGGAATCGCGGCGCGTCCTCGTCGCCCTCCGCCGCCACGCGCGTTTCCGAGGGCAGGCGCGGACCCGTCGGGGCGGTTTTCGCTTTTCTCTTTAGGAGCGTCGTTTTCCGCTTTTGCGGCGATTTCACGCGTTCCGTTCGTCGCGTTCGACGTCGCGCCTTCCGTCTTCGGTCGTTCGGGCTCGTAATAACTTCTCGAGGTAGGGCC
>JAEEGL013717084.1_pt1 | contig 10303 bp, 5 predicted proteins | sample 9134231 | NCBI WGS metagenome assembly JAEEGL01 (sample SAMN16246548, study PRJNA631951) | gut metagenome | biome: gut microbiome; feature: rumen; material: fiber-attached | host: Bos | place: Iran: Karaj | collected 2018-10
CCGGGATAGCCCTCGGCGTATTTGTTGGTGAGCCAGGAACCCATGGCTTCCATCACTTCGTCGCTGACGAAGTTTTCGGAGGCGATCAGTTCCATGCCTTTCAGTTGGCGTTGGTGTTCTCTCTCAATGAGGTCGAAAATCTCTTGGTCTCTTTTCATTTCTTGGTGATTGGTTTTGTTATGATAATTTTTATTGGATAATCTCCACTTTGTCGATATCTTGTTCCTTGTCGCAATAGTGGCAGCGGAGCACGCCGCGGGCTTTGTCGACCACATGGAAGACGGTGGACATCGGCTCGTTGTTGGTGATGCACTTCGGGTTGTTGCATTTCACGATGCCACGCAGTTCATCGGGGGTCTCCACGGTCTTTTTCTCCACCACCTCATAGTCGCGGATGATGTTGAGTACCACATTGGGAGCGGCCACCGACAGACGGGAGATCTCGTCGTCGGAGAAGAATTTGTCGCTGACCTTGATGATGCCCTTCTGTCCAACCTTGGTGGAGGGATAGTTGTAGCCGATGGTCACCGGTGAGGAGAGTGTGGTCAGTCCCAGGAGGTTGACCACCTGGAATGTCTTGTCGGCGGGAATATGGTCGATTACGGTGCCGTTCTTGATGGCGGCGACAAGCCTTTCTTTCTTGTTCATGGATGTCTCAGTCTATGATGGTTGTGTCGTTTCTGACTTCGTCGAGGCTGATGCCCAGTACATCGCAGATGATGGCCTCACGGGCATATAGGCCGTTGCGGGCCTGTTGGATATAGTAGGCCTGCGGCGTCTCATCGACATCGTAGGCGATCTCATTGACGCGGGGCAGGGGATGGAGGATCTTCATGTTGGGCTTTGAGCGGCCGAGCATGCTGGCCTTCAGGATATAGGTGTTTTTCACCCGCTCATACTCCATGAGGTCGGAGAAGCGCTCTTTCTGCACGCGCGTCATATAAATGATGTCGGCATCGGCGATGATCTCCTCATTGAGTTCGGTGTGCTCCTCGAAGCGTATGCCTTTCTCGCGGCAGTATTCCTTGTATTCGTTGGGCATGGCGAGTTCCTCGGGTGCGATGAAATGGAATGTCGGGTTGAAATGGCGCATGGCCATGAGCAGCGAGTGGACGGTGCGCCCGTATTTCAGGTCACCCACCAGGTAGATGTTGAGGTTCTCGAGTGTCCCTTGCGTCTGGTAGATGGTGTAGAGGTCGAGCATGCACTGTGAGGGATGCTGGTGGGCACCGTCGCCGGCATTGATGATGGGGACGGGGGATACCTCGCTGGCATACTGTGCCGCTCCTTCAATGTAGTGGCGCATGGCGATCACGTCGGCGTAGTTGGATACCATCAGGATGGTGTCCTTCAGCGACTCTCCCTTCGATACGCTCGAAGCTTTGGCGTCGGAGAAACCGATCACGCGTGCGCCGAGGCGGTTGGCTGCGGTCTCGAAACTGAGGCGGGTGCGGGTGGAGGGCTCGTAGAACAACGTGGCGACAACCTTTCCCTTGAGGATTTCACGATTGGGGTGTTTTTCAAATTCGCCGGCCAATTCGATCATGTAGAGAATCTTCTCACGTGACAAATCGGCTATGGTTACAAAATTGCGTTTGGTCATCGGTAGATAAATGAATGTTCGATTTCGACTGCGAAGTTACGCATTATTTTTAATTTATTTGCCATAATTCGGAAGAAATATTGTAAATTTGCACCGCATATAAAAAAAGGACCTTTTTCAATAACCCGATATGAGAAGAAAATTTGTCAATGTCCTCTGGGGTATTCTCATTGGACTGATCATCATAGCTGGAGTCGGTTCGGTAGCTATCTGGAACGGATGGATCGGTTACATGCCTGACATGGAAGACCTGCAGAACCCTATCAGCCGTTATTCCTCGCAGGTCTATTCCTCAGATGGAAAACTGATGGGCATTTATGCGTCGAGCAGGGAGAACCGCATCTCCACACCCTACAACAATATCTCGCCCAACATGATCCATGCGCTCATCTCAACCGAGGATTCCAGGTTTTATGAGCATTCAGGCATTGACTTCAAGGCCCTTTCCAGAGCCATCGTCAAGACCGGCATTATGAGAAAGGAGAGTGCTGGCGGTGGTTCCACCATCACACAGCAGTTGGCCAAGCAGCTCTATTCCGAGGTGGCCCACAGCAAACTCGAACGACTCTTCCAGAAACCCATCGAGTGGATCATCGCCGTGAAACTGGAGCGCACGTTCACCAAAGAGGAGATCATCACCATGTATCTCAACTATTTCGATTTCCTCTACAATGCCATCGGTGTGAAAAGTGCGGCCAAGACCTATTTTAATAAGGACCCGAGAGACCTCACTGTCGTGGAGTCGGCCACCCTTGTCGGACTCTGCAAGAACCCCTCGATGTACAACCCCGTGAGATACCCCAACCGATGCCTCGAGAGACGCAATATCATCCTCACCCAGATGTACAAAAGCGGCTACATCTCTGAGGCGGAGTGCAAGAATGCTCTCGTAGAGCCTTTGCGCCTCGACTTCCAGCGGTCGGGCGACCGGGAAACGGCGCTGGGCATCGCTCCTTATTTCAGGGAATATCTCCGGCAGTATATGATGGCCAAAAAGCCATCTATGGATGATTATCCTTCCTGGAAAAAGGCGCAATACCATATCGACTCCATCGCATGGGCTCAGGACCCGCTCTACGGATGGTGCAACAAGAATACACGCCGCGGAGGACAGCCTTACAACATCAATACCGATGGTCTGAGGATCTACACCACCATCGACACCCGTATGCAGAAATATGCTGAGGAGGCTGTGATCGAGCACCTCCCGCAGACACTGCAGCCGGCTTTCAACGCACAGGGGAGAAACAGTGCCAGGGGACCGTTCTCCAGCAAGAGGGCACGGCAGGACTATGAGCGCGTGATGAACCGTGCCATCAAGCAGAGTCACCGCTACGCAGCCCTGAAGGAGGCTGGGGCATCGGAAGAGGAAATCAAGAAAAACTTCGATAAACCCGTCGAGATGAGGGTGTTCACCTATAATGGTGAGGTCACCAAGGTGATGTCGCCCCTCGACTCCATCAAATACTACAAGACATTCCTGCGCTCGGGCTTCATGAGCATGGATGTCCATACGGGTGCCGTCAAGGCCTACGTGGGTGGTCCCGACTATGACCATTTCCAGTATGACATGGCTATGGTGGGCCGGCGACAGGTGGGTTCGACCATCAAACCCTACCTCTACTCACTGGCCATGGAAAACGGGTACACGCCTTGTGACCAGGCTCCCAACAGGGCTCAGACCTATTATGTGGGCGGTGCGAGATGGACTCCCCGCAATGGCAGCCGCGCCAGATATGGTGCGATGGTGACCCTCAAGTGGGGACTGCAGCAGTCCAACAACTGGATCTCGGCCTATCTGATGAACAAGTTTAATCCGCAGGCACTGGTCGATCTGCTCCACAAATACGGTATCAACAATCCCAATATCGTCCCGACGATGGCCCTGTGTCTCGGTCCGTGTGAGGTGACCGTCGGTGAGATGGTCAGTGCATACACCACCTTTGCCAACAAGGGCATCCGTTGTGCTCCGCTCATGGTGACGAGGATTGAGGACAGCGAGGGTAATATCATCGCCAACTTCCAGCCGCAGTTTACCGAGGTGATCAGCGAGACCAGCTCCTACAAGATGATCGAACTCCTGCGTGCCGTCGTTGATGGTGGTACGGCTCATCGTGTCAGGGGCAACGGCATTTCGGGTGAGATCGGCGGAAAGACCGGAACAACCAATGACAATGCCGACGCCTGGTTCATGGGTATTACACCCGAACTCGTCAGCGGCTGTTGGGTGGGCGGTGAAGACCGTGACATCCACTTCATGTCGATGGCCTACGGACAGGGTGCGGCAGCAGCTCTACCTGTTTGGGTGAGGTATATGAAAAAGGTGTATTCCGATGCCAGTTTGAATTATTCGCCGAGTGCGAAATTCGATATTCCCAAGGATTACGATAGTTGCAATGAGAAACCGTCGCAATACGAAATCACCATTGAGGACATCTATGAATAGCCTGCCTTGACCCACGTCAAGAAAGTGTCGTTATTTTGTATAATTCCTATAAGAAATTTGGCTGTGTGCCCACACAGTAGTAATTTTGCATTGTCAAATAAAGATTGTTAGGATTAAAAAATAACGAAATTATGGATATTTTTCTGATGACAGTACGCATCCTTGGCGTGATGGCAGAAATCAAGGAAAAGACACATCATATGTTTGCATAAGCATCTTGTGTTTTATAAAAAGGTAAGGATTGTTTTTCATAAGGTGAATGTATAGAGGCAGCTGTGGCACATTTGATGTGCAACGGCTGTTTTTTTGTTTGCCAGCAATAATATGTCTGGTTAGGGAAATGTGGAGACGTCACATTGTGGCGTCTTCAGAAAAAAGCAAATCTATCCCTCCCCCTTTGTGATAGCTTTTGCTAATCTGTCGCCCTCACCCCCGCCTCTCCCAGAGGGAGAGGGGCAGTTTCCTTTTTGAAATCAGTCTTTTTCCCTTTGGAATAGCCTTTGCAAATCTCCCTCCGGGAGAGCACCTGCAAACTTATCCCTCTCCCTCTGGGAGAGGTTAGGTGAGGGCGATTTCCCATTCTCTTCGCTATGATTCCCAACCATCCCGCACCCTTCCTTATCGTAAGGAAGGGCTTCAACCCACCCTCCGTCCCCCGCCCTCTCCAGGGCGGAGGCTCAACCGCTCCTCCTGTCGCTCGTACATTAAGGTACTGCTCCCGAAGATAGGTCGCAGTCGAAATTACGCAACAAAGTTGCGATTGTTTATGCGGGTTTCACCCGCCCATGCGGTTCACTTGCATACCTATTCCTTTTCTTTGTGATAGCCTTTGCAAATCAATCTTTCACCCTTTGTGATAGCCTTTGCAAATCTATCACCCTCACCCTCGCCTCTCCCAAAGGGAGAGGGGCTGATTACCTTTTGGAGACGCCACACTGTGACGTCTCTACTGAGCTACTTTGTGAGAGCACCTGCATAATTGTACCTCGTCCTTTGTGAGAGCACATACATACTTATCCCTCGTCCTTTGTGAGAGCACATACATACTTATCCCTCTCCCTCTCCCTCTCCCTCTGTGAGAGCACCTGCATACTTATCCCTCTCCCTCTGGGAGAGGTTAGGTGAGGGTAGGGCACAAAAAAAGGATGTACGAAAGTACATCCTTTTGGAGGTGCGTGGCGGGATCGAACCGCCGTACACGGTTTTGCAGACCGTTGACTAAGCCACTCATCCAACGCACCATTTTCTCGTTGTGACTGCAAAAGTACTGCAATTATTCCGATTGAGCAAATTTTTTAATTACTTTTTTGTCTCCGCAAGGCGGATTTTTGCTCCTGCGATTTTTTTGCTGTTGCTTCAATTCTTTCAGCGCACATCCTGCACAACCGTGACAGGGATCGTTGAGGGTGGTGAACGTCCGCCAGATCCGATAGCCGATATAGGCGACAGAGAGCGCCAAGACAAGGATGATGATGATGGTCTGGGTCATGCTGTTTTGAAGTTTTCCTGCGTACACTCCCCTTAGGAGTGACTTAAAGTACAAAAATAAGCATTTTTTCTGTCATTTGGTTTGAAAATGGGGATTTTTTGACTAAATTTGCAATAATAACTTTATACGCATGAAAAATAGAATCCGGAAAGCCCTGTTAACGGTCATCGTGATGATGTCGCTGACCCCAGTATTCGCAACAGTACAGAATCAGAAACTATGGTATTCAAAACCCGCCACGCATTGGTTGGAGGCATTGCCGGTCGGCAACTCCCACCTTGGAGCCATGATTTTCGGAGGAACAGACACCGAAGAGATCCAACTCAATGAGGAGACCTTCTGGTCGGGCGGTCCCCATAACAACAACAGCCATGAGTCACTGTCGTATCTGAAACAGGTGCGCGACTCCATCTACGCTGGTAAGGAGGAAGTGGCGGAAGATCTAATCAACAAGCATTTCATCCCCGGACCTCACGGCATGAAATACCTCACGCTCGGAAGTCTGAAGTTGGATTTCGCTGACAAGGGAAAAGTGACGGACTATGTGCGTGACCTCGATCTCCAACAGGCCCTGGCTCATGTCAATTATACGAAAAGCGGCGTGAAGGTGGAGCAGACCGTTTTCGCCTCTATGACCGACAATGTGGTGGTGGTCCATCTCAAAGCCAGCCGGAAGGGCGCCCTTTCCTTCACGTTGACCCATCAGTGTGCTTTCCCTTCCACTCATCGGGTGCAAGGAAACAGTCTTCAAGCCACAATCAAGGGTGTGGATCATGAGGGCATCAAGGCATCGCTGACGGCAGAACTGGAGGCACGCGTGGTGACAGACGGCCGGAGCAAGGCTTCTGGTGAGGGACTGCTGGTGGAGAATGCCACCGAAGTGACACTCTTCATCGCTGCCGCCACCAATTTTGTCAACTACCACGACGTGTCAGGCGACCCATTGGCCAAGAACAAAGCCACGCTGGCTTCTGCCATGACGAAGAAGTACAAGACCCTGATGCGCCAGCATGTGGCAAAATACCGCGGACAGTATGACCGTGTGAAGCTCACGTTGCCAGAGTCGGAAAACTCTGGCTTGGAAACCGACAAGCGCCTGGCTGCCTTCGCCGACGGCATGGATATGGATATGGTCGCATTGATGATGCAGTATGGGCGCTATCTGCTGATTTCTTCTTCTCAACCAGGCGGACAGCCCGCCAACCTTCAGGGTGTATGGAATGACAAAGTGAATGCCCCCTGGGATTCGAAATACACCATCAATATCAATGCCGAGATGAACTACTGGCCCGCTCTCGTCGGCAATCTCGCAGAGACGCAGCAACCCCTGTTCTCGATGATCCGTGACTTGAGTGAGACCGGAACGAAGACCCCCAGGGAGATGTATGGCTGCAAGGGATGGGTAGCCCATCACAATACCGACCTCTGGCGTATCGCAGGTCCTGTGGATGGTGCGCCCTGGGGTATGTTCCCCACAGGTGGAGCATGGCTCACCACACATATCTGGCAGCACTATCTCTTTACAGGCGACAAGCAGTTTCTGGCGGATTATTACCCGGTGATGAAGGGAGCTGCCGACTTCCTCATGGATTACATGCAGGAATATCCCGCGACGGGGTATGTCAAGAACGCAGCAGGCTGGCTTGTCACCGTTCCCACAGTCTCGCCGGAGCATGGTCCGATGGGCAAGCGCACCCCGGTCACAGCCGGTGCGACGATGGACAACCAGATTGTCTTCGATGTCCTGAACAATGTCATCCAGGCCGCCAAGGTACTGGGCAAGGACGACGCTTCTCTCTCCGCTTTCCGTACTGCCCTGCAGAAGATCCCACCGATGCAGATCGGCCGCTACGGTCAACTGCAGGAATGGATCATCGACGGTGACAATCCGAGAGATGAGCACCGTCATATCTCACACTTGTATGGACTGTATCCTTCCAACCAGATCTCACCTTATACGCATCCCGAACTCTTCACAGCAGCCGCCAACACCTTGAATCAGCGTGGTGATATGGCCACTGGCTGGAGCCTGGGATGGAAGATCAATTTCTGGGCGCGCATGCTCGACGGCAACCATGCGTTCAAGATCATCAAGAACATGCTGCATCTCTTGCCGGACGACCGGGCGATGAGGGAATATCCCGACGGAAGAACGTATCCCAACCTCTTCGATGCCCATCCTCCATTCCAGATTGACGGCAACTTCGGTGCTGCTGCCGGTATCGCAGAGATGTTGGTGCAGAGCCATGACGGCGCCGTGCATCTCCTGCCTGCACTTCCTGATGCCTGGCATCAGGGGGAGGTCAGCGGTCTGCGTGCCCGTGGCGGTTTTGAGGTGTCAATGCAATGGAGTGAAGGAAAACTCGACAAGGCCGTTGTCAAGTCTCTTGTGGGAGGAGTGCTGCGTTTGCGCTCCTACATTCCGCTCAAGGGAAAGGGCCTCCAGCAAGCAAAAGGAGCCTGCGGCAATGTCTTGCTGCAAGCTCCCGAAATCAGGAAACCGCTCATCTCCGCTGAACTGAAGGACTTCAGGCTGTTGCCGGTCAAGACGGTGTATGAGTATGACGTCGAGACCAGTCCTGGAAAAACTTATACCTTCACCGCGGAATAAGAAAAACGGTTTATTGGAAACTTCTGATCCTCACGTCGATGCCGGTGCCCTCCAGGGCTTCGGTCATGGCTTCGACGGGGGTGTTGCCGAAATGATAGGGGAAAAGCACACGCGGCTTCACCATGTCAGCGGCATGACGGAGTTGGGCTGGGGTCATCGTGTAGGGCTGATTGCAGGGCAGGAAAGCCACATCGATGTCTTTCACCTCTGCCATCTCCTCAATGTCCTCCGTGTCGCCGGCGATGTATAGTCTCAAGCCGTCGGCTTCAAGGATGAATCCGTTGTCGCGGTTCTTGGGATGGAACTGCGTATGGCCAGGTGTGATGTTGTAGGCAGGTACGGCATATACCATCAGCTCATCAGCCAAGCGGAGGGTGTCGCCGTTGGCCATAACCTCTCCTTCGCCGAGGATTTTGGCAGAGTTGGCGTTGGTCACGATTCTTGTCGATGACTTGCGCAGGTCGGCCACAGCTTTTGCATCAAGATGGTCGTAGTGCTCATGAGTGATGAGGATGAAGTCGGCTTTCGCCCATTGGCTGTAATCGGTCTTGGGAAGAGCTCCTTCCACGACGGGATCTACCTGGATGATGCAGCCGTCATAGTTGATTTCCAAGCTGGCATGCTTGATAGGGGTGATGGTCACGGACTTGCCGTTCTTGGTCTTGAAAGTATCCATATTGTTTGTGTTTGGGTTAGTAGCGGGGGCACAGTTGCTCAGCAAGGCTGTCAGGCCCACCATAATCATTTGTTGCAGTATCATATCTATTGGTTTTTGGGGTTATAAATCCGTCTCGCTCATGTCCTTGTCGAGATTGTTGTTCCATAGGTAATAGTTGGTCTCCTTCACCAGCACCTTGCTCAGGAAGAGCAGGGCCAGCAGGTTGGGGATGGCCATCAGCGCATTGAAGCAGTCGGCCATGTTCCACACGAAGGAAAGGCTGATGACGCTGCCTGCAAAGACCGCGATGATATAGATGATGCGGTAGGGCAAGTTGAGTCGTTTGCCTCCGAGATACTCCACGGCGCGCTCACCATAGTAGCTCCATCCGAGAATGGTGCTGAAGGCAAAGGTGAACTGTCCGATATTGAGCAGCGGAGTTCCTACGTAAGGAATCTTGGAGAACGCCGACTTGGTGAGAATGGCTCCGTCGGCGAAGTTGATGTCGGGGTGGGCGAGCGAGCTGCTGACAATGACCAGACCGGTCATCGCGCAGATGACCACGGTGTCCCAGAACGTTCCAGAACTGGAAACCAAGGCCTGTCTGACAGGGTTGCGGGTCTTGGCGGCGGCAGCCACGATAGGGGCCGAACCCATACCCGACTCATTGGAGAACAAACCACGCGAGATGCCATAGCGGGCAGCGATCATGAACGTGCCTCCCACGAAACCGCCTCCGGCGGCAGAAGGGTTGAAAGCCGACTCTACAATGATCTTGAGGGCAGGCCACAGGTAGGCACTGTTGACAATGAGGATGTAGATGCAGCCTACAACGTAGAAGATAGCCATGAAAGGCACCAGTGCGCCGCACACGCGGGCGATGCTCTTCACTCCACCGAGGATGACGGCAGCGGTGAGCAGGCAGACGATACCGCCGATGATATAGTTGGACACGTGGTAGGCCTCACTTGTCAGCGTCGAGATGGCATTGGCCTGAACCGTGCACCCGATGCCGAAGGAAGCCAGGGCGCAGAACAGGGCGAAGAGCATTCCCATCCATTTCCAGCCGAGTCCACGCTCCAGGGCATACATTGGACCGCCAAGCATCTGGCCATTGGAGGTCTTCACCCGGTATTTGATGGCAAGGAGACCCTCGGCATACTTGGTGGAGATGCCGAAGACACCGGTGAGCCAGCACCAGAACACTGCACCCGGACCGCCAAGGGCGATGGCGGTGCCCACACCCACGATGTTGCCTGTGCCGATGGTGGCGGCCAGGGCTGTGGCCAAGGCGCCAAACTGCGACACGTCGCCCGAGGAACCCTTGTCCTTGGTGATGGACAGTTTGATGGCCTTGAAGATCTTACGTTGCGGGCACTTGAGGATGATGGTCAAATAGATGTGCGTGCCAAGCAGGAGCACGATCATCGGCCATCCCCATAACACACCGTTGATGCTGCTGATAATATCATTGAAGGTTTCCATATCAGATGTTA
>JAEEGL014225184.1_pt1 | contig 10303 bp, 10 predicted proteins | sample 9134231 | NCBI WGS metagenome assembly JAEEGL01 (sample SAMN16246548, study PRJNA631951) | gut metagenome | biome: gut microbiome; feature: rumen; material: fiber-attached | host: Bos | place: Iran: Karaj | collected 2018-10
AACATTTCCGCCTGCTACATATGCAAAGCCCTTATCAATAAGGGTCTCAACCATATGAATGAACTCAGGAATGCAGTTGGTTGCAGGCTCTACGATATCAGGTCTCTTATTGCCCACAGCATCAAAATCCTTGAAGAAAGCATCAGTGTAGAACTTGGCGATCTCCATTACGGTCTTGTGCTCTCTCTTTGCTCCTGCAAGCATCTTGTCTTCACCGGTATCAGCATCTGATGCAAGGTGTCCGACGTCTGTGATGTTCATTACACGCTTTACCTTGTAGCCTGCATACTCAAGGGATTTGATAAGAACATCCTGCATGATGTAGGTTCTGATGTTGCCCACATGCGCATAGTGATAAACGGTAGGTCCGCAGGTGTACATGGAAACCTCACCGTCAACTCTTGGGTGGAACTCCTCCACCTTTCTGTTCAAGGTATTATAAAAAGTAAATGTATTTGCCATTTTATTCTCCTGTTATATAGTACGCATATTCAAGAAATATCAATTCACATATAAATTTCAAAAAATAAATATCAAATACTCCCCGCTCTATGTGCGAAGCAGCTTAATGCTTAGCTGCTACACTTGGGGCAGCCGCCGCAGCCGGCGCCGGAATCGTATGCGAGGTTGCTGCCCTCAAAAATGGTTGAGAGCATACAGATGGCCTGCGATGAAATACCTTCACCTGTGCCTGTAAAACCAAGGCCCTCTTCTGTTGTAGCCTTAACATTGACCTGTGATACCTCGATTCCGAGACACTCCGCGATATTTTCCCTCATCTTGTCTATATGAGGTCTCATCTTGGGAGCCTGGGCGATAATGGTTGCATCGATATTCTCAACCATGAACCTGTTCACCTCAAGGATTCTTCCCACTTCTCTTAAAAGCTCCATTGAGTCAGCACCCTTGTACTTGGGATCTGTATCCGGAAAGTGCTTTCCGATATCTCCAAGCGCTGCTGCTCCAAGCAGAGCATCCATTATGGCATGTAAAAGAACATCCGCATCAGAATGTCCCAAAAGTCCTTTTTCATATGGAATCTTAACACCGCCGATGATCAGATCCCTGTCTTCCACAAGGCGATGTACATCATATCCCATTCCTACTCGCATTATTTTATCCTCTTTTTCATTATCCAAGAATATTTATCCTTGTCCGGTAATAATATCCGACATTGACGTAAAAATCAAATAGTGACTTGCCTTATTATAAGAACAATTCCACTATAAACGCTGCAGCACAGGCACAGCCTGCGACAGTGAGAAGGCTCTTTTTGTTAAAAGCAAGAACAAGTGCAACAGCAAAGCCGGCAATTGATGATAGCATATAATCCGTCGCAGATAAAATCGCCGGAAATGTCATGGCTGCCAGTGTCGCATAAGGCACGTAATATAAAAACGATCTGATGAATTCGCTCTTTATCTCTTTTCTGATAAGAGTAAGAGGAAGTGATCTTATAAGGTAAGTAACCACCGCCATCAGGAGGATGTACAGATACACTCTACTCATGTGCTTCCTCCTTCCTTGGTGCCAGTATTGCAGCAGCTGCCGCAACCACTACAGTTACTATTATAATCCTAAATCCTGAAGAAATCATTTTAAGAACCGGTGCATAGGTAAATACTGTGCTGAGGGCCATTGCTGACAAGACTACGATCAAAAGAGTCTTGCTCGCTCTGGTATCCGGTATGATTATGGCAATGAACATTCCGTAGATTGCAAGTCCCAGACAGCTTATGAGGCGCTGAGGCAGAATCTGTCCCGCTACTGCTCCCAGAACTGTTCCAAACACCCATCCAAATACGCTGGTTGCAATAAGTCCATAGGAAAACATCGGATACAGCGTGCCTTTCTTAAATATGCTGACAGCAAATATCTCATCCGTCACGCCGTAGGAAATCCCCAGCCTGTGCAGTGTATTGATCTTTTTATCCAGCTTCTGCGAAAGAGCTGTCGACATAAGCATGTATCTGAGATTGATGATAAGCTGCAAAATAGCCAGCTCCACAAAGCTTCCGTTTCTGGCAATAAGCTCAAGCGCCGAAAACTGCCCCGCACTTGTGACGTTAAGAAGTGATGTCATGGCTGCCTGAAAAGTTGTCATTCCTATTTTGGATGCCTCAATTCCAAACGCAAACGATACGGCCATGTATCCAAGGCATATCGGAACTGCATTCTGGCACCCTTCCTTAAAATCTTCAAAATCCCCAGTTTCTTTTCTCATGTTTTTATCTACCCGGACGGTCATGGTAAGAATGTTTGTCCCGAACCTCCGATGATTTGCCAAAAAACGCAGATCAAATCGGTTCGGTTCCAAAACATTCATACCATTACCTGTATTTGATTAAATAGATATTATACTGCTCTCCTCGCATAATGGCTTAGCGATTGCAATTAAAGCTCATTAAGTTTTGCAAGAACCGCTTCGATTCCTGCTGACGCAAGGCTTCCCTGTACCATCTGCGGTGAACCGCCACCCTTGGCGCCGCACTCTGCTTTAAGGATTTCCATGGCCTGTCTGCTGTCGCGGCCACCACTTCCTGATCCGATCATAAATTTATAACCGGTCTTAGCATCTCCGGAAAATACGCCGCAAAGACCTGAATGCCCGGATGTGAGCGCGTTTACAGTCTTTCGCATAACGTTTCCGTCAAGCCCTGCTTCCTTTAACAAAAAGACATTCTTAAGACCAGCATCAATCTCTGCAATTTCTATATCTATGAGCTTTTCTCTGGCAGCTGTAAGCTCAGACTTAAGCTCAATATTCTCTTCGCTGAGTTTTTTGACCGAAGGAATAATCTTATCGGCTGAGGTTGTCAGCATTCCTGAAAGCTCAGTTATAATGCCATGCTCGCCCTGAAGGTACAAAAGAGCTCTTTTGCCGCAGAGAATGTTGACTCTCACGCCGCCCTTATAGTTCTGAAGTCCGACTACTTTCAGAAGTCCGATTTCTCCGGTCCTTTCGACATGCGGCGCACAGCAGGCGCAGACATCGTAGCCTTCAACTGTAACAATCCTCACATCACCGGACAGCTCTTTTTTACTTCTGTAATCGATTTCTTTTAATCTGTCCTCACTTGGGAACTCACATATTATCCTGACATTCTCCCAGATGGCCTGATTGACCCAAAGCTCGATGTCCTTTATATCTTCGGCAGTCAAAACGCCGCTGTAGTCCATTGTAACTTCACTGTCACTTAAGTGAAATCCCACATTCTCAAAGCCATACCTGGAATGCACTATTCCGGAAAAAATGTGCTCGCCGGTATGCTGCTGCATGTTGCTGAATCTGTGGTTCCAATCAATCTGCCCATGCACCTTTGCACCGACGGGAAGCTCTTTATCTGCAATATGCCTTATAACGCCCTCTTTATCAATGCTCACATGGCTTACCATAGCCTGCAGCTTATCATCGTCGCAAACCGTGATCACGCCTCCGTCCGAACTCTGTCCTCCCTGCTCAGGAAAAAAGGCAGTCCGGTCAAGGACAATCTCAAAAAACTCCTTGCCATCCTTGGTCTGCTTGTTGTCACATGCAACAACCGTCGCATCAAACTCCTTTAAATATGCACTTTCGTAGTAAAGCTCTTTTGTTTTATCCATAAGAATTCACATTCCTATTATTATGTATTTTAGCTCAAATCTCATGCAGCATGAGTCCCCACGCTAACATTTATCATTCTACACACTTTTCCGATGCACCGCAACAGAATATGCGGTACTAACTGCTTTTGTAAACAAATAGCGACCTCGTATTAAATAAAAAAAGAGACTGCATCATGCAGTCTCTAGTGGAAGCTCTGATAATTCCCGAGTAACTCTTCTCTTTATGTCATCCTTCTCAGTCTTGAGCGAGAAAGCCATCTCAGTGTAAAGAAGCTTTTCAGCAATATTCAGGTATTTTTCATTAAGAGTCGCAAACTTCTTACCCTCGGCCTCACGAATAGCTTTGATCTTGTGCAGGGACTTAACAAGACCCATCATCTCTTCAGCAACATTTCTCTTGATGATCTCTAATATAGTAGCTTCGGCCTTCTTGCCCTCTGGGAGCTCAACCTCTTCTACCTCCTCGATCTCATCCATTAACCCTTCAGCATAGTCAGCGCTTATGACCTCGCGAATCTTGTCTTCAGCACCCTCAACAGGAACGTAGAGGACACTGCCTGCATCAACCGCGGAAATCATCATGTAATACTGTTTCTCTTTTCCCCTCTCAAGAAACGACGGTACGAGTATGTCTCGAACCTTACATAAACCATGACTACCGTAAATTACGCACTCTCCGATATTTAACATCTAAAAAACCTCCTGTGTAAGTGCACCTGATGTGCAACCGCGTTGTAAAATTCATAGCCAATGTAGGGAACTGTACAACGCCACAATGTTATCTGAAAGCGCTTTCATAACTGAAGGTAAAAAAACATGGAAGTAGGAAAATAACTAAAGCATGTCCCTGGTTTCCCCACTAACCATGTTAGTCCGCATGAACTGATTATAGCACTTTATTACATTTTTTGTAATACTTAGAAGCGTTAAAAATTATGAACTTTTTTTGTTGATAATGACAAAAATCCAGAACTGAAATTTCAATGAGAATATGACAGACTAAAGTCCTCTTTCGTAAGAACGCTGATGTGCTCAACCCTTATCTCGTCGAGCATGATAACCTTTGTCATTGTATTGGTATGATGAGGCTTAAAGCCGCATTTTGACTGCACTGACTTGGACCTATAATTCCCCTGAAAATATCCGCAGTAAACTCTTTTGAGCCCAAGATCTTCAAATCCGTGTCTCAAAACCTCTTTTGCCGCCTCAGGAACAAGTCCCTGCCCCCAAAAGGGCACACCAATCCAGTAGCCAAGCTCGGCTTCTCCGTGGTGAAGCGGTCTCTCGGGGCTGCCTTTTAAGGTAAGTCCGATACTTCCTACAGGTTCATTTTCTTTTCCCTTGATGCAGATTGCATATACCTCATCCCTTGCCAGTATCGTTCTGATGAAAGCAAGGCTGTATGCTTCATTGGGATGTGGAATCCAGCCTGCAGGCGGACCGATTCTCTCATCTGAAGCATATTTAAAGAGACTGGAAGCATCAGCATCTCTCCAGCCTCTGAGTATCAATCTGTCGGTTTCCAATACCATTCCCATTATGCCAGACTCGTGTATGTAAAGCCGGTCTTGGAAGTAAAGGCATCAAAAGACTTTTTGAACAAAGTCATATATGCTGATTCCTTATGCATAGCTTCATGTGAAAGGAAGTAGATTACTTTTCCGCTCTTGATATCCCACTCAAGATCGTGCTGAGGATCGAGTGCATCAATATCCTTAAAGGAAACGCCATATTTTTCCCTGCAAAAGGCATCCTTGTTGTCCATATCCATTGTCTGCTCGATGATCTTAGATTTTGCCTTAAGGAGAACATCTATCTGCTCCAGCATGATCTGATGCACCACATTAAGGGAGTTTATCTCATAACCAACAAGCCTCATGTCAGATATAATCCTGTCAAAATCGACCGCGGACTGCTCAAATGGATCGATCTGATTTTCACCATAGCAAAAGACTGCATTATAAAGCCCTTCGTTCATAATAGTCTCCTTTCATCGTCATGAATCCTTAGAATCAGCAAAAAGTCCCTTCTGCGAACCCAAAAACTCTAAAAACTTTTCCTCAGGAACCGGTCTTGAATAATAAAATCCCTGGAGATATTCGACTTTTTTATCGATAAGAATCTTGGCCTGATCAAGGGTTTCAACGCCCTCTGCAAGAATATGCAGGCCGTAATCCCTAAGGAAACCGATCGTATAATCAAGCATCTTCATGTTTTCAGGTTTGTCGGCATCAAGGCACTTCCAAACAAACTCTTTATCAAGCTTGACCAAAGCGTAATCCATCTTGAGGATTTCCAATAAATTGGAATATCCGGAACCAAAATCATCCATCGAGAAGGTACTTCCCTTCTCCCTCAGACGGTTGACGTTTTCTTTAAAGACCTCATGATTACTGATGTGGTAGGTCTCGGTTATCTCAAAATTGATAAACTTGGGCGGAATGTGATACTTTTCCATCTTGCTGACAAGTCTTGAATGCGTTCTCTCATCTACCGCCTCGTTGCCGGATAGGTTTACCTCGATCATCTTAATTCCGTAGCTCAAAAGATTCTCTCTCGCTATGAACGAGCACACCTTTTCAAAAACGATGTCATCGATTTCCTGTATCAGTCCGCATTTCTCAGCTACAGGTATAAAATCTTCAGGCGAAATGAAGTTGTCCTCATTAGCTCTTTTTAGCCTTACCAAGGCTTCAGCTGAGGAAAAAGAGCCTGTCTCAACGCACAGGATCGGCTGATAATACACTTCGAAAGCCTTCTCTTTTACCGCTTCTCTAACTACATCCTCTATATTGTTTCTAAAGGTCATCTTGTCAACAATCGCCGAGTCAATGACAAGATTTGGAATCGTGTGGTTAAAAACATACTCGCTGGAAACATAGGTCAGAGCCTGAATAGCTTCGTCACTGTCCTTGGCATAGTTGGGAACTTCCAAAACACAGAAAGTCGTTCTGTAATTTTTGCCGCTGTCCTTAAGTCCACCGATAAGATTCATAAATGCTTCAACCTTCTCAGGCGAATCAATAGTGGCACTGATCGTATTCCAACTAAAATGATAAGCAGGTGTCCCTATATACTCCTGAGACATTTTGCCGACAAGTACCTGCTGCTCAGTTAGCTCGCTTCTGTCAGAGCTGCTCAATATAGCTGTTTTCCCGGTAAAAATTACCGATACAATGAAGAACGGTTTCTTTTGCGCAAATTTCTCAGCCAGTACCATGTAGAATGCGTCTCTGTTCATGACTCCGTCTATCATTCTCTCGTAGTACTCTCTGGGATTCTCCATCGAAATGAAAAGAATCAGCGACATCAGCATCATCGCCACAGCTGAGACCTGAATCTCCCTGTTCAGGAACTGAAAAAGCGCCAGTGTTGTCCAAATCAGAAGTCCTATAACGATAATGACATAATCCTCTTTTGGAATCCTGCTCCTGAAAAAAAGAACTCTCAAAAGGCACAAAAAGATATACGTAAAGCCCATGAAATAGCAGACACCGATAGCTGTTCCGTAATTGTAATAATACCCGCTTTCTATTCCATAGTTGATTTCTCCCACGGCAAGGGCGATGGCGGCTATAACCAGCGGAACAATAGCTATGGCAACAGCCACAGACGAAACGTTTCTTCGCATCGTTGTTCTTGAGTAAACATACAGACACATGACAAATGCTGCTGCAACTAAAGAACCTGCATACACAGTCTGTGTTGCTCTCCTAAGTCCCCTATAAGAATCATCAAGGTATAAAAATGCAACACACTCGAAAATTTCAAACAGGTTACAAAAGAAAACCGTAACAAGGAAACCAAAGAAAATCTTCGCAGAAATAAGCTGCGGAAGCCCCTTTCTCAGGTATATTAGTATCAATATGATAGATATCAATATTGCAATTAACGGTGTACGGATTTCCATATATTGATTATAATATATTCCTTCTATGCAAACAACAGGAACTATTGAAGATTCACAAGGAGATATGAAGTGTATCCCGGAATATCCAGACCTCCACCAAAATCAATCTCTTTTCCCGTTATGGCATCAACCGCCTTGCCTGCACGGGCATTAAAATCTGCGTGGAATGGGTTCTCATCGGCATTTATCACCACCATCGCTCTGTCACCATCAGTCTCCCTCTCAAAGATACACTGCCTGTTTGTGAGAAGAAGTGACTTGAAGTCTCCGTAAGCAAGTGCCTTCGATTCCTCTTTTGCCTTGCATAAACTTGCAATAACATCAGTCAGTTCATTCCATTCCGGTTCGTCAAAGCACGGACGCAAAGCCGGATCCCCCTGGGATTTGTCAGCCTTTTCGCCCCATTCGCTTCCATAATAGATTGTTGGAATTCCCGGCATTCCGAACATTATTGTGTAGATGAGCGGTAGATGCTCAGGCCTCTGAAGAATGCTGGCAATTCTGGACACATCGTGGTTATCAACAAAAGAAAGTAGATGCCTTCCGCGATAAAGAGTCCAGTTCTCCGGACCAAACTGTCTGAGAAGAGAATGTACAATCTCAAAGAGATTCATGCTGTTAAGTGCAGAGAACATTCCCTTGTAGCACTCATAATTGGTGGCGCTGTGGCACAAGTCGTCTCCCATGATCCTGTTGTAGTCTCCTCCGATCATCTCTCCCATCAGGAAAAAGTCTTCCTTCCAGGACGAGCTCTCGCGTCTGAGTCTCCTGATAAAATCCTGATCAAGACAGTACGCAACATCCAGACGGAGTCCGTCGATTCCAAATTCATCTACCCAGAACTTGGCGCTTTCGATGAGATAATCAGCAACCACCGGGTTTCTGAGATTGAGCTTCACAAGGTCATAGTGTCCTTCCCAGCCTTCATACCAGAATCCGTCGTTGTAATTGCTGTTTCCCTCAAAGCTTATGTTGAACCAGTCCTTATATTGCGAATCCCACTTTTTTTCCTGAACATCAGTAAAACCAAAAAATCCGCGGCCAGCATGGTTAAATACTCCATCGAGCACCACCCTGATGCCTTCTTTATGAAGCGCATCGCAGACCTTCTTAAAATCTTCGTTTGTTCCAAGTCTAACGTCAATTTTCCTGTAATCACGCGTGTTATATCCGTGTGTATCCGAGTCAAACACAGGGTTGAACATTATAGCGCCCACGCCAAGTTTTTTGAAATGCGGTATCCAGTCGATCACCTTAAGTATCCTGTGCTCCAACTTGCCGTCGTTTTCAAAAGACGCTCCGCAAAAGCCAAGTGGATAAATCTGGTAAAAAGAAGTCTCGTAAGCCCACATATTTTTTGCCTCCTGTGGTGTTATTTATTCTTGCCGTAGAATCTGAAGGTGAATGGGTAAACACCTACGGTTAAAAACGATACGATAAGGTATCTGCATGTTCGGACAATTCCTGCAGCAAATGTTCCCGATGCCAAGAACTCACTTGAAAACGGCATTTTTAGAAGTGTATTCAGAACAACGTAGCAAACCACGCCAAGAACCACTCTGATGACGCATACGAGAGGCTTTCTTGTGGATTCAAAGTGAACACATTTCTTTTCAAATACGAAAGATCCAAAGATTCCACCCATGAGTCCCAGCGAAGCGAAGTAGTCAGAGGTCTTGCAATACAGAAGCCCCAGGCAGGAAATTGCAAAAATTGTGAGGTACACTATCCATCTCTTTTCCTCTGAAACCTTCTTAAAAAGAAGTACTGCGAGAATTACGCAGACACCGCCGGAGAGCCAGCCACACAAAACATCGGTGGGATAATGCACGCCAACTGCCACTCTGGATAATCCGATCAAAATCGGCATTACACAAGCAACGGCTATGAGCGCCCTATGCTTTGTTTTCACAGCAAGTGCCGAATATGCTGACACTGAATTGGTGGAGTGTCCACTGGGGAAGGAAAATCCCTGAGCAGAAATATCGTAGATGTCCGCATTCTTTTCCACCGGCCTTAAGCATTTGATGCTCTCATGGTCAAAATAGGGTCTTCGTCTCCAGAAAATATTCTTGAGCATCGGATTGATGACCTGTCCTATGACTATCGAAAAACCTACAAACTCGCCAAGTTCTTTGTCATAGCACCAGTACAAAAAGCCAAGAATCAGTATAAGAACCATCTCTTCGCCAAACATCGAAAACTGCGAAACTATATTTGCCCCCGTTTCTCCCAAAGTTCTCTGAAGCCATTCCATGAAAGTCACTTCAAAATCAAACCAAAAAGAATTACCTACTACAATACCCATATATTCTCCTCTTTGTCACCTGAAAACGTGCACAGATAACGCATCTTAATTGTTTTATAATACTATCTTAACACAAATAATTTTCGCGTATTAGTGAACTTTTTATTGTCCAATCATAAACTGTAAATTTCTTGAAAAAAAACTTAAATTTTGTGTTGACAACATTATAAGGTTTGAGGTATATTATGTTGGTCGGCTGATTGCGGCAGACAAATATGGCGAGGTAGCTCAGCTGGCTAGAGCACGCGGTTCATACCCGCGGTGTCGAGGGTTCAAGTCCCCCTCTCGCTACTAAAAAAGGAAAGCATTTGATGCTTTCCTTTTTTTGTGCGCCCAGACTGGAACTGGGGGGGGACGGGGTTCGTGGTCCATTTTACATTGCAAAAGCAACCGTTCCTAAAAACTCTGTACTTATCTGAACTTTACCGTTTGTTACCACTGCATCATATGAATGAATTTCACCTGTTACAGTTCTCACA
>JAEEGL014615974.1_pt1 | contig 10303 bp, 8 predicted proteins | sample 9134231 | NCBI WGS metagenome assembly JAEEGL01 (sample SAMN16246548, study PRJNA631951) | gut metagenome | biome: gut microbiome; feature: rumen; material: fiber-attached | host: Bos | place: Iran: Karaj | collected 2018-10
CGAGGTGAGTTCCAGCAGGCATCGAATCGCGGTGATAGATATATTCTTTGCCGTTCCAATTCTTTCCGGCAACTGCTTGCGCCCACATCTGTGTCAAGTATGCATTGTCCGCATTGCGGAACACGCTTCCGTTGTGTGCGACAAGCCAGTCATATAACTCACCCTTCGTCTGCATCACTCCCTCAAATGAGCCGAATCCCTGCAGATGTGCATACCCTACATTGGTTATCAGTCCGTAGTCAGGTTCGGCTATTTGCACCAGTTCCGTTATGTCCCCCGGGTGGCTGGCACCCATTTCAACCACCGCCAGTTCGTGCGAACGGTTGAGTTGCAGCACAGTGAGCGGCACACCTAACGAGTTGTTGTAGTTGCCTTGTGTGTAGTGAATCTTATAGCGTGTAGAAAGAACGGCTGCTGTCAGCTCCTTGGTGGTCGTTTTGCCGTTGGTACCCGTGATACCAATGATAGGAAGGGCCAATTTGCGCCGCCAAGCTCGTGCCAGATCCTGAAACTGTGCAAGTGCATTATCGCCACAGATGACATATTCAGCCCCATTGTGCCGCGCCTGCTCCACATAGTCATTGCCGTCGAAGTGTTCTCCTTTGAGTGCAACAAACACACAGCCGCGAGTTACTTTGCGGCTGTCTGTTGTTACGGTAAGAGAGTCCTTACCATCGATAAGAAAATTCCAGTTCATCAGTTATTCACCGTCTTTTTTGATGTTCGGCAGTTCCAGACCGTAGCCTTTGCGCTTGTCTTCAGCCTTCAGCATAAATGAAAGGATGAACGCCAAAATACCGAACGATGAGAATACCAACATCGGAACAAAATATCCGCCGGTAGATACACGCAGTTTACCTATCAGCATCGGCACAAGACACAATCCGATATTCTGTACCCAGAAGATCAGACAGTAGGCTGAACCTAACACTTTCTCGTCAATGATCTTCGGCACACTCGGCCACATTGAAGCGGGTCCGAGAGAGAAGCTTACGCCTAATACAAGAATCGTAATCAATGCCAGTGCTTTGCTCGGGTAAGCGGGAAGAATGAAAGCGAAAGTCAGATGGCAAACAATCATAATGATTGCACCTAACATCATCATCGTTGCGCCTTTTCCCTTATTGTCTATGAAAGCACCTAATACAGGAGTCAATACCATAGCGAGGATGGGGAACCACTTGAACAGGCCGGCAGCTTCTGCATTAGAGATGCCCAACGTTTCTTCCAGGAAGTTGGGAGCGAAACGCTGGAACGGGAAGATGGCGGAATAATAAAGTACGCATAGTAATGCCACAATCCAGAACATCTTTGACTTGAAGATTTGTCCCAAATCCGAGATGCGGAATTCGTCTTCCGAACTGCCTTCTGATTTTTCGCCGATAGCAATCAGTTGCTTGTCAAACTTGCTGTCCATAAGTGTGAAGACGGTAAAGTTGAGCAAGCCGACTACCAGCAGGCAGGAAGCAAACAGAACCGGTGCCACTACCGAATCCATTCCGTCCACAGCATACCACGATGAAAACTTAGGAGCCAACCACATAGCGGCAAACACACCTACGCGGGCTATAGCCATCTCCAAACCCATCGCAAGAGCCATTTCTTTGCCCTTGAACCATTTAGCCAAGATCTTGCTCACGGTCGTACCTGCCATCTCGCAGCCCATACCGAAAATCATAAAGCCGAACATAGCCACTTTGGCACTTCCGGGCATATCCGTCCACCAAGAGTTCAGCCATCCTACCGTATTCGCTTCCGGCCAGTAGAGGGCAAACAACTTAATGCCTGCACCTATCACCATCAAAGATGCTGACAGTACGCCGGTAAAGCGGACGCCCATCTTGTCCAAGATGATACCTGCTATAATAAGGAAACCAAATACGTTGAGCAGATACTCACCGGCAGCATACGTGCCGAAATCGCCTTGATCCCAGCTGTGTGTTTTCTCTAACAGAGATGCTAACGGCGAAAGCATATCCACAAACATATAGGCAAAGAACATCATCGATGCCACCAAAATAAGAACCGTCCAACGTGCAGCCGCATTGTCACGAAGGGTTTGTTGAAGTTTTTCTACCATAGGTTGTTTCGTTTATAGTTTATAGTTTATTGTTGAAAGTTTATAGAAGTTCGGGAGTTGAAAGTTTATAACGCCTCATCTTCAGGTCGATTGGCCGGAGAAGAAAAGCGTTTCTTTTTCTTGAGCCACTCTGCCTTGCGTTTTTCGTATTCGGCATAGTGGTTCTCCAAGTAGCCGTCCGCCATCTTATTTAATTCCCAACTCTTTCTTGACAGGTTCAAGAAGGTTTTCGGCATTAGTTGCCGTATATAACATTGCTTGCGAATCGAAGATGTAGGTATAGCCGTTCTTGTCTCCTACGTTCTTAATGGCTTTCATCATTTTCTCGCGGATGGGAACAAGGAACTCTTGTTGCTTGGTCTGAATATCCTGTTGAGCAGTCTGATAAGCGGTCTGAATACGCTGTTGCAAACCGTATAACTCTTCTTCTTGAATCTGTTTCATCGCGTCGGTCATAGTGGCGCTTTTCTGCTCGTATTCCGCTAATTTCTTCTTGTACTCTTCCTGCATGTTGGCAAACATTGTCTCGTATTGAGTACTCAAACTGTCAATGCGTGCTTGAGCCGTCTTTACTTCAGGCATTAACGCAAACAACTCTTGCGAGTTCACATAACCAATCTTCTGGGCACTAACAGCAAAAGGGAGTGCCACTAACATTAACAAAACTAATCTTTTCATTGTTGTTGTGTTTTATGTAAATAATATTTTTTCTTATTATACTTATTTAGCTCCTAACTTATTGAGCACTTGGTCGGATATGTCCAATTTGTTAGACATATAGATGAGTGACGGTTCGGAGGAGCGGTCTTTTACCACTTGGTAACCTTTCTGCATAGCAATCTCTTGAATAGCAGTGTAAATCTCATCTTGAATGGGCTTAAGAAGTGCTTCGCGTTTCTTGTTCAGTTCGCCTGCTTCGCCGAAGTATTTGCGCTTCAACTCCTGTGCTTGCTTTTCCTTGTCCAAGATTTCCTGTTCGCGCTGCTTGCGCATAGCCTCCGAAAGGAAGATCTGCTCTGTCTGATAGTTGGCTACCAGCACTTTTGCTTCTTGCTCAAGGTCTGTTACCTCTTTTTGCCAACGCTTGGAAATCAAGGTCAGTTGCTCGTTGGCAGACTCATACGAAGGCAGATTCTTCAAGATGTACTGTAAGTCCACATACGCTACACTAAAATCCTTTGCTGACATAGGAAGCGAAAGAACCACCATCGAAATCAAAATAATTAAAACTCTTTTCATCATATTTGGGTTTGTTAATTATCAATTATCTAAAGTTCCTGTCCTAATACGAAGTGGAACTGCGATTTACCGAATGAGTCACTGCCGTTAATCTTGTCAAAGCCCCATCCCCAGTCAACGCCCAGCAGACCGAACATAGGCAGGAAGACACGTACACCGACACCCGCCGATCGTTTCAAATTGAACGGGTTATATTCCTGTATGGATGAGAAGCAGTTACCCGCCTCTACGAAGCCCAAAGCCCATATTGTGGCACTTTGTTCCAGCAAGATGGGATAGCGTAACTCCATTGTGAACTTGTTATAGACGTAACCCATATTGCGTCCCGATGTTACATCGTATGGCGTGAGCGAGCCGGACGAGTATCCGCGCATAGACACATACTCAGTGGAGTAACTTGAGTACCCTGTTGTACCGTCACCCCCCATATAGTAGGTTTCAAAGGGTGACTTGGTGTAGTCGTTATAATGCCCCAAGTAGCCAAAGTCGGCACGTGCCATCAGAACCAGTTTGCTGTCCGGTGTGAGCGGTGTAAACACTTTGCCGGAGAAGCGAAGTTTGTAATACTCAATCAGATTGTACCTCTCGCTGAGCGACATAGCGGCAAATTGTGCATCGCTTTTACCCATCATCAGAGAGTAGGGCGGGGTGATCTTCACACCCAATGTGAACTGCGAACCGCGACGCGTATAAATAGGATTGTCAATGCTCGAACGCGACAACTGGAGGTTCAGTGCAAGGTTGTGGCAACTGCCGTTGCTGACCAGCAAGTAGGGCCAGTTCTTCATTATATACAGCTGGTAGCTGAGTTCGGTGTAGAACGAGAAGTAGTCGTCCGGCCACGACAGACGTTTACCATATCCCAAGCTTACACCCACTACGCGAAGATACTTGTTCGGGTCGGCTTCCGATTCCTGCAACTGCTGGTAGTAATTGGAGTTACCCGTATAGTAGTATGACGAATAGTACGTGTTGTACAGGTTCTGATAGGATTTATAATAGCGGTCAGAATAACCTGTCTGTGATGCGAAATAGGCACTGAAACTAAGTGAATTAGGTCTGTTTCCTCCTAACCACGGCTCCATAAAACTCAAGCTTACCGAGTTGTAGTATATACCGTTGGTGCGGGCGTTGATGGAGAACGTCTGTCCTTCGCCTTGCGGCACAATGCGGTAAGACTTTTTGTTGAACAGATTCTGAATAGCGAAATTAGTAAATTTCAATCCCACACTACCAACCAAACCGGTAGCACCCCAACCGAGTGAGAACTCAATCTGGTCGGACGATTTGGTTTGCAGGTTGTAGGTTATATCCACTGTTCCGTCTTCCGGATTGGGCTGTATGTCCGGCACCAGCTTCTCTTGGTCGAAGTGTCCCATTTGCGCCAATTCACGGAGCGAACGCATAATGTCCGACTGTGAATACAGCTGTCCTGGTTTTGTGTATAGTTCGCGGCGTACTACGTGTTCATAAACGCGCGTGTTGCCCACTATGTTTATTTCGTTGATAGTAGCCGGTTTGCCCTCGTAGATACGCATTTCAAAGTCAATGGAGTCTTTCTCTATTTTCACTTCTACGGGATCTACGTTGAAGAACAAATATCCTTGGTCGGTATAGAGTTTGCTTACGGCATCATCATCTTCGGTCAGGCGTTTGTTCAGGTTCTTCAGATTATATACATCGCCGCGCTTAATTGACAGTACACGGTTCAGATAGTCATACGGATAGACGGTATTGCCCACCCAAGTCACATCGCGGAAGTAGTATTTCTCACCTTCGTAGATGTCCATATACACATCCACCCGTGCCGGGTCTTCCGGATTGGGTACTACGCTGTCTGCCACTATGTATGCATCGCGGTAACCGAGTTCATTGTATTTCTCAATGACTGCTTTCTTATCATTCTCGTATTCTTTCTCCACAAATTTCTTTGTGCGGAAGAGGTTCATGATATTATTGTCATTGGTTTTCTTCATTGCGAGGTTAATCTGATTGTGGCTCAAAGCTTTATTACCTGTTATGTACAGGTGCGCCACTTTTGTTTTCTCGCGTTTGTCCACGTCAATGTAAACCTTGACGTAGCCTTTGTGTTCCTGGTCAGGCTGTTCGATGATGCGCACGTCCGCATTGTGGTAGCCCTTTTCTTCGTAGTATTTCTTGATGACAGTCTTGGCCCTGTCCGCAAGATTAGGAGTCATCTGGTTTCCGCGAGCTATACCCACCTTGGTTTCCACGTCTTCGCGTTCGCTCTTTTTCATTCCCCTGTACTCCAGTTCGCTTATGCGCGGGCGTTGTTTCAACTGTATCTCCAGCCATACCTGCTTGTCAGTCATCTTGGTGGCTACTATTCTTACTTCCGAGAACAGGCCTTGTTTCCAGAAGCGGCGTACTGCTTTTGTTATCTGATTTCCGGGGACTTCCACTTTGTCGCCTACAGCGAGACCGCTGAAACCGATAATCACGTAATCTTCGTAGCTGTCTGCCCCTGTTACTGCTATGTCCGCTATCTCATATACTTTGCGGTGCGCCGAATACTCAATCTCCGGCAGTGGTGCTTGTGAAACTGTGTCAGATTGCGACCAAACGACAGGTGTACAAAGCAGATCAATCAGCAGAAACACTATATATGTTGTAATCTTTTTCACGACGTCAGTTACTCTATCAGCCTTTATTTTCCGTATTCAGTTGTTCGGAAGTTTTGCCAAAGCGGCGTTCACGACCTTGATAATCAATCAGAGCCTTATAGAATTCCTCTACAGTAAAGTCCGGCCACAAACAAGGTGTGAAATATAATTCCGAATATGCAACCTGCCACAGCAGGAAGTTGCTTATTCTCAATTCTCCGCTTGTTCTTATTAGCAGGTCAGGGTCGGGTATGTTGCATGTGGTGAGGTGCTGCGAAACAGCTGTTTCGTCTATGTCTTCCACTCGCAGTGTCCCTGATTGAACCTCTTTTGCCATTTGTTGCACGGCACGTATAATCTCCCATCGTGACGAATAGCTCAATGCAATTATCAACCGCAACCCTGTGTTTTGCGAAGTCTGTTCCATGCAGTGCCGGAACTTGTCCTGTGCGTTTTTCGGCAGTCGTTCAAGGTCTCCGATAGTGAGCAGCTGCACGTTGTTCTTCATCAGTGTCGGTGTTTCTTTGGCGATTGTATCTACCAGCAGTTCCATCAGTGCATCCACTTCCTGTTGGGGGCGGTTCCAGTTCTCCGTGGAGAACGCATACAAGGTCAGGTATCGTATTCCCGCTTCAGCCGCCGCCTCCGTGATACGGTGTACCGTTTCCACGCCTTGCCGGTGTCCAAACATACGCGCAAGTCCATGTTTCTTCGCCCATCGTCCGTTACCGTCCATGATGATGGCTACGTGACGAGGCATACGCTCTTTGTCAATCCTGTCTTTATATGTTTGTTCTGCTTCCATGTTTTCAGTTATTTTGTTATTTGCAGGTGCGACATTCCAACTTGTATTGGAGGAAGGAAAAGGCTATCCCGGCAACCAACTGCCCTGTGACATCGCAGTTGAAGATGTTGCTGCCATTCATATTGTAGCGGTTGTCGTATTCATTGACTGTTTCCAAGTTGTCAGCAAAATAGACGTTGTGCTGCCATGCAGCATGGATGACCACTCGGGGATGCGGTTGCCATTTAAGTCCCACAATAAAAGGCACATACACACTTGCTTTTTTCCAGTTGCTATGCAGTCCCACTCCCAGTCCCAAGGCTATATACGGCGTGATGGGGCTGATGCGCCGGTCGTACCTTATTCTGCCGTATGGTAAGAAGTTAAATTCTCCTACGGCATCTATGTTTACCAGTTGGTTGGTCCACATTCCCATACGTGTATCCGCTCTTCCCGCCAAGTTGGGGTTGTAGCCTGTTATGCGCTGTGCCATTCCTTTGAGGCGTACTCCCCATCTTCGGTCTAACTGATAGCGGATAGAGGCTCCGTAGGCTTCCCTTATATCCTGAAAGATAAATCTTTCGGCATCGCCTGCATAGTATCCGCATCCTCCGTCTATTCCTATTTCCAAGTGGTAGAGCCGTTCGGACAAGTCGGGATACGCCTTGCTGCTTACTGCTAACAAAAACAGTGCCAAAACGCCTAAGCGTTTTGTTTTGCCCCATTGCAAAACGAAGCCAAACGCTGTCGCAACCGTATTGCGGAGTATGTTTCCTACGGTTCGTTTTGTTCTCCTGTTGCGTATGTCTTTGTGCTTTGGAGCGTGCATTAGGTGTTGATTTTTCGGGTAGCCCATAATGAGCGCACAAAAGTAACTATAATGTTACAATGCTGCAACATTTATCGTAAAAAACGTCTCAAAAACTACTAAAAAGGTTGTCAAACTCTTCAAAGTTAGTGAATCAGCCGACAAAAGAGGCTGTCAAGAAGAAATTTGACAGCCTCTGACTTTCTATTCCGGTAGCGTTGTTTCTTATGCCATTTTATTTACATAAACGGCGAGACCGGATTTCAGGTTAGCGGCTTTGTTGCGATGGATGATATTGCGTTTAGCCAGTTTGTCCAACATGGAACTTACTTTGGGCAGCATTTGTTCGGCAGCTGCTTTTTCTGTCATAGCTCTCAGGTCACGTACTGCGTTGCGCGCTGTTTTAGCGTAATAGTGATTGTGAGCTTTACGTGTAGCCGTTTGGCGGATGCGTTTCAAAGATGATTTATGATTTGCCATCTCTTTTAGTTTTTACATTATTTGAGGGCAGCACGATGCTATGCCCTCATGTTCTACTTCAAATTATTTTGTAGCCAATAGCAGAGTCGAACTGCTCTTTAGAGAATGAAAATCTCTCGTCCTAGCCGATAGACGAATTGGCCGTTCAGTCGAAAAAGCGTGCAAAAGTACGGTGTTTTTTTTACCCCACAAAACTTTTTTGCAAAAAAATGATATTTTTCGTTGTTTTTCTTCTTTTTCGTCTGGTTTCTTCATGTTTCTTATTGTATGTTTGTCATCTTCCTTTGCCTTTTTCCGTTCTCGTCGGCGGTCTTTCGATGGTTTAGATTCGTGTCAATAAAAGGTTAGGAATCGTTATCAAAAAGTGAAATACTCCATAGGGTTCATTGGACAGATAGTGAAATAAAAGAGGACAATGGGTATAATTACGTTGCCTCTTACAGTTTCGGTGAGAAGAACCAGCGGGTGAACCAGTCAGGCAGTCTGACAAGGTCCTGATTGGCGTGCGTAGGCAAGGTGGTGAGTCGTTCGTACTCCTGTGCACCGATGCGCTTGCGGATACGGTCGTTGCCGACACCGAGACGCACGGCGACGGAGAGATTAGCCGGCCAGGTCCAGATGTGCAAGTCGATAGTAGCATCCATAGCTTGCGCCATGAAGCGAGTGTTGTTGACCTGTCCCCATGCGCTGAGGTGCACCCATTTGTTGATTTCCCAGCTGACAGCGGCGCGCATAGTGCCTGTAACATGCACCGGATAGCGTGATTGTACTCGATAGAGAGCGTATTGTATAGTTGTTGTATCCTTGCCCCCTACCGTGATAGGAAATTCTTCGTACTGGCTGACAAGATTATGGGAGAAACAGATCAACTGTGCCATTGCGCTGGCGTGCAGCAGCACTTTGCCTTTGTTAGGCGTATAATTGATACCATAACCCAGTCCGACTCCCACCTGATGGGTCTCGCAGCCCAAGAGATGTCCCAAAAATTCATTGAGTCTGGCATCCAGCTCCACTTGCGTAGAGGCATAGTGGACCTGGAGAAGGAGTGAGCCAGCGCTTTTGCGCTGGATATAGCTCTGCTTGACAGCCGCATTGTGGCTGTAATGGGCAGAGTTGAGTGAATACCAAACCGAGAGGGATGTATTGGTAATCATGAAAAATGGGGAGGTCCCATCCTTAGTCTTAAGCTCTGTTTCTCCAATAGAGGCTTTTATATTTGAACTCGACTTACGCAGGAACTCTATGCCGATATACTTGCCTCCGAAAGAGAAACTGATGTTTTTGGCACGTGAGTCTATCAAATCCCAGTTGTAACCGAATCCGAAGCCCCGAAGTCCGATATTAAAACCCAGATTGATGCTCGGCTTGGTTAGCATATTGAGATAGAGGTTGTAGGTTTGCTCGGGGGCAAAAGGGTTCATAACGTTCTCCGCCCCAAAACGCGAGTTGATACCAATGATGCCGGAGTTGAGTGCCACGCGCCAGCTGTGTTCCGGCAGTCCGATATAGGATGTGTCGATACCTCGCAGGAGGAAGCGATCCACTTTCAACGCCGTGCGGTAACACCAATCCAGAGCATTGTCTTTCGTCTTTTGGGCTTCCATAGGTTCCTGTTCACCCGTATGGGCATAAATATTCCCGCTGACAAGCAGGAAAGCCATTAGCAGCCATATATATGTGCGTAAGTATCTCATTCGCCTATTATTTTTGTTCACGAATGTATTAGTATAGTGTGTTTGGATTCCAACTCATGGCATAGGGTTGCTCTACATAAGACGGCAGCAAAGGTACTATTTTTTATGCGATTACGCAAGTTTATTGCACAAAAAACGTACTTTTTTATGCGGTACAAAGGATTTATTGTGCGAAATCGGCAATCTGCGGCTTGATAATGATTTTAAGCAGAGAGAACAGAACATATTTGCCAGGTCGTCTGATAAATTTTGCGCAAAGATACGATAGCGGGGAAATGCGCTTTCAGTTTTCTTTCAGTTTACTCATGCAATTTCAGTTTATTTCAGTTTACTGCCTGTTTTTTTCATGCAAAGGTACGATGCCGAGGAATGTCGGGTTGGGGAATCATGGGACATCAATGGGCTCCGATGGAAATAAAGGCACGTACGGGCAAATGGAGGACTATTTGTGCACCGGATAATATCTTGGGAAACGGACGAAATCGAATCTCTTTCTTTTACGGACGGCTCCGAGGAGCCGTGTTCAAATGGTATTTGAACGTAGTAAAAACAGTCGCCGTAAGTGGAGGAGACGAAAAACGGTATCAAGGGAAA
>JAEEGL015571872.1_pt1 | contig 10303 bp, 11 predicted proteins | sample 9134231 | NCBI WGS metagenome assembly JAEEGL01 (sample SAMN16246548, study PRJNA631951) | gut metagenome | biome: gut microbiome; feature: rumen; material: fiber-attached | host: Bos | place: Iran: Karaj | collected 2018-10
AGAAAGAACAGGGCAATCGCGATCATGATGATACCCACAAGTTTTCGCATGGTTCGTCCCTCCGATGCAGTCGTTTGAAAGGCGCCGCCGGATCGTGGAGCCACCATGTCGATGATACCATATTTCGGCGAAAAAGGCAACCGTTCGCGGAGGGGTATTTCCCGTTCCGGAACGTGAGGCCAGGGAGGCGGTGATACGGTGAACAGAAAGACGATCACGCTGCAGTGGGTCCAAATCGCAGCGGGGCTGCTCGTGTTCGCGCTGGGCGTGCATCTGACGATCTACGCCAACATCGGGCTGGCGCCCTGGGACTGCCTGGGCATGGGCATTTCCTATCACACGCCGCTGAACTACGGAATCTCCATGACTCTCATGAGCGCGGTGATCGTGCTGATCGACCTGGCCCTGCGGGAAAGGATCGGCTTCGGCACCATCATCGACGCCCTGCTGACGGGCAACTTCGTGCAGATGTTCAACGATTTGAACCCGCTGCCGGAGAACGACAGCGTTTGGCTGGGCGTGGCGATCATGCTGACGGGCTTTGTGTTCATGGCGCTGGGCATGTGGATCTACATGAAGGCGGGCCAGTGCTGCGGCCCGCGGGACTCCCTGCTGGTGGGGATCGGCAGGCGGATGCCCAAGGTGCCCATTGGCGTGGTGGAGATCATCCTGTGGGCCGGGGCGCTGCTGTTCGGCTGGCTGCTGGACGGACCGGTGGGCATCGGCACGCTCATCAGCACGTTCGGCGCAGGGGCCGTGATGCAGCTGGTGTACACGGCGCTGCGCTTCGAGCCCCGGGCGGTGAAGCACCGGGACGTGATCGAGATATCGCGGATTCTCGCCCATCCCGGCGGGGAGAAAAGTGAGCAGGAGGAGAAGCGCTCCACGGGGAGCGCCTGACTTGCGCGGGGGCCAACGAAGGTCCCCGTGTTTTTTGTGTTTGGACAGGGAAACGGGCGGCCATGGCCATTTAACAGTTTCTGACAAAAAGTTTTTCAGAACTGACATTTTTGCTTGACACGGCGTTTTTGGCGTGGTATAATGCAATTGCAATGCAAACGTTTGCAATTAACAGGCAAAGAAGCCCCTTCATTTTTATACACGAGAAGCGGGTTTCGGCCCGGGAAAGCGCCGGTTCCGATATCCTGCGATGTTCAGGAAGGCAGGCGATACCGTGAAGGAAACCAAAACGAACGCCCGAGGGAAGAAGAGCACGATCACTACGCTGGCGGAAGAGCTGGGCGTGTCTCCTTCAACGGTGAGCCGAGCCTTCAATCCGGATTCCAAGATCAGCGACGAGGTCCGGCGGAAGATCCTGTCCTACGCGGAACAGCAGAACTATGTGCCCAACCTGGCTGCGTCCAGGCTGTCGATGAAGGCGATCAACATCGGTTTGCTGTTTACCTCCCATTACGGCTATGCGACGGACGAGTTCCTGCGGGGCGTGGACGACGGGTACCGGGAATTGCACGATCTGAAGATCAACCTGGTGATCAAGGTGTTGGATCGAGGCGACACGCTGCTGCGGGACGTGCGCGAAGCGCTGGAACAGTTCAGCGGCTTCGACGGGCTGATCGTGAGCGGGCTGACGGGCCCGGAGGAGCTGGAGGCGCTGGACAGATTCGCCGCGGGGGTCAGCGTCGTGACGCTGCAGACGGATGCGCCGCAGATCGGCAGGCTGTTCGCCTCCTGTCACGATCCCGTGATGTCCAGCCGCCTGGCGGCGGAGTTCATCGGGGACTGCCTGAGAAAGGCAGAAAGCCGCAACGTGGCGCTGTTCACGGGGGACAGGGCATCAGATCTGCACCGGAAGGCAAGCGACGCCTTTATGGCCGCCGCGAGGGATTTCGGGCTGAACGTCGTCTGTTCCTACGACATGATGGATTCCCCCGAGGTGTTGAAGGAACAGCTGCGCGACATGCGGGACGCGCGGGGGCTCAGGCCGGACGGGATCTACATCACCAGCGGCCAGTCCATGGAACTGTGCCGGTTCGTGGAGGAAAGCGGGTGGAGCGGAGATACCGTGCTGGTGACCTTCGACGTGAACCGGGAGACCGTGGACTACCTGCGGAGGGGCGTCATCTGGGGGATCATCTATCAGAATTTGTATCAGCAAGCGAAGAACGCGTTCACATACCTGGCGAGGCACATCATCGGCGAAAGCGCGGCGGGGGAGATCGTCTCCCCGGTCCCGGAACTGGTCTTGAAGAGCAATCTTGCCTATTACGTGAAGTAGCCGCCCCGGGCGGGGACGAAGGGAGCGAGCATCTGTGGAAAAGATCGGATTCATCGGACTGGGCATCATGGGAAAGCCGATGAGCAGGAACCTGCTCAAGGCGGGATACGAGCTTACGGTGTACAACACTTCGGAAGCCGCTGTGCGGGAGATTGCCGCCTGCGGCGCGAAGCCGGCCGCAAATGCCAGCGAAGTGGCCCAGAACAGCGACGTGGTGATCACCATGGTGCCGAACTCTCCCCAGGTGAAGCAAGCCGTACTGGGAAAGAACGGCGTGCTGGAGGGCGCGCGGCCCGGCACGATCATCGTGGACATGAGCTCGATCAATCCCATCGCGTCCAGGGAGATCTGTGCGGAGGCGGAAAAGCACGGCTGCGAGATGATCGACGCGCCCGTATCCGGCGGCGAGCCGAAGGCCATCGACGGGACGCTCTCCATCATGTGCGGCGGCAAGCGGGAAGTATTCGACCGGGTGAAGGGCATCCTGGGCGTGATGGGCAGCAGTGTGACCTACTGCGGCGGGATCGGCGCGGGCAATACCACAAAGCTGGCCAACCAGATCATCGTGGCCGTGAACATTGCGGCGCTCAGCGAGGCGCTGACGCTGGGCGGCAAGGCCGGCGTGGATCCAGAGGCCATCTTCCAGGCCATCCGGGGCGGCCTGGCGGGAAGCACTGTGATGGAAGCCAAGGCACCCATGATTCTGAGCGGCGACTTCAAACCCGGTTTCCGCATCGCGCTGCACATCAAGGACCTGAACAACGTGCTGGAAGCCGGCCACAATGTGGGCGCGCCCCTTCCGCTGACAGCCTCCGTGATGGAGATGATGCAGTGGCTGCGGGCCCAGGGCCTGGACACGCTGGACCACAGCGCCATCGTGAAGTATTACGAGTATCTGGCGGGCACGGAAGTGCGCGGGAAGGAATGACGGCGCATGGCCGGACGAAATGACGGCATGTGAGCGGGAATCCGTTCATGCGGGGTGTCAGCAGGAGCCCGTCGGTCTACTGGCACGATTCCGGCGTGCGCGCGGAGTTCGACGAGGCTTTGGACAACGGCGCGGTGGGGCTCACGTTGAATCCGTTTCTGGTGGCCGCTTCCGCAAGAAGAATTTAAAGGGAGGATACTTTGATGGAGAGTTTTGCCGCATATTTAAACGCATACCGCGTCCAGGAGGGGGAGCTCGGCCTGTTTTGGCTCGGCCAGGCGGGATTCGCCTTTAAGGACCACGAGGGCGCGCTGCTGGCCGTGGATCCGTACTTTTCGGATTGCTGCAACCGCTATTTCGGGTTCCGGCGGCTGATCCCATATCTGCTTACCCCGTATGATGTGGTCTTCGATGGGATCGTCTGTACCCACGCCCACTACGACCACTTCGACCCGGACGCGATCCCCCAGGCCCTGGCCAACGGGCGCACCCGGCTGTTCGCGGCCTGCGACTGCGAGGCGGAGTGCGAGCGTTTGCACATTCTGGAAAACGTGACCTACATCCGTCCTGGGGACCGGGAAAACTGCTGTGGATACGGCATCACCGCAGTGCCCTGCGATCACGGCCCGAACACGCCGGACGCCGTGGGGTTGCTCATCGAGCGCGCTGGGCGCAGGATCTACATCATGGGCGATACGTGCCTCCGCAGGGACTATCTGGAAAACCCGCTGCTCCAGAAGCCGGTCGTCCTCATCCTTCCCATCAACGGCGCATTCGGGAACCTGAACGAGCGCGAGGCCGCGGAGGTCTGCAAGACGCTGAAGCCGAAGCTGGCGATCCCGTGCCACTTCGGGAACTTTGCCGAGCACGGCGGGAATCCGGGCCTCTACGCGGAGATCATGAAGAGCGAGGCGCCTGACGTGGCCTATCGGCTGATGCGGGTTGGCGAGGGAATTCTCTGCTGACAGAAAGGAGATACGCAAATGAAAGCACTGACGGTTTACGGTCCGTACAACGCATTATACGAAGACGTGCCGACGCCCGAGGCCAAGGGCCGGTACATGACGGTAAAGGTGGAGGCGGCGGGCCTGTGCGCCACGGATATTTCCATCTGGACGGGCAAATCCAGCTTCATCACCGACGGGCTCATCAAGTACCCCTGCCGCTTCGGCCACGAGTGGTCCGGCACGGTGGTGGCCGTGGGCGAGGACGTAAAGGGTTTCAAGGTGGGCGACAGGGTGTATTCGGACAGCGGCATCGCCTGCGGCGTGTGCCCGGACTGCCTGGCCGGCCACTACGAGAAATGCCAGCACTCCCGCTCTGTGGGAACGGTCAACTGCTGGGACGGCTGCTTTGCCGAATACATGAGCATCCCGGATTTCAACGCCTATCACATTCCGGACGGGGTTTCCTTTGAGGAGGCCGCGCTGATCGAGCCGCTGGGCATCTCCGTGGACGCTTACCACAACGTGGTGCTGACGAAGGAGGACACCGTGGTGGTCATCGGCACCGGCGCCATCGGCATGGGGGCGGTGTGGCTGGCGAAATACCTGGGCGCGGGGCGCATCATCTCCATCGGCAGGACGGACGCGAAGCTCGCCGTGGCGAAGGAGCTTGGCGCGGACGTGGTCATCAACGCCAGGAACACGGATCCCGTTAAGGCTATCCGGGATATGACCGGCGGGGCCGGGGCGAGCTTCATCGTGGAGACATCCGGCAACTACGACGCGCTGCTCCAGTCGATTTCCATGGCGGCCGTGGACGGCCGGATAGCGACCATCAGCTTCTACGAGAAGAAGGTGGATCAGTTCCCCATCGACCAGCTGGTGCTGAACAGGATCTCCATCGTGGGCTGCGCGGGCCGCTTCGGGAATCCTGAAAAGGTGGCGAAGATACTGGCCGACAATCCCAAAAAGCCCACGGCGATCATCAGCCACAGGGTCCCCTATGACGGGATGCTGGACATGCTGAAGAACCTCGACAAGTACAACAGCACCCGCATCAAGATCATGATCGGGTACAAATAACGCAGGCGGGAGGAAAAACGCATGAAAAAGCTGAAGCCCACGGTGGTGAATGTGTCCCGGGTGATGCCTCTGTCCTTTGGGCCCTCTTACGATTCCAGAATGATCCTGGACCACGTGATCACCGGACGTGACAACGTGATCCAGATGAATCACGGCACGGTGAAGCCCGGCTATGCGCTGGGCGGCGCTACCCACGAGGAGGACGAGATCTATTACATCCTGTCCGGCCATGGCAAGCTGCAGCTGGACGACGAAGTGATCGACGTGTTCCCGAACCAGGTCATATTCATCCCCGCCGGTGTCTTCCACGCGCTGGATAACCGGGAATCCGAGGAAGAGCTGACCATACTGACCCTGTGGCGGGATTACCGCTTCAACGACGCATACGAGGCCCGCCTGAAGGAGTGGGGAACGTCCTTCCGGACCATCGACGAATGACAATGGGAGGAGCGATCCAAATGAGCGCAAACGCGGAAATGTATCCGCTGGGCGTCCGGCGGGACGGTTCTCTGTACACGCGGGTGCACTGGACGGACACCACGGAGAATGATCCCACGTTTTGGGTGAACAACCTGATTGACGACGATCTGGAGCGCTGCGGCGGGACCTGGGGCGCGAACTCGGAGACCACCGCCAACTGCGTGCTGGACTTCTTCGGCGAGACGCAGAGTTTCCGGAAAATCGCCATCTACAAAAACGTCGGCCTGGACATCAGCGTGCTGGAGGAGCTGGCCAGGACCGTGAACATCTATGTTTCTACGGACGACTCCCCGGCGAAGCTGCGCCGCAAGGAGAACAGCGTTGATGAAGCGGCCTGGACGAAAATCGCAGGCATTGAAGTGGTCAAGGAAGAGGGCTGGCAGGAGATCACCCTGGACACTCCGGTTGAGGCGAAGTACGTCCGCGTGGAGTTGGTCGACAATTTCTGCAAGCGCGACGACAGCTTCATTCCCTGGATCGAAATGAGCGAAATTAAGCTGTATCGGTAGCTGCCTCTGCCGCGGATCGGCAGCGAATCAGGAGGGGGAACGGATATGGGAAAAATCGTTGGAGCGGGCAGTCTGATCGTGGACCTGACCGGATACGCGAAGCACCTGCCGGTCGCCGGGGAGACCGTCATGGGCACTTCCTTCAAGATGGGCCCGGGGGGCAAGGGAAGCAACCAGATGACGGCGGCCTCCAGGGCCGGGGCGACGGTGAAGATGATCGGCTGCTGGGGGAACGACGGCCTGGCCGTCGCTCTGCGGGAGCACTATGACCGGGAAAAGATGAGCACGGAATACATCCGTACCTCCAAAACCCTGGAGACGGGCGCCGCCCTGATCGAGGTGGACGAGGTGAGCGGCCAGAACAGGATTATCGTGATCGCCGGCGCGAACAATGAGATCGCGGCGGCGGATGTGCAGGCGGCAGAGAAGGAGTTTATGGACTGCGACGTCGCGCTGTGCCAGTTCGAGACCAGCCTGGAATCCGTGCGGGAGACCATCCGCCTCGCGAAGAAGCACGGCAAGCCCGTCGTGTTGAACCCGGCGCCGTATGTGAAGGTGGACGACAGCATATACGACGGCGTCGATTACCTGACGCCCAACGAGACGGAGGCGGAGTTCATCACCGGTGTCCACGTGGGCACGGAGGAGGACATCCGCACCGCGGCGCGCGCCTTGCTGGCCAAGGGCGTGAAAAAGGCGATCATCACGCTGGGGGAGCGGGGCTCCTACCTCTTCGACGGCAAGAACGAGCTGCGCCTGCCCTGCCTGAAGGTGCGCGCCGTGGATACCACCGGTGCGGGCGACGCGTTCAGCGGCGGGCTCGCGGCGGCGCTCTCCGACGGTCTGGATGACGAGACGGCCATGAAGTTCGCGGCCTGCACTTCCAGCCTCTCCGTCACACGCCCGGGTTCCTCCGCCTCCATGCCGCGGCGGGAGGAGATCGTCGCGATGATGAAATCGGTCTACGGGATCGCCCTGTGAGGGCGCCCGCGGGAAAAAGAATATGGGATACGAAGCATACATCGCGCGGGACAGGCTCCTTGTGAACAAAGACAATCTGGAACGCTGGTGCAACACGAATGGAGCGCTGCTCCAGCCAGAGAAGCGGCCTGTTGGCATCGTGCTGGAGTTTCCGGGCCTGGACGGCGGTTCTTGTCTGGGCGGTTCCATGGAGATGCAGGCGGTATACGACAGCGCTTTTACCCGCGAATGCGCGGAAAAAGGCGTGGTGGTCGCCTATGTGTTCCCCGGGCCGTGGAGCTGGATGAACCGGGGCGCGGTGCGGATGACCGACTTGGTGGTCGACGCGCTGAAGGACAGGTACGGCTTTGCCGCGGACGAGGATTGCCCCCTGGTCGTGACGGGCGGCAGTATGGGCGGCTCGGGCGCGCTGATCTATGCCATGGATTCCCGCCACGCCGTGCGGGCGTGCGCCGCGCACTGCCCGTGCTACAACGCGGTGGAGTGCTTCGCTGCGCATCCGGAGTTCCCGCGCACGTTCCTGGCCGCGGTGAACGGATACGATATGCCCATGGAGGAGGCGCTGAAGCGGATCTCTCCGGAGCACCGCATCAGGGACTTGCCGGACATTCCGTACCTCGTCACGGCGGACGGATTGGACGAGTGCTTCCCCGTCGAGGGCGTGCGCCGGCTCGCTGATTCGATGCGTGCCGCCGGCTTGGACGTAACGTACATGTTCCTGGAAGGCCAGCCCCACGGGGGAATCTCTCCGGATGACAGAGCTGCGCTGAACGCCTTCCTGCTCAGCCGCGCCGCGGTCGGGACTTAAGGCGCCGCCGCGCGGAAGGTTTAGCATGGACAGACTTTTCCATCAATGCTGGATTGGATCCCGGCGCGCCCATGTGATATAATACACGCACGCTTGGCCCTTGTGCCCGGGAGCCTCACAAACGAACGAAAGAATACCGTAGACAGAAAAATGGAGGGAAGAATATGCCGCTGATTGATATGCCTCTTGAGAAACTGCGGACCTATCGCGGTCGGAACGAATGCCCGGCGGACATCGAGGAATACTGGGACCGCGCCATCGCGGAGGTGGAAGCGATGGGCACGGACTGCGAACTGATCCCCTGGGAGATCAAGGTCCCCGGGGCGGAGTGCTTTGACATGTGGTTTACCGGCGTGGGCGGGGCGCGCATCCACGGCCATTATCTGCGGCCGAAGAACATTTCGGGTAAGGTGCCGGCGGTGTGCGTGTTCCACGGATATGGCGGCAATATCAAGGATATGTTTGAAAAGCTGTCCTGGACGGCGGCAGGTTTCGCCGTGGCGGCCATCGATACCCGCGGCCAGGGCGGCCTTTCCGAGGACTCTGGCGCGGTGGTCGGAAAAACAGACCAGGGCCACATCATCCGCGGCCTCAGTGAACCTTCGCCGGAGAAGCTGCTGTACCGCGCCATATTTCAGGACTGCGCACAACTGGCGCGCATCGTGATGGCCATGCCGGAGGTGGACGAGACCCGCGTGGGCGCCCACGGGCTGTCCCAGGGCGGCGGCCTGACGCTGGCCTGCGCGGCTCTGACGCCCAACCTGAACAGCGCCGCGCCGCACATGCCCTTCCTGTGCGATTACCGCCGGGTGTGGGAGATGGATCTGGACGTGGCTGCCTATGCGGAGCTAAAGGCATACTTCCGCTGGTTCGATCCGCGGCACGAGCGCGAGAGCGAGATCTTCACCCGCCTGGGATACATCGACAACATCAATCTGGCCCACCGCATCCGGGCGCGGGTGCTGATGTTCACGGGCCTGATGGACACCGTCTGTCCGCCATCCACCCAGTTCGCTGCGTACAACAGGATTACTTCGCCCAAGAATGTTGTGATCTATCCTGATTTTGCACACGAGGATTATCCTGGCTTGAAAGACCGCGTGCTGAAGTTTATGCAGGAGATGTAACGCCGTTCATTGGACCGGGAGGGGGGAGAAGGATGTATTTCCAGAGCGCAGGGAACAGGATCGCTGAGTTTCCGTCGGTATATCCCGCGCAGTCCCAGCTTCTGTTCCGGCTGTCGCTGGCCTATAAGCGCTCCATGCTGTATCCCATGGATTCCATGGACTTCATCATGGCGGATCTGGAGCAGCCGGAGGGCTACGTGCGCGCGGCGGACGGCTGCGTGGGCGACCTGACGGGCCGCTGCCTGGATTTTTGGAACATGTGCCGGCTGGTGAATCTGCCGGGCTTCAATGAAGAACGGTATCTGGAACTGGTCAGGCGCATGCTGGACACCAGAAACAAGAAGGGAGGCCTGGGTTCCCTGAGCGGGAACAGGGGCGAACAGCGCTCCATTCCCCCGGGAGCGGGCTTCTCTTCCGCGGTGGTGCCCGGAATGATCGGCTGTTACGAGCAGACCGGACTTGACGAGGTTAAGGATGTCGTCGATACATACAGGGAATATGTGCTGAACAACATCGGGGAGATCGCGCGGAACGGCAGGGATTACGCCTGTCATTCCCTTGGGTTTCTCTATAGCTATTCCGGCGATGAGGAGCTGTTGGACGCGGCAAGGAGGATCGGCGAGAATTGCAAAAAAGGGCTTGAGGAGCAGAGCTTCTTCCACACTCACGGCGTGTTGCACACCATGGTGGGACTGCTGGAAATGGCGATCCTCACCGGGGACAGGAGCCTCGCGGAGGCGCCGGAGTATTTCCGGAAGCTGATCCTGGAGCATGCGGAGCTGGCAGGCGGCGACATATGCGAATTCTATCCCTACAGCATTCTGAACGAGGGATGCTCCATTTCCGACTGGCTCCGCACGAACCTGCTGACGGGGCTGCTCACCGGCGACCGGTCCGCCTATGAGGCCGCGGAGAACACCCTCTGGAACGCGCTGCTGTTCAACCAGAGCAACAACGGCGGCTTCGGCCACAGGATGGTGGGAAAGTACGGCTATCCGGGCGGCAGGTACGTGGAAGCCTGGTGGTGCTGTCTGCACAACGCCGGGCGGACGATCTGCGAGTGCTTCCTGAACGCCGTGACGCTGCGCAGGAGCGATGGCGCGATCTGCGTGAACATCCTGCTGCCCGGGCGGTATGTGTTCGAGGACGCCGGCATCGCGGTGGAGATCGGGACGGACTATCCCAATGGGGCGAGCGCCGTCATCCG
>JAEEGL015811277.1_pt1 | contig 10303 bp, 8 predicted proteins | sample 9134231 | NCBI WGS metagenome assembly JAEEGL01 (sample SAMN16246548, study PRJNA631951) | gut metagenome | biome: gut microbiome; feature: rumen; material: fiber-attached | host: Bos | place: Iran: Karaj | collected 2018-10
CCAGATGTCATTTTTATCAGATATTTCTAAAACCTTTGCACCGCTGTAAGAACCGCTGTTATCAATAACTAGATCAACACCCATCTTTCCTTCTTCAAAACTTGTATTAGCGTATGCTTCCTCAAAATTCTTTTCGATAGTTGTTAACCATTCATCTTCTAAACCAGAATAATAATTGCCAATCTTTAAAATGGTTTTAATATTATCTCCTACAGGTTCAGTATATGGATCAATGCCTTTAGATTCGGTTTGTGGATCAATACCCTTACAAGCGATTAATGATAAAAACATTAATGAACAAACAATAATGGATAATATTTTTGTAACTTCTTTTCTCATAAATCTATTGTCTCCTTAAACGATGCTATTTCTATTTTTTTCAAATCTAATTCTTTTTTACTTGTAATAAAAATAGTTTTTTCCTTATTTGCTTCAAGGTCAAAATAATTATCGCTATAGTAAACAAACTCATCGCTATCATATTGAACATATAGTGATTTAACATAAGTTTTTGTTTTAAAAATAATTGGAGTAATTATGTTACCTTCTTCTTTCACGCTTTTCTCAATACTATATGTGTAAGATGGTTTAATATTAGGAACGTCCCACAAGTTAGGCGTATAAGTAACATTTATTACATCGCTATCTATCAGTAATTCAGCAAAATAATAATTACCTTCAACTACTTTTTTTTCTAATTCATCAATCTCCATGAGACTTAACGGAGATAAGACAAGATTATTTTTTTCTTTAATCCAAATGTCATTACCTGAATAAGATCTTTCACCATAGACAAGCTTAGCTTTAATCTCTTCGTTCTTGTTATTGGAAACAACTAATTTAGTTACATCGTCTTTCAGAGAATAAATTGGTTTAACTGGTTCAAATGATCTTTTAGCAGTATAGTATGCTGATTTTCTATCAAGATAATAATCGATTAAAGACCAGTTCCCCGTAGGCCAAATATCATTAAACATCCAGTTCATTATTCCTTTATTTCTTTTTAAAGAACGATAATAATCAATCTGTAAACCAAATACTTTAGAATGTATATCCATTCCTTTAATCACAAAATCATCAATACCTCTAATGTCTCCATACACTTTCTTAGAGAAATTCGTTATCTTATCAAAGAAAGGTATATCAACCTTAGCATATGGGTTTCTTGAATGCCTATCAATCCACATTTCTCTATTATGTAGTGGATTATAATCACTAAACATCTTCTTATAACTTCTTTTGGTGGTTGGCCCTAAAGAAGTACATTCAGAATTGAAATTAGTGTCATAAACTGATAGCATTTCTCTAATATCAAATATATTTTCTTCAGTTAAGCAATCATAAACAGATTTATGACAGTCTCCACTAGATAAATCATTATCCGGTGTTTGATAACTAATAGGTGATTGATTGAGATATGGAATGTCAGGAGCTAAAGCATTTGATATTCCCCTTAAATAATATTCCTCAATTGGTGATGCATAACCATTTATAGTACTTTCACCCTTAATTCTTTCATTGCCACCAGTGAAGCATAATATAGATGGGTGGTTTCTAATTCTTTTTACATTTTGTTCAAATTCTTTTAAAACTGATTCTTTAAAATAATCATCGTCATTTGGTATTTCGCTACAAGAAATCATAGCATCTTGCCACACTAGAATCCCGTATTTATCGCAGGCATTATAGAACGCTTCAGTTTCATACATTCCACCTCCCCAAACTCTTAGCATGTTCATATTAGCTTCTTTAGCAAGGAAGATAGCTTTATCATATTTATCACTACTTATGCGCCCTGTAAATACATCAAGCGGTACAAAATTAGATCCTTTCCCGTATATAGCAATTCCATTTACCATAAAATAAAACGATATCTTATCTTGGCCTATTGAATCTTCTACTAGTTTTATTTCTCTAAATCCAACGTTTGTTTCTTTTTTGTCAACAATATCATCTCCCGACAATAAAGTCACAGTTAATTTGTATAAATTTTGTTCACCATACAAATTTGGCCACCACAACTTACAATCATCAATAAACAAATTAATAAAATTCTTTATTTCTTTAACACTACTTCTAGCGCTTAATATCGTCTCATTATCAAATGATATCTCATACAATAATTCCTCGTTTTTGAAAGCATTATACCCATTAGTGTTGAATAAATTTGTAAATATTCTTATACTGCCATCATTTTTAGTTGTGTATGATATGCTATCAATTCTTTTTCCATCATCAAACGTAATATAAACATCTTTATAAATCCCATATGAAACAAGTTTTGGTGCCCAATCCCATCCGAAATGACATTGAATAGTACGAACATTTAATCTGTTATTGCCAAATAATACTCTATATTTGTCGTTTTGATTTTTGTTATAACGTTCAAGGGTTGATAGCATCAATACTTTTATAGTATTTTTACCCTCTTTCAAATAGTTCTTAATATCAAATGTATATTCAATAAATGCATTATCTGTTTCGCCTACTAAATAATCGTTTACATAGACTTTAGAAAAACAATCAATTCCTTTAAAAATGATGTTAGCGCAAGTTTTTTTAAGCATCTCTCTTGTTACATCAAAATCTTTAGAGTAAGTGTAATTATTTTCTGCAAAATTATATAACTTGTAATTAGAATCAACAAAATAATTAGGCATTTTTAAATTCTCGAACATATCATAATTGATATCGCCAGGAACTGTAGCGTAAAAAGTATTTATTTTATCTGTTAAAACCCATTTGCCATTTAAATCTAGTTTAATCATAATAATATTCCTTAATACTTCTAATTATCTAAATAAATCGAAACGATTGATGCAAAGGCATGACATAAACTACCCTCTATTCCTTTGCATTCCCATAGTGTTCCAGTTCGTTTTGCCATAGGATACAATAGCTCAATACATTCATCAACGCATTTTTCTTTCTCGCCAATTCTATATAAGTAATCAAGACGTAAGATATTACCAATAAACATATTTGATGGCGAGACGTATGAATATTTTTCTCTTTCTTTAACAATTCTAAATTTGTTGAATAAAATATCGTATAATCTACTTTTTTCTTCTTTAGTTGCAATATTGAACTAGAATGCATAGTACTGGCACGTTTCAGTAATGTTTCCTTTAAGCACTATTTTGTTATTTTCTCTTAATGCATTATCTTCATAGAATTTTCCGTTAAATGATAATTCATTAATAGCTTTAGTTATTTTTTTTGCTTTAAACATAAGCAAATCGTCTTTATACATTCTAGAAAGCGCTCTCAAAAACTCAGCATATAACATGTTAGTTGGAAAATTAATTCCATTTGTATATTCGTTGCTTTTGCTCCACTCAACAAATATCCAACTCTCTAAGTTTTCAAGAAGAGAATACTCATTTTCAAATTGTTGGAAGTAATTGTATAAGTTATAGGCTTTTTCTTTGAACTTTAGTGCAAAATTATAGTCATTATTTCTAACGGAATAGTCTTCAATTTCTAAAAACAAAAACATAGCCCAATTAGGAATAAATTTTGAATTATATTGATTAGATGGATAGACCATCGGTAACATTCCATAAGGTAAATCGGCTCTATAATTCATCTCTAAAAAACAATTTAAAAAGTTTTTTTCGATTTTATTACTTCCTGTTAAGTAATGTTCTGCCCTTGCACTAAAATAACTATCGCAAAGCCATCCTCCTCTTTCTCTTGATGGACAATCGATCAAAATATCAACAGAGTTTTGTGCTAGAGTCGACAAAGCAGCATCATATACAATCCTTTTTTTCGAATCTTTGCCATTAAAATCTTTATAAACTTCATCATTTTCGTATAAAACAAACGATGCATCTTTTACATCTACACTACCAATCATTATTATTCTTAAGTACTTCATGGTGTAAGGTTCAAAAGATAATAGATTATATTCACCTTTTTTTAGAGTATATCTAACAATATTCAATGTGCTCATTCTAGAAAAATGAAGCGGTAATGTACCATTTCTATATAAATCACTAATAATTCTGTTAGCATTCTCTTTTTTAACGCTATGGTGTAATACTTTTTCGTAATTTATTGTTTCATCAAAAACGAAAAATACTTCAGAATCACTATTAGCGACAAGACTAGTTTTGATAAAACCAGTTTTATTCGACAATAATTCGTATGTCTTAAAATAATTAGTTGATTCTTTCGTTACGTCATAATAGTATTTTGAAAGCAAAGCAAGATCATCATTTTCAAGTTCATTTTCGCTATAAACAACGGATTTGTTAGTGTATGCACTTGACTTGCCGCATTCAATTAAAGAATAATCATTTCTTTCAAATACACCGCCTTTCTCTATTTCTTTGAAACTTATTTCTTTGAAACTTGGATATGGCAAATCTATTTTTACTAATTCATTGGTTTTAACTTCTTCTAATTCATATTCTTTCAAACTAGTATTAGTCTCAAAACAGTTATCAAGCGGATTATGATTCAAATCATAACTTTCAATAAAATGTCTCTGATAACTATACCTTCTAACCTTTTCTCGTTTAGAAAGATCTAAATAACCAACAAAATCGTTTTCCGTTTTAATTAAGATGCCATTTAAATAAATTCTAGCGTGTAAAAATGGTTGTTCATCAACAATGTAAAATGAATCGGTTCCATGATAGACCACTTGAACAAATAGATTGATATTTCCATCTTTTACGTATTTTGTTAAATCATATTCATTAATAACGCTTTTGCCCATAAGTGTTCTTCTAGGACCATAGCCAATAAGTTCTCCATTAACCATTAACCTAAAAGACCCACTTGCTGTCAATTCTATTTTCAAGTGAGAATAAATATTATTAAGATTTAGGCGAAAACATGCAAGCGTGTTTTTTCTACAAGATAAGCTTTTAAGCCATACACCCATAAAATATCTCTCCAAAACAAATCTATTTTTACAAGGATGCAAGAACACAAATGAAATTATTTAAGAAAACATCGAATTGTGAAAGATTTTGATAGCATATAATTTGTCATTTAAGGCATTTAATTAATACTATTTCTTAGCATATCTATGTTGTCGTTGATATTCTTGTTAAAAATACTAGAAGTGCCACCAACAAAAATATTTGCTCCAGCATCACTAGTTTTTTTTGCGTTTTCAAAACTAATATTTCCGTCGACTTCAATTAATACTTTATCTTTGTGATTATTAATAAGATATTCTTTGAGTTTTTTACATTTTTCAATTGAATGTGGAACCATTTTTTGCCCAGCAAAACCTGGATTTACACACATCAGTAAAACACCATCGATATCATCTAAAATATCATCAAGCACGTTTATTGATGTACCTGGATTTATAGCAACAAACGCTTTTGCGCCATAAGATTTTATATTTGATAATACCTTTTGGATGTGATTAGTTGTTTCAATATGTATAGAAACAATATCATCTTTTCTTAAATCCAACCATTCAATACATTTTTCTGGATTCTCAACCATAAGGTGAATATCTAAATTAATTGAGGTTTTATCTCTCAGCTGTTTACAATAATCAGTACCTAAAGCGAAATTTGGCACAAATAGTCCATCCATAACATCAATATGCAAATATTCTATTTTTTTCTTTTCAAAAATATCTATTGTTTCTTTTAAGTCAAAGATATTTGCGCACATCATAGATGGCGAAATCATTTTATTATTCATTCATTTTTACCATCACTTTAATAAACATTTCTTTATGTTCTTTTAACATATCAATCATTTTATATGCATCACTAATACTATATTTGTGAGTAATTAATAATGATGGATCTATAATATTTCTATTAATTGCGTCAATAGTATCAATCCAATCATTAGAATATGATGCGTAATCACTATTCCACCTTCCATATATGCTTAGTTGTTTTCTAAGTATCTTACTATAGACATTTGTATCGATATTCACGTCTTTTGATGAATTACCTATTAACACAATTCTACCGAATGATTTAACGTTCAGTATAGAATCAACAATGCATTTTGATGCACCTGTGCATTCTAATACAACATCGACATCTTCTTTGTTCCACCTTTTATATCCTAATTTTTCCATATATGATAATTTGTCTTCGTCGATATCAAATAAAAATGGATTTGCATTCATTGATTTAACCCACATAGCACATAAATCACCGATGGTACCAGCTCCATAAATTAAAACATTTTCTCCAGGCTTTATGTTGGCTTTTTTAATACCGTGAAGAGTAACTGCGCATGGTTCTACCATAGCTGCTTGTTCATAAGAAACGTTATCAGGCAAAAATAATATATTTTCGTTTTTAACTAATAAATAATCCTGCATACCGCCATCTCTTCTAGAACCATAATAATCATAATGAATACAATTAGCGTATTGTTCTTTTTTACAATACTCACATTCCATGCATGGAATTATTGGAAAAATTACACATCTTTTTCCGATGTTTTTTCTTTCAAATGAATCATAAATATAACCAGAAAATTCGTGTCCAACAACAATTGGGTAAAAGTATGCTTTATTGTCGAACATTCTAGGAAGATCACTGCCACAGACACCGCATCTAGTTACCTTAATAATAGAGTGCCCATCTTTCATTTCAATTTTAGTAGATTCTGTTAATTCAAATTTTGAATCACCTAATAAAGTAATTTTCATATTAATCGTCCCTTATTTCATAAACCAAATATCTTGCTATTTATCTAAATGATAATACTCATAAACTATTACAACTTTATTGTATACATTTCATATAGTTTTTAGAATACTTTATTTATTCATTTTTTGCTTTTTTATGCTAAAATACAGAAAAGTGAGTAGTAATTATTATGAATAATACAGAAAAAAAACAAAGCCTTATTTTTACAAATATTAAATGTTCCAAGCCTCCAATTATGCAAAGTTTTTATTGCACAAATAATTTAAACTGGAAAAATGATTGTGACTGTTATTTTGATATATTGAACACCAGTTATCCATTTTTGCATACACACTCATATTGGGAAATAACATTATTAATTCGTGGAACACTAGTAAACCAAATTAACAACGTTAATTATAATTTTGGTAGTGGAGACTGTTTTGTTATGAGGCCAGATGATAAACACGCAATATATACTAGTAACAAAAATGTTGATAATAATATTTTGCTAATTAACTTCGTAATTTCTAGCAATTATATGAAAGAAATGTTAAACATTTATGAACATAGCATTTATGATGTGTTAATTAACGAAAAGAACGTACTTAAGTACACTTTAGGAACTTCTTTTTTATCAGAAATTGTTAATGGCTGCTTCAAAGTTCAACTAACAAATACTATTGATGTAAATAAAGCAAAAATATATTGTAAAGCATTAATTAATAGAATAATATCAGGAATAATCGAGCAAAAATCACAAGGCATACAAAAAAAGCCTGAATGGCTTGATTCATTTTTAAGTTATCTAAACTCTGTAGATTCCTTTGATAAAACAATTAAAGAAATTTCGCAGCTTACACCTTACAGTTACTCAAGATTGTCTCATCTTTTTAAAGAATGGTTTAACACATCAATTATTGATTACAGAAATTCAATAAAATTAGAATATGCTAAATCATTAATACAAAACGGCAAAAATAACATATCTGAAGTTGCATACATATTGGGCTTTAATAGTCTTTCATATTTTACGAATATTTTTAAAAAGAAATATGGCGTTGCTCCAATAAAATATAAAAATGAATTTTCAAAAAATATGTTATATGAGAAATAACAATAATAACGACATATTATTTTTAAAATATCATCATTCATTTAGAATCAAATAAATGTTTTAGATTTTCAATACTTTTATAGAACAAATAAGGCGAAGGAAGCAAAACCTTCGCCTTATTTAACCAATGGTAAAAAATAATTATCTATTTTTTCTATGTATTCCCTTGTCATATATTTCAGGATATGACTCTTTGTTTACATATTTGTCTAATCGACTGTTAAAAAACAAGAACTCACCCAAAAGAATGATAGGAAAAAATAAAATTATGAATACTGATATAACAATGTATTTAACAATAAACAGAGAAATTAATTCAAATAAAAGAGGCAACAAAATTATCGAAGTCGCTAGAATGGTTCCAGGGAATGTTTTAATATATAAAGCAAAACCATTTTTGTATTCTGCTATAACACCATTCGTGTACATTAATGTTTCAGCGAGCGAATATAGTAATGGTGGGAATAATACAAAAACACTAATACCAAATGGAATTGCCTTGATAATTTCATATTGAATGTCAAATATCATTACTAAATGGTTTAGAAAAATAAATGTGCCAATAAATAAAAAGTAAATAATAAAGTGTTTTATATTTAGTTTAATCCCTTCAAAAAAATCTTGTATGAAGAAAACTGCTTCTCCCCACGCAATTTGTCTAATGACTCTAAGTGATCCAGCAAGACCCAAAGAGAATATAATAAGACAAACGATTTCTACTAAATAATAGCCGAGCAATAATAGTGTATATGCATCATTAAAATCTTCTTCGCTTATTTGACCACCATTTAAACTATCTAACAAATTGAATAGCAGTGTATCTTTAACAAGACCAGCTATTAATAAAGGTAATGCAAAAAGAAATATTAGTAATCCTATTTTAAAGAAATCAAATAGTCTAAGTTTTAAACAATCAATAAAGACTTCCTTTCTATTTGAAGGAAGATTGTCTTCTTTGAAATCATTTTTAGCAATTTTATTCCTAAAAAATATGCTCATATATAATAATCCTTAAAAACTTTAATTCAAATAATTATTCAAATCTTAATTGTTCGTTCTGAGATGTTCCTTTTAAATCTTCTACTACAGGATTTCCAGAATTATATACATCAAGTGGTTTACCTGATATTTCTACTTTTCCATCACTTATTACAATAATATTATCCGCAATTGACATTGCTTCGCTAAAATCATGAGTAACATATATTGCTGTTGCACCATATTCTTTTACTGCTTTTCTTATCATCATTCTTGCTTCATATCTTTTTGGTAAATCAAAATTAGATAATGGTTCATCAAATAGATATAGTTGAGGTTTTTTAACCATTGCACGAGCTAAAGCTACTTTTTGTTGTTGACCGCCTGATAAATGTCTTGGTTTTCTTGTTAAACAGTGTTCAATACCTAGATATTTAGCAACTTCATGCACTCTTTCAATAATCTCATTCTTAGGTGCTTGAATTAATGATAAAGGAAATGCAATGTTATCAAAGATGTTCATATGCGGATATAAAGCATAATTTTGTGAAACAAGTGCAACATTTCTTTCTCTTATAGTTAAGCTAGCAGTATTAATTGAATCAAAATAAATCTCACCTTCATAATCAATAAGTCCTGCAATAGCTCTTAAAAGTGTTGACTTCCCACATCCACTATATCCAACAATAACATTAAAAGAATCTGATTCAATGTCACAATTAAAATTATCTAAAGCAACTACTTCAGATTTCTTTTTATTATGATATGTTACTTTTAGATTATTGATTGTTATTCTAGGCATGTGGTTACTCTTAGATTGATTATTTTTTATTTTATACCATTTTTCATTTTTTTGCTTAATGCTTAATATGTATAAAATAATTTAAAAAACATCACTCTAAAAAGAGTGATGAATTTACTAATTATGGCGTTCCCTACTGGAATCGAACCAGTATCCTACCCTTAGGAGAGGCACATTTTATCCATTAAACTAAGGGAACGTTTTGAATATAATTGACACCCTAAAGGGATTAACTATATCCATTTATGGTGTTTTTTAGGGTGTTTTTTTCTTAAATTTTGTAAAATTATTTATCTTATTTTTCGCTAGATTTAGCCATTTTTTCCCTTATATCTTTTGGATATAGCTATTCCTTAGGAGAGATCTATTATATCCATTTAACTAAGGGGACAAGCCTTAATTATTATAACATTAATTAGTTAATAATTCTTTTAATTCATCTAGAGATGAAACAAAGTGGTAAGTGTTGAAGTTTTCTTTAGATAAGAAACCTTCTTCTACCATTTTAACTAATTGATTATATAGATTGTCATAGAAACCATCTAAGTTATAAATGATTACTTTCTTTTCGGGGAAATATAAGTTTAATAAACACATTACTTCTGATACTTCATCAAGAGTACCAATCCCACCAGGAAGAGCGATATATACATCGCTTAGTTCTATCATCTTGTTTCTTCTATCCGAGAAATTCTTCTCAACATACATTTCATTTAGTCCTTCCATAGTGTAGTTTAGTTTATAGAACTTTTCTACTTCTACACCAATGATATA
>JAEEGL016491616.1_pt1 | contig 10303 bp, 6 predicted proteins | sample 9134231 | NCBI WGS metagenome assembly JAEEGL01 (sample SAMN16246548, study PRJNA631951) | gut metagenome | biome: gut microbiome; feature: rumen; material: fiber-attached | host: Bos | place: Iran: Karaj | collected 2018-10
AGGTTGTGCTGAAGGATGTGCTTGAGATAGTGGATGGTGAACCATTTGAGGCCCTGGGTAACAACTCGAATTCTTCAGTGGCGATAGCAAGCTATCATCGCGCCTTCAAGAACAACTGGGGCACGCTGTGTCTGCCATTTGCCATTACGAAAAAATATCCAGGTGTGAAGTTCTATCAGCTGGGAGCAGTCGATACTGGTAACAAGGTGCTGACCTTTGAAGAGACAGCTTCTGTTGAAGCTGGTCAGCCTGTGGTTTACAAGGCTGAGGATGGTGTTGACTTGAACTTTACCGAAGTCGATGTGGCGGTTTCTGCTACAACGTCGACCGTAATTAAAGATGACTGGACATTGAATGGCACGTTCAAAGCACTGAATGAGTATAATCCTTCTAGCGGTTTGCTTTATTTCATTGCCAGCAACCAGTTCTGGCAGGGTGAAGATACGAATATTGCTGCTTATCGTGCTTATTACACCACAACTGTGGATCTTGGTGATGTCAATCCTAAAGCTCCATATCGAATCAGCATTGGAGAAGAAGGTCAGGACATCAAGCTTGTCGAGTCGAAGGATGGCACCGTTAAGCTTTATTATGACCTGCAGGGCCGTAGGCTTGGTGAGGCTCAAAAGGGACTGGTTATTGAGAATGGCAAGCTGATTTTTGTCAAGTGATCGAAAGATGAATTCATCAAATAATAAAGCATACGATTATGAAAAAGATATATTCAATTCCTTCGTTGACTGTTGTAACGATGGACTATGCAGATATTGTCACTGAGTCCCCCGAATATGGTGGAATAAAGAGAGGCGGTGATGCTGAGGCTCCGAATCGTCGTAACGCCATTTGGGACGAATAGGGGTGACGGGGCAGCCATATACGGCTGCTGACAGAGACAAAAGATGGCAGCCAAGAACGGCTGCCAGTGGAGACTGAAAGAAGGCAGCCAAACTTGGCTGCGGACGACAACAAATAGGCGGCCAGGATGGCTGCTGACGATGATAGAAAGAGGGCAGCTGGACGGCTGGCCTCTTTCGTTTTGTTGGGAGGGCAGCCATAGATGGCTGCTGACGGGGACATGGAGGGCGCGACGAAATCGCGCCTTGCGGAAAAAGAGGAGGGGCGGAAGGGGATGCTGGGAGCGGTTGTTGATAAAAATGAGGGGGGATTTGGTGTTTTTTGGGGAAAAGGTTTGGAGGATTGAGATTTATTGAGTATCTTTGCGGCCAATCAATTAGTGCTATTTATGGCACGAATCAATTAGAGCTGTTTATGGCACGAATCAATTAGAGCTGTTTTTATGGCACGTATTTCTTATATTGACATTGCGAAGGGCATACTTATCTCATTCCTCGTGTTCCATCACCTTGTGTGGGTGGCTCAGATGGTTGTGGAGGGACCGAATGACTTTCTTGAGCACATGTGGAGCCTGCAGATGGATGTTTTCGTGGGCTATTTTATGCAGGCATTCTTTGTGATTGCGGGATTCTGTTCCAATTTTGATTCGCCTTGGAAAGATTTCCTATGGCGTCAGGTCAAGACGCTGCTTATTCCCAATTTCATCTTTACGATTTTTTTCCATCTCTATCATGGCGAATTTGTGGGAAGTCTTTACGATATCGTACAGGGTGGAGGATGGTTCTGGTTCCTTACTGCTCTCTTCCTGGCGAAGATCGTGTATTACTTCGTGAGAAGGTTGATTGCCAACGAGTACGTCATCTTCGGCCTTTTCGTGTTGGCTTCGTTTGTGGGCACCTGTCTGAATGACCATGAACTGCTGTACAACTATTGGTGGCATCGTCACATGTTTACGTTGCTGTTGTTCCTGCCTTTGGGCAATTGGCTGCGCAGACATCTTCATGACTCGAGAATCTGGATCTTCGGCATTGCGTACGTCGCGGGTATTGCTATCTGCCATTTCCTGCAGATCAAGGTGCCTTACCTCACGGCTTACTTTTTCGTCACCAAATACACGTGGGCGCTTCATGTGCTGATTGCCGTGAGCGGTTCGGTGATTTTCCTGAAGTTGTGTTCTTTACTGCGGGGTAGTGCTGTTTTTGAGCACATCGGACAGAACACGCTGATCATCTATTTTGTGAATCTGGATGTGCTGTATCCGCTGATCGAGAACTTCCAGGATGTCTATGTCAAGAACACGACGGAGGGGTCGCTGCTTGCGACGTTCGCTATCTGGACGTCGGCGATGGTGGCGGGAGTGATGTTTGCCTGGGTGGTGAACAGGAGGTACCTGCGGTTCATGGTCGGGAAGTAGCAGCAGCCATATACGGCTGCTGACGGAGACACGAAGAGGGCAGCCAAGGACGGCTGCTGACGAGAACACGAAGGAAAGGGCAGGCATGGATGGCTGCCCTTTATTTTGTGCGACGAATGTCGAAGATGGTGTAGTAGGCCCAGAGGAGGAGGGCGAAGATGGTGACGAGGAAGGAGCGGAGGGTGAACCAGAGATGCTCGATGGAGTGCTCACGAATCAGGAGGAACCAGACGGGAACAATCATGGCGACTAGGAGCAACCAGTACCACTGGCGCTGCACTTTGATGCCCTTCTGCAGGAAGAGATAGACGATGCAAAGGATGAGGAAGAACACGGGGCGCCTCCATGTGAAGGTGTGCTCATCGCCGTAGATGATGAACTGAAGCATCTTTGGAATGGTCAGATCGATGCCATAATAGACTTGCGACGTGCGTACGCCAAGCTGCTGGGATGCGTCGGCCAAGAGATTGAAGTCGGTGAGACTATAGCCTACGACCCACTTGCTTGCCCATAGCAGGGCGTAGCCTATAGCCCAGGCTACGGAGGCCATGATGACCTTGCGCACTTCGTGCTTGGGACGGGAGAGGATGCACACCAACAAGGGCATGCCGAGGGTGAGCTGCGGTGTGGTGAGGAAGTCGAAGAATGACGTCACTCCTCCGATGATGAAGAAGGTGAGCACCAGGGATCGGCTACTGTCGGTGAGACGGGGATAGAGCATCACTGCCAGCATACCCAGGAACATCAGATAGAAACAGGTGGAATACTGCAGCGCGAATGGAACCACCGGGAAATAGAATATCAGCAGGCTGAGGAGGAACAGCAGTGCCTCGACTTTGCCTATACGTTGCCAGATGAGCCACAAGGTAGCCAGGCAGAGGAGGGACATCAGGATGCAGTTGAGGATGCGGAGTCCATGCAAAGTGAAGATGATGAGCATGGGCTTCAAGGTGACCAGATAGCCTTGCCAATAACGACCATAGTAGCACAGGTTGAGGCCGTCGGTTTGGCCGTGGGCTACGCGACTGGTGTAGACAGATTTGGGAATATCTTCGTCGTCGAGGTCATAGTAGGGGTTGAGCATGGCTGAGCGCAGGGGATGCTGGGCATCGCCTGAGATGGCCAGATTAAGCATGGTGGCGTCGGTGTAGTTGTCGAGGCGACCCAGACGACCGCTTACTATATGTGCTCCTTGACCTTCCTGCATCAACTGCTGGGCTGAGGCGGAGACGTTGTCGATGATGAGCGACGACGGAATGCTGTAGGCTCCGAGCATCAGCAGGGTGAAGGTGAGGAGGAGGACGATGTAGGTGGAGAGGAGGAGGAGTATTGTTTTTTTCATATTATTATTTTAAAAAAAACTTTGCAAGGTGTGGGGCTAGGCCCCAGAACTGCATAGTGTTGTCTGCATTTGTGTATGCAAGCATACCCATCTGCATACAACCCTTTGCAGTGCACATCAAAGATGTGCCACACCTTTCAAAGAGAAAAAGACTCCACTTTGTGGAGTAGAAAAAAGGCTTCGCCAGAAAAAGTGTCGTTAATGGACGGTGCAAATATAGGGATTATTTGTGGATTTTCCAAAAAATGAGCGGGGATTTTGTGTTTTTCGGGGAAAATGCTTGGAGATTTGTGCTTTATTGCCTAACTTTGCGCCCAAACGACAAAAGCTTCTATTATGCCGCGTATTTCTTATATTGACATTGCCAAGGGCATACTTATCTCATTCCTAGTCATCCAACACCTGGTGTGGGTGTCGCAGATAATTGTGGAAGGACCGAACGACTTCATTAACACGCTTCACGACCTGGAGATGCCGCTCTTCATGGGATATTTCATGCAGGCATTCTTTGTGATTTCCGGGTTTTGCTCCAATTTCTCGTCTCCGTGGAGGGTCTTTTTGTGGAAGCAGGTCAAAATGCTGCTTATTCCGAACCTCGTCATTACGCTCCTTGTCAACCTGTACCATGGCACCTTCAGCGAAAGCTTCTACCACATCACTATGCTAGGAGGCTGGCTGTGGTTCCTGACGGCACTTTTCATCGGCAAGATTGTCTATTACTTCGTGCGTCGCTGGATCGGCAATGAATACATTATCTTTGCGCTATTTCTGGTGACGTCGTTTGTGGGCGTGTGTATGAACGACGTTGACCCGTTCTACAACTATTGGTGGCATTGTCATGTTCTCACACTTCTATTGTTCCTGGCTTTGGGCAATTGGCTGCGCAAGCATATTCATGACACGAGAATCTGGATGTTCGGTGTAGCGTATGTGGTTGGCATTGCGGCGTGTCATTTCCTCCATATCGAGGTGCCTTACATCACTGCAAGTTTTCTGGTCACGAAGTATACTTGGGGGCTGCATCTGCTGATAGCTGGAGGCGGTTCGGTTGCGTTTCTGAAGCTTTGCTCGTACTTCAGGGATAGTCCTGTCTTTGAGTATATTGGGCAGAACTCACTGGTGATCTATTTGCTTCATCTGGACATACTGTATCCGCTGATCGAGAACTTCCAGGATGTCTATAACAAGAACACAATGGAGGGGTCGGCGATTGCGACGTTCGCTATTTTGACGACGACGATTGTGCTGTGCCTGCTGCTGGGGAAGGTTATTGGGAGGCGGTATCTGCGGTTTATGATCGGGAGGTAGAGGGCAGCCATATACGGCTGCGGACGGAGACGGGAAAGGGGCAGCCATAGATGGCTGCGGACTAGAACACAGAGGCAGCCATACACGGCTGCTGACGGAGACACAGAAAGGGGGGCAGCTGGATGGCTGCCCCCCTTCTATCTATTGGGTGTGGATGGATTTCTGGTGGGGAGAGATGTGGATGTGGTTGGGATGGAGGGAGGGCTGGGGACGGCCGAGGAGGTCGTAGCGGAGCTGGACGGAGCCGTCGGGGAGCTCGATGACGGGGAGGTCGGAGCTGGACTTGTCGATGATGGAGAGGGAGGAGGCAACGGGGGCTGCATTGTTAAGGAGCCATGCGTTGAATGCATTGACCTGAAGCGACTTGCCAGCGAGGACGAACTTATACTGGTTGAGGGCGTAGGCCCGCATCTGGCTGGTGTTGATGTTCTGGTCGGTGTAGGAGCCATTGAATGTCCAACCGATGACTTGCTGAGGTTGTGAAAGGTTGGTGCTCAAAGAGGCGAAGTCTGCGGGGATGGAGCCATCGTTGGGCGTCGATACGATGAACGAAGAGCCCGTAGCCTTGAAGAGGGTCGGGGTGTTGGCATCGATGGAGGCAACCGGTTCGAAGGTGAGTGCATCGTCGCTGACCGCTACGAGGGAGTAGAACTGCAGACTGTCGGACGACTGCACTGCATAGGGCAGGCAGAGGGTGCCCCATTGGGTGGACATCTTTCGACCATAGGCCACGATGTCGTCGCGGAAGAAGACATTGCCCGAAAGGAAGATCGAAGGATCGTCGATGTAACGGGAGACCTCGGTAAGGTCGACAGAGGCGCCTGCGGGCAGCGATGCCTTCAGGAGGGCATGCTCATGCGTACCGCCGTAGTTGCCGTGGTAGGCAGCTATACCATTGACGGGCGTGATGACGGGAGAATTGCCCACATAGATCTCGGTGGTATAGGGACGGGCACGGAAGGTGCGGCCTTCGGTGTCGGTGACCATGACGTTCTGCAGCGAGATGCTGTAGACGCCCTTGGGCAATGAAGAGCGCCAGGTCAAGGCAAGCTTGGCTACATCGATGGCACGCGAAGGTGCGAGGAAATGGAAGCCCTTGCGACTGATGTTGACGTGGATGGTGCTGTCGGCCAAGGCGTAGGCTCGGGTCGAGAAGTCGGTGGTCGAGAGTGTGGGTGAGAGCTGCCAGAGACGTGTTGCTGTCAAGGCAGCGGGCAGCTGGACGTCGAACGAGACGTCGGCAACCTCGGAGACATTGTTGAAGGTGAAGGCTATGTCGGTATTGGCCTTGAAGGCGAAGGGCAACACTTCGAGGGCATAGTCGCCTTCGGTAGCATCGGAGATGAGCGAATCCTTGTGGATTTGGGCACAGCTGGCGCTGTAGCTGGTGAGCTGGTTGGCCTTGGCGATGGTGGTGCGCGTCATGCGATAGACGTTGCGACCTGCATCGGGGTAGCGACCAACGGATTCGATGGCATCGTGGAAGCCGTAGGTGAGCGTGTCGGCCCAGGAAAGGTCGGCAGCGGTGAGGACCACATGCTTGCCTTCGTCGTTGTCGAGCTTGAAAGGCGCGTGGATGTCGCGCAGGGCTTCCTTCTGATCACACCAGATGATCTTGTAGCCATGGGCCGGGATAATGGTGGAGACGGAGGAACCGACGGACAGGTCGGAGCCGATGCGGTACTTGGTGGGATTGCCCAGCTTGTCGGAGATGTAGAGACCGCGGAGGTCGATGTCGCGCGACGTGGTATTGTAGAGCTCTATCCAGTCGGCCTTCTTCTGAAGGTCGTTGATGTAGATGCCATTGTCGGCCGAGACTTCGTTGATGACCACGGGGGGGAGTTTGGACTGGACAGACGTGTTGGGCTGGAACCAGGCGATGAGGTCGGAGCCTTTGGTGGAAGGCAGCTTATAGCATGCCTTTTTGCTCACGATGGAACCTGGCAGGGTGGTGATGAGGTCGAGGGACGCGCTCCAGTAGACGTCGGACGACGAAGCATTCTCGTTGTGGATTTCGACAGCGAGGACATTGGAGCCATTCTTGAGGACATCGTGCGGGAGGTTGATGGTTCGCTGGTCGGGATTGGCGGTGGCATAACCAGTGGCGTAGGTGGCATAGGAGACCGTACCGGGTGACATGTTGTAGCGGTAGATCTCGTGCCCGTTGAGGTAGAGGATACAGCCATCGTCGACCTGGAAGGAGAGCTGGTAGTTGGAATTGTCGCTCAGCGTATCGATGGAGGCAAGGTTGAACGAAGTGCGCACGTAGTAGGTGGGGCGCTTGTTGTTCTTGTTGCTGCCATAGTCGAACTTCGTCTTGATGTCTTTGATAGTATTGTCGGTGTCGTAGCCCATGGGAGTGGCACCTGTGGGCCATGATGCGACGCTATAGGACGGTGCATACCACTGAATTCCATCGAGCGAGCCTTGGGTGTAGTAGCTCCAAGGATTGGAGGTGGTGAATATATGTTTGCTGGTCGTCTTGACTTCGCGCCAACCTACGAAGTCGTAACCGGCGGGAGCGTAGGCGTTGACTTCGGCAGGCGGGAAAAAGAGGCCGTTGAACGTGCCGTTGGTGATGGGCTGGTCGGCGAAGGTGAGTGAGGCAGAAGGGAGATTGGAGCGGAGCCTGACGGAGCGGGCCTTGGCAGACGACAGTCCGAAGGGCTTATATATCCTGAGGTAGTTGAGCAGTTCGGTCTGACGATGGGCAGACAGGCTGGAGATCAGATAGGCTGCAGAAGACCAGGGCGAGTCGTTGTGGTAGAGTGCCTGCGTGGGGGCTACACGTTCGCATAGTTCGCGGATGATGGGTTCGCAACGGTCGGGATCGAAGGTCGAGGAAGCGACGAGGCAGAAGGTATCGATGAACTTCTTGAGGAACGTGGGGTTCTTGATGAGATTGAAGAAGAGGACGATGGGTTGCAGTTCGACCTGGACGGTGGCGGTTTCGGAGCCGTTGCCGGTGAAATAGGAGAAGGTGGAAAGCCGCTTCATCTCGAAGATGTCGAACGGTTCGTCGATCCAGTCCATGGCTTCGAGGTCGAAGAGCACAAAACGGAAGCGACCATCGACGGTGCGTGCACGCCAACCCTTGCAGTTGTTTTCGGGCCAGTCGGCATTGCGGAGGTAGAATTCGATGGCCATGTAGTTGCAATATTCGTCGATGTCGAGGAGCTGGCAGATCTGGGCGTAGGCATCGTCGGAGGCTGCATTGCGGGAAAGGTCGAGGAGGTGCTGCATGGCATCGTAGGTGCCGCACTTCTGGACGTATCCTGAATCGGTAGCTATCTCGAACTGGTCGATGTCGTCGTCGTCGAGGCCGTAGTTGGCATAGACGAAGTGCTTGTTGCTGGGCTCGCGAAGGTTGATGGTGCCCATGTTGACGCCATTGACGATGTGCCAGATGGGCTGATAGGCCTGGTAGTCGATGTCGATGGCCGAGCGAGCTACGATCTGCTGCAGGGCGACGTCGATGATGCGGCAGATGGTGTCGCTGCCACCATTGCGCACCAGCACGGACTTATGCTTGAGATAGGGTTTTTCTTCGAAGAATGGATAGGGAAGGGTGTTCTGCATCTCGTAGCGCTTGTTGGCATTGATGCGGAACGAGCGAGGCGTAAACGAACGGCTGTAGGCACCGATGCGCTTGATGCCAGCCTCCTGGTTGAGGAGGGAACGACCATCGGACGAGAAATATTCGACGACGCTGGGACGCTCCCAGTCGTTGTACCAGTTGCAGATACCGAAGGGACCATGGCTGGGACGACCATTGACACCTTTGACAAAGATGCCGATGGAGTCGGAGTAGAAGTTCTTTTCGGTACCTGTTACGGCGAGGATGGGGAGATCGATGTCGAGGTTGGACTTGATGAGGGAACGCGTGACGACAGGGCTGGGGAGATAACCTTCGCGGAAGAGGGCGAAGCGGAAGGTGCAGGTTGTGCTGGTCGAGAAGTGACCGGTGACGGAAACCTGACCATTGGTGCGCGTGGGAGCACTGCCGTCGGTGGTATAGATGAGGGTGCATCCTTCGGGGATGGTGACCTGAATGTGCTGGGTGCCAGTGGTGAAGATACGAGACTCGCTATCGACGACGGGAGGGTTTAGACGATAGTCGGAGAAAGGACTGCCGAGGTTGGAGCGACCGGGGGTTGGAGCTGCGCAAAAACTATAGGTATGGCCACCATCGGTGGTGGCAGCCCACGAACAACGAGCGACAGACTGGGGGTAGATGAATGTGATGCGGTTGTGCCCCTGGACATCGTTGAAATAGAGGGTGTCGCCGTCACAATCGAGCTTCAGGTCGATGTTGTGGGGTGTCCAGGTGGGGTCGTAGTTGTCGAACCAGAACAGGGCATAGCCATGGGCGGGGACTTTGGTCGGGTCGTTGATGCGGGCTTTGCGGGGGACGTTGGCATCGTCGCTGAAGAAACAGCCGGTAACATCGATGTCGGCGGAGGTGGGGTTGTAGAGCTCGACCCAGCTGCCGTAGTTGAACGACGGGTCGAGCCACTGGTCGATGTTGGAGCTGCACAGCTCGTTGATGACCAGGGCTTCGGTCTGGGCAAAGACGCAAATGCTATATATGGATATGGCGAGGAAGAGGGAGATGCGTTTCAAGGGAGGGGTGAGGGGGAAAAGGAGGGAAATGGGCAGCCATAGATGGCTGCGGACGTGAACGCTGGGGAAGGGCGGGCAAAGATGGCCGGGACGGGGACGCTTGAGGCAGCCAAACTTGGCTGCGACGGGGACAAAGGGGGCGGGCGAAGACGGCCGCTGACAGGGACACTTAGCAGCCATATACGGCTGCTGACGGGGACGAAGGGGACGGGCAAAGACGGCCGCGACGGGGACAAAGGGGGCGGGCGAAGACGGCCGCGACGGGGACGCTGGGCAGCCATATACGGCTGCTGACGGGGACGAAGGGGGCGGGCGAAGACGGCCGCGACGGGGACGGAGGGGGCGGGGGAGGCTGCCCTTCGTTAGGGGGTGCAAAGATAGGGGATTTTTGGATATTATCCAAATAAAAGGGGGATTTTTTGCTATGTGGATGGAGGAAATGGTGTGTTTTGTGACAAAAAATGTGTCGGAAGAATGGTTTTAATTGGTTTATTTTTGGAAATATGGAGAAAAATATGTATATTTGCACGCTGAATAAAATTAATAATTGTGTAATTGGTTGGTCTAAAAAGGTGTTGTTCGATTGAAGTGTGCGATCCTCCAATTTCGGACTAATCGTGTTTGAAGATGCGAAGAATAAGTATTCTGCTTTTGTTAATTTTTGCATATAGTGCTGTGATGTTGGCCGAGGAGAAGCTGACAGGTAAAGTCATATCTTCTGCGGCATCGAGTACGACCTATGGTGGAGCGAAGGCCTTTGA
>JAEEGL016902236.1_pt1 | contig 10303 bp, 12 predicted proteins | sample 9134231 | NCBI WGS metagenome assembly JAEEGL01 (sample SAMN16246548, study PRJNA631951) | gut metagenome | biome: gut microbiome; feature: rumen; material: fiber-attached | host: Bos | place: Iran: Karaj | collected 2018-10
CTGAGGAACTCGAATCCCCGACCTTCCGCACGTCAAGCGGAAGCTCTACCAGCTGAGCTAAGCGTCCGTATCACATTCAGCGAGGGTTATTATACTTTGCAATCTCCGATTTGTCAACCCGAAACCATACAGAATTTTGAAAATTAATACTTGCATTTTTACGGCGTTCATGTTATTATGTCGGGGCACTTGAGAATATGCGCCTGTAGCTCAGCTGGATAGAGTGCACGGCTACGAACCGTGAGATCGGGGGTTCGAGTCCCTTCAGGCGTACCAAAAAGAAAAGACAGGTCTTTGACCTGTCTTTTCTTTTTGGGATCCGCCCTGCGCCAAGATTTTGCCTGCGGCAAAACTCTTGTGACGCGCGACTTCGCGCGGCCGGAGTTCCCCTTTTTGTTGACTTATGGGCAGGACGACGGTATGTTTGTTATACAAACAACTTTTTTACGGGGGTGCACTCTATGAAACTAAGCGCCAGGAACCAGTTCAAGGGCAAGATAACCGACATACAGGAAGGCGCCGTCAACGGCATCGTCAAGATAGACATCGGCGGCGGCAACGTGATGTCCGCCACCATATCCATGAACGCGATACGCGAGCTCGGCCTCGCTGTCGGCAAGGAGGCCTACGCCGTTGTCAAGGCGACCTCCGTCATGGTCGGCGTGGACGACTGATACGCCCTCAATACACAAAAACGGCCCTGAAGGAAACCTTCAGGGCCGTTTTTCATATCACAGCAGTGATTCCATGGCGTACACCGCGTCTGCCACGGCCCCTCCGCCGCACGGGCCCACGACGCAGTATCTGCCGTCCTCCAGAAGGTCGGGAGACGCGGTCGACGGCACGAACGGCATGTTCGCCGCGTCGAGCAGCGGTATATCGTTCGGCGCGTCGCCGACGGCTGCTATGAACCCGCAGCCGAGCGAATCCGCGAGGCGGCGCACGGCGGTGCCCTTCGACTCGCCGGCCGCCTGCACCTCCACGGTGCGCGGCATCGAGCGGACGGCGACGTACTTGCCGCCGCAGTGCTCGTTGAGCCTGTCTTTCATATCCTCGTAGTACGCATCGTCCTCGGGCGAGAGCGCCGCGAACATGTCGTTTTCAAAGCTCTTCGCGCTCCAGTCGCCGAATATTGCTATCTTCATGACGGGCACGTCTATCTCCTCCAACGGCGCGCGAAGGAGCTCGCAGCGGTTCATCCGCATGAATTCGTCGCGCGCCGGGTCCTCGCCGAAGGCGTAGTGTCCGCGTATCGTCTGCAGCTCGAAGCGCACGCCCGGCCACTGCGCCTGTATCCAGCGCACGAGGTCCTTGACGTCGTCATCCATGTCGCGCTCGAAGATGGCGCGCCCGGCTTCGAAATCGTATATGAGCGCGCCGTTCATGACGATGACGGGAGTGCCCTTCGGTATGTCGCCGAGCCGCGCGCGGAACAGCGAATGGCTCCGCCCCGTGACGACGGCGAACTCTCCCCCCTGCTCTTTGAACCAGCGCACGGCCTCGATGTTCCTGGCCGGTATCTTGTCGTCCGGGCCCGTGAGCGAACGGTCGAAATCGCTCGCGAGCAGTACTCCGGTGAATTTTCCCATATTTTTCTCTTCCCTTCCGCGCACGCGCGCAGAAAAGCGGAGCCTCCGCAGGGGCTCCGCTCCGCTTTGTTTTTGCCCCGCGCGGCTCAGCCCCATTCGCGGAACGTGGGCTTTGCCTGCTGCGGCTGGCTCGGCTGCTCCTTGCCCTCGTAGGCGACAACGATACGCCTGTTGGGCTCGGTGCCGGTCGAATACGTGGTCACGCCGTCATAGTCCTGGAGCGCGGCATGGATTATATGGCGCTCGTAGGCGTTCATCGGTTCGAGCGTGACATTGCGGCGGTAGTGTACGGCCTTGGCCGCGACCTTCTCCGCAAGCTTCCTGAGCGTATTTTCTCTCTTTTCGCGGTAGTTCTCCGCGTCGATGCTGACGCGGACCCTGTCGCCGCCGCCGTGGTTGACGGCGTAGTTGGCGAGGTGCTGTATCGCGTCGAGCGTGTCGCCGCGGCGGCCTATCAGCGGGCCGACGGAGTCGCCGACGATCTCGATGGCGATAACGTCGTCGTCTTCGCGGACGATCCTGGGCTCGGCGTCAACTTCCATACGGGCGAAAAGGCCCTTCAAAAACTCAACGGCTCTTTCGCTCTTCGACTCCGTCTCCTCATAGCTGAGACGGACGACGGCGTTCGCCGCTCCGATGCCGAGAAATCCGCCCTTTGCCCGCTCGACTATCTCGACAGAGACGTCTTCTCTCTCTTTGCCGAGCTGCTTGAGTCCCTCTAATATGGCCTCGTCTTCCGTCTTTCCGGACACAACGATGGATCTTTGCAAGCTATTCACTCTCTTTCGTTATCCTCTTCGTCCCCGTAGAAATCGTCGAAACCGGCGTCGTCGGCCGCGTCTGCATCGGGGGCGTCATGATCGTATTCCTGCGGCGCGGACGCGCTCTCGACAGGGATATCTTCGACCCGTCCGGTATCGGCGGGCGCTTCGGTCTTGTCAAAACGGTTCGGGTCGTACGCGCGGCCGCGGGCGAATCTCCTGCCGCCGACGCTGGAGGCGTTCTCCTCCTCTTCTGCCTGGCCGCTCTTTTTGCGCTCCCATTCGGCGGCCTTGCGCATCTGCTCTTCTCTCTGGGCGCGGCGCTGCTTCTCTTTGGATGTGTAGGGATTGACGGCGGTCGCGTTCTGCGCTTTGAGCTCCTCGGTCCTCTGGCGCTTCTCCTCGAGCTCGGCCTCGCGCACGCGCATCTTTTCGGTGCGCTCCGCGTCTTCAAGCGCGAGCTGCTTGGAGTACTTGGCGTTGAGCCAAAGGTCCTGTATGACGCCGAACAGCATGCTCGCTATCCAGTACACGCCGAGGGCGGCGGGCATTATGAACGCGAACCACACCGTGACGATGGGCATCATGAACTTCATCATGCCCATGCTCTGCTGGGCGCCCTCCTGCTGCGGCATGCCCTTCATCGAGACCTGGCTCGAGAAATAGGTTATGACGGCCGCGAGGATCGGGATGAGGAAAAGGCAGAGCTTCGGCCACCACGCGGAGAAGTTCGACCAGTCCTCGCTCCAAAGCAGGTTCCACTGCGGCTGGGCGCTGAGGTCGATCTTGCCGAGGAACGAGTAGTCGATGGCGCGGAGCTTGTCGGATATGGCGGTGAATTCCGGTGCGTGCGCCGTCCAGTTCTCGGACATGAATTTGGTCTGAGCCATCTGGGCGTACGCGGCGTTGAGCTTCGTGTAGGCGGCGCTCAGCCAGTTTTCGTAGCCGAGCTTGTTGAGAAGCGTCGTCAGAGCGCCGGTCTCGCCGAGAATCTCGGCCTTGGCGCCCATCATCGTCGTTATCGGGTTGCGGATGGCCTGATACAGCGCGATGAGTATCGGGAACGGTATCAGAGACCATATGCAGCCGGACATGGGGTTGACGCCCTCTTCACGGTAGAGCTTCTGGATCTCTTCGTTGAGCTTCTGCTTGTTCGCGCCGTGCTTCTTCTGCAGCTCGTTGATGCGCGGCTGGAGCCGCGTCGAGCGCATAGTGCTCTTCTTGCTCTTCATCATAAAGGGCAGGAGGATGAGCTTGACTACGAGCGCAAACAGGACGACTGCAAGAAAATAGCTTCCGGTGGTCTCATAGAGCCACATCATAAGCCAGCCGAACGGCCTTGCTATTATACCCATTTGTTCTTAATGTCTCCTTATTGAATTACGGTACGGGGTCGTAAGGCTCCCACGGGCCGCGGTGGAACGGATGACAGCGCAGAAATCTTTTGATCGCGAGGCGGCTCCCCTTCCAGGCGCCGTATTTTTCGAGCGCCTGTATGGCGTATTCCGAGCAGGTCGGTATGAAACGGCACGTTGCACGTCCCTTGAGCGGGGAGAGATACCGCCGGTAAAACCGCACGAGAGCTATAAGTATCTTCTTCATTCTCCCTCTCCCGCCAGAAAGCCGAGCTTCTCGGCGTGACGACGCAGTTCGGCTGTGAGCCTGCAAAACGGAACGTTCACGCACGCGGCGCGGGCGACGATGACTATATCGTACCCGGCGGCGAGCTCCGGCTCCGTGTGCCTGTAGGCCTCCCGTAAACGGCGGCGGATACGGTTGCGCACGACGGCGCCGCCGAGCTTCGCGCTGACAGTAAGTCCGAGGCGCGAATATCCGAGCCGGTTCGGCCGGCAGTATACGGCCATGCAGCCGGACGCGCCGCGCCGGCCCTTGGCATACAGCCGCCTGAACTCAAAATTGTTTTTCAGGGAAACCGTGTGCTTCACAGTTCGATTCCTTCCGCAAACACCCAAAGGGCGGGTATCCCCCACCCTTAATAATAATGTTCAACGCACAGACCGCGGAGGCAGCCCGCGTTCCATCACCAGGTGAGTCTGGCTCTGCCCTTCTGACGGCGGCGGGCAAGCACCTTGCGGCCGTTCCTGGTGGCCATTCTCTTGCGGAATCCGTGCTCCTTGGAGCGCTGACGCTTTTTCGGCTGATAGGTTCTTAACATTTTTCTTTCCTCCTGAATTGATACTCAACATCGGCAGGGCCGACGCAGTTGACTGTTTTTTCCCCGCACAGCGCAGGGAGTATATTATACACTGTTAAAAAAGTTAATGTCAACAAAAAAGACCGCCTCCGGGATGTTTTTTCCGCGGAAGCGGTCTTTTCTATCACGTGTTCGCTTTGTTTTTTTACTTTCTCTTGTCGAGATCGGGCGTTTTGAACACGTCCGTCATGTCGGGGACCCAGCCGTCAAGATCGTTTATCCACTCGCAGCCGAGCTCCTGGCCGACGCCGTAGAGCGATTTGAGCGTGCCCTCCGGCACCTCGACGCCCTCTTTGAGCCGCTTCTGCATCGTCCTGTATTCCGGCTCGCCGGGCAGCAGCACCTCGTCAAAGCCGGGAGCGGGGGCGGAGCTCTTTATGAACACCGCCATGGACTCGACGAGCTCCTTGAAGTTTTCGAGACCGAAGAACTTGTCCGGATCGACGACAAGCAGGAACGGACCGTTGTAGCCGTCCTTCTTGACCTTGCCGGAGAAATCGTGATCGGGCCAGTAGTCCTTGCCGGCGAGCGCGCAGCCGAAAATATTGGCAAAGATGGCCATGCCGTAGCCCTTCTGGCCCGCGGCGGGGAGTATTGAGCCGTAGCGGCCCTTTTCATCCTTTTTGTAGATGACTGAGGGGTCCACCGTATCGTTGCCGTCGGCATCGCGGACCCAGCCGAGCGGGACCTGCTTGCCGCTCTGATAATAGAATCTGACCTTGCCCTCGGCCACGGCGGTGGTCGCCATGTCGAGCATTATATTCGGGCCGTTCTTTCTCGGCGCGCCCCAGCTGTAGGGGTTCGTCGTAAGTCTGTGCTCTATGCCGCCGAACGGGCACATGGGCACCGCGGCGTAGCCGCCGACCATGAGCATCGAGACAAGGCCGCGGTCCGCGAGCATATCCGTATAGCTGCCGAGGCGGCCGATGTGGTTGGTGTGTATCGACACGCCGCAGGCGACGCCGGTCTTTTTGGCCTTCTGCGCGGCAAGGTCGGCCATTTTGACCATGCCGTAGTGGCCGAAGCCGTATTTCATATCCATAACGAAGGTGCTCTCGTTCTCGCGCAGGATAACGGGGTCGGTGCGCACAAACATGCGGCCCTGCTTGATATACGTCCAGTAGTCGAGTATACGCAGTACGCCGTGTGAGTCCGTGCCGGTGAGGTTCGATTTTACGAGCTCTTCCGTCATGGTGCGGGCTTCTTCCTCGCTCGCGCCCATCTTGTCGAACATCTCATAAGAGATGGCCTTGAGCCTGTCTACTGTAAAGTGCATTTGAACGCCTCCTTCATGCATAAGTATAATGTTGTTATTATTTTACTATCTTTTTGCAGAAGAGTAAAGCCGGAGACGGGATTTTCCGCCTCCGGCTTTTGCGCGTATCAAATTCACTCGAATTCCTTTACCCACTCGCAGCCGAGCTCGCGGCCGGCTGTGAGAAGGAGCTTCATGGTGCCCTCCGGCACCTCGATGCCGTCCTTGAGTCGCTTCTGCATCGTTCTGTACTCCGGCTCGCCGGGGAGCAGGACCTCGTCGAAGCCCGGGGCGGGAGCGGAGCTCTTTATGAAGCCCGCCATGGACTCGACGAGCTCTTCGAGGTTGTCCAGCCCGTAGAACTTCTCCGGGTCGACGGCCATGAGGAACACTCCGCAGAAGCCGTCCTTCTGGATCTTGCCGGTGAACTCGTGGTCAGGCCAGTAGTCGCGGCCCGCGAGCGCGGCGGCAAAGATGTTCGCGAACACGGCCATGCCGTAGCCCTTCTGGCCAGCGGCGGGGCAGATGGAGCCGATCTTGCCGTTCTCGTCCGGCACGTAGAGGACGGAGGGGTCCTCCGTCGGGTTGCCCTTCGAGTCGAGGCACCAGCCGAGCGGTATTTTTTTGCCGCTCTGATAGTAGAATCTCACCTTGCCCTCGGCCACGGCGGTAGTCGCCATGTCGAGCATTATGTTCGGGCCGTTCTTCCTCGGCGCGGCCCAGCTGTAGGGGTTGGTCGTAAGTCTCTGCTCGCGGCCGCCGAACGGGCAGACGCGGTTCGCGGCGTAGCCGCCGACCATGAGCATCGAGAGCAGTCCGCGGTCGGCCAGCATATCCGTATAGCTGCCAAGGCGGCCCATGTGGTTGGTGTGTATCGACACGCCGCACGCGACGCCGCACTTTTTCGCCTTCTGCTCGACGAGGTCGACCATCTTGACCGTGCCGTAGTGGCCGAGGCAGTACTTCATGTCCATGACGAAGGTGTTCTCCGTCTCCTTGACGAGCACGGGCTCGGTGCGCACGAACGTTTTGCCGGTCTTGACGCGGCCCCAGTAGTCCGGGATGCGCAGCACGCCGTGCGAGTCGGTGCCGGTGAGGTTCGATTTTACGAGCTCGTCCGTCATTATGCGCGCTTCCTCCTCGGTCGCGCCCATTTTGTCGAACATCTCATAAGATATGGCCTTGAGTTTGTCTACCGTGAAAAGCATAAAAATTCTCCCCGCTGTAAAGATACCCGCCGCCCCCGGAAGGGCGGCGGGCGCGTTTCGTTTTATATATCAGTCAAATTCCTTGACCCACTCGCAGCCGAGCTCGCGGCCGGCGGTGAGAAGGAGCTTCATGGTGCCGTCCGGAAGGTCGACGCCCTCTTTGAGTCTCTTTTCCTTCATTCTGGCCTCCGGCTCGCCGGGGAGCAGGACTTCATTGAAGCCCGGGGCGGGAGCGGAGCTCTTTATGAACACGGCCATGGACTCGACGAGCTCTTTGAGGTTTTCAAGTCCGAAGAACTTCTCGGGATCGACGGCCATGAGGAACACGCCGTTAAAGCCCTCGGGCTTTACAAGACCGCTGAAGTCATGATCCGGCCAGTAGTCCTTGCCGGCCAGCGCGCAGCCGAAGACGTTGGCGAAGATGGCCATGCCGTAGCCCTTCTGGCCAGCGGCGGGGCAGATGGAGCCGATCCTGCCGTTCTCATCCGGCACGTACAGGACAGAGGGATCCTCCGTCGGGTTGCCCTTGGAGTCGAGGCACCAGCCGAGCGGCACCTTCTTGCCGCTCTGATAGTAGAAGCGGACCTTGCCCTCGGCGACGGCGGTGGTCGCCATGTCGAGCATTATGTTCGGACCGTTCTTTCTCGGGGCGGCCCAGCTGTAGGGGTTGGTGGAAAGTCTCTGCTCTTTGCCGCCGAACGGGCACATGCGGTTGGCAAGGTAGCCCGCGACCATGAGCATGGAGATGAGACCGCGGTCGGCCAGCATGTCGGTGTAGCTGCCGAGACGGCCCATGTGGTTGGTGTGGAGAGATACGCCGCAGGCGATGCCGCTCTTCTTCGCCTTCTTCTCGACGAGATCGACCATCTTTGTCGTGCCGTAATGGCCGAGGCACCACTTCATATCCATGACGAACGTGTTCTCGGTCTCCTTGACGACTTCGGGCTCGGTGCGCACGAAAGCGAGGCCGTTCTTGACGCGGCCGTAATAGTCCGGTATGCGGAGAACGCCGTGGGAGTCGGTGCCGGTGAGGTTGGCCTTTACGAGCTCCTCGGTCATGATGCGGGCTTCGTCTTCGGAGCAGCCCATCTTGTCGAACATTTCAAAGGATATCGCCTTGAGCTTTTCAACAGAAAAATGCATTGGAACGCCTCCATATATTTAATTTATGACGCTGGATACTATTTTACACTCTTTGATGCGCAGAGTAAAGCCGGAGATGAGAAAAATCTCATCTCCGGCTTTGAAGCAGCTTTAAAGCGCGCCTTACATGGCGGCTTCGACCTCTTTGACCCAGTCGCAGTTCAGCTCGCGGGCGGCGTCAAGGATGATCTTGAGGGAGCCGGCGGGAAGGTCGATGCCCTCCACCAGTCTCTTGGCCTTGGTCTTGGCCTCGGGCTCGCCGGGGAGCATGACCTCGGTGAAGCCGGGGGCGGGAGCGGAGCTCTTTATGAACACGGCCATGGACTCGGTCAGCTCTTTGAGGCTTTCAAGTCCGAAGAACTTCTCGGGATCGACGGCCATCATGAACAGGCCGTTGAAGCCGTCCTTCTTGACCTTGCCGGAGAAGTCGTGATCCGGCCAGTAGTCCTTGCCGGCCAGCGCGACGCCGAAGATGTTCGCGAAGATGCTCATGCCGTAGCCCTTCTGGCCCGCGGCGGGGCAGATGGAGCCGATCTTGCCGTTCTCGTCCGGAACGTACAGGACGGACGGATCGTCGGTCGGGTTGCCCTTGGAATCGAGGCACCAGCCGAGCGGGAGCTTCTTGCCGCTCTGATAGTAGAAGCGGACCTTGCCCTCGGCGACGGCGGTGGTGGCCATGTCGAGCATTATGTTCGGACCGTTCTTTCTCGGCGCGGCCCAGCTGTAGGGGTTGGTGGTGAGCCTCTGCTCACGGCCGCCGAACGGGCACATACGGTTGGCGGCGTAGCCGGCGACGATGAGCATGCCGAGCAGTCCGCGGTCGGCCAGCATGTCGGTGTAGCTGCCGAGACGGCCCATGTGGTTGGTGTGGATGGAGACGCCGCAGGCGATGCCGTTTTTCTTGGCCTTCTGCTCGACGATGTCGACCATCTTGGTGGTGGCGTAGTGGCCGAAGCCCCACTTCATATCCATTACGAAGGTGTTCTCGGTCTCCTTGATGAGAACGGGCTCGGTGCGGACCTTTATCTGGCCGCTCTTGACGTAGCCGTAGTACTGCGGGATACGGAGAACGCCGTGGGAATCGGTGCCGGTGAGGTTGGCCTTGACGAGCTCCTCGGTCATGATGCGGGCTTCATCTTCGCTCGCGCCCATGCGGGTGAACATATCGAGGGACATGTTCGTGAGCTTTTCAAAAGAAAATACCATTGAATACTCCTCCAGAAAGAAATTTTTGTTAACCTCTGCTATATTACACTTCGGTTTTATATATTTCAAGCCGTTAAATGCAATTTTTCACAATAGATAAGCAAAAACCCGTCCGGAGACCGCTTTTTTGTATCTTCCGCCTTATTTCTGCGCGGCGCCGTCCGCCGGATAGATGTATTTCCCGAGCGGCACTATGAGCAGAAGGCCGACCACGGCCGTTATGATGAACTCGGGCACCATGTAGCTGGCGTTATAGCCGATGGAGTAGACCGCCGGGGCGAGGCCCATCTCGTTCGGCCAGAGCTTGTCCCAGATGAGCCAGCCGGACAGGAAGTGGCAGCCGAGACGGAGCGCGAACGTGACGGCCATGCCGAGCACCATGTTCGCGGGACGGCTCTTTATCGCGCGGTCGAACATCGCGGAAAGGCCGATGACGGAGTAGGCCGCGAGATAGTCGAGCACGATGATGGCAATGGCCATGCCGAAGCTCGTGGCGTACTGGACGTTGTTCAGGCCGAGCACCATCTGCAGGATGCCGTACACCAGGGCGGTGAACCAGCCGTACCGGCAGCCGTAGCGGTGGGATATGATGACCAGCGGCAGAGTGCTGCATATCGTGACGCCGCCGCCGACTATCCAGAACCCGTCGAGCGGGAACAGGCTCAGCACGGTGCCGATAGCTATCATTATCGCGCTCTCCGTGAGCATACGGACCGTTATCTTCTTCTTTTCCATTAAAAACTCCTCTCTGCGGCAATAAAAAGCCGCCGCCCGGGAACTCTGGGCGGCGGAAAACATGAGCTCGATATCTCCCTACGCCAGCATTACCCGGATCAGGTTATGGGTCCGGCGCGCTCCCTGCGCCATCTCAGCCGGCGGGATATTGCCGGCACCCCTGTTTTATTTGAGCGTCTCCGCTCTTTTTA
>JAEEGL016963843.1_pt1 | contig 10303 bp, 7 predicted proteins | sample 9134231 | NCBI WGS metagenome assembly JAEEGL01 (sample SAMN16246548, study PRJNA631951) | gut metagenome | biome: gut microbiome; feature: rumen; material: fiber-attached | host: Bos | place: Iran: Karaj | collected 2018-10
ACGCAGAATGTCGCGATGAATCAGAAGTTCTACGCGAATTTGAAGATTGTGGTTCCCGCCGCGTTGTTGACGATGGCGTTGTATCTGTTGTTCGCCAGTTCTGAAAACGTCACGCCGGAAGTGAAGGCGGTCACAGGAACTGATGTTGTGAAAATCATTCCGTATCTAGCCGTTTTGGTATTGGCGCTATGCGGGATGAACGTCATGGCGTTGCTTTTGTTCGGAGCGGTTTTCGCTGGTTGCATTGGCTTGAGCATCAAGAGTTTTGATTTCTTCGGCTTTTTGAAAGGCGCGGGAGACGGTGCGTTGAGCATGTCCGAGACGCTGATCGTGGCGTTGCTGTCTGGTGGTTTGCTGAAAGTCATCCGCCAGAATGGCGGCATAGGCTATCTCATGCAAGTGATTGAACGTCATATAGATGGACGTCGCGGTGGCGAGTTCGGCATTGCGCTTCTCGTCGCGGCGGTGAATATTTTCACGGCGAACAATACGGTTGCGATTGTCATTGCGGGCCCGATTGCCAAGGAGATTTCAGACCGTTACGGAATCGCTCCTGCTCGTTCGGCAAGTATTCTGGATGCAACGAGTTGTGTCATTCAAGGCATTATTCCGTACGGAGCACAGATATTGGTTGCGGTGAGTTTGGCGGGTGTCACTGTATCGGCGTTGCAATTGTTATCTTATCTATGGTATCCATATATGCTTGGGTTGTTTTTGATATTGGCGATCGCTAGCGGTTTCCCGAAAATCAAGACAGCTAAAGCTGCATAGAATTATTCATTTTATTTCATAAGGATATGTAGAAGTTTCATCAAATCAAACAGAAGGAAAAAAGATGTACAAGTACAAGCCGAAGGATTATGCATTAGGCATCCAGCATTTGCTGGCGATGTTTGGTTCGACCGTATTGGTCCCGTTGATCACGGGCATGTCGCCGTCAGTGGCGTTGTTCACGGCGGGTATCGGAACACTGCTGTTCCATCTTTGCACGAAAGGAATCGTGCCAGTGTTTCTCGGTTCGAGCTTCGCGTTTATTCCCGCGCTTTGCGCCGTCATCGGAAAGGACGGCATTCCTGCCGCGCAGTTCGGTATCATCGCAGCCGGTGCCGTTTATCTCATCTTTTCCATTCTGGCGAAATGCCTTGGCGCTGATGCACTTAGGAAACTCTTCCCACCTGTTGTGACGGGACCGGTCATCATCATCATCGGTTTGAGTCTGACGGGCGTCGGTATTGCGGATGCGATGGGGGGCAAGATTGAAGCGTCCATGAACGCGTTGCACAACATCATCATCGCGCTGTTCACGTTTGCGATCGTGGCGATTGGCATGAACTCCCGTTTCAAACTGTGGCGCATGATTCCGATTCTGTTCGGTATCTTCTTTGGCTATATCCTGTGCGTTATCCTGCATGTGGCTGGTTTTTTCAAGATGAATTTCGATCCGATTGTCAATGCGCCGTGGATCAACATCCCGTTCCACAATGGTTTCATCACGGCTCCCGTCGTGAACTGGCAGGCTGTTCTGGTCATCGCCCCGATCGCCATTGTGACGTTCATGGAACATATTGGTGATATCACGACGAATGGCGCGGTTGTCGGCAAAGATTTCTTCAAGGATCCGGGCCTGCATCGCACGCTGTTGGGCGATGGTGTCGCGACGATGGCCGCTGGTTTCCTCGGTGGTCCTTGCAATACAACGTATTCTGAAAATACTGGCGTTCTGGCGAGCACAGGCGTTTATGAACCCGCGTTGCTGCGTCTGGCCGCTGTCTTCGCATTGATTCTTGGTCTGTTCGGCAAGTTTGGTGCTGTTCTGCAGACGATTCCCGCTCCAGTGAAGGGCGGTGTGGAAATGGTGCTATTCGGCATGATCGCCAGTGTTGGTATCCGTACGATTGGCGAAGCGAAACTGAATCTGGCTGACACCCGCAATTTGACGGTCATGGGCGCGACGTTGTGCTGCGGCATCGGTCTGGGCGGCGGTATTCCAATACAGGTCGGTGGCGTTTCAATCAATATTTCGGCGCTGTTCGTGGCAACCGTTGTCGGCGTCATCATGAATTTGGTATTGCCGAAATCGATGCATGCCTTGGCCGCGGCTGAAAAGGACGAAGCAGAAAAGAAAGAGGAGAAAAAATAACATGGCGAACGCAGAACTGCATTTGATGGATCACCCGCTCATCCTGCACAAAATCACGATGCTGCGGAATGTCGAAACGGACACGAAGGATTTCCGCCAGCTGGTGACGGAAATTTCATTGTTGATTGGTTATGAAGCGACTCGCGATCTGCCGTTGGTCGATGTTGAAGTCGAGACGCCGTTGGTGAAAACGACGGGCAAGGCCATTCCAAAAAACGTCTGCTTGGTTCCCGTTCTGCGCGCAGGATTAGGCATGGTCGATGCCATGTTGAGTCTGCTACCGGCGGCCCGCGTCGGCCATATCGGTCTGTATCGCGACCATGAGACGCTGCATCCTGTCGAATACTACTGTAAGATGCCGTTGGACGTCAGCGAAAGAGTCTGCATCATTCTGGATCCGATGTTGGCGACGGGCGGAAGTTCCGTCGCGGCAATTGATTCACTGAAACGCCGTGGCGTGAAGACGATCAAGCTCGTGAACATAATCGGCGCTCCATGTGGCGTGGAAGCCGTCCACAACGCCCATCCAGATGTCGCTATTTATCTGGGCTGTTTGGACGAACGGCTGAATGAGAACGGCTACATTCTGCCGGGCCTCGGTGACGCTGGCGACCGTCTCTACGGCACGAAGTGATTCTATTCCGATTCCCCTGCGGAACGTTTCTTCACGTTTTTTCTGAACGATGCTGTCAGGCCAATCAGTTGGCCTGACAGAACAACCGTCAGCAACGAATATAGAATTCGCCGCAGGGGAATATAGGATAATGAAAGCAAAAGCACCGTCAAATCACTGGCTAGATAAATCCATTGGATTTTGATGTGCGTGACGTGGGACAGGCCCATGGCCAATGCGTCGTCGCCTGTTGGTGCGCCGATATTTCTGACGCATAGGCCGACGCCGAAACCGACGAAGATTGCTCCGCCGATGGCCGCCAATAGAGGATGTTCGCTGATTTGCGGCCATAGACGCGGTGTCTGTTCCAATAGTGCGTAGAAGAGGGAAAAACTGCCTCCCGCAATGATGGAATTGCGGATGAACTGTTTCCCAAGTGTCTTGTAGCCAAAAAGATAACAGGCGGCATTCAAGACGAGCCCCGAAATGGACGGTGAAAGATTGAACCAATGCTGAAAAAGCAATGTCAGCCCTAAAACGCCTCCTTCCGTGACGTTTGAAATGGAATGAATTTGGTAAAGGCCGAATGCGAGAATCGCGCCGCCGATGATGTTGAAAACCATTTTATTTCAGTGCGGCGAGTTTTGCTTCGCAACGTTTGTTGACGTCTTCCAAATTACGGGACGCTTCGTCCCATTCCCAGACAGTGTCTTCCAGTTCCTTTTTGATTTCCGCGAGACGTTTGTTGAGCGCCGCGAAATCAAGGCCAGGCTTGGCGTTGGCCATGTCTGAAAATATCTGAGCCTGTTCAGCTTCAAGGGCTTCGGATTTCTTTTCCGCTGCTTCGACGGCCTTTTCGTATTTGCGTTTTTCCGCGGAGAACTGATTACGGATGAACGCCTCTTCGCGTTTGCGGTCTTTTCGTGAATTAATGACGCTTGGCGCATCCTGCGGCTTGGCGGCCTGCGGCGCGTTTTTGGCGGTATTTGTTTTCTGTTGCGCCGTTGTCGAACTGTCTTCTGCCAGTTTGGCCTGTTGTTCGGCGAGTTTTTGGCGATAGTAATCGTAGTTTCCGTAATAGCGGGTGATTTTTCCGGGCGTCAGTTCGAAAATCGTCGTTGCGAGATTACGGACAAATGTGATGTCGTGCGATACAATGCAAAGTGTTCCCTGATAATCCTTTAACGCTTCTTCCAACGCTTCACGGGCATAGATGTCCAGATGCGTGGTCGGTTCGTCCAGCAGAAGGAAATTGTTTGGCCGCAGGAGGAGTCGTGCGAGAGCGAGGCGGACTTTTTCACCGCCGGACAGCACGGAGACATATTTATCGATGGTTTCGCCAGGGAAGCCGAAGCCGCCGAGCATGTTGCGCAATTCGCCTTCCGAACGGTCTGCGGAAACGGCGCGGACGGTTTCGAAAACTGTCTTGTCCGGATCCATGGTTTCCGTAAAATCCTGTGATTGGTAGCCGATTTCCACGCCGTGCCCAATGGAACATTTGCCGGATGTGAGATGCAATTTGTTGGAGAATATACGGAAGAGGGTGGTTTTGCCGAGACCGTTCAAGCCGACGAAAGCGGCCTTTTCACCGCGTTCGATGCTCAGATTAACATGTTCAAACAGAAGATGATCTGGCGTGTATCCAAAGGATGCGTCCTGTAATGAAACGACTTCCTGACCAGAGCGCGGGGGGATGGGCAGACGTATTTTCGGCGGTTTGACGTAGATTTCCGGAACTTCGATATTTTCCAGCCTGTCCAGCATTTTTTGGCGGCTTTGGGCTTGCGCGGCCTTGGTGGCCTTGTATTTGAAGCGGTCGATGAAAGTTTCGATCTGTTCGCGTTTCCTGTCCAGATTCTTCTTTTGTGCGAGAAGTTGTTCGTGGCGGGATTCGCGGTCACGGATATATTGGTCATAATTGCCTGGATAACGGGTGATGACGCCGCCCATGACCTCCATGGTGATGTTCGTCAGCGAGTTGAGGAGATAGCGGTCATGGGAGACGAGCAGCAAGGTTCCGGAAAAATTGCGTAGAAAGTCCTTAAGCCATTCGATGGCAGGTACATCAAGATAATTTGTCGGTTCGTCCAGCAGAAGGATGTCCGGCCGTGAGACAAGAACGCGGGAAAGTTCGGCACGGATTTTCCATCCGCCGGAGAAGGCGGAGAATGGCTCCTGAAAACGTGCGACAGGGAAGCCAAGGCCAGAGCGGATGGTTTCCGCGCGATTCTTAAGTTCCTAGCCGCCAAGATGTTCGACTTCCGTTTGAAGAGTGCCGAGCCGCGTAAGCGCACGTGCTTTTTCAGCGTCGCCAAGCGAGTCAAGCGAATGTTCCAACTGCTGGATTTCAGTGTGGAGATCATCCAATTCAGGGATGGCGTTTTCCACGTAATCAAGCAGAGGAACGTCTTGATTCCCTAAAAACACTTGCTGTTTGACATAACCGATCCGTTCCGAACTTGGATAGCTGATGGTGCCTTTGTCAGGAGACTGATTTCCGGAAAGCAGTTCGAAAATGGTACTTTTGCCGACGCCGTTCGGGCCGACGAAGCCGACGCGTTCGCCCGGATTGACGGTGAAAGTCGCATTGTTGATGACTTGCTGTTTGCCAAAAGCTTTTGAGACTTGCGTAAACTGAATCATAGTGGAAACGGTAAAAGAAAAATGCTTCGGACAGCGTCGTCAGCATGTGTGTTTTGCCAAAAAGACATTATAGTATCAATTGGGACGATGGATAACCAGTAATTATGTATAATTTGCCACAAGTAACATCAAAAACAACTAGCCACGACGATGCGGAGGCTGATTTTCGCGTCCGGCTGGAGGAAATTGGCGTTTCCTCCATGCTTTCGGAGTGCGAACTGATTCAGCGTTCCCGTTCGTGGGGCGGTTGTGACGTGTATCGCTGGCGTCTCCCAAATGGGCGTGAATGCCTTGTCAAGAGTCTGCAGAACCGTCCGTTCTGGATCCGCCTGCTTTATGGTCAACGGGCTCTTCGGAAAGAAGACAAGAATTTGCGCATGCTGTTGGATGAGGGCGTCCGTGTGCCGCGTCCTTACGGCATGGCCGACGACAACAATCTGCTTGAAGAATTTCTAGCTGATGGCAAGGTGCTGTTGAGCATGCGCCATTACACGGATGAGACGAAACCGAGCCGAGAGTTTTTCAAGAAGCTTGTTGACATGGTGTTATCCATGCATGACCATAAAGTCTGCCATGGAGATTTTCATCGTGCGAACATTATGATTTTAGGTAAAGAAGAGCCTTGCCTGCTGGATGTGGTGACGGCCAGGAAGATTACGGATGAATCATCATGGCTGGACCGTTGGCTGTTCGGCATTTTCAAACAGGCTGATGAATTTTCCTTGGCACGGATTGTGGAGACTTATTATCCTGATTTGATGGACGAACGCTTGCAATCTCTGCTGGATCGCGAACCGTGGTATTTGAAGATCGGACGGTATTTGCGGCATAACATCTACCGTCGTCTTCGTGGAAAACGGAAACGGAAGAACGGATAGGCGGTTGAACCGCCTATGCGGGCTAATGGCTAATGGCTAATGGCTTATGGGCTATGGTTGAGGATATTACAACAAACGGATGCCTTGCGGGCATCCGTTTGTGTTTATAAGATCTTTGTGAACGATTTACTGGTTAATTGAAATACCAGTTCTGGCCTTTTGAAGGTGGCGTATTGCGTTTGCTGATCTGCGGCGGCGGAGGCGGAAGATTCCGTTTGCTCTTCTTCTTGTCCTGCGGAGCTTCATGGGAGGAGAAGGACGTCTTGAAGGAGACGTTTCTGTCGCCGCCACGCTTCTTCGAACCGCTGTCTTGGAATTTGTCCGCCCATTTGCCCTTGCGCGGGGCATGTGTGTTGCTTTCGCGAAGATTGACCTTTCCGTCGCGGGAATAACGCGGGCGTTCGTCATCGAAACGATGTTTCGGGCGTTCGTCATTGTAGCGCGGACGTTCGTCATCAAAACGGCGCTTCGGGCGCTCGTCGTCATCGAATCTGCGTTTCGGGCGCTCATCGTCGAAACGGCGCTTCGGACGTTCGTCAGAGTACCGTGGACGTTCGTCATCGTGATGACGTGCAGGACGTTCGTCATCGAAACGGCGCTTCGGGCGTTCGTCGCGCGGCGCACGTTCGGATCTTTCCTCACGAACGGCTGGCTTTGTATGTTCTGCAACGGCCGGACGTTCTTCTTGAACTTCCTGACGTTCCATGTGTTCCGTATATTCAGCCTGTTCGATTCTAGCAGGTTTTCCCTGTGGGGCAGACTCTTCTTCATGCATGTTGGGAGCGTTCTCCGCATATGACGGACGGTCGAGATTGCCGGGCCTTTGGCGAACGGGGGCTTCGCTTTCGCCGAAATCCTCTTCCTTGGCCCATGCATCGTATTCACGACGCGGACGGCGACCGCCTCTGTCGCCACCGCGTTCTCCTCTGCCGTCTCTGTCATCACGGTCACCACGGCGACGGCGACGTCCGCCACGTTCTTCACGATCGTCTTCGCGTCCACCATCGCGCCGTTCACGGTTTTTACGGTCGCTGCGGTCGAGGATTCGTTGCAGTTTCGGCCCTTTGGGACCGATGTCTTCCGGCCCTGTGTCGCCGCAGGTAGCGAGTTGATGTCCAAGCAGTTTGGCAATGATGACCGATAAGTCCTGATTGACGGAAAGAGTCTCCACTTGGTTCAGAATGTTCATGTCCAGTTTGTAGTCATGGACATCATGGAAGATCTTCTTGAGACGCTGTTCCGTGACTTGCGTGCGGGTGGGAACCAGCCTGTTCTGCATCTGGGCACCGACATTCCGTCTGATGGCGTCTAATTGCCGCATTTCACGCGGCGTGACAAGCGTGATGGCCGTGCCTGTCTTGCCGGCGCGGCCTGTACGGCCGATACGGTGGACATAACCGCGGGAGTCGAAGGGCAGGTGGTAGTTGAAGACGTGCGAGACATCGTCAACGTCCAGACCACGAGCGGCCACGTCTGTGGCGACGAGAATATCGATTTCGCCGCGGCGGAAAGCGGCCATGACGCGGGAGCGCTGAGCTTGTTCCATGTCGCCGTGGAGGCAGTTGACGTTGTAGCCTCTGGCGGACAGGAGGATGTTCAACGAATCCGTCTCTTCCTTTGTGCGGCAGAAAATCATGCCTTTCGTGACATTTTCCGCGTCAATCAGACGAATGACGGCATCGGCGCGTTCGCGGTCTTCAATGACATAGAAAAGCTGTTCAATGTCATTGTTTGTACTTTCTGTGATGGATGTCGTGATGTTCACGGGATCCTTGAGAATGTGTTCCGCAAGCTGAATGACGGGGCGCGGCATTGTGGCGGAGAAAAGCATGGTCTGGTGTTCGCCATTGAAATGCTCAAAAATCTTCTTTACGTCGTCAAGAAAGCCCATGTCCAACATTTCATCCGCTTCATCGACAACAATGTGTTTGGGATTGACGTCGTCGAAATGGCCTGAGTCAATCAAATCAAGAAGACGGCCGGGCGTGGCGACCAGCGCGTTAATGCCTTTTGCAAGAATGGTTTCCTGACGGCTGTAGGGTTGTCCGCCCGTGAAGGCTGCCGTATGGATGTTGGCGTAGCGTCCAAGCTTGAAGAGTTCGTTGGAAACCTGCGCTGCGAGTTCGCGGGTCGGTACGAGAACGAGCAGATTGAGCCCCGGTTCGTTCATAATCTTCTGCATGGTCGGGAGACCGAATGCGGCGGTCTTGCCCGTGCCGGTGAGGGCCTGTCCGATGACGTCTCGCCCTTCCATGACGCTTGGAATGGCCTTCACTTGGATGGGAGTCGGTTCGCGGAATCCTGCTTCATTGAGGGCTTGCATGATCTCCGGGCAGAAGCCGAAGGAGTCAAAGGTGACGACGGGCTCTTCGTCTTCCGTTTCCGTGTTGTTTTCTTGCTGTGCCGCGTCGTTCGATGTTTCAGCGGTTGCCGCCTCCTGTTGCTCAGAAGATGTTGCGGCATAGGAATTTACCGCGGTATCAGCGGTCTTCTCGTCTGTATTTCTTCCCTGTTGATTTTCGGATTCTTTCGGGCTGATGGCGTCGTCAAACGACAGGATGCCGTCATCGTGCTGGTCTTGTTGGTTGTTTTCTGTGTTCATGATGTTCTCTCCTTCTTGGTTCGAGTTTTGAATATATGGAATTATAAATAATATAAGGTATTAAGATGGAATATCAAGTATAAAACATGACAAAATATGACAAACTGGTCTTGCCTTGAAATGTTCATATAAAAAAATGGTGGTTTTTTAGTGCAGGAAAGTTGTAACTTAGCAGAAAACGTAGTAGATTTATAATTTTAAGTCAAAACGCAATCACGCGAAACAATAGGGAATCTAATGTCATTACGTGCTTTTATCATAGGTTTAATCGGGGCCACATTTTTGTGTGGCTACGCTTTCTATAACGATATCGTCTTACATCAGACTGTCATGGTCGGAACACACTTCCCTCTGTCTGTCTATGGCAGTTTGATTGTGTTCCTGTTCGTCGTCAACCCACTGCTGGGGGCACTGTCGCGCGGACACAAAAACAAAAAAGGTATCTTCCGGCCGTTTACCGGACGTGAGATGTGTTTGATCATGGCGTTGGTGTTGCCGGCCTGCTGTATGGCGACGAGCAGTTTCATGCGTCTGGTGCCGCGTGCGATGATGTTGCCGCACCATTACGCGAAGACGATCACGAGCTGGAAGCTTCTCCAGCCGGACAATAAGACCTATAAGCCTGTGACGGACTATCTTCCAAAGTTCATGCTGGCTGATCCGGAGGAAAAAGACGCGTTGACGACGATGATTCAGGGAGCGCGTACGGACAGTTCGAAGCGGATTTCGTTTTCTGACGTCCCGTGGTCGGCATGGCGTAAACCGTTGAAATACTGGATTCCGCTGTTTATCATCATGTGGATTTCGCTGGCTGGTTTGGCGACGGTGTTCCATCGACAATGGGCGTCGAATGAACATTTGCCATATCCTGTCGTACAAGTGGCGCAGTCTGTCATGCCGGATTCAGAGGGACGGACGAATCCGATCTTCCACAACCGATCCTTCTGGATTGCGTTGGCGTTCGTGTTCATCATCCATTTGAATAACTATATCTGCCTGTATTTTCCTGATCAGCTGATTCCCGTGACGCGTGTTTTCGATTTCCGTGCGTTGCGTGAGACATTCCCGACGTTTGTGAAAGGCGGTGGTTACGGAACTCTGATGTGGATCCGTGTCTTCTTCGCCGTCATCGGCCTGGCGTACATGCTGCCGACGGATGTTTGCCTGAGCGTGGGATTCAGCCCGTTTGTTTTCTTCTACATTTTTGGTTGTTTCATCAACTGGGGCTATCCTCTCCGCATGGGAACGCTGTATTCTCCGAGAACAGACTGGGGCATGGTGTTCGGTGCATACATCGGTTTCTTCTCCGTTCTGGTCTATACGGGACGTCATTATTACTGGCAGGTCCTGCGCCGCGCCGTCGGTCTGAAAGGAAGCATGGAGACGGAGAATGAAAGCGTTTGGGGCATGCGTGTGTTCATTGTCGG
>JAEEGL017026228.1_pt1 | contig 10303 bp, 1 predicted proteins | sample 9134231 | NCBI WGS metagenome assembly JAEEGL01 (sample SAMN16246548, study PRJNA631951) | gut metagenome | biome: gut microbiome; feature: rumen; material: fiber-attached | host: Bos | place: Iran: Karaj | collected 2018-10
AGAATCTGCAGAAGTTTATAACTGGTGATTGAACAATGAAGTTTAGAGTGAGATATATTATAATAAGTTCGTGCGCGTGGGGAATCCTCTCGCTCATGGGATGTGCCGACGATCCTGCCGACAGCAAGGAGCAGGTGCGCACGCACGAACTGCGCCTCTCACTCGGCTCTCATCAGTTTGAGGCCACCCGAGCGCTGCCAGCAGGTTTTGAACCCTATAACTCCGCCACGCTTAAAATCCAGGAGATTCAGGGCTACATGGCCTATTGGAATCAATACAAAAAACCATCTGCCGGGTGGGATGCGCTTTCCTGCATATTCAGCACATCGGGAACTGATAATATTTGGACTTCAAGGGTGGCCCTGAAGCCCTTGAGTACAGATGACCTAGATGATGACCATCAGACCTACTACCTCTACGGCTTTTTGCCGAAAGAGAACGTGAACGGCGGTGTTTCCATTGCTCCATATAATTCAAGTTATGCGAAGGGTGCTGTGATGACATTCACTGGTCTGAATACTGTGGTAGGCAATGATCTTTGCGTTTTTGTAGGGGTACAGGGTTATACGGGTTCTGTCCCAGATATGTCATTGCGTTTGGGCAAGTTCAACTATAATCCAACTGATGGCAACTTGATTTACCTACTCGTAGACCGTTTCTATGCAGGCCTGAAGTTCAGTATGACGCTCGATGATAAGTATGCTAAGTTACGGGATATTAAGGTGAAAAGAGTCAAGCTGATACCTAAGGTGATAGAAACCGTTGATGCTAAGGTGACAATTGCGGCCAACAATGAGAACCCTATGTCAGTTGTCTTCCAAAACCCCAAGGGTGTTGAAGACCCTGAATCGGCAACCCTCTACGATGGAACAGATGGAGATGGCATGTCTCTGTCAACTGATAATCCTGTGTTTATGGCCTGCGTCTGGCCGGGAACCATCATTAACGGTGATAAGGTTGCCAATACCAAGTTTACGTTAGAGACCACCTACGATGTTTACGATAAAAACGAAAACCCAGATAATAACAAGCCAAACAAGATACGTGAAAACGAAACAGCCCAGAGTACGATTTCGTTGAAGTACGAACTCGCGGCAGGCAAGTTACACACGGTGAATATTAAGGTGAATCCCACCTACCTCTACGTACTTTCCGAGCCCGACTTGGACAGTCCGACATTTCAGTTAGAAGAATAAAGAGATTGAGCATTGAGATATAGAACGACCATCATAGGATTGCTGATACTCCTGAGCACTGTTGTAGCGCAGGGGCAGATCAGGATTGGCGGTAATGTATATGGTGGCGGTAACCATGGAGAGGTGAAAGGCAGCTCGAAGGTGACGGTGAAGGCCGGTGACATTGGTGCGGTGATGGACCCGAATGCCTCGCGTCCGGTGGATGACCCGCATGGTAAGGTGTTCGGCGGTGCCCGTATGGCTGATGTGGGCGGCAACACCTTCGTGCATATCGATGGTGAGAATGCCACCGGCTATATCCTTATCAATCAGGTCTATGGCGGTAACGATATCGCTGGTCAGATAGGTACGGGAACTGTTCCTACGGAGTTGACAGCTGTAAAAGCTGCGGACGACCCAGACCCGAAGAAAAATGTTGTAGACAACTCCTTCAACAGTTTTGTGCGTATCTCGACCAAGGCACTCAGTACTACCTACACTCAAGACGAAATAGATGCGGCAGCTAATGATCCTGAAGCCGCAGCATACGGCAAGCGGACGACCGATGTCAAGCCTGATCCTACAGCCAAGAAAGTCTATATCGGACAGCTCTTTGCCGGTGGTAATGGTGACTTTGACTATGAACAGTCTGAACCTGAAGATGGTAAGGTGACACATACCATCTATAATAGGTGGGACTTGAACCATGAAAGACCTTTGGCACAGGTGACAACCGACGAGGGTGAGGTGGGCTTCCAGTTGCCAGAACTGGACAAGACCTATTTGGAGATCTTGGGTGGTTCTATCGTTTATGGTTATGGTGGCGGCAACAATGCCACAGTGAAGAAGCAGAACATTATCCACATCGACAACCCCAGTGCGGTGGTGAACCATATCTGGACCGATGACGCTGGTGTGGAAGTCGCCGAAGGCACGTCAGGCGCCACCGACCTGCTTATAAATCAGCGTTTTAAGGAGATGGGTATCAACACCACCTTCTCGCAGCCAAGTAGCGGCGCATATCAGGTTGGCCGGTTCTTCGGTGGCAACAACAAGGCGGAGATGGACATCCGTCCAACGTGGAACCTGTTGGCGGGAAAGGTGCGTAACCTGTATAGTGGTGGTAACCGTGGTAATATGACCAGTCCGGTGGGTCTGCTCCTTGAAATCAAAGATTACTCCAGCCTGATTGTCGACAACCTGTATGGCGGCTGCCGTATGGCCGACGTGGTGCCTACGGTGAACGGTATCTATACACCATGTGCGAACCTTCAGGACATAGATGAAGAGGGCAAACTTATATATCATTTCCCTAATGAACTGTCAGCACGAACACTGGTGCGCGGAGGATATATCCATAATGTCTATGGCGGTAATGATGTGACCGGTACGGTGTATGGCGGTAATGCTGTTGGTATCTATACGACCGTCTATGGTGATGTCTATGGTGGTGGTAATGGTGCCTATCCCTATACGGATAATCCAGGTAATAAAGACGATGATATCTTCGGTGACTTCTATTATGACAAACCGAGTGGTATGACCTCTGAAAATGCCCTCAATGCATTCCGTCCGAATGCCGAACAGGTATCTATCCGCCTGAAGGGTACTGATGCAGACCATCCCGCCATTATCCAGGGTTCCGTATATTTGGGTGGTAACTGTGCATCGTTAGTTAAACCGGAGGATGAAGAATCAGAAAGAAACAAATTGTTTCAACTGAAGATGGGTTCCTACGTGATTGCCGACAAAGTATTCCTGGGCAATAATGGTGAGGGAATGATTAATGAGACCTATCTGGAGAAGTATGCTGACAATGATTTCAGTTCTATGCAACTGACGCAAGCCAGTGTGTTCAAACGGTATATGGAAGGCGTTGCTATGCCACTGAGACCCAAGATCGTGTTTGACGGCGAAGATGACGATGACACTGACACGTATAAGCCGAACTCGAGTTATATCGGCTCCTTCTACTGCGGTGGTAATAAGGGCAGTATGACGGCAAGTGGCAAGACCAGTCTCAAATTCAACAAGAGTCTGGTTATCTTTGAGAAATTAGTAGGTGGCTGTAACGATGCCAACGTGGAGGCAGGTACATATAATGCGGCATACGAGGGTGGTGTCCTCGGCTCATCCGAGGAACAAGGGAACTACACTGAAGATGGCAAGATCAAGGACCGTATCGAGTTGAACCTTGACAATATAGTTATAGAACCCAGGCGTTGGAACGATACGTTTACGGCAATCACTACCGGTAACTTGACTGAAGGCAAGGAATATTACGAGACCAACCTGCGCAGTAGTCGTTTTATCGCTGATGGTACTGAGGAAGCTACCGCCCAAAACCCCTATTATGAGTTGACGAAGAAAGGTGATAAGTTGGATTGGAACACGGCCTTGTGGAATACTAACGAAGATGATTTCTTAGCCACAGATAGCATAACAATTGCTAACGATAAAAAGCGCCGTCTGTTGGGAGGAAATGTCTATGGTGGCTGCTATGAAAGTGGTCATATTAACGGTAACGTCGTCATCAACCTCAATCAGGATCTGCTTAAGCGTGATAACGTCTTTGCCGAGGCAGATCCCAGTGACCCCTATAAGTTTATGGACGGGGGCAAGCGTCATTCCGGGGTACTCAAGGAGACACAGGGCGACGATGTGATGGCTGTCGCTTTGACACTGTTCGGTGGGGGTTGCGGTGAGGACACCGAGGTTTGGGGTAGTGCTACTGTCAACCTGAACAACGGTTATGTCTTCCAGGTGTTCGGAGGCGGTGAGGAAGGTGTTGTCGGTAAGAAGAATAGTGCGGGCAAGTACGAGTATAATGCCAACTATAGCACCACCGTCAATCTGAAAGGCCCCAATGCAGGTTATTCAGAGAAATCGACTGGTCTGCCGTTAGCCGAGACGGAGTATATCTATGGCGGTGGTAACGAAGGTGACGTGTGCGGCGATAGCTATGTCTATCTTGGCAATGGTCGCGTTTATGATGCCTTCGGTGGTGCCAGCAATGCCGACATCTATGGTGGTACGGAGGTGTATGTCGGTCATAATGGCGGTTTACCATGGATACGTGATAACGTCTATGGCGGTAACGACTTCGGTGGCACGATCAAGGGCTACAGAGATCATACCAATGTCACTACACGAAGTGCTTTCGATCCTGACATGCTGTTATCGGCTACATACGTGAAGTATATCCAAGGCCGTGTGGACAGTATCTTTGGTGGTAACTACGGTTATTATAACTATGCCGACCGCATCTTTAAAGGCTATACCGATGCAAATGGTACACCATTGAAAGATGAGGAAGGCAATCCTATATTCTCCTTCCCGCATTTGGACAATAACTCCTTCGTTCATTTCGTACCTGCCGACAACTCCAGCAGTCAGGTGAAATTCATCTTTGGCGGTAGTACGGGTTTCCCAGGCAATGTTAACTTGAACAATGCCATGCAGGAAGAGACATACGTACTCATCGACGATACCCAGACCAAGGATGTCAATCGCTATGCCAATGTCGATATCTATGGTGGCGGTGCCTTTGCCGGTGTGGGCACGTCAACTTCCCTGGGTGCTGGTCGTACGGCTGTCGACCTGTTTGCAGGCAACTTCCGCAACGTCTATGGCGGCTGTAACCAGGAAGGTCTGGTGGGTTATACACGTGTCAACGTACCTTCCGTCTCTACCGCCAAGGTCAATGCCCTCTTTGGTGGTGGCAAGGGTTATGACCCAGCTTTGTTCGACATTCCCGCCACGGCTGTTCTCGCCGAACGCTACTGCGACCACTATGTAACCTGTATCGACTATAAGAGTAAGGATGCCATTGTTAATGATGCCATCTATGGTGGTAACCAGGACAGTCGTATCGCGTGCGATACCTATATTAATATAGAAGCGCCTGTGATGCAGAGCAACGGTTATCAGGCCACAATCTATGGCGCCGGCTATGGTAAGAAGACTGTTTCCGGTCGTACCAATGTCTTTATGAACTACGGTTCGAATGCCTATAAGGTGTTTGGTGGCGGACGCGATGGTAATGCCTTTAACTATGCCTCGTTGACACGTTGGCTTGCTAATCAATTCGTTATAGCTGGAACTCCTACGGCAGAAATTCAAGGAAAATTAGATGCCTACGGTGGAATTCTACGCTCTTTCGGCACCTATCTTGCGTCTAACTCCATTGAGTTGCCCACTAATACAGGAACATACGTCAATTCAGAAGGTAAATATGATGGTACATATACCAACGATATCCTGACGGGCGACTTCCATCAGACTAATGTCCATATCATGAAAGGCGGTAATGTGAGCGGCTATGCATACGGCGGTGGCCTTGGTGAAGATGCCGTGGTTGCTGGTAGTACCTATATCGAGTTGAAGGGTGGTAATGTGGATAGGGACATTTATGGCGGTGGTCAGGGAGGCCCTGTGTTTGATGAGTTCAACCTGGGCACAAGTGTCTTTACCGCCACCACGAACGTCAATATCGAGGGTGGTATGGCCCGCAATGTCTATGGCGGTGGTTATCTGGGTCATGTGGGTAAGCACACCAAGACGGTTAATAATAAAGAGGTCGAAGCTGACATCAGCGATGATTATGCCGCTGACATCCTTGGCGAGGCCAATGTGACGATCGGTAAGACAGGTGGCACAGGTTTCGATAATGGCGTGCCTGCCATCACGCGTAATGTCTATGGTGGTGGTGAAGGCGGCTCTGTCTACGGTACAGCCAACCTGACCATCAATAATGGCTACATCGGCTATCGCTATAAGGATAGTCAATATGTTGAGGAATTGGACGACAATAAGCCCAATGACATTGAAATGGCCGGTAACGTATTCGGTGGCGGTTATGTGGTGAACAGCTACGTGGATATAACTAACATCGAGATGTATGGTGGTAAAGTGCGTGGCAGCCTCTATGGCGGTGGAGAGGTCGGTCCTATCGGTCGCGGCACCATCAGGTATAAAGACACTTACACCAATAAAGGACTGGTGAATGGTGATGCCCGTATCTATAAGGCTGGTCAGACGCATATCAAGATGTACAATGGTCACGTGCTACGAAACGTCTTCGGAGGCGGTCGAGGTAAGGACAGCTGGGGCGGCGACGGTACGAAGTTTATGAACATGTTTATGAGTGATGCTGAGATAGCTGCCCTTGATATGATGTGTAAAGGCTATGTCTTTGGCCAGACCGACGTGAACATCTATGGTGGTGAGATTGGCACGAACGAAGGCTTGGCGGATGGCTATGGAAACGTCTTCGGCGGTGGCGACGAAGGTTCCGTCTATAGTGCCTACGAGCAGAATGGCAACTTGTATATTGGTGAGAAGCCGGAAAACAGTGTACGCTATGACAAGGGTGACGAAGGCTACTATTACAAATCCAAAGGTAATCAGACTTTCGTAGATAATGCCGGTACAACTCTGGCATCTGGTGCTGAGAAGTTCCTGACCGAGGACTGCCATGTGCTGATTGAACCATGGTTACAGGTGAAGGCACCTATCGACTACAACGGCCACACCTACCAAACAGGCGAATACATCCCCACGTCTTATCTGAATACCCTGCCTAAGAAGGACAAAACAGACGCCTCCTGGCCTGCCGCGTGGAATTACGTAGATGCAGGTTCTGCCGTTGGCGATGAATACGTAGAGCGTGGTGTCATCATCCACAATGCTGTCTTTGCCGGCGGTAATATTGCGGTGGGTAGTGAAATGTACGCCAACACGAAGACGGTATTCGGCAATGCTACCGCTTCTATCCACGATGTCTATAACCGCGACCTTATCACCGTAGGCGGCATACACATCGGCGGCTTGTACGGCGATGGCAACCTGACGTTTGTCGATGGCTATCGTGAGTTGAATGTTACGAACTACGGTACCGATTACTACAATATTAAGGATGAAATCAGCAATGAGGTCTATAAGTCTCTTCCACCGCGTGAGCAGGCTTATTACGAGCTGAAGTTCAAATGCATACAGCCATGTACGGACAATGAGGGAACCACTTACACGTCAGGTTCCAACATTCCTCTCGATGAGTTGTTGGTGCTGTTTGAAGGTAACAGTACGATTATCCAGAACGGAAAACCTAATCCGGCCTATTGGATAGAGAATGGAGTCGTGTCGCGCTATGCCGGTCGCTATCTGAACACCATCCAGCGTGCCGATTTCTGTGGCATCTTCGGCAGTCGTATGGTGATGAAGGGGGCCAAGGACCGTGTGCCTGAAATTGAAGATGCTACCAACTACACCATCAACCGTGTGCGCGAGGTGTCGTTGAACAAGAAAGCGTCCAGCGCTGGTGATGAGGGTGAATATGCCACCCACGGCAACTACTTCGGCATCTATAGTGTCGTAAACTATCTCGGCGCCCTGACCAGCGATTTGAATTTCTATAACGATGTGCGTACCACAGATAACAAGGATCATGTAAAATACGTGGATCCCGAAGCCAATGGAAAGTCATACGGTACTGCCACATACGCTGACTGGAAAATGCAGTTCCACAAGGATCCTCGCCGTAACAATGGTCTTAGCCACAATGAGGTGGCCTTGGCCTCCGGTGTACACTTGGAGCTGACGACCGAGGAGAGCACGGGTAATACGCTCGAAACGAAAGAGTGGGGTATTATTACTGGTGTCGTTCAGTTGGATCTTATCAACGTTGCCAAAGGTATCGGTGGCGGCTTCGTCTATGCCAAGAACATTCACGGTGTGCGCAATGAAACGGGCAAAACCAATTCACTGTTGTCAGATTTGAACTTGACAGGAGGTCCCGGTGGTACACGCGCTATCACCAATAGAAAATGGAGTTATGTGGAGACTGATCCAGATGTTGATACTAAAACCCAGCAGGAGTGGCAGACCTCTGGTAACTTCGTTCACAACACCCAGACCATCATCGATGACTGCTACAACATCAGCGGTCGCTACCTGATAGGCAGTCGTGTACCAGCCCACTACTGGTTCATCCGTGGTTCGGTATATGTCTATGACCAGTACATCACGGCCCAAACAGGTGCTGCCAATGCATACACCAAGAATGTAGAACTGCCGATCACCATTTCTGCAGCTGCCCACAACCAGATGAAACTGTTGGATGTGCAGCCCAACCTCTATGCATACTATTCTAAACCCGACACGCCTCTGAGCAGTGAGCAGAAACTGGTCATCCAGGACAATGAATACTATTTGAATACCCCCATCAGCTATTGGGATTGGTATCTGTTGTCCGCTACTGAGAAGAACCTGTTCGTGCCAGAAACCTACGTCACGAGCGAGAAGTGTAAGATTGGGATTGGTAGCGAGATTATTCAAGCTGATTTGGTGTTGTTGCCCTCTGAATACAGTTCTTACGAGCGTGCTGCCACCACACAGGTCATTGATGGCAAGAGCGTGAAGGCCGTTATCAAAATCGTCCAGGACAAGGATGGCAACGATGTCGTAGCGAGGGACAAGAACGGCAATCCCGTCTATGTGCCATTCACCTCTGTCTTCCATTCGTCTAACGAGATGAGCCATGATACGGGTTACTTGCTGACCTACAAGATGACGAATCCGAAGTTGTGGGATACCTGGTACACCAACCCCGAGAGCACCACTCATGAAAAGTCTCAAACCACGAAGAGTTGGGAGAACGGTCCCACCTATTATCTGAATACCACAACAGGAACGCTGTTGGGACAGCACGAGTACAAGGAAGCTGAAATTATCCCCGAGAAGACCTATGTAGAGTATGCTGGCTACGATGCCAACGAAGACGGAGACTATGAGGATGAGGGTGATATTAAGGGCCTTAAGCAAAATCACTCCTCTGCCATACCAACAGGTCAGGCTGAATTTAGTCGGGCCTACGTGGTAACGGCTGAATGCTCTGATGCGAATCGCCACTACTACAAAGGCGCTCCAGTGTCGAAGACGATAGGCACAAGCGCAGGCGTTAGTGCCTCACCAGCATACGTCTGCACAGGTACCATCCAACTTAGTGCTACCGAGTACATCTTCATCAATGATCTGATGACGGAAGCTGAGAAGACGGCATTGTACAATAGATTCAAGGCGGGTGCATCGGAAGCAAATGCACAGATAGCTAAGGACATCAGTGAGCTGATTGTTCCTGCATATTATTGCACAAGCCCAGGTCTCTATGGTGGCAATTACTATGAGGCTAACAAAAACTACCGTGCCTTGGAGGCTTGGAGTGCTATGTCGGAATCAGACCGTGCAAACTTCACCTTCAACTACGATGCCTTCGACCTGCTCATTGATAAGGACTATGATGGAGCAGAAGGTCAGAAGTACCAGTACGATAGTGCTGCGGGTACCTTAGCTGGTGCTCAGGGTAATCCTGCCCAGTATTCGCTCGAAACACCTATCGACTACACAGCGACATACGAAGGTACAAGTTTGGATGCTGGCAAGACCGTCCATGTGAAGCATGCGAGTGGAACTCCGCAAGAAGAAGATGTGACAACCATCGTGACAGGCGATGTGCTGGAGCGTGATGTTTATGAGTCTCTGCTGAACGAGCAGTATCACTATGCTCCAATTGAGGTAGATGTTTCAAAAGCCACAAAATACTATGTTGTCAATACGGCTTTCTACTACAAAGAGCCGTATGCAGCTGGACAAATCATGGACGCTGACACGTATAATGCCCTGCCGAATTCTACGGAAGAAGATGGATTGAACTATCAGCGAAATGTCGATGAGCTCACCTTCTCTGTGAATGGCACCTATTATTATTGCCGCGACAGCTACACTATTGAAAAGGGAGCCAACGGTGGTAAACCCGTCAAGGCTGTGATAGCAAATGGTGATATTGCTGTAAATTCAGTTAAGAATCCGGAAAGTACTGTTCCTGTAGGCTTCGTCATTAGCCAGGATGGAGACGATGCCAGCTATACAAATGGCTACAAGAGTTTGACAAACAGGCAGCTGGGCTTCTCCATCCATGGTGTATCACCCATGGAGACGAGTACACTCTATGTAAGCCGAGACGCCAAATTCGATGACCTCTCCACGGAGAAGATCATCACCGTCATCTACCAGTACGACTATGAGGAGAGCGATGAGTCGGGTGCACATATCACACCTGTCAGCGAGCGCCA
>JAEEGL017293544.1_pt1 | contig 10303 bp, 10 predicted proteins | sample 9134231 | NCBI WGS metagenome assembly JAEEGL01 (sample SAMN16246548, study PRJNA631951) | gut metagenome | biome: gut microbiome; feature: rumen; material: fiber-attached | host: Bos | place: Iran: Karaj | collected 2018-10
ATATGAACTACAGATTATCAGTGGTGGCCTCGGTTGGAAATGGCCAATCGTATTGTAAAGCACAATCATGAAAAGTTTCCAGATATTGTTGTTGGTCATGGTGGCATTAGCTTTCTCCTCTTGTGTTCGGGATGAGCACCAAGAGGAGAAGGCATCGCCACTGGTAAATATGAACTCCGCAGAGGTGCTGATGGATTTTGTCGATAGGGATGGTCGTAACATGTTGGAGAGCGGCAGTGATGATTTCCGTATTATGCTGGATAACGATAGTGTGTTGAAGCCTGCCATTGTACAGAAAGACGGTATGAAGTATTTAGGTTTCAAGCCGGTGATCACAGAGGATATTTGTGAGAAAGAGAACACTTATGCGTTGAATGCCTTCTCAAAGATATATTGGAAAGACAAGGTCGTGGCAGAGATCGAGAGCTCTTTCAGGCTCGACTCCGTCTGTTCCGTTGCTGGCGCCAGTACGCTTTATTATACGAATGTGTGGAACAAGGCCTTCCATCGTCCGATCGACGCGCCTGTCCGTGTACTGATAGGAGAGAGCGGCTCGTATAGAGAAGAAGGTCAGGCGAAGTTCTGTGTGGTGTATAATTTCCCTTCGGTGGGAGTGCTGCCCACGTATAGCGTCGACTACCAGGTGAATATCTGGGGTTTTGAAGGCCAGAGAGTGGAGCCCATTCAGAAGGCGATAGTCATGACAGGCAATCCCGATGGAACACAGCAGGTGATGCTTGCCATAGAGGGAAGGGTACATAACTATTATGATATGGATGGTCGCCTGCAGACTCCCAACAGGCTTACCTATGAGATGACCAGTCAGCAGTTATACGATAACAACGAGAGCCACCTTCTTGGGATTACCAATTCTGGTGACTGTTACAGCAACAAGATTCTGGAATGCAGTCTTGACGGGCGATCGCTCAGTCTGGATTCAGTCGTGGCCAAGAACTCCTTTGGCGGAGAATACATTAATCTTACAATAGAGTGACAGAGAACATTAATCTTACAATAAGCATGCAGGGAACATTAATCTTACAATAACAAACATTAGTCTTACAATAAGTTTAAAAAGGACATTAGTCCTACAATAAGTAAAATAAAAAACAAAAAGAAAGGAAATTATGAAAAGAAAAGACTTTTCAATGCCTCTGATTATGGGGGTGATGTCGGCAATCTTTATTTCATCTTGTACGGTGGATGATACATCTTTTGATTGCGTGGGGAAAAAAGATTTAGGATTGCAAGACGTTGTAGAGCGAAACACGCGTTCTATAGTAGAAGATTCTGTAAGTTCTGATGAATTGATAATTCTGGAAGAGACAGAAGAGCAGAAATTTTTGGCTTCAATTCTTCAAAGGAGTAAACCTCGAAGAGCAAAGGCTCTTTCTTATAGTGCGGATTATGACGATTTCTTTTCATCTAATATGTTAGCTATTCAGGAGATGCCTATAACTATTAAAGTTAGATCTGTCGCTAGTGGATCCTCTTCTGCTAATTCTTATTTTTCTTGCAATGGAGCGAATAAGGAGGTGACGTTGGCTTCATCTTCAACAAGTGCGAGCAGTAAATTCTTTATTAAAGTGCTTCCCGCTTCAACAGGTATACCATATATGATTTACTCAAATGTTTCAAGAACCCCGTTGACTGTTGGATACTATAAAAAGAATCCTGATAATAAGATATTAATGTCGGCCTCTAGTGATTCTGAAATTCTATATGGTTGTGGTTGGGAGCTAATACCAGCTTCAAGTAAAGGATATTTTGCTATACAAAACGAATCTTATTTAGGGCAAGCTGACCCAGATAATATGTGGTCGGTATTCTATTATGTTTTGGAAGCAAAAGCGAATAATAAAATAGGATATGGCCAGAGGGTTGCCAATAAACCACAGCAAGAGTTCCTGATAACTCCAAATGGGAATTTCACTGTAGCAGATGTTTCTTATGATCTGGAGAATGCAACAGTGTCAAATAGTTCTTCTATTTCAGTAGTTAGAACAATGACTAATCCTTCAGATTTTAGACTGAAAAAGCAGATAATTTCTAATGTTACTGCTAATGAAACCTCATATTTCTCGGAAACTCCAGGATATTTGAAGCTGAACATTTTATCAGGCAGTCTTAAGTTTGCACGCCCAGTTCCTGTTGCAGGAAAAGCGATTATCCCTGATGGCACCAGTAAGGACGCGAGTTATTCTTATGCAACTCAAAACTTTTCTGTTACAAGAGCTGACACAACAAGTATTGAGATGAAGCCACAGAGTTTGCTAAAACTTACTGTTAGGTTTAAAACATTCAATTTAAGTGTTCCATATGTTGTAACTGCCAAATATAGATCAAGAGTTGTTAAGATTAGAGGAATATGGAGAGGCTATGCTATTGCAAACCCTCAATATAATAAACCTATATATGAACCGCATTTCTATGATCTAGAAAGTGGTGAAGAATTGTTTTACTAAATATGTGTAGAAATGAAAAAGGCATTATTAATTAAATGTACATTAGCCTCTTTGCTAGTTGCTAGTTGTACTGACGATGATTCTTTCGAGTCAACATCGAAGATCAATGATGATAATATAGTTATCTTGCAAAAAAGGAATCCGAAACTTCCGAAGTATGCCAGAACATGTCCAGTTGTTATCAAAAAAGGGCAAACTAGGAGCGCTGGTGAGAATGGAACAATAATCTGTAATTCAGACGACTACTTGGGCTATTCTTATTCTGTAGGTAACTCTATTTTAGGAGATCTAAATAATACAGGTTCGCCTATTATAGATTTAAGTAAAGTCAAGGAATATGGTAATGGATATATTACTAGGAAGTCGCTTCAATATTATACTTCTGACCATTATTCTTACGCTAACGAAGACTATTATGAATCTAAGTTGTCAGAAACCAAAAAGGTTGCCGTCGGTTTTAGCCTGAATGTAGGGTTATTTAAAATTGGCAGAAAGAGAATGACAGAGAAGACATTTGGTTCACATTACATAAATAATAACAAGGCTGTATTTGGTGAATTGACGATGGCATATTACAATTCTTCATTTAATATTCAGACATCCGCTGGATCCAGAAAACTTTATGCACGTGATTGTCTTTCTTCTGAATTCATGAGGAATCTTTACTCGTCTCCAATAGGAGACCTGCTTGATACGTATGGTGATTATGTTCTGACTGGATATGTAACTGGTGGCAAGGCTTTTGCGCTTTTCGCTGGTGAAACTAAAAACAGCTCTTCCTCCTCATTTATGATGAAGAATATGAATGATAGCATTGCAGCGTCATATTCATGGAAAAGTGAAAAAAATTCTGTAAGCGGAGAATGTAAGTTTGGTAAAGGGAATTCCAAGTCAGATTCGACGCATGTGGATTCTTTTAATTTATTCACAAGGTTATGGATCTACGGTGGAACACAATCTGGTCAAACGATGAGTAGTGCTCAAAGACTTAACGATGTAAGTATTGATTTGGGACCATGGGTGTCATCTCTGTCTGATTCAAAAAAACATACTTGTATAGATATTGCACAAAATGGTCTTTATCCAATGTCTGCGTTTGTTCTTGAAGAGAATTTTAAAACTCGATTTGATGATACATCGCTGGGCATATTACCGAAAAACCCATATTTTGTGACTCCATACATTGAGATAGTAAGAGTATTTGAAAGATATAGCTCGTCGGGGACAGCCTTGTATGATATTGCTGCGGTCTTGAATACACGTCAAGGAGATAAGATAATTCTAAAAACAGGAGATGCAGAGAATGCTACAGATGCAGAATTATTAAGAAATGAACAAGCATCTGTTTTTGCAGAAAAAGCGAAGGCAATTAAAAATCAGAAGAAGAATTATTATGACCTAGAGATTAGGTCAAACTCTGCGACACGCTTGAACCCCAATATGGGAAAGCCCCTCTGCTTTGTATTTAATCAATTCGATGAGTCGAGAATGCGGACATACACAAATCCCAAAACAGGAATGCAATATGTTTATGACACTAAAAAGAAAGTCGCATTTTGCCATTTTACCGATGACATAGATGGCGATTGGATTTTGGATGAATATGGAATTCGTGACTGGGTGGAATCATTGCCGACAAAGACTATCGCAATGGCAACATTGGCAAATTCATACAGAATTATAGGATTATAAAATCGAAGAAACATGAAGAAAGCTACATATTTACTATTGGTGAGCTTTATGTTGCTCTTGTCATCATGTGACAAAGATGATGATACTGTAGTATCAGGAGAAAGCCTGGCGCAAACAACCTGGAAGGCGACTTATACATTCTATAATTCTTTTGAGAATTCAGAGTACGTATACCATTACGTTTTACAGTTTTCAACAGAATCAAGTGGGACCTATGCAGATCAGGATGATGCTCATGCTTCTTTAAAAAATTTTGGATATAGTATAGATAAAAAGATTATGAATTTCCGCGGATTCTATTCTGGTGACTGGACCATTATGGATGTAAGTGAGGGAAGGATAACCCTTCAGGGATATTTCCCAGAAAGATGTGTTCTTCTCTTGGAGAAACTGTATTAATTAGATCCTCAATAAGAAGCTGTCATTGGTGGGCAAGTTCTGATATTATATTAAAAAACTAAAATTATGAAAAGAAAAGACTTTTCAATGCCTCTGATTATGGGGGTTGCAATCATGTTCTTTATCTCTTCTTGCTCAAAGGAAGAGATAGATCTCGGTGTACGTAATTCAGACAACGGTTGTGCACAGACTCAAGTCAAGAGCGAATGGGAGTGGGACGAGTCCTATCATCCCAATGCCGGCACCCGCTCGGTCAACGAAAGCTACGAGTTTGTACCCGTTGGCATCAAGAATGTGTATACAGGCATGATTCTGAAAGGTGAGGAGTTGAACAAAGGAAAGATGGTTCCCATTACGGAGAAGGCCGATCCCTTAGGTCTGGTATTCACCGTTCCGAGTTTCTATATTGGATGGCTTCAGCAGCCGAACTACACGAGCTATATGAGGGAGTTCCGGAATGCGCTGCAGGACGAGGACTTCAGCGGACAGCAGATCGAGGAGTTTGAGTACGACCTGAAGCAGTTCTCCAAGTACAGTGAGATGAAGTTGGCATTCGGCGCGAATGTCGATATCTGCTCTATCCTGAAGATTAGCGGCAGCGTTGAGTCGAACAACATCAAGTACAAGACCGGCCTCTTTGCACGTGTCTGCCAGAAGAACTTCGACGCCGTTATCGACTATCCCGACGATGGTAATATCTTCAGCAACAATGCCAAGCTCTCGACGTATCCTAACGCCGCGTATATCAACAGCATCACCTACGGTAGAATGGCCATCATCTCTATCGAGAGCGATTCGTCGTACAGTTCTGTGAAGTCGGCGTTCAAGGTTGCCCTGAACCTGAAGAAGGTCAATGGCGAGGTTTCGATGGATGCCCAGGCGAAGAAGATCCTTCAGGAGGCCGACATCAAGATCTGGATCCGAGGCGGTAATGGCGCCGATGTCGTTAAGACCATCGCCGGCTTCGACGAGTTTGCTAACTTCATCGTCAATGGTGGAACATTCTCGAAGGATGTGCCAGGACAGCCGATCTTCTGTACGGCCAACCGTGCAGACGACAATTCCGCCTTTGCCGTGCAATTTGATACAGACAAGAAATAAATAAGAAACAGCCATGCGACCCTATACATACATCCCTGCCCTGGTATTACTCATCTCTCTCTCAAGCTGTACCAACGAGACCGACTGTCTCATGGAGACAAACGAGACTCCGTTACATCACCCTGAAGACCACGTTGTGTTGATTAACACGAGCCGGAATCCATATAATCTGGTGAATAAGGATTCAGCTTTGTTTAGTGGTGTTATGGGGCGCTGGAGCCTCACCCGATCGTCAGATGATTATTTTACGGTCGAGAAAGATATCTCCACAAACGAAACAGTGGTCTTGCCGGAGTATCAGCCTCATGTGTGGTTGGGGAATGTGTTGTATAGGAGTTCCGTGGCCGACTGCACGTACCGGCCTGTGCCAGGGCCAAAGAAGCCGGTAACGGCATCTCTGACCCTGCCGGGAACGGACGCGTGTGTCATCAGCAATCCCTCTTATTCCAGGTTTGCTTCATATATCAAGCAACAGATCCCGAAGGCATCGTTCAAGCAGAATGACGAGTTTCTCTTCTCCATTGAGCAGTTTACATCGTACAACGAGCTCAAGTCGGCCTTCGGCAGCAATGCGAACACCAGTTTCCTGTTCTGGGGCTCCTCCACGTCGAGCAGTGGCACCGAGCATCATATCAACAAGGCGACAGGCATCTACCTGAAGTTCTGGCAGAGCAGCTTCACCGCGATCATGGACACGCCCGACATCCCCTATGCCAGTGTATCACCGGCCCTCCTAGACTCCGCTGTCTATATCAACGCCATCACCTACGGCCGTTTCGGTCTGCTCACGCTCGAGACCAATGCGGAGGCCAACTATGCGAAGACCATGATTCAGGAGTCGTTCCATACGCTCTTCACCAAGGGCAGCTCTTATATGACCAGCGAGCAGCGTAGCTTCCTCAACGGCTGCGATTTCAAGGTCTATCTCATCGGTGGCAGTGGGACAACCGCCGTACAGAGTTTTAACGGTTTCGCCGGCTTTGTCGATCATATCGTCAAAGGCCGGTTCTCTCGTGAGCAGCCGGGTGTTCCCATCTTCTGCTCGTTCGCCAATGTGGCCGACAATTCTCTGGCCAAGATCAAGTTCAAGTACAATATCCGTCGCGAGCCGCTATATGTCGAGATTCTCGACGAATATGTTTATAGAGCGTATTCCCCCAGCCACACCTACTCGATGAAGTTCTACGCCAATCAGGCCAAGGTGCCCACGATTGCGCATCCCAGCATCAAGTTCAGGTTTAGGTTCGACGTCACATACGATTATTCGCCCCGATCAATTTTTAAGGAAAGAGACACCACTTATGTCCATGAGTATTCGAATGCTGGTTATGGTACATCTATGCCCTTATTCTCGTTTAATCCATATCTTGCCCGTACGATTACACATCCAGCAGGCAGGGGGGAAACGGAGACCGATATCATCTGGGAGCGTTATATCGATGTGACGCTACTCGACAGTCCCGACTACAGACTGATGGGCATCACGAAGGTTTCGAAATGAATAAAACAATTATCAACTATAAACCGAGAGTCACAACACAGGGGGCTCGTCCCCTTGTGCTGTGACGATTTGTTAGAAGAAAAAGACTTGACTCGATGAAATACGGCAAGCAAAAAAGAACGGCGGTGGTGATTGTGGCAGTGGTTGTCATGATTCTGTGCATTGCGGCTTTTAAGATGCCGTACCCTTTCACTATTGAGGCCGACGGCATTATCGTCAACAACAACCTCCCTGGTCGCGAGAATTACGCGATTTGTATGCTTGTGCCTTACCGCTATAAGGAATTCCTGCAGGGAGAGAGGCCCGTTGTTGCCACTTTTGAGGGGCGCGATGACGTCAGCATCAACAGCAGCATTGTGAGTGTCTCACATCAGATTGTGAAGAAGAGCAACGAGAACTTCTTCGAGGTATATGTCCAGTTGGCCGACATGGAAGTAGACTATTATGACCTGTATCCAGGAATGAAAGTTCACGTAGTCATCTCCGTCGACGATACATCTATCATCCGCCGCATTGCAACCTGACGAAAGATTTGAATAAAAAGATTTCGTCAATTAAATATAATTTCCTAAATTTGCCGTCAAGTATCACGTACTCTACAGGTAAGAGTGCTACGTATGTCTATGGTGCAAGCGGTATGAAGCTACGAACCAGTTATAAGGCATCTTCCTCTGCAACAGCCCAGCCGACGGACTATTGCGGTAACATGATATATGAGAATAACGTGCTGAAGCAGATCCTGATTTAAAGTAAAGTGCTGATGATGTCAAATTGCTAGATGACGATATGAATCAGCAGAAGCAGATGAGAATAAACAAAAAAATGGGATTCTAATGAATAAAGTATTGGTACTTTTAATGGGGCTCTTTGCCCTTTGCTCTTTCGCTCATGGGATAGACGGACAGTATCAGAATAATACTGGCGAGAAAATTGTAATATCGGGTAACAGACTGTTTTACATCGCCAGAAATGAGGCTCCCTTGCAATGGTGGGAGAAAGATACTTTGGCTGTATGTGAAGTCAAGAAGGTCGACGATTCCTTACTGGAAGTCAACTCTGTTTCTTTCAGTAACACCACTCCGTCAGTTGAATACCTGCATGAAGAGAGAGACGACGATTCTGTCAAGGTTCATTTCATCATGCCGTACAACTGGGGAGACCTGGAGATCTCTGTATACGTAGATTATTCCACTCTCGCTTATAAAAATGCGAATCACACAAACGATGTGATAGTGCCCAAATGCAGGAGGCTTCATTGTTGTATAAGACCTACGACGAGGATTGCTGAGCATGAGAAAAACAAGGTATATGGAAAAATCTATTACGAGCCATTCTTCATGCCAGAAGGGTATTTGGAAGCAGATCCAGAGAGTAATAAGATTGACGTCAGACTACCAGAACTTGACAACTATTTCTTTTCGAGATATTATGTCAATCACGAATATATCTATCAGGAAGAGGATTGTCTGCATTGGAGAGGAAAGACCTTCAAGAAGACTGGCGACGGGAATGGATATGCGTCACCCATACAGACACTGCGGGAAACAAAGGATATTGAGGGTGTCTATGTCGGACAATATAGCGACAAGATAGAAATCGCGGATGCGCATTTCTTTCTAATTGCCAAAGACAGCCCACATTTCCCACAATATAGTGACGACACTCTTGTGGTGTGTGATGTCAGGAGAATTACCGACCATATTGTTGAGATAAGCAACAAACAACAGTTTGAGGAATATGAGAAAAGGATTCAAATCTCATGTATAGATTCCGAAAACGGCCGCCCGATCCCATCCGATTCCATTTTGGTTCATTTTAATTATCCATATAATAGTGTCCCGCCATTGAAGATATGCATCTATACAGAATCCGACACCATCACGTGTAATAGGAATCACGAAGTATGTATTCCTGTGTCGGCAAGATCGTTTAGGTGTTCTGTGAGCCCCATGTGGTATCGCTCCTTTTCTGTCTACAACACCTATGATGGCTGTTTGTCATACTCATCTCCCATATTTGACGTAAAACCCTCGACGAGAAAGATTGAGGTAAATATGCCATCACTGGATGATGCATTTTTCGAACGTTATTACATTACTTCGGAATACCTCCACATAAAAGGAGGCAGTATATACTGGAGGGGCGAAGAGTATAAGAATAATAAATGATTTTGTATGTGCATTCATTAATAAGAAGTAAAAAATGAGGAAACAAATAGTATCAATCAAATTTAATTGCCTATATTTGCCGTCAAGTATCACGTACTCTACAGGTAAGAGTGCTATGTATGTCTATGGTGCAAGCGGTATGAAGCTACGAACCAGTTATAAGGCAATGAAATGAAAAGGAAGAAGGAGGCTCTGCAATGAAGTTAAAACTCTGTATTTCTATATTCATGTTATTGGTTATGGTCTCTTGTGTATGTTATAAATATAGAGATAGCCATTACCCGCTGAACCCTAAAGATAGAGAGCAGTGCTTTTTTGTTGTGGATACAATAGACATAGAGGATCCAATTGTGGTGAAAGAAAAGGGTGAGAATTTTATAGTCTCTAGATCCGTATTGGAGAAAAATGATAAAAGGATAAGTAATATTTTTCGAGAAGCAGATGTTTATATTGCGGGCTTCTATGAATTTAACTTCTATAATTTTCTATCAAAAAGAGATCTCCCACGTTATCTTTCTAAGATGTCTTTCTATTCTGAGACAGAAGATATAAATATAAACGGCAGATCATGCATGAAATTCAAGTCTTCAAATGTGTCCTTTATACTGTGTTTGATAAATGCGAATTACTATAATAATGTGATGGCAAACTCTTGTGGTGATTGGTATATGATAAAGAATCGAGAATATAAAAACACCTATTATAGAATTGTATTCCCAATTCTAAAGTCTCCTGTGAAGACAAAGAAGACATAGATTATCAATAAATATAGAATGATCATTTATATGGATAACGAAATAGCAGGTGTAGTCAATAACAGACCGCTTGGCAATCTATTTGTCCTAAAAAAGTGCCGAAAAAAGTGCTTGTCTGAAGTTGTGAACTAGAAAAACCAAGGGGGACTTTTAGTCCCTTTTTCCCCTGTTCGGCGTAGAGATGGGGGCTCCTTTGGGTAGGGGTGGCTTCTAACAGTCAAG
>JAEEGL010197363.1_pt1 | contig 10302 bp, 3 predicted proteins | sample 9134231 | NCBI WGS metagenome assembly JAEEGL01 (sample SAMN16246548, study PRJNA631951) | gut metagenome | biome: gut microbiome; feature: rumen; material: fiber-attached | host: Bos | place: Iran: Karaj | collected 2018-10
ACCACTTTCGCGCTTGAAGCCGAGACTCAGGTCAACATTGTCATTACCTTGTCCGTTGGTGGTCAGCGTCGCTCTGACTTCGTGCTGGACAATGTAAAGATCCTGTATGCTGCACCTGTTTATCCAACGGCTGTTTCTCTGGATCAGAACAGTTTGTCGCTGAGCGTGGGTGAAAATGCTACGCTTACTCCAACTATTACTCCTTCGAATGCCAACGCAGGCACGGAAATCACTTGGACGACATCTGACGCTACGGTGGCTACGGTCAGCAATGGCGTAGTGACAGCTATTGGTGGTGGTACGGCTACCATTACGGCTACAACTGCAAACAATAAGACGGCAACCTGCACGGTTACCGTTAACACTGCAAGTGGTCCCGCCCACTATTCTGAAATTGCCGCTGGCGATTTCTACATCTTAAATGCCGCTACAGGCATGTTCCTGGGCGGTGCACATAGTTGGGGTACTCAGGCATCACTGATTGAGCATGGTATTCCTTTCACTGTGGCCGTAGGTGAAGGTGTCTATACGTTGGACTCTCATACCTATAATAATACTACTGACCACTTCCTGAATGGTACGTACGTGGATGGTGGTAGCACGAATCTCTACATCACCTCTCTGGGAGGTGGCAAGTATAGCATTAGCACAGCCAGTGGCTCTGCTTATTTAACCGCTGACGCTGCTGCTTTTACGGCAGCTAACACTGCTGCAGATGCCAGCAATCCTTTGGCTCAATGGTATTTCCTCAGCAAGGCTGATCGCGATGCTTTGTTTGCTGACGCTACCAATGCTAATCCTGCTGACGCTACCTATTATCTGACGGAGGCTAACATCAGCCGTAACCTGCGCAAAGCCTATGGCGAAAGTGGATGGACGGGCGACTTCTCCTATGGTGGTACAAACGAAAATCAGTGTGCTGAGCGCTATTGTGCCAATACTAATGTTCACCAAACGGTAACTGTTCCTAATGGTAAATATACGGTGAAGTGTCAGGGATTCTATCGCCGTCAGAGTGCTGAAAATACTTCATATCTCTATGCTAATGAGGTAGAACAAGCACTTAATCGTATTGAATTTGGTGGTATTAACAGTATGTCTGGTGCATCTGAAGCATTCTCCAATGGTGAATACTGGAATGAGCTGACCGTTTATGTAACGAATGGTGAACTGACTGTGGGTATCAAGTGTGATGCCGCCACTAACTGGACTATCTGGGATAACTTCGAACTCTACTATCATGGTCCTATCATTGGTGGTGAGGCAGAGGCACTTCCCGCTGGTAATATGACCGCAGACAAGTGGTATTACTTCGATGTGGCTGTGGATGGTGATTATACCCTCACAACGACAACACTCAACGACATCGTCTATACCACTGATGCTACTATTCTGATTGAGAATGAGAGCAGTGTCACAACTCATTTTGCCAATACAACTCCTATAGCATTGACTGCAGGCCGCTATTATGTGAAGTCGACTACGGCTCAAACGCTGACCGTCGATGCTTATTCCTTCTCCTACAATGTAGGTAATGCTGTGTTCAGTGTGGCTAATGGTGGTTACACTCAGACTTCTACCATTACCGTTACCTTCCCCGACGCAGCAACAAGCGATCCCAGTGCCACACCAGCCTTGGTTTCTGGTGCCACGGCAACCGTAAATGGCACGACCGTTAGTCTGACATCTGTCACAAACGGCTTTAGCCTCGACTTGGGTACCCTTACTCCTGGAACGGTTTATACCATCGCTATTCCTGCAGGTGTTTATGGTTATGCTGGCGAATCACTCAATGAGGCTATCAGCTTGACCGTGAACACTCCTGCTGTATTCGATGGTGAATATGTCTTGTACGACGCTGCTACCAAATTGTTCCTTGGTCGTGGTAACCAATATGGTACTGAGGCTAGTATTGACAAGTATGGTGTGCCCTTCAACTTGACTACTGATGCCACGGGTGCATCTTCCTTCGAATTTGTAGACTGGACTGGTGTATACCTCTTCATTACGGGAACTTCCATCTACACCGACAATGCTTCCACGGGTTGGAAGCTTATTCCTGTCAACGGAGGCTTCAAACTTAGCAATGTAGATCAAACAGTTTATGCCGCCCATAGTGCTGGTGACTTTGGTGAATACGTTCACACCACAAATGATGCTTCTGCTGCTACCGTATGGACGTTGAAGACCAAGGCTGAGCGCGATGCCATCATTGCTGCTTACCCTGCAGAGAATATCGAGAATGTAATTGCTGCCACGAGCCTTCCTACTACGGCTTCTGACTTTGTTTCTTACCTCGCTTCGAACTTCAAGTCGGCAGATTGCACAAGCAGTATCGGTACTGCTCGCTTTGCTGGCGCAGTAGGCGACTGGACTTGGACGGGAACTGCACGTACACAAGGTGGTCAGCCTGCCTACGGTACGGACTTTGCCGAGGTTTGGTGCGCTACTGGTGCATTCACTCAGACCATTTCGGGTCTGCAGGAAGGTATCTATAAATTAACCGTACAGGGTTACGAGCGTCGTAAGGACAACAATGCTGCAACTGCTCTTTATAATGCAGGTTATAACCTCGTTTCCACCTTTATGTCGGCAAACGGCGAGCAGGTTCGCTTCACTGACTGGAATGACGTGTCAGGCAAGCCCACTAACGTAACTGACGCTGTTGCGGCATTCAACAATGGCGCAGCTGTCAATGAACTTTACGTTTACCTCGATGGCTCTGAAGACTTGACAATCACTATACGCAAGCCCAACTATATTTATGATTGTTGGATGATAATGAACAACTTCACGCTTACTCGCTACTACAATAGTCAAATTGGTGGCGACGAAGAGGAAGAGATTCTGAAAGAACTGCGTTACACTGTAGGTGACCTCACTGGTGACAACAAGATTTCTCTGTCTGACGTTACGACGCTGGTTAACATTGTTAGTGGAACAACCACAGAATACAATGAGCGTAGTGCTAACATCGACGGTGCTGGTGACGTAGATGAGGCTGATGTGCAGGCTCTCGCACAGTGGCTTGCCAATGGTCGTGAGCCTGAGGTTGTTGATGAGACATGGAGATATGCCAATGTTGAAGCAACCGTTTACGCAGAACAATCGGCAAGTGAGAATGCTAATGGCGCAAGCTATACCATTAACTCTGCCATTTGCCCGCTGACTAACGAAGATGTAAGTGACAAGGTGGACATGAAGGAAGTTCTCACAACCCTGAATATCAGCGTAAGCCTTTCTAATGTGAAGAGCGTCAGCGTCTATGCAAAGGGTAAGGAGAACATTGCTGGTGTAATGACTTATAACACCTATAAGAAGACGGCAACTTACTCTGCTGGCGATTCTCCCTCAGCCTATGCATCTAACGACCAGGCCAACAAGAATATGTATAGTGACGTAGTTACTGTGACAGGTGACAATGCTGGTACCTATGTTGCTTATCTGCTGCCTGTGGCTCTCAGTAATGGCGTAACCGTTACTGTACGCGACAGCAATGGTAAGTTCTATAGTCAGGACTTCTCGAGTTTGACCATTAGTGCTGAGAATAACCTCACCTTCACCACCACTACGGCTACGAACAATTGGATGGCTACCATCCCTGGCAACATCAACTTCTCGATGTTGAGCACGCCTGGTTCTCACAATTCCGCTACAAGTAATTGCAGTAGTGCGGCTAAGTGCCAGAGCGAAACGATAGCACAGCAGTTGGCAAATGGAGTGCGTGCTTTTGATATTCGTCCAACTTACAAGTATAGTTCAACTATCACATCCTCGAATCTTTATATTTTCCATGGTATGGTAAATACGAATGTTCTGTACAAGGATGCCATAAAGGATATGGTTGAGTTCTTGCAGGCACATCCTACAGAGGCAATTTCAGTTATCATGGTTAAGGAAGATGGTACACCTCTGCTTTCGTCGTGGACAGACTATACGACTGAGATGTGTAATGCCATTGATGAGGTACACACCCAATATACCGACTACATCAAGTTGCTTGACCACTCTTACTACACGCTTGATGACTATCGTGGTAAGATATTCTTCGGCTATCGCAACGCTTGGGATCTGCATAAGACCGTTCGCGTCACCAACTGGCCTGATGATAATTCCAAGATAGATTACACCGTAGGTGTTGGTAGTACGTGTTATGCTAGTGTGGAAGATGCTTACAACACCAGTGGTAGTGCTAAGACGACTGTAGTGAACGATCTGCTTGACTTGGCTTCTGCTAACACCAATCGTGCTCGCTTCCACTACACCTTCACCAGTGTAGCCAACAGTATTACAAGCAGTGCCAATACACAGAACCCCGCAGCTGCCACGTATATCAGCAACACGCTTACTGGTCCTACGGGTTATGTCTATGCTGACTTCATGGGTAGCAGCAGCTACAGCGGTCAGACTCTGCTGAAGGCTGTTATCGAACAGAACTACAAGTATGTGTTCAAGGGACGCACTCGTAAGCAGTAAACCTTGTATATACATTATTATTTATAGGGGCAGACTTTCGGGTCTGCCCCTTTTTCATGCATAACCATGTAAAACAAAAGCACCGCGACGTTTGGGGTATAACATCGCGGTGCTTTTGTAAAAGTATAAGTGCGTTTAGGGTTGCGTCTTTGCAATGGCAAAGGTCAGTTGCTTCTTGTCGAGATTGGCAGAGGCAATGGTGATGCGTACCTCATCGCCCAATGTGTAGCGACGGTGGGTACGACGTCCCCAAAGACAATACTGTTTCTCGTCAAACTCGTAGTAGTCATCGTCGAGGTCGCGCAAAGGAACGAAGCCCTCACATTTGTTCTCGTTTATCTCTACATAGAGACCATATTCGGTGACTCCCGATATGGTTCCGGCGAACTCTTGCCCAAGTCGGTCCTGCATAAATTCCACTTCCTTATACTTGATGCTGGCGCGCTCTGCCAATGCTGCAGTCTGTTCCATCGAACTTGCATGTTCGCATTGTTCCTCAAACTTGCTCTTCATTACACTACGTCCGCCCTCGGCATAACGGAAAAGGAGGCGGTGCACCATCAAGTCGGGATAGCGGCGGATAGGAGAGGTAAAGTGTGTGTAGTAGTCGAAGGCCAAGCCGTAGTGTCCAATGTTCTCGGTACTGTACTTTGCCTTCATCATGGCGCGGAGTGTGACCATCTCTATCAAGTTGCTGGCTTTTGTACTCTTTGCCTCGTGTAGCATCTTGTTGATGCTTTGGCTGACGGCAAGGTTGTTTCCCGTGGGTTTTAGTTTTAGACCGAACTTCACCACGAATTCCGACAGGTTGATGAGCTTATTCTGGTCAGGTTGCTCATGGATACGATACACGAAGACTTTCGATGAATTGTCTTTAGTCTTTGGCCCTTTGCCTTTTCCCTTGGGCTTCCCGATACTTTCGGCAACGGTACGGTTGGCCAACAGCATGAATTCCTCGACAAGCTTGTTGGCATCCTTTGCCACCTTGAAGTAAACACTTAAGGGCTTTCCTTTTTCATCAATCTCGAAGCGAGTCTCAGCACGGTCAAAATCGACAGCTCCAGTCTGGAAACGTCGTTTGCGCAGTTCTTTCGCCATGCGGTTGAGCGTGATGAGTTCCTCGGAGAAATGTTCCGCTGGTTCGTATTCGGGGCGCTCGGGGTCAACGTGGTCACCTGGGTTCATGTAGTCCTCAGGACTTGCTTCGCCGTGGGCTTCCAATACTTGTTGCACCTCTTCGTAGATGAAGCGTCGGTTGGAACGTGTCACCGTCTTAGCCAGATGCCAGTCCTTGACCTCTGCCTTCTCGTCCATGAGGAAGATGACGCTGTAGGTGAGCTTGTCCTCGTTGGGTCGTAGGGAACAGATATTGTTGCACAAACGTTCGGGCAACATGGGAATGGTGCGGTCAACGAGATAAACACTTGTTCCGCGTTTTTGTGCCTCACGGTCAATGATGCTGCCCTCGGTAACGTAATGCGATACGTCAGCGATATGTACGCCCACCTCATACATGCGCGTGCTAACCTTTCTAATAGAGATGGCATCATCGAAGTCCTTGGCGTCGCGTGGGTCAATGGTGAATGTCATCACGTCGCGCATATCCTCGCGCTTCCTTATTTCTTCCTCAGGAATTTCGTCACTGATGCGGTTGGCGGCGTCTTCCACTTGTTGAGGATAGTGGTAGGGTAGGCCAAACTCAGCCAGTATGGCATGCATCTCCGTCTCGTTCTCACCTGATTGTCCCAACACCTCCACTACTTTGCCGATGGGGTTCTTGGCATCAGCAGGCCATTCCTCTATCTTTACGATAACTTTGTCGCCGTTCTTTGCTCCGCGCAGACTGCGACGTGGAATCAGGATGTCGTTGGCGAGTGTACGGTCTTCGGTGAGCAGGTAGGCCAAGTCGCGGTGCACCTCGATGCGTCCCACGAACTGGCGGTCGGCACGTTTCAGGATTTGCGTCACCATCGCTTCGCGCACATGGTTGCGACGACGAGCCATCATAGTGACTCTCACACGGTCACCATCCATTGCGTGTAGGGAATTGCGTTCTGCCACCAGGATGGGCTGGCCACCCTCGTCGGGCAAGAAGGTGTTCTTTCCGTTGGCTTTGCGCTGGAAAGTTCCCTCCAGTGTCTGACTTTGGTGCTTGAGGCTGTAGGTGTAACGTGGCTTCTCTGCCAGGAAATCATCTTCGAGTAATTGTTCCAACACATCCACGCAAAGCATCTTGGCTGGATGGGTCGTGAGGTTCAGGGTACGGAAGATTTCCTTCATTTCATACTTCTGTGTGGGATGCCCTTCGAAGAGTCCCTCCAGAATAGCCACCATCTGTTTGCGTGTGATACGCTTGGTGCTTTTACCTTTTCCTTTTGCCATAGTCGTATAGGTTTGTGGAGCAAAGATAGTGCAAACCGAGTGAAAACACAAATTTTATTTGATGTTTTCCGAGGTGAAGCCTATCTTGGAGGCTTGCAGAGACTCAAATATGCAAAATAATTAATAATAAATAATTGAGAAAGAAGAATTATTCACTTTTCACTTTTCACTTTTCACTTTTTTCGTACCTTTGTACACAAAGATTTAAAAAGTAATAATTATGACCATTTTAGTAACAGGAGCTTCAGGCTTCATCGGTAGCTTTATATGCAGCAAAGGATTGGAAAAAGGTTACGAGGTGTGGGCAGGAATGCGTTCCACTAGCAGTAACCAATATCTGAAGGATGAAAAGCTGAAGTTTGCCCAACTGGATCTTAGTGACTATGAAAAACTGAGAGGCCAGTTACGCCAATATCGCGAGGCGTTGGGCGGACAAGGTTGGGATTATGTGGTGCATGCAGCAGGTGCCACAAAGAGTCTCCATCGTGAAGGCTTCTTTAAGACCAACACTGAAGGTACGAAAAACTTGGTGCGCGCACTTATGGCAGAGGGAATGACGCCTCAGCGCTTTGTGTTCGTCTCATCGCTGAGCATCTTCGGAGCCATCCGTGAAACGCCCTATCCTTATCAACCCATTTTGGATACAGACATTCCTGTGCCTAATACGGCATACGGCGAAAGCAAATGGCGGGCAGAACAATTTCTGGAAGAGTTGAAGAAGGAGGTGGGATTAGAACGCGAACAGGGAGGTTTCCCCTATGTGATCCTTCGCCCGACAGGAGTTTATGGTCCTCGCGAACGTGACTATTACATCATGGCGAAGAGCATCAAACAGCATGTGGACTTTGCCGTGGGCTACAAGCCTCAAGACATCACCTTTGTATATGTCGATGATGTGGTGCAGGCAGTCTACAAAGCGTTGGATGCGCCCAATGCCTTAGGAAAAGGTTATTTCCTGAGCGATGGACAGGTGTATAACAGTCGCGCCTTTAGTGACCTCTTGCAAAAGGAACTGGGCAACCCATGGGTATTGCATATTAAGGCTCCCCTGTGGTTCCTATGGTTGGTTTGCGCCATCAGCGGAACCGTGTCTGGTTGGCTGAAGAAACTTACTACCCTCAATCTCGACAAATACCATATTTTGGCCCAGCGCAACTGGCAGTGTGACATCGAGCCAGCTCGCCGCGATCTGGGCTATGAACCTCAGGTCCTGCTGCCTGAGGGTGCACGTCGCAGTGTCGAATGGTACAAGCAAGTAGGCTGGCTGTAAGGGCCGAAAGGTGATGTTGGAGTGACGAAACTCAGGGGAGAGATAAGGGCGAATGCAAAGCCGACATTGCAAAAAATCGGTTCTTCGCTTTTATCTTTCAACTTTATTTGTTATCTTTGCACCAAAAATAAGGCAAAAGGCAAAAGGTTAAAGGCAAAAGACGGCTTTAACCCTTGGTCTTTAGCCCTTAGACAAATTATACAAACTGGTAACTATGGAATCATTCTTCCGAACCCACACTTATTTAGTTGAACATCTTTACGCGCCCGTGCGACGCACATTGATGGATGAGATTGATTGGAAGCAACGACTCATCGGCATCAAAGGTAGTCGTGGCGTGGGTAAGACGAGTTTCCTATTGCAGTATGCCAAGGAGAACTTTGACTCGACGGACCGCAAGTGCCTTTACATCAACATGAACAGCTTCTATTTCCACGGCTGTAGCTTGTCGACGTTTGCACGTGAGTTCTATGAACAAGGCGGTCGCGTGCTGCTCATAGACCAAGTGTTCAAGGTTCCTGATTGGAGCCACGAACTGCGGATGTGCTATGATTCGTTACCACTATTGCGCATTGTGTTCACGGGTTCCAGTGTGATGCGTCTGAAGGAAGAAAACGAGGAACTGAATGGAATCGTGGCAAGTTATAACTTACGCGGTTTCTCTTTCCGCGAATATCTCAACTTGAAGCTCAATCTGCGGTTGAAACCTCATTCGTTGGATGAGATTATCAATGAACATACCCGTATCACAGCTGAGGTGTGCCGTATGTGTGACCCCGTTGAACACTTCCAGGCCTATCTCCATCATGGTTACTACCCATTCTTCTTGGAAGAACGTAACTTTTCGGAGAACCTCATCAAGACCATGAACATGATGATAGAGGTGGATATTTTGCTCATTCAGCAGATTGAGGTGAAATATCTGGCTCGCATCAAGCAGTTGCTCTATCTGCTTGCCATCAATCGCCAGCAGGCTCCCAATGTTAGCCAGTTAGCTACCGACATCGGTGTAAGTCGTGCCACGGTTACGAACTATATCAAGTATCTGGCGGATGCCAGACTGGTGAATGTGCTCTACCGATTGGGTGAGACGGCTCCCAAGAAGCCTGTGCGTGTCATGTTGCATAATCCCAACCTGATGTATGCCATTTTGCCGGGTCAACTCAGTGACGATGAAGCGCGTGCAAGCTTCTTCCAGAATCAGCTTTGGGGACGCCATATTGTCAACTTCGGAGACAAGACATGCGACTTTGTTGTCGATTGTAAGTATCGCTTCCGCTTGACGGACGAGACACCACGCCGACAGCTCGTTGGACTCCACTATGCCGTTGACGGCATTCGTCGTGGCTACGACCGGCAGATTCCTTTATGGCTCTTCGGATTCCTCTACTAAAACCATATATGACCTGAGTCTAAAGACCTGAAAGACCCTAAAGAATTCATAATAACACCAAATAACAAAAAAGTATTATGGCTAAAGAAAAGAAATTTATCACTTGTGATGGTAACGAGGCTGCGGCTCATGTGAGCTATATGTTCTCGGAGGTAGCTGCTATCTACCCCATCACTCCCTCATCGCCCATGGCAGAACATGTCGATGAGTGGGCTGCCCGTGGTCGCAAGAATCTCTGGGGTCAGACCGTAAGTGTACAGGAAATGCAGTCCGAGGCTGGTGCCGCTGGTGCCGTTCACGGTTCACTGCAGGCAGGTGCGCTGACAACTACGTTTACCGCCTCTCAGGGTCTCCTGCTGATGATTCCCAACATGTACAAGATTGCCGGTGAGTTGATTCCCTGCGTCTTCGACGTTTCAGCTCGTACGCTGGCCAGCCATTCGTTGTGCATCTTCGGCGACCATCAGGACGTGATGGCTTGCCGCCAGACTGGTTTTGCCATGTTGTGCGAGGGCAGCGTGCAGGAGGTTATGGACCTCACCGCTGTGGCTCACTTGGCTTCGCTGGAAACGATGGTTCCTTTCGTTAACTTCTTCGATGGTTTCCGCACCTCTCATGAGTATCATAAGATTGAGCTCATGGATCAGGAGGATATCCGCCCCTTGGTGAAGGAAGAGTACATCAAGCGTTTCCGTGATCGTGCTATGTCGCCTGAGCGTCCTATCACTCGCGGTACTGCTGAGAACCCCGAGACCTTCTTCACACACCGTGAGGCCTGCAA
>JAEEGL010575336.1_pt1 | contig 10302 bp, 8 predicted proteins | sample 9134231 | NCBI WGS metagenome assembly JAEEGL01 (sample SAMN16246548, study PRJNA631951) | gut metagenome | biome: gut microbiome; feature: rumen; material: fiber-attached | host: Bos | place: Iran: Karaj | collected 2018-10
CAACTACTGTATCTAATCAAAAAGTATTAGATGATATCATTGAAAATGATGATACATCAATTAGTAAAAACACATTAGTAAAATACTTAAATGCATTTAATAGAATGTTTTTGTTTAATAATCAGGAACCTTTTTCTCCAAATATTAGATCACAACTTAGAGTAAAGCAAATGGAAAAAAGACATTTTTCTGATCCTGCAATGGCGTGTGCAATGCTTAAATTAACTCCTAAAAAAATGATGAATGATTTAAAAACATTTGGATTTATGTTTGAATCTATGGTTGAAAGAGATTTATCCATTTATGCACAAGCTTTAAATGCTACATTATTTCACTACCAAGATTATAAAGGCAATGAAATAGATGCGGTTATTGAACTAGATGATGGCAATTGGTGTGCATTTGAAATAAAATTAGGAATTAACAAAGCGGAAGAAGGATCAAAGAATTTAATTAAAGTATGCAAAGATATTGTAGAAAATGGTGGTAAAGAACCAATATTAAAATGTGTTATCTATGGTGTAGGTAATGCAGCATATAAAGATGCAAATGGTGTCTATATAATTCCTATTACAGCATTAAAAGCATAAAAACATAATTTTGGAAACTAAGGCAGTAAAACCTTAGTTTTTTTATTTAATTATTTATTTATATATAACAAAAAAACAGAGCAACAGACCAAAAAACCGTTGGTTTCACAAATTTTAATAGATTTTGAGTCCAAATTTTTTGGACTTTTAGTCAAAACCGAGTCCAAAAAATAGTCAAAGAAAATATTAGAAGTTATTAAAAGAAATAAAAGATTTCCGCTTTTTTGAAAGATAAAATAAAAAATAATGGCTTAACTAAAAGATATTTAGAGAAAAACATATCCTTCGGAATCAGCTTCTAAGCCGTTGGTCGCACGTTCGAATCGTGTCCGGAACGCCATGTTTTTATTTTGCTTAAATGCCTTTAAAAGGCATTTATTTTTTTGAGTCGATTTTTAGGCCAACGGCTTCACTCCCCCTAAAATTAGCACGGGTCGATGAAAAAGGTCGAAGATGATGGGTGAGTCCGTCGGCTTTTTTCTTGTTTTATAAAAAAGTTATCAAAAAAAACGGGTCGAAAATTTCGACCCAAAACTGCAAGTAAAGACCTAAAAAAGCGGACACTTTCGACCTTGTTTTAAAAACTATGTATATTGTTTCATTTATTATTTTAATACTCCTTGCTTGTGTGAAATATTGAAATATATGTATACATATATTATAATAAAAGTGTATTTTTCATATTAAGGAGTGATATAAATGAAAAAAATAACTAAGCTATTAGTTGCTTTTGTTATGCTTTTTGGTTTGGGGTTATTATTCATTAATAATTTACCAAAAGCAAAAGCTGCAGGCAATCCAATAAGAACATTATCTGTTGGTGGATATGTTTTTTCTGATGTTGATTCAGATTTACATTCATCATACTATGATTCAAATGATCTCTCTTGGCAATATTTATCAGCAAGTAAAAAACTTGTTTTATATGACTATCATGGTCCGCAAATAACAATGTTTATGGATAGTGGTGATTTTTGTCCAGGAATAGATATCTTTGGTGAATGTGTCATTGATGTTAAAGGAGATAATCAATCGGGTATTTTATTTGAAGGGCCAGCATTAGTTCAACCATTAATAACTTTTAATGGTGAAAATGCAAGTTTAACAATTAATGGAGGAAACTGTGGAATAAAATCAATAACTGATGGAGAAAAAAATATTTATTTTGAAGCAGCAGAACAATCCAAATTAAATATTTATTCTAATGGCATCGGCGTTGATGCTGGAATGTTCTTTTTAACGGATAAAGTTGATGCCTATATTAATTCAAAAGGATATGGAATTTTTGCTCCTTATTCAGGCGCTTATACTATTTCAGGCGTTTCAAATTCTTCATGTTCTTTAACAATAATATCAAAAGAAAGAACAGCATTGCCTGTTGATTCGCTATATGCTGATAGACAAATTCATCTTTCAAATAACTTTGATGAGGCCAAAGAATATATTTCAAGTGACAATAAAGTATATCATGTCGCGTCAGAAGAAAAATATATGGAAGGATTCCTTCAATTTACGGATTTATCTGGAAAACTTAGAGCTATAAATAGCAAATATATTAATATAAACGTTGGTGATACTGAAACTTTTGGATTTAATAACATGGAAATACCTACAAGTATGGAAGGTTATAAAATTGTAAGAACACTTGATTATAGAAAAAATGGTTCAGAAACTCCAATATATACAATAACAAATGAATCAAATACAAATTTAAATTATGATGTTTCACCAGCGGATATTGATTTATATATTTTAAGATATACATTAAAACTATTAAAAGGTGATAACGTAATAAAAGAAATAAATGAAAGAAATAGAGTATATCCAATTACAACTCATACAATTTCAACAAATGTTCATGGACTTAAAATAATTCCTTTATCTCATCCAAATTGTGAAGTAAAAACTGGAGAATCATTTCAATTTTATGTACAAATTGAAAGTAATTATTATAATAGTGGGTCAATTCTTTATGCTGATGGAGAAGAATTAGGCTATATTCATAGTAGTGCATATACAATTAATAACATAAGAAAGGATATAGAGATTTATTCTAATGAATCATTAGGATACAAAACTAATTATAAGGTTTATTCTGGAGACTTCCTTATAGCAAGTGGATTTGTAAATAAAGGTATATCATATGTACTTCCAACACTAAATCCAGGTCAAATCCCATCAGGAATGACTTTTGATTATTGGAAAGTAGGAGATAGACCAAATCATTATGCAAATGGAACTGAAATTACTTTTAAAGAAGAAGAACGTGGAGAATTAAGAATAGAAGCCCATTTTACAGGATTATATAATTTAACTATTCAAGATGGTGCTTTTTATAGCGATAGTGAATGTACACAATCAATCACACAAGCCGCCAAAGTTGCTGTAGGATCTGGAAAATATACATATTTTAAATTCAATCAAGAAGTAGATACAGTAGTTGATGGAAAATTATTATATGGTTATGAAGCAGTTTATGATGGCAGTGATTTATCTATTTGGGAAGGCGATGGATATTGGTTCTTTGAATTTACAAAAGATAGTGATATAACAATTTATCCTATATACAAAGATGTAATAGATGAAGTTACTGTCCTTAATGTATTACACCCTATTGGTAATTTCCCATATATAGAAGAACAAGAATGTGCACCAAGCGATGCGAATTATAAAGTTCCAACTAGTAGTTTGTGGTGGTATGAATTAGATAGTGATAATAATAGAGCTAAATTTATAAGAACATATGACCCTAATAATCCATATATTTTTAAAAATAATACTAAATATGAAGTATGTATAAACTTTAGATTTAATGAAGGTTTTATATTTGATCCTGCTGGGTATAATCGTGATGGATTATATCAATTCCATATTGATGGATTAGAAAGTGAAGAATATGAAGTAATAAGTTGTGATTTTACAAATGCGTCAAAAGAACAATATGAAGTAGTTATAAGATTTAATTCTATTAACAGTTATGCCTTAAATATAACAAATGGTAGTGCGTATGTTGAATCAGAAGCAATAGAATATGCAGTAAGCGGAGAAAAAGTAATGCTAAGTGCTAATGTTGCTCCAATCGGAAAAGCATTTGATAAATGGGAAATAACTGGTATTACAATTGATGAAACATCACTATTTGGTTCTAAGTTAATAATAACAATGCCAGAAAATGATGTAACTGCAACAGCTACTTATAAAGATGTAGAATATTTTGAAGTAACATTTAATAATAATGGTGGAACTGGTATTATAGATGATGATATTTCATATGGAGATTATATTTTACCTAGTTGTTCATTTGAGGCACCAGAACATAAACATTTCAAATGTTGGGATGTTAATGGAGTAGAATATAATGAATTAGTAGAAATAACTGTTACTGAAAACATAGAAGTAAAAGCTATATGGGAAATTGATAAATTTACAGTAAGTTTTGATAATAATGGTGGAACTGGTAGTATGGATGCTGAAACTAAAGAATATGGTTCAACATTTACTCTTCCAGAATGCACATTTGCTGCACCAGAACACAAACACTTTGTAGGTTGGTCATTAGAAGCAGAAGGCGAAGTAATTTCAGAATCATCTATAACAATTACAGATAATGTTACTTTATATGCTATATATGCAACTGATACATTCGCTATTAGTTTTGATAATAATGGTGGAACTGGTAGTATGGATAGTGAAACTAAAGAATATGGTTCAACATTTACTCTTCCAGAATGCACATTTGCTGCACCAGAGCACAAACACTTTGCTGGATGGTCATTTGATGCAGATGGCGAAATAATTACAACAAGTTCTATTACAGTAACTGAAAATATTATATTATATGCAATATATTCAACTGACACATTTACTATTAGTTTCAATAATAATGGTGGAACTGGTAGTATGGATGCTGAAACTAAAGAATATGGTTCAACATTCACTCTTCCAGAATGTACATTTACTGCCCCAACAAATAAACGTTTTGCTGGATGGTCAAAAGAAGCAGAAGGAACTATTATTACAACTACAACAATAGAAATCACTAGTGATGTTACATTATATGCAATTTATGAAGATATGCCAATAGATGTAACATTAACAAAGATTGAATTATCAGGAACATATAAAACTAAATATAATGTAGGAGATACATTCTGTAGTGATGGAATAGTTGTTACTGCTACATATAGTGATAATACAACTCAAAATATTGCTTTATCATTAGTAACAATTTCAGGTTATAATTTAAGTAATGAAGGAACTCAAACAGTTACTGTTGCTTATGAAGGAAAGACAGCTACATTTACTATTACAGTTGAAAAGAAATCAACTCCAGATCCAGTAGATCCTGTTGATCCTGTAAATCCTGACCCTGTTACGCCAGATGATCCAACACCAAGTCCAAAGAAGAAAAATAATGCTGGATTAATTATTGGTATAACATTAGGCTCAGTTGCATTATGTGCTGCTATAGCTGTTGGTGCTGTTCTAATCATTAAGAAAAAACATTAATTATAATTAGGGAGTGATTTTAATATCACTCCTTTTTTATATGAGTGTAAACAATTTGAATACAAAATATCAATGATAAAACGAATATTATATTCGTTACGATTTGTTTTGATAATAAAATATATCATTTGTAAATAATTCGTTGACAAGAATTTTCTCTAAAAAATGTGTTTTTTTAATAAAAAAAGTCGACCTCAATTTAAAAACGGGTCGAAAAAAAGGTCGAAAAAGATATTAGATGATATTAAATGATATAGATAATAATACATGATTTGAACGATATTTTAAAAGATATTTGCAAATATAAATGATATTAGATGATATTTCGCAGAAAATTAGCCGCTTCTAAGCCGTTGGTCGCACGTTCGAATCGTGTCCGGAACGCCATGTTTTTATTTTATTTTTTGAAATAAACCCTAAAGGTTGAAAAAACGCAAAAATTAGTTGACAAATTTTATAAAATTACTTATAATATAGTTGTAGATGGCCATTCTACTTATAAAAATTTAATAAAGGAGTGTAATTATGGGATATACAAATTTTGGAAAAACTATTAGAAAGCATATGATAGATCGAGATGAAAACTTGTGTACATTAGCAAATATGTTTGATGTAACAACTGCTTTTGTTTCAGCTGTGTTACTTGGGAAGAAGCCTGCACCAGAAGATTGGTATAATATTTTATGTGAACATTATAATTTATCTGAGGAAGAAAGAAAAAAATTCTATGATGAATATTGTGATACTAAAAAAACAATTAAAATAGATGTATCAAGTAGTGATTATTCTAAGAAAAAACTTGCAATTCAATTTCAAAGAAGGCTATCTGATTTGAGTGAAGAAGAAATGAAAAGTATTATGGATATACTTGGCGAGGAAGAAATATAGTGGATTATGAAACTAGCGTAATTCTTAACAGGTTACAAATTAGAATGATTTCAAAATTCTTTAGAAAAATGTTCAATATCAAATCTACAATTTTTCCTGTAATGAAAGTACTTGATGCTTTAGTAAAAAAGTTTTCTGATGTTTTATACTATTCGGTTGAAGAAGATAAACTATTTGATCCTAAAGTTATGGCTAGTTTGGATCCTCAAGAAGATGGAATGTATTGCATTAGAATTCGACAAAGTGTTTACGTTAATGCTATTAATGGTGATGGGGCAGCGTTAGGATATATTTGTCATGAAGAGTGCCATTTTATATTAATCCATTTGTTTAATATAGGACCAAGAATTTATACTGATATGAATGGTATTAGGTACGCAAGATGTGTAAAAGAGAAAGAAATACTTCCATACGAGAGTATGGAGTGGCAGGCAAAAGCTCTTTGCGGAGAAGTTATGATTCCATATGAAACATGTAAAAATTGTTCTTTAGATGAAATAATAAAAATGACAAATAGTTCTAAAGAACAAGCAAAGTATTTCTTGAATCGCGTTGTTGAATTCGATGAAGAAATAAAAAAATAAAAACCCAGATTACTCGCAATAATCTGAGTTAGTCGGATTGCATGCTATGATGCATACCTAGCAATATACATTGTAGCATATTAATCCTAGAAAAACAAGTCTAGACTAAAAAGTTAAGACTATCATTTTCATCAAAAAATTTGAAATATAGGAGGATAATAATACAATGTATAAAGATGAAAATAATGTAGTAGAAGATTCGTTCCAAGCGTTTTTGGTGGAGGGAGCGAATTTTACAGAAAACGAGGAATATCCAATTATAGAAAGTTGGATGATTCCGTCAATTCCACCAAAAAAGATTATGCCTTTTGATAAAGCATTAAATTATCGAGGCGATTTAAGTGATGTATATGTATGCACTTATGCTAGAGATTGTACTTTCGAAAGAATTAGAAAAAATCCACAAAAGTATTTAAGTTTTTTTAAAAAATGTGCCGGACTTATTGGGTTTGATTTTAGTGTTCACTCTGATATGCCAATTGTCAAACAAAAGGCACAAATGAATGATAATTTATCATTTTCATTTTATTATGGCAAGCAAGGAAATATGTTAATTCCTAATATTAGATGTGGTATTGATGAATTAACAGATGAATTCTTAAGTGCAATACCCAAACATACTCTAATAGCTATAGGTACTCATGGCTTTATAAAAGAATTAAAGCAAAAAGCGGAATGGTATTGTTTCTTAGAAAAAGTTATTAATAAGTTAGAACCATTGGGGATTGTTGTATATGGAAAACTTAGTGGGCATATATTCGAAGAATTTGAGGATAAATGCAAGTTTTATTATTATGAACCATGGATCTACTCTAATCGTAAAAAGAAAGGAGAAGATTCATATGTCGACTAAAGGTGCAAGTAATAGATACGGAAATTCTAGAGGTTCCAAACATAAAGGACAAGCATCAGAACACATCAATTATCCATGGGCAAAAGATTTTAACAAAAAATCACTTGATACACATTTTGATGATCATGCTAAATCTATGGGATTTGATAGTAAAGAATCATACAAACAACATGCAATAAAATTTGCAAATACTGTTGATAGAAAAAATTGTGAGTCATTTGTTGATGGTAGAACAGGGGCCACATATAAGTATAATAGAGTAACAAATGAATTTGCAATTATAACAAAAGATGGTTATGTTACTACATATTATAAGCCTAAAGGCGGTTATGGTTATTATAAAAAGCAAATTGATTTATATGGGAAACATTAAGGAGGTAGAAATTCTATGAAAAAATTTAAAAAAATGAGTTGTCCGGTATGTAACAAAGTATTTTTTTCGGGGCCACATGGAAAATCTGAAAAAGAAGATTTAGACCTATACCTAAGTGGAAAAGTATATTGTCAACAATGTGGTTGGATTTATGATTTAGATCAAGCTGAAAATCCCGATTTAAAAGAAGGATACAATAAATTATCTGTTAACGAATATAAAAAAGAATATGAAAAGAAATTAGCAGAGAATCCAAGTTATGATTATCTAGAAGAACATAGACCAAATCCTACTCCACATAAATGTCCAGTATGTGGTGAATATGAGTTTGAAGATGAAGGTAGTTTTGACATATGCCCAATTTGTGGATGGGAAGATGATGGATATTATGAAGGTGGCGGAGCAAATGATATGAGTTTGGAAGAAGCAATTGCTAACTTTAAACTTAAGAGAAATGAGAACCCTAAATATAAATGGAATAATACGAAGTAAAGGATGTGCTAAAACTCAAAAATGATAGATATATTCAGAGATTATATAGAAACTGGAAGGGAAATTGAATTTACTTACGATAAAAAAGAATACTCTATCACATATTATAATGATAATAGAGTGAACTTTATTTCGTTTTGCGAATTCTATAAAGAACCTATTGATGTCAGTTCGTTTGATGAATTGCTTGAAAAGAAGCATAATGGTGTATCTATAAAAGATATGATTGAATCATTAAACGAAGATGATTATTCAGTGTTCTAATAATGAGAATAAAAGTTTTAAGTAGTTAACGGATGCTTAAAACTTTTTTTTGAAAAAAAGTCGACTCAAATTTAAAAAGGGTCGAAAAAAAGGACGACGAAGATATTAGATGATATTAAATGATACATAAAATATATAATGATTTAAACGATATTTTAAAAGATATTTGCAAATATAAATGATATTTGATGATATTTCACAGAAAAATAGATGCTTCTAAGCCATTGGTCGCACGTTCGAATCGTGTCCGGAACGCCATGTTTTTATTTTGCTTTAAAAACCTAAGATTAGGCTTTTTTTGCTTATTATTATCAATCAAATTTTTTGGGTTGATACATTTTATTCTTATTTCGCATTTTTAAATATTGTTATTTTTTGCGAAATATAACATTTGGGAAAATTTGAAGTTGAACTCCAATTATTTCTTTAGTATGTAGTTAACCCATATTTTTGTATAAATTAAATTTATTATAAATTTATGAGATGAGGGCTTAGTGTCTATATAAAATAGATGTAAGCCTCAAAATAAGCAAGTGTAACAGCTTGTTTTTTTTGCTATATATAAATTAAATGTAAATTTTTCTTTCTTTTTTTAAAATTATGTCTACAAAAATAGTTGATAAATTGTTATAATGAAGATAAGGAAAGGAGGAAAAGATGAAATTCAAATTTAAATGTAACGTTTGTGGCTCAACTGATTGCTATAAAATTGATACATTTTCTGATGAAAAGAAATACTATGGAGATGTAAACGGAAAAGTTACTAACAAAAGAGGCATATTTAATTATAGATATTCCGCAAGTGGAAGAGTAGGACTCCGTATGGAAATATCATCAACTGTTGAATCGTATGTTTGTATGAATTGTGGTCATGTTGAATTCTATGCAAATGAATTAGTTGATAAAATAGGACATGACGCAATGTATTACAAAGATAAAATTAGTGTATTACTAGCACAAATAGAAGTTGCTAAGAAAAATATAATAAAATTTAAAGAAGAATATAATATCGTATCAGCTGAATATGATATATTTAAGATAGAAAACGATGGAATAGATAGAATTCAATATGAAAATAGAGCTAGTTGCTTTAAAGATAAGTTAACATCCATTACTTATGAAATAGAGTATGAGCAACAACGAATAATAAATACAGAAAAATTAATTAAACAATATAATTATTTCTTAGAAAATGTATGCAATATAACTTTTAGATAAAACTGAACTTGAAAATTCGCAAATTAAATTTGCATTATATATATATAAAAATATATAAATTATGGATAGGATTAATAATCTTATCCATTTTTTAATAAATAGTTATTAAAATAATAAATTTAATATGCTATAATTAACTTGTAGTTTTCGTTATGGAGGTATTTATATGAAAAATATTAAGGCAATTTGTGATTCTTTTAAAATCACTACAGGAAAAGCGTGTGAAATGTTTGGCGTTACTGCTGAAGAACTTCAAAAGATTTATAATGATGAAATTGATTTAGATAGTAAAGCTTTATATGAATTAATTAAAAACACACAAGTTTCTATCGATTATATTATGGAAGGAAAAGTAAATAATGCTAATGATAGATTAGTTGCTAACTATGTCTCTGTAACAAATAAATCTATGCTTATTAAAAAGAGAATAGAAGAGCTTATTTTTTATCTAGGTAGTGAAGGTATTGATTCATCTAATTATGCATTTGATATTTTCAAGCTTTTTAATAAAGAAATAGATGAAGTAGATGG
>JAEEGL010676384.1_pt1 | contig 10302 bp, 12 predicted proteins | sample 9134231 | NCBI WGS metagenome assembly JAEEGL01 (sample SAMN16246548, study PRJNA631951) | gut metagenome | biome: gut microbiome; feature: rumen; material: fiber-attached | host: Bos | place: Iran: Karaj | collected 2018-10
ATTGCGCGACTGCGCTACTTTTTATCAAAGTATAACAGAATCAGCTGCACGTTACTGCTTCTGATTCTGAAGTGAATTTTGCTGCAAGCTAATATTATGGAAGACATACCGAAAGAACCCGTATTTTGAAGCTGCTTCTTCAGATCCCAAGATAGGGTTTTCTTCCGCATACAGACTGCTGGAATTGTGCCCGTGACGGATGCCTGCTGACGTGTACAACCTGGTTTTAGATGGTATTATAAAATTAGCGGATTCCGGGAAGCGTGGGGCATAGTGTTACAGGGAAGCTTTTCTGCGTAAGATCCGGTTTCCCGATTTTTACTGTCGGACAGGGGATGTCCGGGAAAGCGAGAGTATGGAATGAGCAGAAAAAGCTTTGGAGCAAAACCCCTTAGTTATCCGCAACCGGTCTGGATTATCGGTACCTATGACGAAAACGGACAGCCCTGTGCCATGAATGCAGCATGGGGTGGAATCAGCGGGCATACGGAGGTAACTGCCTGTCTTTCCGCTGGTCACAAGACCTGCGCCAATTTCCAGAAGACCGGGGCTTTTACGATCAGTATGGGAGATTTGAAGCATTTGGCTGGCTGTGATTATGTCGGCATTGCATCTGGGAATACCGTGGCGGATAAATTTGAAAAAGCCGGATTCACTGCAACGAAGAGTGAGCTGGTCAATGCACCAGTTATCAATGAACTGGCAGTCTGTCTGGAATGCAAAGTGATCAGCTATGATCCGGATTCCCATATTCTAAAAGGAGAGATTGTCAATGTCAGCGTGGACGAATCTGCCATGACGGACGGCAGGGTGGATGTATCCAAAGTCCAGCCGATCAGTTTTGATCCCTTCAACAATGCGTACCATGTCCTGGGAGAAAAGGTTGGAGATGCCTGGGGATCTGGAAAGACCCTGCTCTAAGGGGTAACGGCTTATTGTGAAGGCCCGGCATTTATGTGGCCGGGCCTTTTGAATGTATGGCATGCTGAAGCTGAAGAGAGGCGGAGAAGTTTTTTCAACTGTGACTATCCAGAACTACCGGGAGAGATGCCGCGGCTGCTGACTGGCCGGTGCGCCGGAATGTTTCATCTGGAAGGCTGATCGTTACGGAGGATGCAAGAACCGGATACTCATCTGCCAACACTTCCCGACAGGTCTCAAGCAGGGTATCTCCGCCGCTTCCGGACATTACGCGCCCAAGAAGCAGCAGATTCTTAAATCCATACAGAGAATGATACAAGACGAGCGTATGGGCCAGACAGCATCCAACACTCCGGAAAACCGCAGCAGCCCGTCTGTCCCCTTGTTCCATCATATGTTGCACATTTCTGAGCTTTTCGGCAGGAGAAAGGCTGTTCCTGAATTCAATGCCTGCCCGGGATGCAAGGCGGATGATCCCATTCTGGGAAAAGTATGAGCCCCCGCAACCCGTGTCGCCGCTCCAGGTATCCTGTACAGCAGAAAGGCTGACATCCACAGGGACAAATGCCAGTTCGTTGAGCCAGCCGGTAACCCGGCCGAATGGATCTACATATCCGGCTGCTTCGCTTGTTCCCATAGCAATCCCGAGAATGTTGTTCGTTTTAAGCATAAGTGCACCGGCCAGGGCGGTTACATCTCCGTCGTTGGCAACGGCAAACGGGATATCTCCGAAAGTATTCCGGACAGCGCGGATATAAAGATTCCTGACTTTTGTTTTGAAAAGATCGGGAGGTACTTTCCGGAAGAGAGAGGCCTTCATTGCCTGATTTGCAATATAGATGCCGGCCGAAGAAATCCCGACGGCATCTACACGTGGCAGGCGGGCTGCTGCGGAACGGAATGCGGAAACAATGCCATCATAATGATAGTCCGGATTGGAAGAAGTTTCCGGGAACCAGGAAACCTCCTCAGAGTAGACAGTTTGGCCGTTCATCACTGCGGATACCTTCCGGTCGCTTCCACCTGCATCAAAGCCGATCCGGCATCCATTCAGATGGCCTCCGATTAGCTTTGGGGTGTCCCTGGATACCGGCAGGGAGTCGGCCAGAACAAGTTCAAACGGATGCTCATAGACATCAGCCATGAAGTTCCGATCAAACTCTCTTCTTCCTCCCTCGCAGTATGTGCTTTTCAGATACCGGAAAATATCTTCAGCTCCGCGGACATAAATCCGGAAACCGCCTTTCATCCAGAGCAGGGTTTTGACCAGACGGTCAATGTAATAGTAATCCGCATCGCGCATCTTTTCAGTTCCATAAATGAACGTTTCAAGAACGGCGGTTTCACCGTCTGCCCTTTCTACGGCAATGCCAATCGGTGTTCTGGCACCCTTCAGAAATTCCTCATTGAACCGCTGTACCGGCAGAAATCCTGGCTCCAGTTCAGGGATATTCTTTACGGAAACAGAAACGCCGAGGAAATCCATTTTATAACCATCCTTTTATCAGTAGGTGCAACAGTCTCTTCCTTTTAGAACTACAGAACGTGCTTTGCCGGTCAAACGATTCTTAACGGAACAGATATCCGGGCAGGAACCCCGAAGAGAGCAGATACGCTTTTAGTACAGTCCCTGCCTTCCCTCATAAGCTTTTTCCGGAACCGAAAACGTGCGTTCTGCATCTATTATGCTACTGGGTGATGATAAATGCGACTGGTCCGGCCAGTGGCGAGACATTTTTTTCCAGATTCAATCATCAGGAAATCCGGGATGGACAGAAAAGCGTTATGATTAATCAGAAAGACTAGCTGAAAGAGACAAAATGGGGGAACAGGCGATGAAGATGCTGATTGCTTCGGATATCCATGGTTCTGCAAGATATTGCAGAATGCTTCTGGATGCCTACCGGAACGAAAGAACAGACCGAATGCTTTTACTGGGGGACATTCTTTACCACGGGCCGCGCAATGATCTTCCGGAAGAATACGATCCCAAGGGCGTGATGGAAATGCTTAATTCATACAGGAATGAGATATATGGGGTTCGGGGAAACTGTGAGGCAGAAGTGGATCAGATGGTCCTTGCTTTTCCGGTTCTTGCTGACTATGCTCTGATCCCGGCTGGCAGGAAGATGATTTTTGCCACGCATGGCCACGTCTTCAACCGGAATCATCTTCCGCCGATGAAACACGGGGATATCCTTCTTCACGGTCATACGCATATTCCGGCATGCGAGCAGTTTGACGGATTTGTCTATATGAACCCCGGGTCGGTATCCATCCCCAAGGAAGGTTCCGTAAACAGCTACATGATATTCGACGGGGCAGTTTTTGTATGGAAAACCATCGAGGGAAAAGAATACCGGCGTTATAGTCTGGAGAACATGCACCAGAAGTAATATCTGATTCAAGAAACGCAAGGATAGACGCTTCTGAGGGAAAGCAGGCAGGAGGGAATGGAATGACAGACGGGATCCGAATCGGACGGATCACGGATCTGCGTGATCTGGATAAAATAACAGGATGGATGTACGGATGGTGGGGCAGGAAGGAACATTATTCAAGGGAAGCAGTAAAGTGCTGCATGGCGCACAGTTTCCAGACAGATCGGCTGCCGCAAACTTATGGGATGTATCAGGGGGACAGCCTGATCGGGATCTATCAGTTTGTAAATGCGGACTTGTTTGTACGTCCGGACATCTATCCCTGGCTGGCTAATGTTTATATTGATTCCAGCTGCCGCGGGAAAGGCTATGGACGGCTCCTGCTGACATCCGTCAGAAACAGCGCAGAGGAAGCCGGCCTTTCAGAGCTGTTCCTGTTCACGGAACATTGCGGACTGTATGAAAAATTCGGCTGGGAACTTTCAGGCACGATTGATACGTTTTTGGAACCCAAACTGCAGAGACTGTACAGACTGGATATTCGAACCGGCCATACTGGAGACGGAAGGGCGGATAAAAGAACAGGGGGTTTGCAGAAATAGCCTGCTATTCTGCTTTTCACATGGAAAAAACAGGCGGATATAACCGGGAGGAAAGTCCGGATAAGAGAATGTTTTCCGCAGACAGGCTTTTGCTATTTTGCTTTGATCCGTACGTGGATCAGATCGCCTTCGCTTTTTCCTAGTACCTTTCGGATGCTTTTCAGTACCCCGATGACATAGCAGACGGACCCGTCCGGATTCCTGATTCCCATGTTTACAATGCTGCCTTCATAGGGAATTCCGTCGAATTCAGCAGCTGCCTTGACGCGGCCTTTTCCAAATTCCTGCCGGATATCCCATGGAAATGCCACATATGCTCCCCCTCTGTCTGCCGTTTCATGCAGAACGGCATCATATTCATACTGCTTCATGGCGCTTGCTTAAGAATTGCCCCGGGATCACTCCACCCAGTGGATCCGTTCGGGATCAAACCGTTCCTGCTGAGCTTTTTCTTCGCCGGGATAGCCGAAAGGAAATACGGCAAAGGCGCGGACTGAATCCGGCATGCCGATGATTTTTTCAACAGCTTTCATCCTTTCTTCGTTCGGGGCAATGCCGAGCCAGACCCCGCCGAGCCCCAGTGCATCCGCTTCCAGCCACAGATTTTCCATGGCAATGGAGAGGTCGATCTGAGCATATTCCGGCATCCTGCATTGTATCCGGTAAGCGGATACAATCGCGGCGGGAGCATTTCCGGTCATACCCGCATAGGGGCTGACCTGGGACAGCGCTTCAAGCTTTTTCCGGCAGGTTACTACATAGAATTCCCACGGCTGCTGATTTGCTGCGGACGGTGCCTGCATTGCGGCGCGCAGCATAGAGATGATTTTGTCCTTTTCAACCGGGCGGTCCTGGTATTTCCGAATGCTAACACGGTGATATAGATGATTCATGGTTTACTCCTTTCTGATGAGATATCTGTCGGGGACATGCGAGGTCAGCAGGTTCCGCCATTCACGCAGGGGTATCTGACTCCGCCTTGGATCTGTGCTTCCGGATCAGGATTGCCATTCAATGACAGAAGCCCCCGCAATCGTTTCATTGCCTGAGAACCCGGACGGTCTGGGCTTTCCAGATCAGATGGCCGAGCATCCTTTTATGCCGTTTCGGGTCATGTTCTCACAGAAAAACGGTGTTGCAGACGCGTACTTTCTGATAAAGCAGGGAAAAGGAGCGGAGCTTTGATTTTTTCAAGGCGTTTTCCATAATCTTTTCCCTGCGTTTGGCTTTTTCCGCAGGGGCGGAGAAACGGATCAGAGAGAGACCGCTTCCCCGCTGGGCCGGAGACGGTTTGGTTATCGGGAGGGGAAAGGCTTCAAAGTTTGATGCCATTTTCCACTTCCAGGATCGGGAGCAGTTCATGCAGGTCATGAATGATCCAGTCTGCCCGGTATTGAGCAGGAAGGGACTCTTTCCGGGGATTGTACCAGCAGGTCCGGATACCCGCATTCATACCGCCCTGGATATCACTCGTCAGCGAATCGCCGACAATCATTACTTTGGAAAGGTCGTCCGGACGGATTGCTGCAAATACCTTGTCAAAGAATCCTACATTTGGTTTTTCTGCCCCAAGTTTTTCAGAAAGGAAGATCCCGTCCATCAGGGGGCCAAGCCCGGATTTTTCCAGCTTTCTGGTCTGTGCGGCGACCGTTCCGTTTGAAACGGTATACTGCAGGATTTTTCCCTTCAGGGAACGGACAAGAGTCAGACTGTCATCCTGATGAACAATTGTGTCTCCGAGACGAAGCTGGTATTGCTCGTTGAACTTCGGTGCGATCCGCACATCGATGCCGAATTCCCCGAAATAGTGTTCGAACCGCCTGACCAGGATCTGCGCTTTGGTCATTTCGTTCCTTTCCAGTCGCTGCCAGAATGCGCTGTTGATGGCGGAATAACGGGAAAGCATGGCTTCGGTGCATTCTCCCAGACCAAAGTCACGGAAAAGCGACCGGATTGCCGTACGTTCGGCGGCCAGAAAATCCAGCAGGGTTCCATCGACATCCCACAGTACTGTCGTAATCACTTTCCAATACTCCTTTCCAGAATCAGGAACAGGAAGAACTGAATGATGCGCAGGGAAAGAGACCCGGAAGCGGTTATTGCATGATTTTGTGTGCTGATCTGGTTTCCGGACCCGGCTCCCATGTATGCGGGATTGAAAAGCATTTTCCGGCAGACAGAACGCCTTTTTCCCGAATCATATTTCAGAGAGCCTTCAAAACAGTATAGAGTATCCGGAGCCGGCGTGCTTGCTTCAAAACGGGATCTGTCCGGCGGAATTTTCCCATGGGCAGCGAACCTTCAGCGCTGTTGTGACGGCTATGCCCATTCAAAGTTTTCTTTTCCTGCCCCAAGCTCAAAGTGGCATTTTGTGATGCCGAGATCGATGCTTAGGCAGGGACCGAAACGACCGGACACCGCGGATACTTTTCTGCCGTCCAAAAGAGTGAAGCGGAACTTCTGCTGATTGACTGCGGTAGGGGCAAGGAGGGCTGCCTCGACTCCCTTTCGGAACCATTCCGGGGAATCAGTGGACAGGTTGCTTACTTCGGAAGGACGTTTGCTTTTTCTGGCATTGCCCTGTGTCTGCCCATATCCGAGGGCAATCAGGATAATCTCCGCCTCTCCGGACGGATGTGCGGCTTTGCTTTTCCCATGCGTCAGAGCTGCCCAGCAGGTATTCAGACCGAGTTCCTGCGCCCTGAGAACCAGCAACTCTCCATAATATCCGCAACGTTCTTCGAGACGGGGATGCTTTTTCCCGGTCATGGCGATGTAGTTTGAGCAGTTTTCAAACTTTCCGTAATGCGCCATGCGGGAACCGAAGCATTCCGGCTCATCATACAGAATCTGGATATTCAGGGAGCCCTGCCGGTTGAGATCTTCTGCACAGGCATTCAGCGCTTCCCGGATATCCTGCGGAATGACTGCACCGGTATATTGACGGACGCTGTGCCGTGCATTCATCAGCTCCCAGATTCTGTCCATGATTTTTCCTTCCTAAATCCAATGATCCTGTAAGCATTCTGCTGCCTGACTATCAGATGAACGAACGCATATCAGGAATCAAGAGAGATGAGCTTATTCAGAAGGTTGATATAGAACGGATGCAGATCTACTGCTGTACCTGCAGTCATTCCTCCGACCAGGAACATGTGGTCGCCGGTGACAGTCGGCATGATATGCCAGATGCCGGGCTCAATTTTCATGTCCGGAACATAGTTGATGCTCGGAGCGCCGATCGGCGCACGCGCAGAAATCTCGTTGACGAGGCCGTCATTGGAATTCCAGTCCTTTCCGATTTCCACACCGTTTTCCGTTACACCGTGGTACAGACACATATAATATGCAGTCAGGAGGAAAGGCGCAGAAGTGATTCTGCGGTCCGGCAGGCACGTTCCCGTGGAGGTAGTATAGCTTGAGGAGCATGGATAGGAGAAATAGTATACATCCGGAAAAGTGGAGATCCGGTTGTTGAGAGCAATGGCATTGTCAATGTGCATGTCATAGTCCGCATAGTCCCAGGAAGCTTTGTTCAGATCGATATGCACCATGCTCTCCTGCAGGAAGTTGGAGGAAAGAAATTCTTCCGGAACCGGAATGGATTTACGGTCAAAAGCCAGGTCGTCGTATACATTGTATGCAGTGGTGCCGTTGGTTGGCGCGGCAAGCGCAACAATAGCGTGGATTTTGCCGCTGTGCCCTCCGGAGAAGAAATCCGAGAGATCATCGGGATCTGTGGCGGCGCGTTCCTCCTCTGAACCGTTCAGGAGCAGCTCTGAGAACAGGCGGACAGTTGCCCCTCCGAAGGAATGACCGAGGAGAACGATGCGGGAACTTTCAAAATTCGGCATGAGCGGCTTTCCGGAGAAATCCTTTCCAAAGCGGGCGTGCCCGGCTTTTTTGCTGTGCGCCAGACCGTAGTCTGTGACCTTTCCGGACAGCTGGGCATACAGTTCACAGGCACGATCCCAGGCACTGCCAAAGGGATCCACGGAGGCGTCATAGCAGTTATAACCCTGTTCATTCAGGTATTTGACAAGGCTTCCGCCAAAGAAGCCCCAGTAGGGGACGGCTTTGTTCAGGGAACTGTAACTGCCCCAACCGCTCAATCCGTGTACAAATACGAACTTCAGACTGCTTTGCCGCAGAGGATTCTCAGCAGTCCGCTTCCCGGTATGAAGCGCTTCCTGGACTCCGCTTTCGAGCTTTGGCTTTATATGCTCCGAAAGGACGGCTCCTGCAGCATCCTTTATCACCTCATCCGCAATTTTCTTCACAATCTTCTTTTCGGCTTTCCGAATGATTTTCTTTTCAACTTTTCGAATAATCTTGCTCATGTCAATGCTCCTTTTGTGGTTTCAGATATCTGCACTGCAGCGAACGATCTGACTGCCGGCCAGGAAAGGAGAAAACCGGAAAGGGATTACTGCCGGGAAATGCTGGTTTTATCCTAACACATTTGAGGAGAAAAAAACTGCTAATTTGGCAGGAAGAGTATGATGCCGGCGGGGGGGGGGGAGTAACGAGGATTCAGGCTTCCGTACGGATTACTATGCTGGAAGAATCCGGGAGACCATAAGCGGAGAAGTATGCGTTTTCCAGTGGGATCCAAAGCGCCCGGAACCGCTCCAGAGACTCGGGGGATTCCCGCTCAAGAAGACGTTTTTCCCGGATTTTGAGAGGAGTATCCAGAAAAAGCCGGATATCGGTTTGTTCCCGGAAAACTGGCAGGCTGCTGTAGCTGCCCTCCAGAATCAGAATCCTGCGGCAGGGAAGCGTTTCTTCCGGAAGCAGGCGGTCCAGGGAGCAGCTGTACCGGCGGAAACGGACAGATGCTCCCTGCCGGAACGGAAGGATCACTTCCTCCAGAAGACGTTCAGAGTCACAGTTCCCGCCGGGAATGGAAAGGCGTTCCGCGGTTTTCCTGGCATGGGGAATGACAAAATCATCGGTATGAACAACGGAGGCAGAAAAGACTTCTGAAAGCCTTTGGGCGAGCACTGTTTTCCCGGAAGCACACGGTCCGTCGAGTGTGACGAGAAGGCGGCCGGATCCTTCGGATTGTCTAGAGATTGCAAGGACAGCTTCCATGCAGGGGATCCATGCGGAAGGAATGACCCGGTAGGCGGGACGGCAGCAGCTCCGATAAGCTTCGGAGTGGGAAGGCAGCCACGAATCATCCAAAAGGCGATCCTGAACCAGGTCATCCGGGAGAGCGAAATCCATACGCTGTGCGAGGGAGCGGCAGGCGTCCGCAACGTCCCGCCTCGTATAAGCTGGTTCCGGGCAGGCGGTATGCATCAGACCGGCAACGACGTGGGAGGGAAGGCCTTCTGCTTTGGCGCGTCTGAGATTCAGACGGCACCAGAGGGGACTGAGCGGCTCGACCAGCGGTTCTTCGGGATCGGCTGAAAGCTTCAGGGATTCCTGTTCAATGCTTTTTTGAGCGGAATCCGCGGAAGGGAGGAGATGCCCGTTTCCAAGCATCCCCTGAAAAACGGCTTTCACAAAATCCTCCTCCTGCATGAACGGGTGCAGAAAGAGAAGATGGTTCATGTTTTCCAGCATTTTCTGTTCAAATGCTTTACCGATCATTTTTAACTCCGATTGTGAGATGCTGTACTTTGCGGCGCCTGCCTGCAGTGCGGTTCCACTTCCGAAACAGGCCCAGCCTGCAGAGGAATGATCCCGACCGGTGCCATGTTGCCTTTCGTTGTATTGGGTTTGCTTATCATGCACCGACGTATTCATGATAACCGCCACGGGCAGAATGAATCAATACCGGCAGGCAGCGCAAGCGGTGTGGACAAAAAGAATAAACGGCTGGGAGGAAAAGCTGGCAGGAAAAGCAGGACCGGGGAGAGGAAACTTTGTTATAGCCAACCCGCTGCCGCGCTAGTAAAATAAAATGAAGCTGAAAATGCGCGCATGGGATGAATGCATGTACTGTACGTTTTGAGGAGGAATATCAAAATGGCGATGATTCGATGCCCGGAATGCGGAAAGCAGATCTCCGACAGAGCTGCCGCATGTCCCAACTGCGGAGCACCTGTCGCGCAGATGATGCAGGATTACCGGCAGACTGTGCAGTATCAGGAGCCCTCCAGCTACCAGGAAGCGCCCCAGCCGGAAATATACCGGGAGGCACCGCAGCCTGCCCCGTATACATACCCAGGCCAGCCGGAGCAGTATCAGTACCCTCCGCAGGGACAGAGGTATCCTCAGTACCGGCAGGCTCCGCAGTACCAGCAGCCGGTTGTGGTCAATGTGGTCAATCACAACGTCAACCATAATGTCAATTCAAACCGGAGCGCTGATTCCTATGAATCCAAAGGCAGGTGGACTGCATTTTTCCTCTGCCTCTTTCTTGGAGGGCTGGGGGTTCACCGGTTCTA
>JAEEGL010846808.1_pt1 | contig 10302 bp, 6 predicted proteins | sample 9134231 | NCBI WGS metagenome assembly JAEEGL01 (sample SAMN16246548, study PRJNA631951) | gut metagenome | biome: gut microbiome; feature: rumen; material: fiber-attached | host: Bos | place: Iran: Karaj | collected 2018-10
CCCGATCGAATCCCCAGCGGGAGATCCTCGCGTCTCCCAGATCCGGCAGCGGGACCGTCTCCGTCACGCCGTGCTCCGCGTCCGTCGTCGCGAGAATGTATTTCGGAAGGTCCTCCCCGTCGTTCTCCCGGATGCACAGGACGGTGACCGATCCCGTCTCCCGGTCGACGAGGGGCGTGCAGTTCTGCGTTTCATATCCGGCTTTGTACCCCTCGGGCAAGGGCAGTTTCACGGGCGTATAGACCCCGGTGAGGAGTTCTGCCCGGGCAGGATCCCTGTCCGCTCCCGCGACGACGGGGCCGCCTCCCCCGGTTTTCCCCTCTCCGCTCCCCCCTTCTCTCTTGCAGGACGCGCAGAAAACAAGCGCGGAGACCGCAAGCGTCCACGCGGCGAGCCGTATGACGGACCGTTTCATGAAGTCCTCCCCCGCCCGGCTCCTCCCGTTCTGCCGGAACCGAGCTTATGAATGTAAATCGCGCTTATATTATAAACCGTAAATTTATTCCTGTCAACCCCTTCTGCGAAAAAAACGGAGACTTTTCCCGATCCCGTGTTGCGGCGGAGGGCGGTTTGTGGTATACTGGGACCGGAGAAAAACGGATCCGGGAGACCGGAAAAATCGGAATACAGGAGGCCGGAGATGCATATTTTTGTGGCTAAGACCGGAAACGACGCGAACGCCGGGACGAAGGATTCCCCCTTTCTCACCCTCGGACGGGCGCAGGAGGAGGCGCGGAGAAATCCCGGATCCACCGTCACGGTTTCCGCGGGCGCGTACCGGGAAAATCTCGTTTTCGGAAAGGAAGACAGCGGGACCCGGTGGACGGGGGAGGAAGGCGCGGTCCTCACGGGGGGCGCCGTGCTGACGGAGAAGGAGCGGATCGCCCTGCCCGGGGAGTTCGCCGCCCGGCTGACCCGGGACGCCGCGGAGAACGTGCGGGCCTACGATCTCAAGCTCCTCGGCCTGACGAAGGAGGACTGGGGTCCCGTCCTTCCCATCGGGGGATTCCACACGGCCTCCCGGTACGACGGCGCGCCCACGGGGACCAATCTCGAATTCTTTTCCGGAGAGCGGCGCATGACCCTCGCCCGGTATCCGAACGACGGGTTCCTCAGGCTCGATGCGATCTTCGACGTGGGCGAGGTGAACGAATTCCCGGCCCAGAACTACTGGCGGTGCAACAACAGCCTCCGCAATCCCCGGGGCGGGTGCTACATCCTCGACCGGGAGACGAACGAGCGGGTGAAGAGCTGGCGGGATCCCGCGACGGCCTGGGCCTTCGGCTATTTCATGTGGGACTGGGCCGACTCCTCGACCCCGGTCTCCTTCTACACGGATAACCGCGCCATGTACCCGAAATACGTCTCGAACTACGGGGCGCGGGCTGGGGCTCTCTACTATCTTTACAATGTCCCGGAAGAGCTCGACACCCCCGGAGAATACTACCTGGACCGGGAGACGGGGATCCTGCTCGCCTGGCCCATCGCGCGGGAGGACGCGATCTCCCTCTCCGTCTCCTCCTCCCCCCTCGTCTCCGGCCGCGCCGACGGGCTGATCTTCGAGGGCTTCACGCTGACCTGCGTCCGGGCGAACGGCGTCGATCTCAAGGGGAAGGGGAACGTCCTCCGCCGCCTGCTCGTCAAGAACGCCGCGGATCACGGCATCGTCGTCGGCGGGCACGGCAATCTCGTGGAAGAATGCGAAGTCACCCGGACCGGGCGCGGCGGAATCTATCTTTCGGGAGGCAGCCGGAACACCCTCGAACCCGGGAACAACCGGGCGGAGCGGTGCTATATCCACGACTATTCCGAAGTCCACGGGACCTATCAGGCGGGCGTGAGCCTCTCCGGCGTCGGGAATATCTGCCGGCACTGCGAGATCTGCCGCTCCCCCCACATCGCGGTAGCTTACGGCGGAAACGACCATCTGATCGAATACAACGACATCCACGACGAGGTGCTCCACTCCTCCGACGCCGGGGCGATCTACGCGGGCTTCGACTGGTGCGGGCACGGGACGGTGATCCGGTACAATCTGCTCCGGAACATCGGCTCGGACGAATTCTCCCCCGACGGCATCTACTGGGACGACGGGCAGAGCGGGCAGACGGCCTACGGGAACATCCTCCTCGACGTGCGGAAAAACGGATTCCTCGCGGGGGGCGGATTCGAAAACGTGATCCGGGACAACATCATCGCGGGCAACTGCAGGTACCCGATCCAGTACGACCAGCGCAACCGGGACGGGTTCTGCTTCGGCGGATGGGCGCGGCAGGCCGTCAACACCCCGGAGGCGCCCCACTGGCAGAAACTCCGGGCGACGCCGTATCTCTCGGAGCCCTGGCGGAAGAAGTACCCCACCCTCGCCCGGCTGAAAACGGATTTTTCGACCGACCCGGACGATCCGGATTTCCCGATCAACCCGACGGGGGCGGTCGTCGAGGGGAATATCGTCATAAACGAAGCGGGGACCCTCGGGGTCATCGCGGATTCGGTGCCGGTCTACGGGCGGGTGGAGAACAATCACGTCTTCCGCACGAACGAAGAGGCGGGCTTCGATCCCGTGACGCTCGAACTCGAAAATCCCCCCGAAGGATTCCCCCCGATCCCGGTCGGAAAGATCGGACGGAACGGGTGAGTTTCCCTTCTCCGCCGCAATTCTGCATTTTTCGCGGAAATTCTCCCGGGCGTCTTGACAATTCCCGGCAGGTGCGGTATAATGACTATGTATCAGAATTTCTACACAAGGAGACTTTGTCATGAAGAAATCCCTGCGGATCGCATCCGCTCTGATCCTCGCGGTCGTCCTCGGCACGATGATCGCCGCTCCGGCATCCGCGAAGACGCTGTTCGTGAGCCAGGAAGTCGCCACTCTGGTTCCCAATTCCCCGAAGGCCCTCGAGCCCCGCAATCCTCCGTCCGCTCCCGGCGCCATCGTCTACAAGCTCGAAAAGAACGTCTACACGAGCATGATCGAAGTTCCCGACTGCTGGCCGGGCTACACCGCCTCCCGGTGCTATCCCACGGCGGGCGACGTGCTCTACGGCGGCAAATACTATTCTCTGGCCGACGGCCGCGCCGCTGTGTCCAGATATTTTGCGAACAACAATCATGAGATCCGCATGGTGGAAGGCGAGCGTCGTTCGATCTGCGACGGCGTGTACTTCTACTCCTCCGATCCGAAGGTCGCCTACTACGACTATGACGCCGGCAAGCTCGTGGCCGTGAAGCACGGAACCGCGGAGATCTCCGTCTACACCCGCGGCGGCGTTCCGGTCTGCCGTCTGACCGTGTACGTGCTCGCCTCGACCTTCCTCAACCCGATCTACGACTCCTTGATCCTCACTCCCGACACCTGGAACCCCTCCATCGGCTCCACCGTCAACCTCTCCGTCCGTTCCGCCAGCGGCGCCGTCTACAACGATCTGATCTTCACTGTGGACTATCCCTATGACCGGGCGACCGTCGGCGAGAAGACCGGCAAAGTCACCGTCAACAAGAACGGTCCCGTGTTCGTCCATGCGAGAAGCGCGTCCGACGACCGGATCTGGGGCGAGACCCTCCTCTACGCCGGATCGCTGACCGCGGCGATCTGCGACGGCGGCTGGTCCGTCTGCTCCGACGGCATCCGCGTCTCGAACTGGGGCTACGATATTTACGATATCTGGGGATCCCAGAACGCCTGCGTGAATGGCTGGATCTGCGCGAGCGGCATGTATCTGCCCGTCATCAAGTCCGTTCCCGCAACGACCTGCGCTCCCGTGACGACGATCGCTCCGAAGCCGTCCTTCCCCGTTTCGACCATCACTCCCGGCGCGTCCCTCTCCTACCTCGATCTGCTCCGTCTCTGCTACGGCGACCGCAGCAGCCTCACCAGCCTGATCGGTCAGTACAACATCCAGAGATACGGCGCCTCGGGCATCGTGGTGAACGCCTACGATTACCAGACCCTCTACACCGCCTATCTGCTCGGCCTGCTCCTCAACAACGACTGAGAATAGACGGCATCGTCCCGAATTCCTTTCCTTGCCGCTGTCCCTCACCCGGACGGCGGCTTTTTTGCGCTTCCCGGGCGGAATTTTCCCGGGTTCGAACGGAATCCCCGTTGATTTCCGCGCGGTTTTATGGTATGATGGAGGAAAAAGAAAGCCCGTTCCCGGATCCTTTTCCTTGGACGGGACGAAGGAGGAGCAAGATGGCGCGCGCGTTTCCCGGGAAGATCCTGACATGCAGAACCGCGGTGGTGGGCAGCGGGGCGGCGGCGTTCAACGCGGCTCTCTCCCTCGCCCGGTCCTCCCACGGGGCGGAAGGGGTGCTCCTCGTCACCGAGGGGATGAACATGGGCGCGTCCCGCAACACCGGCTCCGACAAGCAGACTTACTACAAGCTCTCGACCGGCGCGAACGTCCCGGATTCCGCGATGGAAATGGCGCGGGACTATTTCGCCTGCGGGTCGATGCACGGGGATCTCGCCCTCGTCGAAGCCCTCGGATCTTTGCGGGGCTTTTTCCGTCTCGTGTCGCTGGGCGTTCCCTTCCCGGCCGACGCCTACGGGGAGTACACCGGCTACCGCACGGACCACGATCCCCGGATGCGGGCGACCTCCTGCGGGCCCCTGACCTCGAAGCTCATGACGGAAGCCCTGGAATCCGCGTGTCGGAGGGAAGGCGTTCCCATGGCGGACGGACTGCGGGTCGTGCGGATCCTCACGGACAACGGACGCGCCGCGGGGATCATCGCCGTGGGGGAGAAGGAGCGGACCCCGGAGAATCCCGCGGGACTTGTCGCAGTCCTCGCCGGAGCCGTCGTCTGGGCGACCGGGGGACCTTCCGCCGTCTACGCCTCCTCCGTCTACCCGGAGAGCCAGACCGGATCCCTCGGCGTTCCCCTCATGGCGGGGGCGGAGGCGTCGAATCTGACGGAATCCCAGTACGGGCTGGCCTCGGTCGACTTCCGCTGGAATCTCTCGGGCTCCTATCAGCAGGTGCTCCCCCGGTATGTCTCCCGCGGACCGGAGGGGGACGAGCGCGAATTTCTGCCCGCCTACCTCGGATCGGAAGAAGAAGCCCTCCGCGCCCAGTTCCTCAAGGGCTACGAATGGCCCTTCAGCCCGGAGAAGACCGACATGGGGCGCGCGGCGGCGGGGGGATCCTCCCGCTCCTCCGTGGTCGATATCGCCGTCTACCGGGAGATCGCGGCGGGGCGGACGGTTTTCCTCGACTTCCGGCGCAATCCGTCCTTCCTCGACGCCCGGGGGCTGAATCCCGAAACCGTCGGCGAGGAGGCGTACCGCTATCTCGAAGCCTCCCATGCCCTCGGGGAAACGCCCGTCGCCCGTCTGCGGCAGATGAACGAAAAGGCGTATCTGCTGTATCTCTCCCACGGACTCGATCTCGAAAAGGTCCCCCTCCGCGCGTCCGTCTGCGCCCAGCATCTCAACGGGGGACTGAGCGTCACGTCCTGGTACGAAAGCCCCAGCCTGCCCGGGCTCTATCCCGTCGGGGAGTGCGCGGGGGTGTTCGGCGTCCGTCGTCCGGGCGGCTCCGCCCTCAATTCGACCCAGGTGAGCTCGACCCGCGCCGCCGAAAAGATCGCCTTCGAAAACCGCTCCGCCCCCGGCCTCACGCCCTCCGTGACCGCGGAACTGGAGGAAGAAACGGATCTCTGGGAAACCGTTCTCGGCGGGGATCCTCCTTCCGGGGACCGGATCGGCGAAGAGGACGCGCTGTCGCTCCTCAGAGAAGAGGGAAAGCGGCACGACGAATGCGCGGCGTTTCACAGGGACCGGGAGAAGATCGAGGCGCTCTCGGAATCCACGGCCGAGGCGATCCGCGACTTCCCTGCCCTGAGAGCCGACGGTTTCCGCCCGATGCTCGCTCTGGCGATCCGGCGGGACACCCTCTTCGCCCGGTATGCCATGCTCTCCGCCATCGCCGCCTATCTCGACGACGGAGGGCTCTCCCGGGGATCCTATCTCGCCGAGGGGAGGGCGGGGATCGACCGGGAACACGCAGGATCGGTGCTCGAAACCGCCCTGAAATTCGAAGACGGGACCGTTTCCGCAGAGTCCCGCTTCGTCCCCGTCCGGCCCATCCCCGAGACCGACAACTGGTTCGAGGACGTCTACAACGCATACGGCGGGAGCGCACGCTTCCGTGCCGGCTCCGGGGAAAACGCCCCGACGGCGGAAAAGGAGGACTAGCCCGATGAAAACCGAAATCCTGACCTGCGAACGAATCGAAAAGGGGGAGAGACCCTGGACCCTGTCGGCTGCCCGGATCCTGCCGGACCGCAGACCCCGGTTCTGTGTCCAGATCCTCTATGATTTTTCCGACCGCAAGGAACGCTGGTTCTCCCTGATGCAGTTCATCGCGGCCTGCGGGGGCGTCGCCCTGATCCACGATCTCAGGGGGCGCGGGGCCTCCGCTCCCACCGAAGAGCCGAAGAATCCCGAGGACGCGGTCCCCTCCCTCGGCTACGACTGCGAGACCCTCTTCGACGACATCGACGAGATCTACGCCCGCTTCGGAGATCCCTTCGGCGAGCCGATCCCGGATCCCGCCGAAAACAGGCTCCTCCCCCGCTTCCTCTTCGGCCACGGTCTCGGCGCGCTGATGGCTGCCCGGTATGCCTCCCGGCGGTCCATCGCGGTCGACGGTCTGATTCTGAGCGGTCTGCCCCACCGGGAAACCTCCGCCTCCGTCCGGCTCTTCGGACTGGGTTTTCTCGGCCTGTTCGCGGGGGACTCCTATGTTCCGAACGGAGTGAACCGGCGGTATCTCACCCGCTTCGACGGGGAATTTGTTCCCGAGGAGACCTCCGACGGCCGGTTCCTCTGGATGACGAACGATCCCGCCGTCCGCGAGGCCTTCGCCGCCGATCCCGTCTGCTGCCGTCCGTATCCGCTGGCGGACTTCAAAGACCTCCTGCGGCTGACCCGCGACGTGTGGCGTCCTTCCACCTGGGACCGGGTCCTCGACGTGCCGGTGCTCCTGATGGCTGGGCAGAACGATCCCGTGTCCGGCGGAGACGACGGGATGATCCGCGCGGGGAGATTTCTCTCCGATATGGGGTTCTCCCAGGTGGACGAAAAGATGTACCGGGGCATGAGGCACGACATTTTCATGGACGAGGGCCGGGAAGCCCCCTTCGCCGATCTCTGCCGCTTCGCCCTCACCCATCTGCCCGGGAAGACCGCGGTTCAGAAGCAGGATCCCGCGGGCGGGGAAAACGGGGAGGCGGAATGAGCACCCCCGTCAGCCGCTTCGGCCGTTTTTGCCGCGTCCTCCTCTTCGTCCTGTTCCAGTGTACCTGGGGACTGCCCCAGACGCTGGTCGGGTTCTTCGTCTTTCTTCTCTGCAAACTCCGCGGCCGTCCGAGCTTTTTCGTCGGAGGAGCGGTCTGCACGGAGTGGAAGCGGGGGGACGGCATCTCCCTCGGGCTCTTCTTCTTCTGCCCGTCCTGGGGGGGACTGCATCTGCACGAATACGGGCACACCTTCCAGTCCCTGCTGTTCGGGCCCTTCTATCTGCTCTTCGTCAGCGTCCCTTCCCTGATCTGGGCGGGACTTCCGGCGTTTGTCCGACTGCGCAGGACGAAGGGCGTCCCGTATTCCCGTCTCTACTGCGAGGGATGGGCAGACCGCATCGCATCCCGCTACCGCTTCGAGAGAAAGACGAAATCCCTCGAACGCCTGCCGGGACGTCCCAGGAAAAAGAAGATCCCCCCGTCCGGCATGGGAAGGGAGGATCTGTGAGTACCGTTCGGAAGGAATCGCCGGACGGTTTTTTCATGCTGTTCTCTTTGCATGAAGCTGTCTTCATGGGTTTTGATCGCTCTCCGTAGAGTGCGAACAATCTATGATTGTGAGCTCACGAACGATAACTCTGATAAGGTTGGATGGCTATATTGGTGTGCCAAGGTTTCGACGATACGTTATTGGTATATCCTGTTCCAACCCTTTTTTGAAGTTCTTGCCGCTGAACTTGTTCAGCAGGGCTTCTTTCAAGAAGCCGCGTCTTCCTTTTTTGTTTATGATTAAGTTCACGCGTCGTTCCCGGGAATATCTGCTACGGGGATCTCCGTCATGCGGATGTCGGTGCAGCCGTAGGGGATGAATTCGACGGTCTCCGCCGGGCCGATGGGCATGGAACTGAGGGGCAGAGCGCGGGCGACCATCCGGTATTCGGTCTCGTAGCCCCAGTTGATCCGGCGCACGGGAACGCGGAGGACCGAGGGGGCGTTTTCCGGCGCGAAGGGCAGATCCCCGGTCTCCCCCTTCTCGTCGACTTCGATCTTCGCGGGGTCGAGGCCGTCGAAGGCGTACTGCCAGGCGGTCGTCGGGCGGACCTCCCAGTCGCAGTAGGGGAATTTCCGCTCCACGCCGTTCCGTTCGTATTCAAGCTTCGTCCAGTCCTCCCCGATCTTCAGGGCGTAGACCAGCGGGCCCCGTTCGAGGGAATAGAGCCCCGTGGGACGGCGGACGAACTTCACGTCGAAACCGAGGTCCAGCACCACCGCGCTCGTGCCTTCCCACGTCCGTTTCAGCGTCACGAGGGATCCGGGCTCCGCCTGCTCTCCGTCGATCTCAGCGGCCGCCGCCGTGCCGGGGATGCGGAGCGTCAAGGCGAATTCCACCGGCTTTTCCGCCGTGACGATGTAGTTGACCGCGGAGCCGAAGGGATAGAGGGTGTCGGACTCCACCCGGACGCGGACCCCGCCGATCTCCGTCTCGAGCACGGCCGGAGCGACGGCGTTCACCGCGATCCCGTCGGCAGAACGCAGGAAGACCGACCGGGCAAATTTCGGCCAGCCCTGATTGAAGTTCGCGGTGCAGCAGCCGTAGTTCGGTTCGAGGCCGTACAGGTTCGATTCGCCGGAATTGGTGGTGAAGACCGGCTTCTCCATCCGCACGCAGGCCGCCTGATTGGTCATCTGGTCGTACTGATGGCCCCACATGTCCGGGGTAATGGTGGCGGGGAAGGCGTTGTAGGCGAGCTTTTCCAGCCGGTCGGCCCACACGGGATTGCCGGTCAGGGCGTAGAGGACCTCGTAGGAATACATCGTCTCGGTCACGCCGCAGAGCTCGGTCCCCTGAATCGGGGAAAGTCCCGCGAGGCATTCGTCCCCGGTGAAGTGGCCCACCGCGCTTCCGTGGTATTCGAAGAGCTTTTCCAGCATGAATTCGGAGAAGGAGTCGTCCGCTTCGGCTTTTTCCGGGTCCCCGCTGTCGAGCAGGGAGGAGAGCGCGCCTTCCTTGAGCGCCATGCCCTGATTGACCACGTGGGTCTCCCACTGCCATTTGCGCTCCGGGACGGTGTATTTCCAGTCGGAATAGATCTCCTCGTATTTCATGCCCTGATCCCGCAGGAGCCGTCCGAGATCCAGAAGCCATTCCTCGGGCTTCATCTCGTAGAGCCGGAAGATCGGGATCAGGCATTCGAACCACCGGGAGTGGGCCCAGGAGAAGATCGGGTGCTCTTTGAGGTGGCCGTAAAGGTTGAAAAGGGATCTCTCCACGACCCCCGGGATCCGCTCGTCGCCGGAGCAGTCGTAGTAGAGCATCAGCACCTTGTCGATGAGGTAGAGGGCCCACATGTCGTACCCGGCCCGTTCGCTCTCCGCGCAGGGGCAGAGCCAGCCGTCCTCCTGCTGTCCCGCGACGATGGCGTCGACATACCGCTTCGCTCTCCCGATCATGTCCGCGTCGTCCAGCAGATACGCGAGGGGGATGAACCCGTCCAGCCAGTAGGGCACCCGCTCCCAGCCCTCCCGGTCTCCGCCGACCCAGCGGGAATCCCGCACGTCGGGCCAGACCTTGTCGAGATTCCCGGACAGCCCCGCCGCCTGGATCTCGAGTTCCCGTCTGAGCCAGCCCGCGGGTTTCAGCTCGGAGGGGGTAAAAAACTTCATTCTCGGCATCGGATATTTCCTCCTTGATTGATGTTCCGTTTTTCCGTCAGCCGCGGGAGACCGCCCTGCGCATGAAGGGACCGAAGGAATGCGCTTCCGTAAGCCCCGCTTCGATCCGGTCGAGGACCGCGGCGGCCTCTCCGTCGTTCTGCGCTTTCCCGACGTCTTCGACCTCCCCCCAGTAGAGCGCGGTCATATACCGCCACAGCAGCGGAGCGGCTTCGATCTCCTCCGGGGTCCAGCGATATTTCTCCGCGAACAGGCTGAGGACTGCCGCGGTGCGCTTCACGTCTTCCCCCCTGCCGCCGGGGGAGGCGTTGAACCCGCAAAACCCGACGGAGAGCGCCATGTTGAGCGCCTTGTCCTCCCCGGCGAGATTATAATCGATCA
>JAEEGL010876670.1_pt1 | contig 10302 bp, 7 predicted proteins | sample 9134231 | NCBI WGS metagenome assembly JAEEGL01 (sample SAMN16246548, study PRJNA631951) | gut metagenome | biome: gut microbiome; feature: rumen; material: fiber-attached | host: Bos | place: Iran: Karaj | collected 2018-10
AGCTTTCATGCCCTTAAAAAAATAAATCTTGAAATTCCCGAGCATCAGATTACGGCGTTTATTGGGCCAAGTGGTTGCGGAAAATCTACTTTGCTTAAATCCATAAACCGTATGAATGATCTGGTGGAAGGCTGTAAAATCAATGGGGAGATTCTAATTAGGAATGGATTTAAAGTTTCCCCTTACGGCCACACTTCGTTGCGTCCTATCCTCTCTAGCGGGGACACCCCGCACCACTCCGTTTTCTGGAATATCCTCGAAAAACCCACCGACGTAAACCGGCTTCGTAAAAATGTGGGAATGGTATTTCAAAAACCTAATCCTTTTCCTATGAGCATTTATGACAATATTGCTTATGGACCACGTACTCACGGAATTAAGCGGAAAGCCGATTTAGATGAAATTGTTGAAACTTCCCTACAGAATGCGGCAATCTGGGATGAATTAAAAGATAACCTGAAAAAATCAGCATTGGAATTAAGTGGAGGTCAGCAGCAGCGGCTTTGTATTGCACGTGCTCTTGCAGTAGAACCAGAAGTCCTGCTTATGGATGAACCAACTTCGGCTCTGGATCCAATTTCAACTTCAAAAATAGAAGACTGTGTTCTTGGACTAAAAGAAAAATACACCATTGTAATTGTTACCCACAATATGCAGCAGGCAGTTCGTGTAAGCGATAAAACTGTTTTCTTCCTGTTGGGAGAAATTATCGAGTCAGGTAATACCGAACAGATTTTCAGTAAGCCTAAGATGAAAAAGACGGAAGACTATATAACCGGACGTTTTGGTTGATGGAGAAAAAAAATGCGAGAAAAATATGAACAGGAATTAAAGAAGCTGAACTCAGCTATTATCAATATGGGAAAGATGATAGAAATTGCCATTGAAAGTTCCATGATTGCACTAATGGGACGTGATACTGAAGCAGCAAAAACTGTAGGTCAGAATGATGAAGCCATAAATGAAATGGAAAGGGAAATTGAAGCTCAGTGCATGAAGCTTTTGCTCCAGCAACAGCCAATGGCAACAGATTTAAGAATGATAACATCGGCATTAAAAATGATTACGGATATGGAACGAATCGGGGACCACGCGGTTGATGTGGCAGATTTGGTTTTGAATGTTCCTGACTGTAAATATGGGAAAATGAATGAAATAACCGAGATGAGTTCTGAAATAATCAAAATGCTTCACGATGCGGTGCAGTCATACATAGACAAAGATTTTAACAAAGCAAAAAATGTAATTGCTCACGATGATGTAATTGATGATTTGTACCACGTAATAAAAAAAGACTTAGTTGAAAAGATTCGTGAAACGACAGAAGGAGAAACAATTCTTGATTATCTTTTGATTGCAAAATACATAGAACGTATCGGTGATCACGCTACAAACATTGCAAAATGGGTAATTTTTGCGTTGACTGGGGAGAGAGAATGAAACATCGATTTTCTTTTTTGGTTGGAATTTCGATAGTTATTGTAGTATTAATATTTCTTCCTACCGGTTTTGAAGGTGCTCTTCAATTTAAGGATGCTGAAAAATGCAAAGTGCTTGTTGAAGAGGTGGATAATTCAAGCCTTATTGATACAGGATTAATTCGCACCGGTCAACAGATTTGCAAAGTTCGTTTTTTAACTGGCAGATTTGAGGGACAGACCTCGTTTGGCTGGAATATGCTGGGAGGTTCTCTTTCTCAGGATAAACTTTTTAGACCAGGAGATAAAGCTCAGGCTGTTGTACATCATGACGAAGGAGAAATAATTTCTATCAATCTAATTGATTACTACCGCCTTGATGGCGAACTTGTTCTTGCAATAGCTTTTGCACTATTTCTGATTTGCTTTGCTCGTGGTGTTGGTCTTCGCTCAGTTTTGTCTTTTGTAATCACGATTCTTGTTTTGTGGAAAATTTTAGTTCCGCTCTTTTTAAAAGGTTATAATTCGATTTTTGTTGGACTAGTTGCAGTTGCCATAATGACTTTCGTGATTCTTCTTTTTGTTTACGGGCTTGATAAACGGCTTTTATCTTCATTCTTTGGCTCAATGAGCGGAATTATTTTTGCCATGATTCTTTCAATAATTTGTAGTAAAGCTTTTCATATTCACGGAGCGGTAATGGCAAATTCTGAGGCACTTTTGTATTCAGGTTTTGCCGATTTGAACTTAACTCAGATTTTTATGGCCTCTGTTTTTATTGGAGCCAGCGGTTCTGTAATGGATCTTAGTGTTGATATTACCTCAGCTGTATCTGAAGTTGTACGAAATTGTCCGGACATTTCAACAAAAAAAGCCATAAGCTCAGGACTTGCAGTTGCTCGTGCCGCCATGGGAACAATGACAACTACACTTTTGCTGGCATATTCTGGAAGTTGCATCGCTTTTCTTATGACTTTTATGGCTCAGGGAACTCCAGTTTACAATATTCTGAATAACAATGTGGTAGCCGCCGAAATCATCAACACAATTGCAGGAAGTTTTGGACTTGCAATGACAGCTCCATTAACCGCCTTTATTTCTGGAATTCTTCTTACAAACAAAGACAATTTTACAAAGGCTTAACACATCCTACATTAAGGCTTAATACACATATTTTATATTGACCTTATTTTTCAACTAACCATGCATACGCTGAAGTTACACAAATTTTTTTACCATTTTCGACTATATTCTTATCCTCATGGTCTGTTATCAATAAAAGATTATTGCAGCCTGTTTTTGAAGATGCCAATAGAAGACCATTTACTTCCCTTTTATAAGTCTTTGAATTTGAAATATCATAGCTTACCTGTATAATCTGCTGAACAGAGTTTCCTTTACATACGACAAAATCAGCTTCGCCTGCAGTTTCATCATAATAGTAAACATCACATTCCAAAGGCTTGTATCGACGCAGCAATTCAATATAAACAATTGTTTCCAATCGCCAGCCAAGATTTTCTCCTGCTAAAGCATTTTCACGATTATTCATCAAAGCAACATCAACGGCATAGGCTTTTTCATCGCGAATACGAATTTTGCTTTTGGGAGAATATTTATGCAGTCCACAAACCAGATAAGCGTTCTTTGTATAATTAACATAATTTTCTGCAGTGTGATCGGAACGAAGTCCAAACTGATTCTGTAATTCAGAATAATTGATTTTTGCAGGAGCATTGTTTAATAGATGATTTGCAATATTCTCAAAGGCAGCCTTATATTTTACGGCATATCTTTTTTCTATATCCTTTTTAAGAATGCTATCCACTAAAGTATTGATATAAGTTTGTTTTCGTTTTTCATTCAAAAGCTCTGGAAATCCGCCATCATGCAAATAATTATCAAAAGCTGCCATCAACAATCCTTTTTCTTTTGTAGTTCCATGAGCTGTACTTATTTTTTGATATTCACAATATTCCTTAAAAGAAAATGGGAATAGCTCAATTGTCATATGGCGTCCAGTAAGATGAGTTGCCAGTTCGCCACTCAACAGTTTTGCATTTGAACCAGTTATTAATATATGCATTCCGGTTCTTAGAAGACGATTTATAAACAAAAACCATTCATCAACATTTTGAATTTCATCAATAAAAAGATGATTAAAATCACCGTAGATTTTATAAAGACATTCAAGAACTGTATTCAAATTATCAGAAGAAATATCGGCAAAACGTTCATCATCAAAATTGACATAAGCAAATTGCTCTCCAGATTTTTTTATAACATTAAAGCACAAAGTAGACTTTCCGCTTCGACGAATACCAATGACAACCTGTGCAAGTTTACTGTTTAAATCAACAAGTTCTTCTTCTGGTCGAGAACACCATTCTTCATTCAGATTTGCTAGAAATTCTTCTTTCTGTTCCAATAAAACAGTTTCAATAGTCTTTATATCCATAAATATAAACTGCGCTATTTTTGAAATTTTGTCAACTTCAACTGCGCTATTTTTGAAATTTTAACAGGTATAAACTGCGCTATTTTCGTATAAAGCTCCTATTTACAAACATTTAACCTCATTATTCCCTAAAACTTCTGCTATGAGGAGGACGATTTATTCATTAAAGAAATGGGTTAGAATTTTACACATTCTTAACCTTCGCTTCCCGAAAACTTAATCTTTCCAGATTAAATTAAACCTGCCATCTGAAAGCAAAATCTTTCCTCCTATGATTTTGTAAATATTTTCAGATGGTAAGGATTTTTTATGAAAAAATTAGAAAAAACAGCTTTAGTTTTGGCTACATTGCTGGTTGCTTCTGCAAGCCTTCATGCAGAAGCAAAAATTACTGCTCCAGTTACAGGAAAAGGGACTCCAAAATACATGTTTGTTTTTGTAGGGGATGGAATGAGCTATCCACAGATTCAGAGTGCTGCTTACTATGCAGGTAAAGATGCAGCAGGAATTGTTGATGTTGTAAAAAAATCAGAAAATCCATCTGATTCACCAGAAATGAAAACTTTAAGTTTTTATCAGTTTCCTGTAGCAGGTTCGGCAAGCACTTACGATGCAACTTCTTTTGCACCAGATTCGGCTTCAACTGCCACATCAATTTTTACTGGCTACAAAACTCATTCTTCTTCAATTAATGTGGACATTACAAAAAAGATTAAGTACCGCACAATTGCAGAACAGCTTCGGGATCAGAAAAAATACAAGATTGGTGTAATTTCTACAGTAAACTTGAATCACGCAACACCCGCAGCAACTTACGCTCATCAGGCAAGCCGGAAATCAAACTATGCAATTGGTGAAGAACTTGTTGTTTCAAACTTTGACTATTTTGCTGGTGGTGCTTTAATGGAACCTCAGGACAAAAACAAAGACAAAACTTCAATTTATGAGCTTGCTAAGCAGGCAGGTTACAAAGTTTGTTTTGATCAAAAATCAGCGGATGCATTAAAAAATGGTGACAAGGCAATCCTTGTTGCGGAAACATTGGCTGATGCAGATTCCATGAGCTATGACAACGACCGAAAATCTGGAGAGTGGTCGCTTCGGGATTATGTTCGCAAAGGAATTGAAATTCTAGATAACAAAACAGGTTTCTTCATGATGGTAGAAGGCGGAAAAGTTGACTGGGCTTGCCATGCTAACGATGCCCGTTCTTCAATTGCAGACACATTGGCTTTGAGCGAGGCCGTAGAAGAAGCGATCTCCTTCTATAACAAACATCCTAAAGAGACACTCATCCTTGTAACTGCAGATCACGAAACTGGGGGACTTACAATCGGCTATGCCGGAACAGATTACAACTTGTTCTTCCGAACATTGGACGGACAGAAAATCTCATACGCAAAGTTTGATTCAGATTATGTTTCGTCTTACAAAAAGAACGGTACAAGTTTTGAAACTGTTATGGCGGATGTAGAAAAACTCTTTGGTCTTAAACTTCCAGGTTCAAATGGTTCTGATAAAAATGGCGGACTTGTTCTTACAGACTACGAACTTGGACGTATCAAGACAGCTTACGAGAAGACAATCAAAAACGACAAGAGTCGAAATCAGCAGGAATATGATTTGTACGGAACTTACGAGCCACTTACAATTACAATCACTCACCTTTTGAATGCAAAGGCAGGATTGGGCTGGACTTCAAACAGTCATACAGGTTTGCCAGTTCCAGTATTTGCCTTTGGTGCAGGTCAGGAAGAATTCAAAGGCTTCTACGACAACACAGAAATCTACAAGAAAATGGCAAAACTTACTAGGGTTGTGAAAGACTAAAAATATCAGGGCGTTGCGGCAGACAGGCTGCCGCCGGGCTTTCCGCAGCTCCGGCTTTCGCCTCCGAACAGGGACTGCTGTTACACAACAGCCCCTGTTTGCCTTACGGCACTGCTCCAATCCCTAACGCATTTAAATACTTTTAAGGATTGATTATGAAAAAAATATATTCAACAATTACCACTGCAATTATTTCTCTTTGTGCAATTTCACTTTATGCTAAAACTGTAAAAACAAAGACGGGGAAAGAAGGTAGTGAAGTTCCATTTAAAACATTAACTACTACACAAGACGGCGTAGAAGTTCGTAAAGGTGGTTTTGGTTCTGATGCCTGTGCATTTCCAGGTGACATTTCAAAATTTTATCTGATTACAGACCGAGGCCCAAACATTGACTTCAAAGGACCGGAAGGAAAAGGAAAACTTTTCCCAGTACCAGAATTCAATCCAGAAATCGGTTTGTTTCAATTTCAGAAAGATGGATCTGTAAAACAAATAAAAGCTATTCCATTAAAGGCTTCTGACGGCAAAAAAATTACAGGGCTTCCTAACCCAAAAGGTAAAGGTGCAACTGGAGAAATTGCCTACGACCTGAACGACAGAATTCTTGGACTTGACGAATATGGCTTAGACAGCGAAGGTCTTGTTGCAATGAAAGACGGCTCTTTCTGGGTTTCAGATGAATACGGCCCTCACATCGTTCACTTTTCTAAAAAAGGTGTTGAACTTGAAAGAATCAGCCCTTATGGAATGACAACAAATGGTAGAAAAATTCCAGCAGTTCTTGCAAATCGTCGTGCAAACCGTGGCATGGAAGGACTTGCAAAAACACCGGATGAAAAGTATCTGGTTGGAATCATGCAGTCAACTTTGTACAATCCTTCAAAAAAGGAAGTTGTAAATAACCGCCTTATCCGAATCGTAAAATTCGAACTTGCCACAGGAAAAATATGGCAGTATCTGTACCAGCAGAATAAGGAAACCGATTCCTGTTGCGGAATTACAGCCCTTTCCAATGACGAATTCATCGTAATTGAACGAGACGGAAAGTTTGCAGGAGAAGAAAATGCCCACAAGTACCTTTTCAAAATCAACTTAAAAGATGCTACGGATGTAAACGGCGACATGACTTCTAAGAATGGTATGCTGATTGACGGAAAAACTTTGGAGCAGTGTACACAGGCAGAAGTTCTTGATGCAGGAATTACTTTTGTAAAAAAAGAACTTGTTACAGATTTAGTTGCAGAAATCAGTTACGGTCACGACAAACTTGAAGGCCTTTGGCTTAAAGACAATCACACAATCTGTGTTGCGAACGACAATGATTTTGCCTTGATTGAAAAAGATAACAGGCTCTGCCAGAAAATTCTTCCAGGTGCAGACAAGCCGGAAGATGACGTAGTTTATACTATAAAATTCTAAAAAAGAATATGAAATCTCCAAAAGAAATAAGCGTAAACGAAAAACTAATTACTCTAACAAAAGAAATAATTGAACTGACAGAAGATAAGGATTTACTTCCAGTAAAAATAATGAAACTTCTGATTGATGATGATGAAGTTCAGGCAATCCAGGATTATGCTAACAGCGTTTCAATTGTGCGCCTTGGTTATAATGATCATGGACCGGTTCATATGCGGACAGTCTGCAGAAATGCACTGAAAATGTTGAAAATTCTTTATCAATCTGGAATAAAAACTTCTTTGGAAAATGAACAGTGTGGTTCTTTTGCGGACAGTGTTTCGGCGATAATTATTGCAAGCTTTATGCACGACTTTGGGATGACTATTGGTCGCCAGGATCATGAACTTTATTCTGGAATTCTTGCTGCAGACCTTATTAACCGTATTCTGAAAACAACTCTTCCTGGCCCTGAAAATCTCCACCGTCGTGTTGTAATCCGATCTATGGCTTTTGAAGGAATTCTTGGCCACATGGGTACACGAAAAATTTATTCTCTTGAAGCTGGACTCATTCTTATTGCTGATGGATGTGACATGACAAAAGGACGTGCCCGCATCCCAATAGAGCTGAATAAAACGCCATCTGTTGGTGATATTCATAAATATTCAGCCAACTCTATAGAAAAGGTAAAAATACTTGCAGGTCAGGAAAAACCCATAAAATTTGAAGTTAGTATGAGTGCCGATGTTGGCTTTTTTCAGATAGAAGAAGTGCTTTTTCAAAAAATCAATTCCAGTCCGGCAAAAAATCTTATTGAACTTTACGCCGGTGTTATTGGCAGTGAAATGAAAAGATATTTGTAGAAAAATTTTACAAACACTGCAAAATCGAATAAACACAATCGCCGGCTCGTTCAATTTTGCGAACCATATCCATGTAATTAAGTTCTTCTTTTACATCGGCACCAGATTCAAGACGTTTACGGCTGGCCTTTTTAAGCTCTTTTTTAGTTCTGTCAATCTTTTGTTCAATTGCTTCACCGGAAAGTCGCTCTTCGGCTGAGGAACCGATTGTGAAGTAGACACAAGTCTGTTCAAAGAAAATGCGGACACTTTCAACATAATCCATGATTTCGTGACTGCGTTTTGAATCCGTTTTGTATTCCGTGTCAGTTACATATTTTCGGACTGTGTGCATCAAAGAACAGGTCTCATCGCTGAGATTCTCAAGATTATCAGTTACATGCAGAAGGGAAGAAAAATGCTGGCGATCGTTATGATTTGCATTTGGAAGACGCGAACATTTCTGCAAAAATTCGGTGATGGCGGCGTTCATTTCATCAATGTAGTTTTCAAGATATTTTACATGGTCGTTTTCTTCCTCTGCTTTTTGAGGATTTACAAAACTGTTGCACACAGAATCAAACATTTCCATAACTTTTGCGCTCATTTTTGTAATTTCAGTCTGAATCTGGTAGGAATATAAATCTGCACTGATTCTTGAATGAGGAAGAATTGCAGGAAGATGGTAATGTTCGTCTTTTTCTTCTGAAGTTTCTTTAATGACTTTACGGGCAATTATTGCAATCTGATTAACAAAAGAGATAAACAACAGAGTCGCACAGATATTAAAAACTGTATGAAGCATTGCAATGTGAGTTGTAATATTTTCAGAAGGTTTAAGTGGGACAATAAAATCTATAAGTTGAAGGAAAGGTTTAAAAATTAGCAGGGCAAGAACTGTTCCCGTAACATTGAATGCCACATGAACAAGGGCTGTACGGCGGGCATTCACGCTGGCACCAAAACTGGACATTACCGCATCCACCGTTGAACCGATATTGCTTCCAAGAACGATTGCTGCGCTAAGTTCCCAGCTTAAACTTCCATTGGCTGCCATAGTCAGAACGATTGCAGTCATGGCGGAACTTGAATGAATCAGAGCTGTTATAATGGCACCAATCAGCACGCCTAAAAAGATTCCTCCAATTCCCCAGCTGTTTATTGCTGTAAAAAGTCTTGCAGCGGCAGGTCCAAGTTCCAGGCTTTCTTTAAGAAGCCCTAGCCCCATAAACAAAAGAGCAAACCCCATAAAACATTCTGCAAAATTGTGAATTCGGAATTTCTTAAAATATTTAATGATGTAGCCCAATCCAAAAAGAGGAATTGCCATAGCCGCTATGGAAAAACTAAATCCAAAAAAAGATACAATCCAGGCAGTGACTGTAGTGCCAATGTTTGCACCAAAAATTACGCCGATTGCCTGCTCCAGAGTCAGAATCTCAGCATTTACAAAGGAAACCACCATAACAGTCGTGGCTCCTGAACTCTGGATAATGGCAGTAACCCCGATTCCAGTAAGTACCGCATAAAAACGGTTCCCAGTAATTTTTCCAAGCAGCTTCTGCAGCCCGCTTCCGGCCCCCTTTTGAATACCGTTGCTAAGCATATTCATTCCAAAAAGAAGGAGACAAAGAGCACCAGTAAAACCCGCAATCTGAGATATTACATTCCAAATCATATTGTTAATATGACAGAGGAAGTGAAGTTTTAGAATATTATTTTTGTTAAGTTTATGTAAAATTTACATTGGAAAAATTACCGTAAAAGTGCTGCCTTTTCCAACTTCGCTGTTTACAAGAACGCTGGCATCGTGATATTTTGCGGCGTGCTTTACAATTGAAAGGCCAAGCCCAGTTCCGCCGTTTTGTTTTGAGCGGCTTTTGTCTATTCTGTAAAAGCGTTCAAAAATTCGGTCTTTTTCTGCAGCTGGGATTCCGATTCCTGTATCTTGGACTGTAAAAAATACCCGGTTTGATTCCATAAAGTTTTTTATGTTGATTTCTACTTTTCCATCTGGAACATTGTATTTTACAGCATTGTCTATCAGGTTAAAAACCATTTCATAAATAACAGGCTGTACACCGTTGATTAAGCCGGAGTCCCCCGTAAGATTTATAGATACATTTTTTGCTCTGGCATTAACAGAAACAGCTTCAATTGCTTCGCGGCACATTTCTCTCAGACTCAAGGCTTCTTTTTCAAGACTGATAGATTTTTCATCGAGTTTGCTTAATCTGATAATGTCGTTTACCAGATTTATCATCCGCTGGCTTTCATCATAAATTGATGAGGCAAAATCTTTTGTTGTGGCTTCATCTGTTCCACCAGCTTTTAAGATTTCTGCAAAGCCT
>JAEEGL010946789.1_pt1 | contig 10302 bp, 8 predicted proteins | sample 9134231 | NCBI WGS metagenome assembly JAEEGL01 (sample SAMN16246548, study PRJNA631951) | gut metagenome | biome: gut microbiome; feature: rumen; material: fiber-attached | host: Bos | place: Iran: Karaj | collected 2018-10
GAGTCATACTTAAGAAGATGTGCAAGCATCTCAGGAGAAGTAAGATCGTTGATAGCTACGATCTCGAATCCCTCTGCGCCAAACATCTGTCTGAAAGCGAGACGACCGATACGGCCAAAACCATTAATTGCAACTTTTACTGCCATGTTTTGTTCCTCCATAAAAATGTATTTTTGCAAGAGAACCGATTTTCTCTCACGACAAATGTTATTCTATCCAATTATGCAGCAAAATTCAAGCAAAAATCCTTATTTTTTATGGGGTTGATTTATGTAAACTTCTTTTGATTTACTATGAACCACTTGATAGAAAACAACAGAATTCAGCCGTTTGAAAATGATCAGTCTACATATAAGATGAGTTTTTCCGTATTGCTTCTTTTTCCTTCCGAATCCACGCAATAATAAGAAAGTTCATAGGCTCCCGGAGTCTGTGTATCATAATATCCCTCAAGGATTATACTCCTGTAAACCTGTTCCCTGCTGTCCTTATCATCCGTAGCCGAAGCAACATAATTCATACCGTTAAAAGCGGTACCGGCGGCAATGTGTGCCTCTGTAGTGTTTAATCTTATAACAGGTGCCTCATTAACACTGTTTTCATCTGCCGTCGTGTTGTTGTCGTTTGTCTCTTCGGGACGGGTTTCGGCGTCAGGCTGTTCATCCGTATTATCCGCGTTCAGATCTTCAGCGGCTGTTTCCTGAGTTTCATTTTCGGGCACCTCACTCTCACCGTTCTCCTGCCCTTCCGCAGAAGAATTATCAGCCACTTCGTTCTCATCCGTGACAACAGTTTCTTCAGTTACACCTCTTTCATCCGCAACCGGCACATAATTTATGCGTCTGGAGATCTTTCCCATGTTGTTACTCTTATCGTACACAACATATGTAACGACCGCCTCATTTCCGCTATCGAGTACTGTAATATCATATATTCTGACAGAGCTTGTCAGATCACCGTCCATCTTGTCAAATGCGTTAATACCTGTCAGAAGGGATGAAGTATCCTCCCCTTCAGTATATGTTATAGTCTCATTCGAAACATTTATGACAGGAGCTTTGTGATCCTGCAACAGATATATACCGACACTTGTCAAAAAAAGGAGCAGCGCTGTCACCGCAAGAATAATTGTTATCCTGTTCTTCATATCAATACCTTAACCATCCGCTTTCCGATCAAATAAATATCTTATTACTTTCCGTAATATTTACCGTAGTATTTACCGTAATACTTTCCATAGTAATGATTATTCTCTTTTGCAAGAACCTTATTCAGTATAACACCCAATACCCGGCAGTTTGTCTTATCAAGCTGAGCCTTGATTTCCTGTGCGAATTTATAACTTATTTCATTGGCGGAAATGACCAGTGCCATACCGTCACATACTTTTGATATGACCGCCGCATCTATAACGCTTCCCAGAGGAGGACAGTCTATTATCACATAATCAACGTTCTCCTTCGCGATCTTAACAACAGCTTCAAAACGGCTGTTATTTAATAATTCCGAAGGATTAGGCGGTACCGGACCGGCAAGTATCATATAAAGATTCTTTACGTTTGTCCTGCACATTACATCCTCAAGCTTTGAATATCCCGAAAGAAGATGGGATAATCCGTTGAGGCCCTTACTTGTTATACGGTATCTTCCCACCATAACGGACTTTCTCATATCAGAATCGATAAGGAGCACACGCTTTCCTGAATCAGCAAAAGCTTTCGCGATATTGACCGCAATACTGCTCTTTCCCTCATTAGGAAGACAGCTTGTTATACCGATTATCTTTACTTCCGATCCGCAGAACTCCAGATTGGTTCTGAGACTCTTGTAGGCTTCGTTTGAAGCAAAATCAAGCTTGTTAAATTTTCCGATGTTAATTTCCTGCATCTTTATCTCCCGGGCCATGGGGCCTCAACAACTTATCATCAAATTGAACAGACGTCAGTTTATTTCGTTTATCTTGATATCCGATGAGTCAACAGCTTTCTGTACTTTCGGAGCCGTCGCTGCTACCCTTTTCGGCATAGCCTGCTTCCGTTTTCTGACTCCCTTCTTCACTTTGGAAGTATCGATATTCTCATCATACGGTATTGAAGCAAGAACACTTAATCCGAGATATTTCTCCACGTCATCGGGCGTTTTTATCGTATCATCCAGAATATAGATCACAAAGATGATACCCGCCGCAATAATGCCTCCGATGATAAAACCGATAGCCAGATTCTTCTTAAGGTTCGGGCTTATCGCTTTCTCCGGAAGATTTGCATAGTCAACCACATTTACGGATTCGGTATCCATTACATCGTAAATATGTGCAGACGCTGCCACCCTGACCGCATTTGCAATATCCTGCGCTCTGGTGGGACTTGTATCGGTAACAGTTATCGAAATAACACGCGTATCGTTTTTAATGCTTACAGAGATCATACCCGCAAGGATATCCGGTGTTATATCCTCCATATCCTTGTACTGATTCTTAAGATCAAGCTGTGCAATAACCTGTGTTGTTACTGTACGGCTTACGATCAGTTCCGCATAGTCCTTTGTGAGCTGGGTACCGGTCTGCAGATCACTGTACGTAACCTGGGATGCCTCCTGTTGATTCAGGACATATATCTTTGTGGTGGAACTGAACTTCTGCGGTATGAAAAGACTGCTGACAATATAAGCCAGAAAAGCCCCTATCATAGCCGACAATACGACTATCCAGATATTCTTCCAAACCTGCCAAAGTAATTCTTTCAGGTCTATTTCTATTTCTTCTTCGTTCACGTTTTTCTCCTTAGATCTAATCTTCGATGTAAGTACCGACTATCACACTCGCCGGATTATCCCGCATGATACGATATGCATATGCTTCGCCAAAATGTTTTTTAATATGCTGTGCACATTTTGCGATAACGGGCGCACGATGCTCGTCCCCATGGGCATCCGTCGCAACGAAATCCACCTGCTGATTTTTTAATACACCCTTTATGAACTTCCTAACGGCTCTCCCGTAGTCCTTTACCACCGATGATGCATTGATCTGTATAAATGCTCCGTAATCCTTCAGCATGTCTACACACTCAGGATCCTCTACAATACACTCATATCTTTCCACATGTGCGATTATGGGATAAAACCCGTTCTGCTGTATATCCATAACAGCCCTGCTGATCACGTCGTATTCCGTATGGGGAGAAAATTCCACAAGCACATAATTACTCTGAGCCATGGTAGTGATCCATCCATCTTCCAGCTCCTGTAAGGTATCATTACCATAATAGATCTCGCTTCCGAGATAAAGCTCCATTCCGGGGAAATTATTCCCGGCATACTCCTTAAGCTGGTCAAACCTCTCATGCAATACAGCCGGATCAACCTGCCACCTGTAAGGGTTGTGATGAGGTGTAAGTATCATTTTCCTTATGCCTTCACCGTATGCGATCTTAAGCATATTCTGCGACTGGGCCAGGTTCTCGGAGCCGTCATCTACGCCATATATTATATGATTATGTATATCAATCAGATTATCCATTAGCAAGACCTATCAAAAACTATGTATTTATTAAAAACAAAACAATTATATCCGCCCCGCTGATTTATGTCAACAAACCGGGAAATCCACACAGTGTTTGAAATTTCGACCGGTGAATATTATAATGATCGTTTGGGATACCTTTAACAGCGAATACAAAAATTAAATGCAGGTAACACTTATGTCAATAATCGCAGACTGTCATCTTCATACTTCGTTTTCGGGAGACTCCGAAGCACCCATGGAAAATATGGTTGAGAGAGCCATCGCCCTGGGGCTTAAAGAGATCACTTTCACAGAGCATATGGATTTCGATTTCATATATGAAGACGGTGAGCCGGAAGGATTTTTCGAAGTCGATACGGATGCCTATATGAAAAAGCTCATGGACTGCCGTGAAAAGTATTCAGATAAGATGAGAATAAATTTCGGCATAGAGCTTGGCATGCAGACACACATAAATGAAAAAAACCTTGCTTACGCAAAAAAATACCCCTTCGACTTCATAATAGCATCATCGCATCTTGCCGAGGGGATGGACCCATACCTTAAGAACTACTGGGAAGGACGCAGCAAGACCGATGCCTGGCATGCTTATTTTGCATATATATACGATGTGGTTTGCAGTTATGACGATTTCGATTCCTACGGACATCTGGACTATGTGCTCAGATACGGTCCCGGAGGAAAGGAAGGCTTTATTTTTGATGAATACAAAGAAGATATAAACCGCATATTAAAACAGATCATTTCCATGGGGAAAGGGATCGAAACCAATACCAGCGGCTACTATTATAAAATGGATGGCCCCCACCCCTGCCGTGAAATCCTGGAACGGTACAAAGAACTGGGCGGTGAGATCCTCACCATCGGTTCGGATGCCCACAAGCCTGACAATATGGCCCAGTATTTCAACGAAGCCGAGGAATTACTGAAAAGCTGCGGTTTCAGCCGTTACTGCATCTTCCACGGGAGAAAGCCTGAATTTGTAGAATTCTAGACCATCTATCTCACAAACTATAAAAAGATACCCGCACTTGTTCCGGATCATCCGTAACATTTGCGGGTATTTTTTCATAAACTGCATTTTAAACTTTCTGTTCTCACCCTATATGCAGCAAACTCGTTGCAAGGTTGAAATATACCATCAGTGACAGTGCATCCACTATAGTGGTAATGAACGGACTCGCCATTACCGCCGGGTCAAAGCCTATCTTCTTGGCAAGCATGGGCAGTGTGCATCCCACAAGCTTTGCTATAAGCACTACTATCACAAGCGTCAAGCACACAACAAGTGCAACAGTCACTTCCACCCTGTCAAGAAGCAGGAGCTTTATGAAGTTAGCCGCTGCCAGTGACACGCCGCACATAAGCGCCACTCTTATTTCCTTCCATATTACCCTGAACAGATCCTTAAATTCCACCTCATCAAGCGATAGTCCGCGGATTACTGTAACAGATGCCTGTGAGCCCGCATTGCCTCCGGTATCCATGAGCATGGGAATGTATGCCACAAGTATGGCACAGGCACTCAGGGAGTCCTCGAAATTCGAAATGATCTTACCGGTAAAAGTTGCCGATACCATAAGCAGAAGGAGCCAGGGCATACGCTTCTTCCATATTTCGAAGGCATTGGTCTTCATATAAGGCTTATCGGACGGCACGATAGCTGCCATCTTTTCGATATCCTCGGTAGCCTCTTCTTCCATGATGTCCACAACGTCATCGACGGTTATGATACCCACCATACGGTTTTCATTATCCACTACCGGCATCGCCGTGAAATCGTATTTCTGGAAGGTATGTGCCACTTCTTCCTGGTCGGTCAGGGTATGAATGGATACGACATTTTCATGCATTATGTCGCCGATCACTTCATCCTCGTCCATAAGCAGGAGATAACGCAGAGCAACCGTTCCCACAAGCGTTCTCTTCGAATCCAGCACGTAGCAGATATTTATAGTCTCGGAATCTATTCCTATCTTCCTGATCCTTTCAATTGCCTGCTTAACGGTATTGTCTTCCTTTAAGTCCACATACTCCACAGTCATGACAGATCCTGCGGAATCCTCCGGGTAATTTAGCAGGTGATTTATATCCCTGCGGGCTTCGGCACTCGCTCCTGCCAACAGGCGCTTAACTATATTGGCCGGCATCTCCTCCATAAGGTCTGCAGCATCATCCGCCATGAGGTTATTGATAATGCCCGCAGCATCTTTATCGGAAAGCCTCTGGATAAATGTGGTCTGATTTTCTATCTCAAGGTACGAAAAAACATCTGCCGCCATGGACTTGGGCAGTATGCGCAGAACCTTTACCGCATCCTCAATGTCTATCTCTTCAAGGAATGCAGCCACATCCGCGTCATTCATCTCAGACAGATCCTGACGCAGCGTTGTATATTGTTTTGTTTTTATGAGTTCATTTAGACTTGTGAAATCTTCCTGTCTCTCCATGAAAAAACCTCCTGCGGAAACCGTCACGCAGGAGGTTCAAAGACATCCCAAACTTATCAGCAGACCCCAATGCTTATATCAGCATACGGTCAGATGATACTCTGCGGCGGTTCCGGTATATTTATTCATATCCCATCGTCGACAATCCGTGTCCGGTAAACCTGAATCCACGAAACCACCTTCTTTCTAAAGAATCTAAAGTGCTGATACCGTATCAATATACTGAATATCTATCAATAAATCAGCTATCCAAACACCTCCATCATTATATCACGCTGAAAGTTCTTGTCTACCCAAATAATCATTGTACTCTGCTTGTACTCTGTCAAACCGTATACTGTGAAAGATCAGAATTGATCTCATCCGCATAGCGGTTCAGGCTTTCGGATATACTGGTTATATTCTCTGTCTCAGTGCGGAGTTTGTTGCTCTCCGTCACGATCTCGTCGCTTAAACCAAGGACTTCATTTATATTCGAAGCCTGCTCCTGGGTAGTCGCAGCATTACCTGACGCAACACTGCTGATCTTCTCTATGCCGCCGGCTATTTCTATGATACCATCCGTTGCCTTTGCAACATCACCGTATATCTTATCAAAGGAATCATTGGCACCTGCAACACCTTCCATGCAGGCTTCCATATCCTTAGCACAGATATCCGCCTTGCTGTTGATGTCAACAATATTCTTTGTGATATCATCGATCAGCTTGCGTATGGTCTCCGTAGCTTCCGAAGACTGGTTTGCAAGTGTTCCCACTTCCGCAGCAACAACCGCAAAACCTTTACCCATCTCGCCTGCCCTTGCAGCCTCAATTGAAGCATTTAACGACAGGAGATTAGTCTGTTCGGATATGGCATTTATGGTATCCGTTATGCCGGTGATCTCCTCAACGGATTTAGCCGTTGCGCGGATAAGTGATGTAAGTTCTCCGATAGTGTCATTAAGAGTACTTACATTCTCCGTCATGCTCGTCATTTCATCCTTGCCCTTTGCGGATGCCTCAAGAGTCTCATCACACAGATTCTTGACATCCTGTGCATTCTTTGCCAGCTGGCCGGAAGTGGAAGCCAGATCGGTAGCCGCATACGCCACTTCTTCTATGGAAGCATTCATATCAGAAAGAGTGGAATTAAGCTTTTCTATTGACTCGCCCTGATTCTGGCACGCATCCGAAAGTATATGTGAGATATCGAAGCATTCACCTGCCCTGCCGTTCATTTCTCCGGAAATATCCGCCAGGCTGTTTAATGTCATCCGCATCTTTCCGATGTATTCGTTCAGGCTCTCGCTGAGTGTCGTTATCTCGTTATTTCCTTCAGGTACGATCGTAACAGTGAAGTCGCCCTTACTTATATCCGTAATACGCTCCGTAACAGTAGTAACAGGATTTATCGCCCTGCTGATAGCCATGTAGATAATGAATGAGAATAACGCTATCAGTATTATCGCACTGACAAATGTTACCAGCATAACCTTAAGGATACTATTGCTGAGAAGGCTTGACGGAACTGCACTTACGACCACCCATGAAGTTCCCTCTATATCGGTAGCGGTAAACATCATAGATCCTGCTTTCGTCTTTGCAGTCATGACTTTATCTCCGCCGGCATCAGCGCTTGTATCCAGGGAATCAAACACTTTTCCAAGCCCTGCCGCTACCGGATCTGTCGTATCCGCAAGAGTCTGTCCGACACAATCAGGCACGCTGCTTACCAGAATATCCTTTGTTTCCTTATTGATTATGTAATATTTTGCATCGGAAGAAATTGATTCAAATCCGTTTACCTTTTCGGCAACCTTGTCAAAATTAATATCGCTGCTGAGCACCACATTGTCCCGCACCATTACCGCACATGCAAGACAGGTCTTGCCGGTAGACGCATCTACATAAGGTTCCGAAGAGAAAATCTCACCTTTCTTTTCAAGCGCTCCCTGATACCACGGTCTGTCTGTAAAAACAAAAGTGTCGTCAGGAACCCAGCCCGATCCGTCAAGGAATTTATTCGTATCTCCAAAAGCCATATAAATATCCTGGGAATCCGGATCTTCCTTTGTTAGTTCAAGAAGCATTGCCAGAGTGTCATCATATGACATCTCCGGACTGTTTTTTATAACACTTGCGGTCTGTCCCACTCTTTCCTCTATACTGCTCCACCAGTTCTGTACCTCACCGGCATAAGTGGCAGACTCCCTCGCCAGAATACTGTTGGTCAGTGACTGGATATTATCAGCAGCAAGTTTGATGCTGATCTGAGTGATTATCACTATAATGATCGCAACATAGATGATGATCTTGGTTAACAGCGTTTTTTTCAGTGATTTTCTCTTCTTTGTTTGCATTTTTGCAGCCCTCCTGAGACAATATTATACCATACGGGGTTACTGATATCACTTATTTCTTAAACTTTGGCTGACTGTTCCGGTTATTAAAAGTGATGACAGGTGATGTTACTATCGACGACCCACTATTAGAAATCATCCCTACACAATGTTCGGTACGATACCGTGCTTGATATGCTTGCGGTAGAAAAGATTTACCCCAAGATAGAAAAATGAAGTAAGAGGCCGCCTGAAGAAATTCTTCACGAAAATGGTGCGTTTAAGAATGCTCCGGTAAGAATACACTTCATTGTAAAGCTCCCAGTAAGCCTTGGTAAGTTCCTCCGGTGTCATGTTCTTCGGGATATGGACTGCCTCACAGGCATTATATGAATACATATCCGTATTGTAGATGCGGTTCTGCTCCTTCATCTCATCATAGAACTGGGTTCCGGGAATAGGCGTCAGGATATAGAATCTCGGCACAGTAATCTTGTTTTCCTCGATAAACTTTGCAGTCTCTCGTATGGACTCCAGGGTGTCCCCCTCTGCCCCTACCACCATTTCGGTGGATACATCTATGCCGTATTTTCTGATTATCTTAAGCTGTTCAGAATACTGGTCCGGGTGTGCCCATCCTTTCTGCATGCCTAAAAGACTTTCCCTGCTGATGCTTTCCAGTCCGAAGCTTAAGACATAGCAGCCGCTTTCCGCAACCACTTTCAGTAATTCCTCGTCCTTTGATATATCAATGGAACACTGTGTCATCCAGTGCATCTTAAGCTTTTTTATCTCACTGCAGAGAGCAAAGGCATACTCCCTGTTTGAAAACAGATTGTCATCCAGCAAAAGGAACTGCTTGAATCCGAGTTCCTTTACCCGCTTTATATCCCGGATCACGTCCGGTATCTCACGCCTTAAATACTGGCCGTGATACAGACAGTATATGGAGCAGAAGCTGCAGGTCTTTGGGCACCCTCTTCCCGCCTGCACCGGAAGGAAATTACCTATCCTCTTTTTCAGTACCAGCTCATATCTTGGAAGCGGTGTCTCCAGCTTAGTCAGCTTCTTCTGGTATACTTTCTTAAGGGTGCCGTTACGGTAGTCCTCTATCATCTGGCCCCAGGTTTCTTCGGCATCACCTATCATCACGCTGTCGCAGTATTTTTTTGCTTCCTCCGGCATCAATGAAACCATATATCCGCCAAGTATAACCGTCTTGCCAAGCTCCCGGAATTTATTTGCGATATCTATGGTACGCATCACGGCATGTCCCATGCTGCTTATGCCTATCAGCTCCGCATCAGTGTCAAAAGGCACATCCTCAATGGTCTCATAGCACAGCTCCACCTCAAAGTCATCAGGCGTAAGTGCTGCCAGAAGAGGAAGTGCAAGACCCACAAAATAGAGCCTGCTCTTCTTTACCAGGTTACCGTACTGGTCATATGGTGTAGGTTGTATTAATAAAATCTTATTTTTCATAAGTACTTCTCACTAAATCCGTGTGCATACACCCATAGGTTTATATCTCAAAACTTCCCACTCACTGCGGCATCGAAACAGTTGCGATACAGTCTGAAGTATACCTTTTTCTGCACGATGCAAATCACAGTTCTGTTTCCAACAAACTATATGTGAGAAATTCCAGTATATCAATTCTTCTAATCGAATTTATCTATAACACAATCATCCGCTTAATCTTTACAAAAAAAACCTTTATGATATACAAAACAGCACCCGGGTAATTATTATCCTTGTATAAAGGTGACTTGCGGTTCTTAAATGCCAGTCCCAGCGAAAGCTTGTAATACTCCCGCGTAAATGCTCCCACGCTCATATGCTCCGGCTTCAGAAGACAGTGAAAAAGATCCTGCTTGGTCACATCCTTATTTATCATCTGATCCTCGTATTTCTTGTACATGGCAGAACCCTGCATGGGTGTGAATACTGAGACCGTCGGAATAATTTTTCTGGCCGCGATCCAGTTATAAAGTTTCTTAAAATCC
>JAEEGL011027931.1_pt1 | contig 10302 bp, 5 predicted proteins | sample 9134231 | NCBI WGS metagenome assembly JAEEGL01 (sample SAMN16246548, study PRJNA631951) | gut metagenome | biome: gut microbiome; feature: rumen; material: fiber-attached | host: Bos | place: Iran: Karaj | collected 2018-10
ATAAGAGACAAGGAAGGCGTTGACGTCGTTGATCTCAAGAAGGATTGGACATGGTCTGACTTCCACGAAGCATTGAAGAAGGTTAAGGCTTACATGGTTTCACAGGGTATGTGCAGTGAAGAAGATTATATCTGGTCTGACCTCTGGTGCGGAAACGAATCAGGTCAGGGCAGCGGCGGAAACCTCTTGGGTGTTATGGCTGCAACATATGACTGTAATGCTGGTTGGAATATGGGCAACGGTATGAGATTCGATCATGCTCAGAACAAGTTCATCTTCTCACCTACAACAGACAACTATAAGCAGTTCCTCCTTACAGCAAATAGCTTTGTAGCAGCAGGCATCCTCGATCCTGAAACATTTACTCAGGATGACGCTACAGCTACAGCACAGTACTACAATGGCAAGACAGCAATCATGTCTATCAACCAGGGTCAGTGGGCTAACTACGAGCAGAACATGACAGCTCAGCTCGGTGCAGGCAACTACGAGAACTATGTAATCACAATCCCGATCGGTTCAACAAGAAACTCTACAGTATCTCCTGAGAGACTTGAGAACGGTGTTATGATCTCAAAGAAGGCTCTCGATGATCTCGGTGAAGACGGTTTCATCCAGATGCTCAGATTCGTTGACTGGCTCTTCTATTCACACGAAGCTTATGATCTCACAAAGTGGGGTGTTGAAGGCGTTCACTACACAGTAGATGCAGACGGCAATAAGAAGCTTGTTGATGGTTACTGCTGCTCAGGTCTTGGCTTTGGTAATGATGAAGCAGAGTCAATGACAGATATCAGACTCCAGTGGGGTTATGCAGGAGGTAACTTCTGGTACGGTGGTACAGTTGCAGAAATGTCTGATAACCTTATTCCTCCGGTAGCTGATTATGTTCAGCGTGACTTCAACGACAGAGATGTTCCTCCGCTCGCTCCTGGTATTGCACCTACTGCAGACCAGAATGAGGAGATCAACCTTATCGCTACACCTTTGATCAGTAACGTTAATGCTTGGACATTGAAGTTCGTTACAGGTCAGGCTGACGTCAATGCTCAGTGGGATGAATACGTTCAGTCCTGCAATGAACTTAACGTTCAGGGACTCGTAGACATCTACGGTGAACTCTATAAGGGTTAATCTAACTGTTCAGAATTAAATCCTGAATAAAATAAGCTGCCTCAAAAGAAATTCTTTTGAGGCAGTTATATTTATGAGAATAATTATTTCAGTGAATAGTCTTCAAAAAAGAAAGACTTATAGATTCAGACAGGAAAGTGATTAACTCAACATATCGAGTGCGTTCTTATAGCAAACTTTTTCGATGATGTCTTTAAAAACTCTTCTGTCATCAGGAAATCTTCCACGCTCAACTTCCGTGCCGAGATAATTGCAGAAAATCCTTCTGAAATATTCGTGTCTGGTATAAGACAGGAAGCATCTTGAATCTGTGAGCATTCCGACGAAAGAGGGAAGTGGACTTTGCGCACAATATGATCTTAAATGTTCTTCCATTCCGATGAGATTATCGTTAAACCACCAGGCAGCTCCGTGATTGATCTTACCCGGGATACTTCCGTCGTTAAAACTTCCACAGAGTGTATCGATTACTGTATTATCAACCGGGTTAAGAGAATAAATGATCATTCTCGGCAGGAGACCTTCGCTGTTAAGTTTATCCATGAATCCTGTAAGAGGAGTAACGAAGTCAAACGAACCTGTGATAGTGTCACAACCGCAGTTAACGCCGGCTTTGTTAAACATAACGGAATTCACGTTTCTCTTGCATCCGAAGTGAAGCTGCATTGTCCATGATCTTCTGGCGTATTCTCTTGCGAAAAAGAGCATGAGATCAGTCTTATATGCGGTCAGTTCTTCTGCGGATAATTGAACTCCTGAATCGCTCATTTTCTTCTCGAAAACTTCATCTGATGAAACAGTTGTATTTTCTCCATACCAGATGTATTCAGTACCGTGATCGGCAATCCTGCATCCGTGATCTGCGAAGTGGTCGAGTCGGGATAAGAGCACATCTTTTAATTCTTTAAGAGAAGTGATCTTTTTACCTGAAACGTTTTCTAATTTCTCAACATATGAATTGAAAGATTCTTTCTCAACGTCAACAATGTTGTCGGGTCTGAATGCAGGGAGGACCTTTGATTCAAATCCGGATTCCTTAATCTGCTCATGATAGATGAGAGAATCACAAGGATCATCTGTTGTGCAAATGAGTTCAACGTCAGATGCTTTCATAATCTTCCTGGCAGACAGCGCTCCTGATTGCAGGATTTCGTTTGTTTTATTCCAAACATCTTCTGCATTTTGAGAAGTTAGTGGTTCATTGATCCCAAAGTATCTTGCAAGTTCAAGACATGTCCAATGATATAAAGGATTGCCAAAAGCTGATTCAACGGCCTTTGCCCACATCATGAATTTCTCTTTGTCAGGCGCATCTCCCGTGATGTATTTTTCATCTATACCAGATGCTCTCATAAGACGCCATTTATAGTGGTCACCCTTAAGCCAGAGTTCAGTTATATTTTTGAAGTTAACATCTTCTGCAATCTCTTTTGATTCGATATGGCAGTGATAATCAACTATCGGAAGATCTTTTGCGAATTCGTTATAAAGATCGATGGCGGTTTTGTTTTCCAACAGGAAAGTGTCTTTAATCAGGTTGCTCATCATCCACCTCTAATAAATATTTATACTCAATAAAATAACTCATTTCTGGTATAATCGCAAATGAAAATATGCTAGAATGTTAGTTGCTAGTGAGGTGTTAAATATGACTTTCCAGGATAAGGTTTTCGAGACGGGCATAGTACCTGTCGTAGTGCTTAATAAAGTTGAGGATGCAGTTCCTTTGGCTGCGGCTCTTCTTAAGGGCAAGATCAATTTTATGGAGATCACATTCAGAACGGAATGTGCTGCTGAATGCATTTCTGTAATTAGCAGAGAAGTTCCTGATATGATCGTCGGAGCTGGTACTGTGATTAATGTTGAGCAGGCAAAAACTGCTGTTGAGAGCGGAGCAAAATTCATCGTATCTCCCGGCCTTGATGAAGAGACAGTAAGGTGGGCGCAAGATAATGATATTCCAATTATTCCGGGTGCAGTAACACCTACAGAGATTATGAAGGCTTTGAACATGGGTCTCAAGGTGATAAAATTTTTCCCGGCAGATGTATTCGGCGGAATCAAAGCTATCAAAGCTCTGTCAGCACCTTTCGGACAGGTAAAGTTCCTTCCGACCGGAGGCGTCTCAGAAGCAAATCTGAAAGAGTTCATTGAGAATAAATCTGTTGTTGCTGTCGGCGGCAGCTGGGTGTGCAAAAAAGACGATATCGCTAATCACGATTGGGATAAGATCACGGCATTATCAGAAAATGCCGTAAGGATAATTAAGGAGACGAGATCATGAGTAAATATCTTACTTTCGGTGAGTTGATGTTAAGACTTAAGAGCCCGGGCAGGGAGAGATTTTTGCAGTCTCCGTCACTCGAGGCAACTTTTGGCGGCGGTGAAGCAAACGTTGCAGTATCACTTGCTAACTATGGTCTTGAAGCAGAATTCTTATCTGTAATTCCGAAGAATGATATCGGTGAGTCTGCAATCGGAGAATTGAGAAGATTTAATGTAAACACTGATAAGGTTATCAGGGCTGATGGAAGAATGGGAATTTACTATCTTGAGACTGGTGCAAACCAACGTCCGAGTAAAGTTATATACGACAGAGCTTATTCTGCATTCTCATTATTTAATCCTGCAGGCTACGATTGGGACGCAATTTATAAGGATGTAAAGTGGCTCCATATCTCAGGTATAACTCCTGCGATTTCAGTTGAAACAAAAGATGCATCTATTCTCGCTGTAAAGGAAGCAAAGAAGCGCGGCATTACAGTTTCTTTGGATCTCAATTATCGAAAGAATTTATGGAAGTATGGTGTAGATGCAAAAGAAGTAATGAGTGAGATTACTTCTTTTGCAGATGTAATTATTGCTAATGAGGAAGACTGCCAGAAGTCTCTTGGTTTGAAGTGCGAGAGCAATGTTGAAGGCGGAAAGCTGGAAGCTGAGGACTACAAAAAACTGAGCGACAGTCTGCTCGCTGCTTATCCTAACGTAAAGAAGGTTGCGATCACATTAAGAGAGAGTAAGAGCGCAGATATCAATTTCTGGGCTGCTGCTCTTAACAATGGTGATGAGTTTATAGTCAGCCGTAAATATGAGATGTATGACATCGTAGACCGAGTAGGCGGCGGAGACTCGTTTGCAGGTGGTCTCATTTATGGACTTAACGAACTCGGCAGTGATAAGGACGCGTTAGAGTTTGCTGTTGCAGCAAGCTGTCTTAAGCATTCGATCGACGGTGACTTCAACAGGGTCAGTATTGATGAAGTTAAGAAGCTGGCTGAAGGTGACGGTTCAGGCAGAGTTCAGAGATAATATCCTGATGCTGATTAGTTAACGCTAACAGGCTGAGAATGCCTCAAAATTCACGCATTTTTGGAATTACTTTGATAGTCAAAGCTATTTACAAAGCATTTTTGTGATGATAATATCCGAGTATCAATTCTTCTTGATGAGGAGGATTTGCTTATGGATTTTTCATCATCAATAACGTCAGTTTTTTACTGGCTGGCAGCACATGTGTTTTTGGCGCTGTTCATAGTTTTCCTTGTAAAATCAATTACCCGTGGAAAGACAATAGAAAGACTCAATAAGAGAATTAGAGAGTTGGAGGGTAAGGCAACTGCTCCTGCATTCCCGCCCTATATTCCAATGGGCATGCCCCAACCAATCTATAACCCACCTGTACAGATACCTGTTATGGCACCTCAGCAGGCTCCTGTTGTTGAGACATCTACTGTTGCTGCAGTGCCTACACCCTCTTGGGCTGTACCTCCTGCGGTTGTTCAAAATAGCAGACTGCAAAATCAGGTAGCTATCAGTAAGAATGAAACGGAGAAGCCTCATCGCGAGAAATTCTTCAGCAGTATAAATATTACTTTTGGAATCGGAGTATTGCTCCTCACTATTGTCGGTGCAACATTCATGACCGGTTCATGGTCTTGGATGACTGAAGAAGTGAGAGCGGTAAGTCTGTTTATTCTGGTTTTCCTGGTGTATGGAATGTCTTTCCTCGCAGGAAAAATATTGAAGCTCCAGCAGACCGGTTTTGCGATGTATTCACTTGCGAGTTTGTTAGGACCGATCGTCATAGTCGGAATGGGATCTTTTAACCTTTTGGGTTCAGCATTCTCATTTAGAGATGGAACAGGTTGGCTCGTTGCGACGGTTGCTGCTTTGGTTCTCTTTGCTTCTGCTGTCATTGGAAGATTCCTGTTCAGAGAAGGCTCACAGGCGAATATATATCGTGGAACGACATACATATCACTGACCTGGCTCGTAGTCTTTTTGTCAGGACAGATCGGTCAGGCCAGTGAGCTCGTATCGGAATGGGGAATGATCTGTTTAGGTCTGGCAACTCTTGCTCTGGCATTCCGGATTGTTGCTCTGACTAAAATGTTTGAAAGAGAGACATTCTTCAGAATTTATTCAGAAATAATCACATATATTCCGGCATGCATAGTGTTATTTTCATTTGCGTTAGCGGACGGTGCTGTTTTTGGTGCATCGATAGTGTCATTTGCATCAATGGTTTTACATGCAAAGTTTTCTGAGAAGAGAAGCTGGATTAAATACCTGACTCCTGTTGCCGGAATTGAAACGGTAATAACCTGGATTGCGTTTGCTGATTCTGAAGATATGTATATGGTTACGGCAATTACAATGACGATTATTGTTATTGTATTGATTGTTCATAAGATGCTTGCGATTTCATCATTCATGTCTGATATCGGATTGCCGGTTATGCTTGGAACGGTGACAACAATTCTTGCTGTTGAAGAAGTTCCTGTAATGGGTGCTGTCGCATGTTTCCTGACACTTGCAATTCTTGTTTTCGAGCTTACGATCGAACCTGTTCTTGCGAGAGCAGAATTACTGGCAGAAGGTATATTCAGGAAAGAAAATCCAGTTGGATTACAGGTTGTTTTGTCTATTCTCGGTGCTGTTTTCTATTATCTGGGAATGGTAATGGTTTACCTGATACCTGAGAAGAATTCCGTACATGCAGATATTTACTTTACGGCTGTAGCATTAGTTCCGGCTGTTGCCTCTATAATTTTGAGAATCGCTGTAAAGGACGATATCAGAATAAGTGCGGCAGGAATGGTTATGAGCATTTCAGCAGTAATCTCCGGATTTTTCTCAATATTCTCAGCAAATGGTGCCACACGCATTAATAACAATATTTTCTGTGAGGATCTGTACATCTGTGCGTGGATTCTAACATTTGCAGTTATTGTGATGTGCGTATTCTTCATGGTTAAGCCTCTCAGAGAAAAGAGATTAAGCCCGGGCGTAATGTTGTGGATGTCATTGGCACTTAATGCATTATCGATTGGCGTTTTCCTGATGATCGAATATAACGCGGTTATCTCATGGAGAATCAAACTGATTCCTGCATCTTCAATCGGTCTCGCGCGCCAGATAGCGGCTCTGTTCTTCCTCGTGCTTAACTGCGCAGCTATGGGAGTTTCGATCCTGATTAAAAGTAAAGGCAAGCAGCTCGCGGCACAATATGCTTCAGGCATTGTGCATTTCCTCAGCGGTTTTGCATCGATGTGGTTCATTATCTCCTGGATCTTCTGGGGAGTAACGTGGAAAACGCTGATCATTGCAGTTGTATTCGCTATTTTGCTCTCACTTGTAGGAAACGAATTCCTCGCAGCACTTCCTGTATTTGCAGCAGAACTCTGCATAATGGAAGAGTTGACGATGAATGTTGCAGAAAGAGACCTCAGGAACGTTCTGTTAATCGGTCTGACTATTCTGGTTGCCGGTATCGGACGTTTGGTTTTCCGTAAGAAAGTATTCTCAAAGAAGGCAGTAGATTACCTCTCTCTGACATCCTTCATTATGATGTTTGCGGTGGGAAGGGAAAATTACGTGCCGATGATGGTTTTCTTTGCTCTGTCACTTCTTGTGATGAATCTGGCAGGCAGGGTAAGGATTAATGTCAGAGTACTGGTAAGTGTATTTGCTGCACTTATTTGCTTCGGTATAATTGCCCAGCCTTACTTTGTGATACCTGATGTTATAGTTCTTGAGTACGATATAGCCTTACTCCTCGGTACACTGCTGCTGATATGTAAAGTTATTAAGCCTGCACCGGGTTCGGTAATGAAGTATTTCTGGTTTACAGGTGTTGCACTCAGTATTGTTGCAGAAGGAATATCTGCCGCAGTTACAGGAGAGGTTTTAGATCTTATTCTGGCCGGAACGGCTTCGTTCGCAATCTTCATCTATGCGTTTATCAGACGTAACCGTTTGTGGTTCGTTCTGGGTGTTGTCTCAATGATTTCTATTGCCATTTATCTGACGTTGGCATTCTGGTCTTCGCTGGTATGGCTCATTTACCTGTTCATGGCCGGAAGTATCCTGGTTGTGATGGCAGCCATAAATGAGTGGGGAAAGAGACACAACAAAGCCGGCAAAAAGAAGCGGTTCTTTGAAGAATGGACATGGTAAAGACTAAAAAGGCTGCCTCCCGGCAGCCTTAATTTACATTATTGTGACTTAAATTTACATATCACTTTTGCCTTGCTAAAATATAGTTCTTGGGGAAAAAGAGAGGCTTAATGTCAATAAAAAGCGTAAAAAGCTTTATAGTTAAGGCGATAGCTGTGTGTTCGGTGTGCGTGGTTTCCGCGTGCTTTGCGGGCGCATATATTAATCCTGTCAGTGTTTCGGCGGACAGTGATCATTCGTTCTATAAAACAGATTCCGGACTCTTTACAACGCTCTATGATGTTTTTAAGAGCAGAAGTGACGATCCCGATAATTTCCAGACCCAGGAAGAATTCCGTTGGAATGTGCTTTATAACTGTTCCGAACTTGAGGGAGTAGAGTACACATATGGCAATCAGGATCACTGTCTTGGATGCGAAGGCTTTGTAAGCCTGGTTTTCAGAAAGACTTTTGGAACGCTCTATGATTTTGACCGTACGAAGGATAAGTACTCATGCAAATTCGATAGAAGCCAGGAGCATATCCTCGCGTGCAGCCCTGTAGACCAGTATGAAGTCTACAGACCCGGCGGAACGTCTGTTACTTGGCTCTATAAGAACTATGTTAACGTGATTATTGAACCCCGTTACGACAAGATTAACGTTGAGGATATGAATAACTACGACTGGATCGAATTCATGGATTCTATAGCAGCCCAGCCGGGTGACATAATCTTTTGGGACGAAGACAGTGACGATCAGTATTGGACACATATAGGTATTTATGCCGGAGTCGAAGACGGAGTGGCCATGATGTGGCATGCTTCCTCGATCAAGGGCGCAGTCGTAAAGCAGAGTCTGGAAGAAATCACGTCATTTACCCAGTATCTTGATTATGCTTGTGTCGTTGCTTTGACAGACGTTCCGGCGCGTGTAGGCCTTTATGTTGACAGTCTTGGAAATCCTGAGAAAGATTTCTCATATTCGATATACGATAATCCGGAATGCACCAAGCGTTTGGGCCGCATAAGCAATGTTTGTGATTTGAATGACGGTTCATATCTGAATTCCATGGCTATATTCCCGAATGACGATAAGATGTCTTACGATCTTACGATCTATGTCAGAAGAGATATGGTTCCTTACACGGAAGGCGGCACCGACCCGGAGGTTTACCAGGTCATCATACATATTGATGTAACCGGACACGATAAGGGTACGCTGACCTATTCTGTATATGGTGCGGATGATATCAGGTTCTACTGCAGCAGGACGATCGACAATTATAATTACATGACCGGTTACAGGGTTATTGAGATAACCGATTACAGGTAAATTTAGAAGTTTCTGATCACTTTGTATCTTTCGAAAACTCATTCTTGTGGAACTTTTTCATATCACAAGAATGTAATTTTGCGCTCTAAGATTTTTAATATATAATAATCTGGAATTAATCTGGATTGTAAGGTGGTTATTGTCGGCCACCATACGGAAGGAGTGCTTTATGGATTTTGTCGCAAATACCACCGATGAAATGACCAATATGGAAATCAGGCACATGAATACTGTCAAGGAACTTGCAGGAGAGTGCCTCGTCCTTCTTGAAAATGATGGAACTTTGCCCTTTAAAAATCCCGGAAGAGTCGCTCTTTACGGAAATGGAGCTACCCATACAGTAAAAGGTGGTGGCGGATCCGGAGAAGTTAATACCAGAAACAATGTAAATATCGCTGACGGTCTTGCCGAAGCAGGATTTGATATCGCATCCAAAGGCTGGCTCAACAGATATGATGCTACGTACGATGCAGAGCTCAAAGCTTACCTTGCTGAAGTAGACAGACTCGCAAAAGAGCGTAATACAGCACCGATCAATATCTTTTTCGAGAAGCCTTTTGAAGCTCCTGTTATGCCGGAGATTACAGAGGAAGATATAGCTGAGGCTGCTTGTGATACTGCAATATTTGTTATTTCCAGAGATTCATCAGAAGGCAGAGACAGAAAGCCTGAAAAAGGTGATTATTATCTCACCGATGAAGAAGATAAGAATCTCGACATTATCACAGCTAAGTTCGATAAAGTAATCGTGCTCCTTAACGTAGGCGCAGTTATTGATATGTCACAGCTCAAGCACCGTCCGGGCGTTGATTCCATTTTGTTTGTCGGACAGGTCGGAAGCTATACGGGCAATATCGTTGCTGACGCCCTCTTGGGTAAGACCAATCCTTCAGGTAAGCTGGTTGATACATGGGCCAAGTCTTATGAGGATTATCCCTGTGCGAATGAATTCTCCAGCCTTAACGGAAATTCTGACGATGAGTTTTACAAAGAAGGAATCTATGTAGGTTACAGATACTTTGATTCATTCGGCATTATGCCTTTGTATCCGTTCGGATACGGTAAATCTTATACAACTTTCTCAACCGAGTTTTTGGATATTATCCAGGCAGGTTCTGATATCAAAATTGCCGTAAAGGTAACTAACACCGGTTCAGAGTATGCAGGTAAACAGGTTATCCAGGTTTATGTTTCAGCACCTGAGGGTAAGATCGACAGACCTTATCAGGAACTCGTTGGTTTTGCTAAATCCGGACTCATCTATCCCGGAGAGAGTGAAAATGTAATTGTTACTTTCTCAATTGAGAATTGTTCTTGCTTTGATGACGATTATCCGGCCAGCGTAATCCCACAGGGTGATTACATTCTCAGAGTCGGTACGAGCTCTCGTGATACA
>JAEEGL012377467.1_pt1 | contig 10302 bp, 7 predicted proteins | sample 9134231 | NCBI WGS metagenome assembly JAEEGL01 (sample SAMN16246548, study PRJNA631951) | gut metagenome | biome: gut microbiome; feature: rumen; material: fiber-attached | host: Bos | place: Iran: Karaj | collected 2018-10
ATCACCGTGGCGAAGGACGTAAAGATCCAGGTGGATTTCAATCCCGCCCAGGTCAGGGGCTACCGGCTGATCGGCTATGAAGACCGGCTGATGGCGGCGGAGGATTTCGGAAACGACGAGAAGGACGGGGGAGAAATCGGAAGCGGCCATCGGATGACGGCGCTGTATGAGATCGTTCCCGCAGATTCGGATTTCGATTTCGGCGCGGCGGAAAGCCGGTACCAGACCGTGCAGGGCGAACCGGAGGGGGAACTGCTGACGGTCAGTATCCGGGCCAAGGAACCGGAAGGAACCGCGAGCAGGCTCTATGAATATCCGGCAGCCCCGGCGGCGGAGGAAACACTGAGCGATAATATGAAGTTTGCGGCGGCTGTGGCGGAGGTGGGAATGATCCTGCGGAACAGCGAGTGGAAAGGCACGGCGACCTATGCGGACGCGCTGCAGCTGCTGCGGGACTGCGGAAGTGTCAGCGGGGACAGCTATAAGGAAGAATTCCTGTATCTGGTGACCCTGCTGGAACGGGAAGCGGAAACGGAAAGCAGATAAAAATCCCGTTGCCGAAACCCGGGAAAAGAGGTATGATGAGCCGTATGAAACGGAGGATGCAAGGAAATGCCCTTTTTATACGAAACTCACTTACATACCTGCACAGCCAGCGCATGCGGGCGGAGCACCGGGAAGGAACATGCCCGGTTTTATAAGGAAGCCGGGTATACCGGGATCATCATGACGGACCATTTTTTCGGAGGCAACACGGCTGTGGACCGGTCGCTTCCCTGGGAAAAGCGGATCGACCTTTTCTGGCAGGGATATGAAGACGCGAAGGAAGAGGGAGATCGGATCGGCCTGGACGTGTTTTTCGGGCTGGAACAGAATTATGCCGGGGATGAATACCTGATTTACGGCCTGACAAAGGAATATATGAAAGCCCATCCGGAAATGGAGCGGTGGACCCGGCAGCAGCAGCTGGACGAAGTGCACCGGGCCGGAGGATGCGTCATCCAGGCGCATCCTTTCCGGATCCGCGGATATATGGACCGGATCAGGGTGGGAACGCGGTTCTGCGACGGCATCGAAGCCGCCAACCGCGGGAACGAGGCGCTGGACGACGCCAGGGCATACCGGATGGGATGCGCGGAGCGCCTGCTGATGACAGCCGGATCGGACAACCATTCTTCCCCGATCGAAACGCCGTTCGGCGTGGAGCTTGCAACCAGGCTCACAGACATCCGGGATTACGTCCGGATCATTCTGAACAGGGAACCCATCGGGCTTCATGTTCCGGCGGAACGCTTCGCCTTCTGCGGAGAAAGGGTGCCGGACGAACGCCATACCGCGTTTGAACTGGACCGGAATGAACAGGACTGCCTGATGATCCGCCAATGGATGCGGTAAAGCACAGCGCTTCATCCATCCGGGAGCCGCAAAAGCCGACGGAGGATGAAGAGAACAGCATAAAAAAAGCAAGCCGTGATTTCTTCAGTCAAAACGGCTTGCTTTTTCCATGATGCGGAGTCCGCGGCGGGTGGGCTCTTTCCGGTCCTGGGTCTCCGGCAGGTCAAAAACCCATGAAGTGGAGGCGTTCAGGACCGGTATGCCGTGATAATCCCGTTCCCGCCGGAAGAAAGCGGAGTAGGACTGGTGCATATGACCGTGCACCATGACGGCGGGACGATAGCAGTCCAGGAGGGGCCCGAAGCATTGAAAACCGCGGTGGGACAGATGCTCCTCATCGCCCAGGCCGCGGATCGGCGCGTGGGTGAGAAGGATATCAAAGCCGCCGGTGGCGCGCAGCTTCCGGCGCAGAGCATGAATGCGGGACGCCATGTCCTGTTCGGTATACATATTCACACAGTCCGGCCGGTAACGATAGCTGCCTCCCAGCCCGAGAATCCGGACCCCGTTGACCAGAAGGATCTTTCCGTCCGCGCACAGGCAGCCCTCCGGCGGATTCTGTTCGTAAGCGTCATCATGGTTCCCGTGCACATATACGACCGGGGCATTGGTGAAACAGGTCAGGAAGGAAAGATAGGCAGACGGAAGGTCCCCGGCGGAGAGAACCAGGTCTATTCCCTTCAGCGCATCCCTGCAGCGGTCGCCCCAGAGCATACCGGAAGGTTCATCTGAAATGGCCATAATCCGCATTGCACGGTCCTCACTTTCTGTTCCAGCTGAAGGTGGAAAGCTCGGGCATCAGTTCCCCGTGAATCCCCTGAAGGCGCACCAGCGGGCGCGCGGATTCGATGAGTTCTTCCCCCTTCGGGAAAGATCCGATAATATTGTCCACCAGGTAATCCATGCAGAGGATTTCCGCCGGGGTCAGCCGGCGGTCCGCCTCACAGCGGATGTTGCCCGCCTGATCACGGATGACCCCTTCGAAGGGAGTAAAGGAGCTTTCTTTCAGCTCCTGGCGGAAATGGTTGATGACCCGGGCCGCATAGGGATCGAACCGCGCGGAGAAAGCCACGTCCAGAATGTCGGAGCCGATGCCCCACCAGTAATTCGTGGCATTCTGGCGGTTTTCAGAGGGATTGAAGGTTCCGTTCAGGATCATCTCGGAAATCAGGCGGTAGAACAGGCCCCAGCGCGGGATCAGGGTGGCCATGTTAATGATTTCGTCCCCCTGGCGGAGATAAAGGCCGTAATCCCGGGAGCCGTATTTCGGAGCGGTGATATCCCGGTTGCAGATCACTCTGATTTCCGGGTCCTCAAAAGGAAGCTTATCGTTGTACCAGGAAGCGGAGAACCAGTTCATATAGATTTTTGCCCTGGGGTTCACCATGCGGGCGCCGAGAGCGAACGCGTTGGCCGCGGAGGGGGAACCGTAAATCGGGAAATCGGCGATGTATCCGATTTTTCCGTTGTCGGACAGGATGCCCGCGGCCAGCCCCAGCAGGAATTTGGCTTCAAAGAAGCGGATGTAATAGGTACGGATGTTGGCATAGCTGGAAAGCAGGGAACAGCAGAGGAAGCGCGCCTCCGGATGGGTGAGCGCAGGCTCGATGGTGCTGTTGAGCATGACCGGGGAGGTGGCAAAGAAAGCGGTATATCCTTCCCGGAACAGCCGGTCGACCGTTTCCTCGAAATCGCTCCGGGAGGGAACGACGAAAGCGGCGGTTTCGAGCTTTCCGCCAAGCTTCTGCTCCGCCTCCAGGCGGCCCAGGTTGTGCCAGTAATTCCAGGCGGAGTCTTCGATCGGACGGTTGAAAAGGAAAGCCGCTTTCAGCCTGGAAGGACGGAACAGCGTGGAGATAATCGGAACGGCAGGAGCCGGATCCGAACGGTCCATGACCAGATTGACACGCCCGTCATGGGTTTCGAATTCCCGGGCCATGAGGCGGACGCGGTCCCTGGTTTTATTCAGGTCGTCGTTCCGGACGTCCGTATAGCCGAAGGCAATCAGGTAGGCAAGGAAAGCGTCTCCCGTGGGGAGCAGGCCGCTTTCATGCAGCGAGGTTTCGTACGCCTCAGAAAAATAGTGATAAAGCTTCCGCAGGGAGAGGATCTCGTCCTCCGTCCAGGCTTCCCCGGCTTTCATCCCCGGCAGGGAAACCAGCTTCTGATAGGATCCGGGACGGGAAAACAGGATGCTGTAAAGGCCGGTTTCCTTTGCGAAATCACAATACTCATAATAGGAAACGACTTCCGGCTCCTCCGTCCGCGGCGGCCAGACGCGGGTGACGTCCGCTTCGATTTCGCGGGCCCCCATTGCCTTCATCACAGAGACGCGCTTGTTGCCTTCGATCACATAGTAGTATCCGAGGTATTCCAGCGCAGTCACCGGCTGGTTCACGCCCTCCGACTCCACGCTGGTATACAGATGGTCCCATTTGGAAGCGAACTCACTGCCGCCGTCGAGAATGGGAAGGAAATTCCGGGTAAAAGCCTTGGAACGTCCGTGGGAAACCGTGCCCATCACCCGGGAAAGCGGCACGGAAAGAATGCCGAGGGAAGTCCTGGACAGCGCGGACAGCTCAGGAACGTTGTCCTCCAGCACGGGAAGGTACGGATCCTCATGAGCCTGCAGCGCCGAATTATAGATATGCAGCCCTTCACGGCGGGCTTTTCCGTAATGATCCATAGGGAGACCTCCGATGGTTTCTGATGAGGTTTGCCATCCGGCAGCCTGCTGCGCTGCCCGGCGTGGCTTCCTTTTATTTTACGCGATGGGGAGAGAAGATGCAAGAACGCAACCCCGAACGATCGCTGAAATATCGGATAAAACGTCCGGAACCTGTCCGATCTGGGTAAAAGAAGGAACAATTTGTACGTCTTGAGAAAAAAGGCGCGGAATGTTAAAATACAGGTGTTCAAGCAAGGAACGGAGGAGAGCCGGATGCCTGAAATCGGGATGGTTTTGCGCGAGGGAAAAGGGAAAAAGGTATACGCGACGGATGATCCGGACAAGGCGATCGTCTACTTCAAGGACGAAGCGATGGCTTTTCACGGGCTGAAGCGCGGGAGAATTCTCGGGAAGGGCGAGGTTAACAACGCGGTTTGCGAGCATCTGTTTTCCCTGCTGCAGGAAAACGGGATCGAGAATCACTTTATTGAGAAAATCGATGCCCGGCACAGCCTGGTGAAGAGATGCGAGATGCTGCCGTTTTTTGTGAAGATCCGGAACCGGGTCGCGGGCCAGCTGGCGGACCGGACCGGGCTTCCCGTCGGGCAGAAGCTGGATCCGCCGGTGGTGGAATACGTTCTGCGTGACATCGACATCGATGTGGACCCCATGATCAACCATACGCACATTTATGCCATGAAGGCCGCCACCCGGGAAGAAATGGCGCAGATCGACAGCACCTGCCTGAAAGTCAACGAGCTGCTGATGAACTATCTGAAAGAGATCAATATTGAACTGATCGATTTCAAGCTGGAATTCGGCCGGTACCACGGGCGGATTATCGTAGCGGATGAGATTACCCCCGATACGGCCCGGTTCTGGGACAGCAGCACGCATGAACCCCTGGACAAGGACCGGTTCCGCCGGGACATGGACAATGTGGCGGAAGCCTACCAGGAGGTCCTGCACCGCATGATGGGCGTTTCCTGACGGGAAGGACCCGGAACGATGCTTTTTAACGGCGCATTTTCATCCATATGGAAATGCGCCGTTTTTTAAGTTGCAAAGGCAGCGGACTTGTGTTAAAATGCCATCCGGCGTGTTATGCGCCGATGGCAGACTGTATGATTCAGGAGGATAGAAATTCATGAGCCATACCTACGAAAAGGTTTCCGGCAACAAGGCAAAGCTGACATTCACCATCCCGGCCGAACAGTTCGACGAAGCGATGCAGAAAGCGTTTCTGAAGCTGCGCGGGCGGATTAATGTTCCCGGATTCCGTAAAGGAAAGGCCCCGCGGAAAATGGTCGAAACACTGTACGGTGAAGGTGTTTTTTATGACGACGCATTCGAACTGATTTTTCCGGATGCCTATGAGGCGGCTGTGAAAGAATATGAGCTTCATCCCGTCGACCGTCCCGACATCAGCGTGGACGAGATCGGCGCAGGGAAGGATCTGAAATTCCATCTGGAGGTGTTTGTCCGCCCCGATGTGAAGCTGGGCGAGTACAAGGGCCTGACGGTGGAAACAGAGCAGCAGAAGCTGACGGACGACATGGTGGAAGCCAGGATCAGCGCCGACCAGGACAAGGCCAGCCGCACCATCGATGTGGACGACCGTCCCGTGCAGGAAGGCGATACGGTCAACCTCGACTATGCGGGAACAGTGGACGGCGTGGCATTCGCGGGCGGCACCGCGGAGAAACAGACGCTGAAGATCGGCAGCCATACCTTCATCCCGGGCTTCGAAGAGCAGATGGTCGGCATGTCCGTCGGCGAAGAGAAGGATCTTCCGGTGAAATTCCCGGAGGAATACCATGCGGAGGAGCTGAAGGGGAAAGACGCTGTTTTCCACGTGAAGGTAAACGGGATTCAGGTGACGGAAAAACCGGCGCTGGATGATGATTTTGCGGCGGATATCAGCGAGTACAACACATTTGCCGAATACAGGGAATCCATCGTCAGGGAACTGACGGAGCAGATTAACCGGAACAATGAAGCCGCAGCGGAAAACGCCCTGGTGGAAAAAGCCGTGGCGAACGCCGAGATGGACATTCCCCAGGCGATGATCGACGATGAGGCAAATTACATGGTTCGCGAGATGGACATGCGCATGAGATACCAGGGCATGACGATCGAGAACTACATGAAGTATACCGGCCAGACCGTGGAAGACCTGAAAGCGATTTATAAGCCTGAAGCTGAAAAACGCGTGAGGAACCAGCTGGTGATCGAAGCCATCCGCAAAGCGGAGGGAATTGAGCCCGGCGAGGCTGAGATCGAGAAGGCCATCGCGGATCAGGCGGAACGGTCCGGCCAGGAGATCGAAACCTTCAAAAAGAATCTGACGGACGAGCAGAAGGAATATCTGAAGGACAGCGCCGCGGTCCAGATGGTGCTCGACCTGCTGAAGGACGGAGCGACCATCCTGGAAAAGCAGGAAGAAAAGCAGGAAACAGAAGAAAAAAAGGCCGGCGAGAAAGCTGCCAGGAAGACCTCCAGGAAAGGGAAAGGAACCGCAGAAGATCCCGCAGGTGAAACGGAAACAAAGAAACCGGTAAAGAAGGCTGCCGCGAAAGAAAAAACCGCGGATGGCGAATAACAATACATCCAGCGGCGGCCCGGCCGGGCCGCCGTTACTGTCCGGAAGGAGGATTCACTCATGCCGCTGATTCCAATGGTAATCGAACAGACGAACCGGGGCGAACGTTCCTATGACATTTATTCAAGACTGCTGAAAGACCGCATTGTTTTCCTCGGGGGGGAAATCAACGACGATACAGCCAACCTGGTCGTTGCCCAGATGCTGTTCCTGGAGATGGAAGATCCGGACAGCGATATCAGCCTCTACATCAACAGCCCGGGCGGATCCGTCACCGCGGGGATGGCGATTTACGACACGATGCAGTATATCAAACCGCAGGTGCGGACGGTGTGCGTCGGGATGGCAGCCAGTATGGGCGCTTTTCTGCTGATGGCCGGAGAAAAGGGCAAAAGGCTGGCGCTCCCGAACGCGGAGGTGATGATCCATCAGCCTCTGGGCGGCGCGCAGGGCCAGGCGACGGATGTGGCGATCCGGGCAGAGTGGCTCATGAAGACCAAGAAGAAAATGATTTCCATGATGTCGGAAATGACGGGGCAGCCGCCGGAAAAGATCCAGGCGGACGTGGAACGCGATTATTTTATGAGCGCGGAGGAAGCCCTGGAATACCACATTATTGACGAGATTTACCAGCCGCGCGAAAAACAGGCGAAATGAGGACGCTGAGATGCCGAATAACAGCAGCAATATCAACCGGCAGGGCCCGAGATGCTCTTTCTGCGGTAAATCCCAGAAGATGGTGGAACGGCTGGTGGCCGGCCCGAACGTATACATCTGCAACGAATGCATCGATCTGTGCAACGATATCCTGAAGGAGGAAGAGTATTCCGACGCCGGCGGCAGCATGAAGCAGACAGAGATGAAGAAACTGCCGCTGCCTACCGAAATGAAAGCGATCCTGGACGAATACGTCATCGGGCAGGAACGGGCGAAGCGCGCCCTGAGCGTTGCTGTATACAACCATTACAAGCGGATCAGCCGGAAACAGCGGAAAGAGGACGTGGAGCTGCAAAAAAGCAACATTCTTCTGCTGGGCCCTACGGGAAGCGGAAAAACCTATCTTGCCCAGACGCTGGCCAGGATCCTTGAGGTGCCGTTCGCGATCGCGGACGCCACGAGCGTGACGGAAGCCGGTTATGTGGGCGACGATGTGGAGACCATCCTCCTGCGGCTGATTCAGGCGGCGGACTGGGATATCGAGAAGGCCCAGCGCGGAATTGTATACATCGATGAAATCGACAAAATCGCCCGGAAGGGCGAGAATATGTCCATTACCCGGGATGTCAGCGGCGAAGGCGTACAGCAGGCGCTGCTGAAGATCCTCGAGGGAACGGAAGCGGCGGTACCGCCCCAGGGAGGACGGAAGCATCCCCATCAGGAGATGATCCGGATTGATACCACCAATATCCTTTTCATCTGCGGGGGGGCTTTTGACGGACTGGTGCCGATCATCGAGAACCGGATCGGCAAAAAGGTGCTGGGATTCGGCGCGGAGGTCCAGAGCCAGCGCGACCCGGCCCGTACGGACGCCCTGAAGGATGTGCGCCCGGAGGACCTGACGAAATACGGGCTGATTCCGGAGTTTGTCGGGCGGCTGCCGATTCTGGTCACGCTGGACGGACTGGACGAGGACGCCCTGGTGCGCATCCTGCGGGAGCCCAAAAACGCGCTGTGCAAGCAGTATGAAGCGCTGCTGGATATGGACGGGGTCAAACTGACGTTTGAAGAGGACGCCGTACGGGAAATTGCAAAACAGGCAATTACACGCAAATGCGGCGCCAGGGGCCTGCGCGCCATTATCGAGGACGCGATGCTGGATACCATGTTTGAGCTGCCGGGCCAGACGGAAGTCAACGAGTGCGTCATTACCCGGGATGCCGTTACCGGCGGAAAACCGAAGCTGATTGCCGGAGTCCGCAGGAGAAGCGCCAAACGCGCGGAAAGCCAGCGCAGGGATGAGGATAAAAAAGAGATCAGCTGAGAAGAGGAGAGCATGAGAAAACCACAAACTGTTCATCTGCCGGTACTGCCGCTGCGGGGCCTGATGATTTTTCCGAATATGGTCCTGCATTTTGACGTGGGACGCCATAAATCCGTGATGGCGCTGGAACGCGGCATGTCGGACCGCCAGAAGGTATTTCTGGTCAGCCAGAAGGATGAGAATACAGAGGATCCGGGATGGAAGGACCTGTGCAAGGTCGGCACCGTGGCGGAAATCCGCCAGGTGATGAATCTGCCGGGAGAGAATATCCGGGTTCTTGTGGAAGGAAAAAGCCGCGGAATCATCGAGGAGCCTCTGGAAGAGGATCCCTGCATGAGCGCCGTGATCCGCGTATATGAAGATAAGAATCCGCGGTCCGCGGAAGCGAAAGCGCTCCTTCGGACATGCCAGGACCTGTTCGCCGAGTTTGCGCGGACCTCCCAGCGGGTGAGCCAGGAAACGGCGGATACGATCCGAACCCTTGAAAAAGCGGGGGAAACGGCGGATCTGCTTGCCGCGAACGTGCTGACGAAGCAGGAGGAGCGGCAGGAAATCCTGAACGAGCTGGATCCGGTGAAACGGCTGGAAAAAATGTGCGCCATCCTGATGCGCGAGACGGATATGGCCGACGCCGAAAAGCAGATTCAGGCGCGGATCCGCAAGCAGGTTGAAAAAAACCAGAAGGACTATTATCTCCGGGAGCAGATTAAAGCGATCCAGAACGAGCTCGGAGACCGGGACGAGACGGAAACCGACGATCTGCGCAAACGGATGGAAGAAACGCCTCTGAACGAGGAAGCGCGGACGAAATGCCAGAAGGAACTGGATCGCCTGAGCCGCATGGCGCCGGGAAGCCCGGAGGCGTCTGTCAGCCAGACATATATTGAATGGATCCTGGATCTGCCGTGGGGAAAAGAGACAGAGGACAATCTGGACCTGAACCGCGCAAGGGAGATCCTGAACCGGGACCATTACGGAATGGAAGAGGTCAAGGAACGGATTGTCGAGTATCTGGCCGTGCTGCGCCTGAAAAAGGACATGAAGGGGCCGATCCTCTGCTTTGTGGGGCCTCCCGGGGTAGGCAAGACCAGCATCGTCAAAGCGATTGCCGAAGCGGTCGGGCGCAAATTCGTCCAGATGAGCCTCGGCGGCGTGCGGGATGAAGCGGAAATCCGCGGACACAGAAGGACCTATATCGGTTCGATTCCCGGACGTATTATCTCCGGCATCAAACAGGCAGGGACGGTCAATCCGGTTTTCCTCTTTGACGAGATTGACAAGATGAGCGGGGATTTCCGGGGCGATCCGGCTTCCGCGATGCTGGAGGTGCTGGACGCGGAACAGAACAACGCCTTCCGGGATCATTACCTGGAGCTGCCGTTCGACCTGAGCAAGGTCATGTTTATTACAACCGCCAACAGCATGGATTCCATTCCGGCGCCTCTTCTGGACCGGATGGAACTGATCGAGGTGCCCAGTTATACTGAAGAGGAAAAGCTGCAGATTCTGAAAAAGCATCTGCTGCCAAAGCAGATCCAGGAGCACGGCATGCAGAAAAACGCCCTGAAAATGAGCGAGGCAGCGATGAAAGCCATGATCGAGGGCTATACGCGGGAAGCCGGCGTCCGGACCCTGGAACGGACCGCGGCATCCGTG
>JAEEGL012765261.1_pt1 | contig 10302 bp, 5 predicted proteins | sample 9134231 | NCBI WGS metagenome assembly JAEEGL01 (sample SAMN16246548, study PRJNA631951) | gut metagenome | biome: gut microbiome; feature: rumen; material: fiber-attached | host: Bos | place: Iran: Karaj | collected 2018-10
ATTGTTATAATTTTTAATATTATCAACTAACCTAAACAGATTATTTTTCATAAACAATTATATAAATTAAAAATAATCAAATGAATTAAGATATTAATTTCTTTATTCATACTAAATTATTCCTTGATCATTAAGCTAATTTTTCATGATTCTTATAAAAGTAGAAAATATATGATCAAGATCATTTCGCTAATTGTTCATTAAAAATGATTGAATGAATCAAAAATTTGGAAATAAAAAAATATAAATACAGCTAAATATTAAAATATAATTTATTAAAAAGAAAAATAAAAATAAACATGTTATTTATTTTTTTATTATTTTCACTCAATGAATTAATATTTATTTGATTTCAATTTAAATTTAAATTTTCCGTTAAAGCAGTTTAATTTTCATATAAAATGAACTAAAAAAAACAATAAAATATAAATAAAATATAAAAATAAAATAATGTTACTTACAAATATAATTCAAATAGAAGAAACATTCAAAAATGAAGAAAAGGAATTATTTAATTCTCCAAAAGAAAAATGTTCTCTTCATAATATGCCTTTAATATTTTTTAAAACGAATTCTCCAGAAAAACCATTTTACTGTCATGAATGTATAAATAAAGAATATGATATAACAAACAATAATAAAAATGAAGATAATTCAACTTTACATTCTTTTATTAGAATTGATGATCTAAATAAAATTTATCATTCTAAAATGAAAGAATTAATTAAGTTAAGAGAAAATGAACAAAATTTTAAACAATTAAGTGAAAAATATAATCAATTTGGAAATTATCTTATTGAATTTATTATTAAAGAAACTAAGAAATTTATTAATCAATTAATTATTAAAAATTGTTCAAATGAAAATAATGATTTTTTTTCAGAAAAAAATATTCAAATTCAAAGTTCTGTTAATTTTATTAATTCTTCAGAAAAATTAATTAATGATGCAAAATCAATTGAATGTAAAGCTTTAAATGAATTAAATTTTTTACAAAATAAATTTATTAATTCTAAATATGATTTAATTGATGGAATTCAAAAAGTTTGTTCTGATTTTTTTGAATCTAATATTTTAGTAAAAAGAGAAAAAAAAGAAATGACTTTTGAGGAAAATTTAGATTGTTTATTTTATAAATTTGAAAATTCAAATAATATTAATAAAGAAAATCCAATTGATTTAAATGATAAAAAAACTCAAAATCAAAGTAGTGAAAGTAATAAAAATTCAAATTCTTCATCTCAAGTAAAATCTAATAATTTTACTAGTAAAATTAATAGTACTTTACTTTTTCCAATTATTAGAAAAAATAATAATAATTTAATTATTCCAAAACCTTTTGATGATGAAAATAAAGATAAAGATTTTGCTTTTCCTAATGCTAGTAATATTTCTATTAATAATTCTGATTCTTCTTTATCTATAGAAAATAATATTAATAATTGTTTAAGTAAAAAAGAAGAAATTGAAGAAAAGGAACATTCAAAAAATAAAGAAAATGAAGAAATGTTAAATAAAATAATCAAAAAAAATTCAAATAGTGAAAATATAAATAACATTCAAAATTCTCATTTTATGAAATATAAAATATATAATAATTTCAATGATAATACCAATCTAAAATCAAATAATACTAATAACAATATAAATAATAATATGAATAATAATAATATGAATAATAATAATATGAATAATAATAATATGAATAATAATATGAATAATAATAATATAAATAATAATAATATAAATAATAATAATATAAATAATAACAATGTTAATTATAATAATGTTATTTCAGGAAATGATTTTGTTAATGTTCAATGTTGTGATTGCATGTATCCATTTTTAATAAAAAAAAAGGAAATATTCTGGAGAAAAAGATGTAACAAATGTCAAGATTTTTATAAGAATAAAATATATAAATCTAGTATTCCAGTTAAAAAATATTATTCTCATGATGAAAGGAAAATAAAAGTAGTATGTGTTAATTGTAGAAATACATTTTTATGTCCAATTCATTTAAGAGGTTATAGGACTCAATGTTTATTTTGTTTTAAAAAATCTCGTTCTAATCATTTAAAATCTGATATTTTAAATGAATCATGTGATTCTATTTTTAATTATTCAAATAACAATAATAATAATAATAATCATTATACTAATAATAATAATAATAATAATAATAATAATAATAATAATAATAAAGATAATTATATTAAAAGTATATCTTTTAATGAAGATGAAAAATTTGAATTTGGAGATTGCTCTATAAATGATAATAATAATAATAATAATTATAAAAATGATATTAATTACTTTTCAAATGACACTGAAAGACAAAAAGTAAAAAATGAAAATAAAGAAATTATTTTAAATAGCACTTTTTAATTGAATAACTTTTTTTTAATTAAATAAACAATATTTTAAATCTTTATATATTAATAAAATAACTATTTTTAAAATTAATGCTATAAATTGTAATAAAAATAAGAATAAATAAAAAGTTCAAAACCTAATCAAAATTTTCAATGTTATTAATTATTTTTGAACAAATTTTTCCCAAATTAGTTCTGTAAAGTAAATGAATGCAAGGAGAACAATCAATATTTTTAATCTTTCTTAAAGGAATAGGTTTTCTTCCAATAGCAGAATTAAATTCAATAAAAAATCTAACAACTAAAGCCATATCAAGTTTACTATAACAATTAATAACATTACCATTTACAACTTGTAATCTTTCATTCCATTTATTTTTATGTTTAATACAAGTTGCTCCAGCAATAAAAATTACATCATTAATGACATTATAAACTTTTCTTGAAAATAATTCTTTTAAACAAGATTTAATAACTTGATTACCTAAACTAAAAGCAACTAAATTTATTTTAAAATTACCAAAAAATAATTTTGATTCAATTATATTTGCTAATATTTTTCCACAATTTTTTGCTCTTTCCGTTGCATTATGAAATTCTTCCCTATGATATACAAATTCATTAAAACCAAATTGACTTGAAGGCCAATTAAAATAATAAAACATTGATCTTGGATATTTTTCTAAATATTTGTCTGTAAATTTTTTCCAATCTTTTATTTGATTTGAATCCGATGAATAAAAGCCTGAAACTAATATTGTTATTGTATCCCCATTTATTTCAGTTTTATAGGGAAATAATTTTAATTTTTTTTCTATTGAATCTTTTTTTTCATCTACCATTGTAAATATAGATTTTAACCAATTGAATATTTTTCTTATTATTTTTGTTTTATTATTTTTTCTTTGCATTTCTTCTAAATATTGTTCTTGTTCTATATTGTGTTTTAGAGCTTTTATTAAACTAGGATTATCAGAATTTTGAGTTATTGATTGTATTTTATTTAAATCAAATGTTTTTAAATAATTTGGATTTTTTATTTTAAATGTTTTTTTTTTAAAATAATTATTATATTCTTCTTTAGTACATATTTTTCCTAAAAATTCTATTAAACATATATCTACATCAATTAGATCTTTTATATATTTTTTAATTAAATCTATTAATGTGGTAAAAAGAGATAAAGGGTCATCAAAATACATTTCAAAAATTACATAACAATATGAAGCTATAATATATTTTAAAATATATTTAATTTCATTATTAGAAGATGAGATTATTATTTCATTAATAGTTATTTCCACGTTTTGTTTATTGATATTTTCTTTAATATTATCAAATAAAGATTCTTCATTTATTCCAAAATAATTTGATAATTTCATAAAATCTTTTTTACTTATCTTTTCTATTCCTTCTTCTCCTTTACATTTTTGATATAACAATAAAAATAAATGAAGTAAATTCAAATTTAAAGAAATATTATAATTTTCAATAAAAGGAAAAGATTCTTTTGAATAAAACTTTTTTATAATATCAAGAATATTAATATTAAACTTAATTTCTCCTTCAATTTCTTTTTTTTCATATTCATTAATATTTATAAATAAACTTTCATTTGTGCTTTCTGAATTTTCTGTTAAAAGTTCTTGATATTCAATTAATTCATTTAATTTTCTAAATCCTCTTACTAATAAAAATTGAGGAAGATCTTTTGTTCTAAATACTCTTTCAATTTTATTCATATAGTTATCACTTGATAAATCAGTATATATATCAATATTATCATATTTATTATTTATTTCTATTAATTTTTCATTTATTTTTTCAGATATTTCTAAAATTGATTTATTTTTCTCAAATAATAATCTTAATAGAGTATTTAAAAACCTTTTAAATAATTTTTTTTCTTTTAAATCTTCTTTAAAATTCTCAGTGATAAATTCTAAACATTTTTTTTCATGTGTGTAAAAATAATTAATTACTTTTAATTCATTTGATAAATTTGAAATATCATTTTGAGAAAAAACTTGTTGAATAACATTTAATAAAATATCATATTTTTCTAAATCTGTTGTATTTTCAAATTCTTCATCATTTTCTATTATTTCATCATTTAAATTTTCCCAATTTCCGTTTTCATTATAAATTCTAATATATTTATTAAATTGTTCTAATGGTAAAGTCTCTACAATTTCTGATTTTCTCATATTCAATAATATATATTTATATTAAAATAATTATATATTAATTTTCTTAACTTTTTTTATGTAAACTATTTCTTTAAAAATTTATTATTTTATTTTTATCAAATGTGCATCCAATATTTTTTAATATAATTTCACTAATTAAATTTCCAATAAAACAACATTTTTCAATGTTTTCTCCTTTCATATAATTAGAAAGAAAACCTGCTAAAAAGGCATCTCCAGCTCCATTTGTATCAACAATATTTTCTTTTTTAATTTGATTAGGATAACTATATAATATAAATTCCATTTTATTCTTTTTATAATTATATTTACTTATTATAACTGGATTTTCACCACATGTTGTTATTATTAATCTATTTTTTTCTTTTAATTTTCTATGAACTATTTCAATAGTTTCTTTTAAACTTTTATTATTTTCTTTTGCTAAACTTTCAATTTCAAAATTATTTGAAAAAATAATATCAGAATAATTTCCAATTTCAATAACATAATTATAATAATTATCAATAATAAAATTGGCACTTAAAGTGAAGACAATAAGATTATTATTATTAATAAAATCCAAACATAATTTTTTAAAAAGATTAAATTTTCTTCCAATCATAAAACCTTCAAGTAATAAAATATTATGATTTAAAATTTCACTTAAATGATTATTAACAAAAATATCACTAATAACACCATTACTAGCACCTAATAAATATCTTTCATTATTATATATTCCAACTCCACATTTTGAACAAGTTGAATTTTTATTTATTTCAAATATTTGATTTACTTTTAATTCATTTAATTCATTATATATAATATTTTTTTTCTCATCATCACCTATTAAACCTAATAATGATATTTTATTATTTTTTGTTTTTTCATTCATATTTAAAACCCATTTTAATATTCTTATTGTATTTTGAATTGAACCTCCAGGTACTATTTTCACTTGTGGATTTTTTTCTAATTCTAATATGAAATTATTATCTTTTTTAGTAAAATACTTTTTTTCAAAATTATAATTATATTTTATTAATGTTTCTTTTGATACTTCCGATATTATATCTATATTTATATATCCTAATGCTATTAATGAATTATATATTTTTTTTCTTTGATTCATTATTTTTTATTTGATTGAAATTGAAATTATCTTATATTATTTTTTTTGATTTAACAATAATTTTTATTAAATATGAAGAAAACCAATAATTTAGATAATGAAAATGCAATTACATTTCAACAAATCGAATCATTCATTCAACATAATGAAAATGTTTGCATTCCTGCAATATTATTTGAATATAATACATCAGAACAAATTATTTTTGATGAATTTGACTTATATAATTTTTTCGAAAAATTTGGGGAAATAATTGAATTTCAATTGATAAAAAAATCAGCAATTGTTTTATTTCGTTCTTTTTTTTCTGCAAATACATGTAGAGAATTTCTTAATAATGGACATAATTTTAAAGATAATCAAAATAATAAAATTAATGTCAGATGGTTTAATTTAAATAAAGATATTTATATGTTACCTGATTTCTTAAAGGAAAAATTTTATAATATATTTCTTAACAATTCTTTTAATTTAAAATCAAATATTTTTAATATTGGTGTTATGAGTAATATAAATAATAATAAAAATATTAATCAAAATTTTTCCATGAAATATTTAAATGCTAATCAAATTAAAAATCATTGTTATAATATTCATAATAATATAAATATAATACAAAATTCTTTTCTTTCAGAAAATTTTTATCATCAAGAACTTAAAAGAAATAATTATAGTAATAATAATATAAATAATGAAAAAAATAGTCAAAATAAAATTTATAAACCAGATATATCAAAAAATAAAAATAATAATATAAAAAAACCTCAAATTTATCATATAAACAAATATTAATTTTTATGACATTTATATATAATCTTATATCAATCAATATGTATTTTTATAATTATATAGATATAATATTATAAAAGAAATTAAAAGGAAAAAGCAGTGGATTAAAAGAACCTTTTTAAAAAGTTTTAACTTTTTTTCTTTATATTAATGAAGAAAAGTTATAACTTTTTTTATTATAAATAAATTAATTAAAAATCAAATGAGGTTCTTAAATAACACTGTATCAAGAAATTATTGTAATTTCCTTAAATAAAGGAAATTTAAATTTCTTGAATATTCTTTTAATATTTATTATTTAGATTATTAGAAAAAAAATTTAATTAATTAAAGAGTAATATTATTTTATTTTTTTGTGAATTATAAGTGAAATTTTAACTTAATGTTTTATATATAACAAATAAATGTTTTTTATAGCTTATAAAAGACTTTATTATCCAATTATAACATTACCATAAATTAATTATAAATACAATTTATTCTTAATCTTTAATTATTTTAAAGTTTTCATTTTGGAATAATCACATTTATTATAAAAGCAAATTTTAAAATTATTATAAATTAAATCCAAATTCAATCATTTCTCTTTCAATAAAGGATTTTTTCGTAATTATTCTTACAATTAATATCATTGTTTAAATTATTAGATAAGACCCACATTAATATTTGATAAATGAGAATTAAATATAATTTGTTTTTATTTAAATTGATTTAAGAATTATTATTGAAAATTACAGAATGAATATTTATGTTTTTTTCTTCTTAATTATAATTATTTTGGATTTTTATATTATCTTTTTTTTCATTTTTTCTTATTTTTTAACTCTTTCATTCACTTCTGTTTTTTATTATTTTCTTTTTTATTTTTTTCATTTGAGATGTTTTTGTATTATAAAATTTTGTCTTCTAATTCTTCTATTTTTTTTATTTTTTTCTGATTTGTCTTTGAACTAAAAAGTAAATTTAGATATATTTATTTCGAATAAAACATAAATTTATGTTTTTATAAGATTAAATTCTCTGTATTTTATATTTTATTTTGTGTAAATAAAAGAAATTTTTTAATAAGAAAATTATATAATTAATTTTTTTATTAAAAATTTGAAATAAAATGTTATTATTTGTAAAAAATAAAAAAATTATTGATAGATAATAATAATATTTTTATATTAAATTTCACTCCAAATAATTTGATCATCATAAAATTGCTCCTTAATAAATGAATCATTCTTAATTAAATCTCTAAGTCTAGGTAAAACATTATTAATATAATCATTTCTAAACATATTATTTCTTACAATTGAATTTTCAATAAAATCATTCATTTTAATCCATTGTTCAATATTATTATTTTCTTTTAATTCATGAATTCTTTGTTTTAATATTTTATAATCTTCTTCTGCAATTTTATGATAAAATTTTACCATTTGAATATATTTTATTATTTGATAAAGTAATAATAAAAACATTATACCTGTTATATAAATATTTATATTATTTACTGAACCATTATTTTTTAAAAAATACCATGAAATAATAAAAAATATTATTGTAAGTAAAACAATAACAGATGATAACTTTAGATAATTTCTTTTCATATTTGTTTTACTATGAAAATTATTGTTTGAATTATAATCTATATCATTGATAACTGCATTTTGAATTGAAGTTTCAAGTTGAATATTTGGATTATGGAAAAAAGAATTATTATTATTATTATTTCTATGAGTAGGAATATTATATTTATCTGTAGTTGTATGGTATTTATTTCTTATTGATTGATTCAACATTTTTCTTTCATTATTCATATAATTATAATTTCCTTTATTATCTGTATTATATTTTCTTTTTATATCTTCTGAATTTAAATTCATTATATTTGATGTGTTTATTTCATTCTGATTATTTTGATCATAAGGAAAATTATCATTATTATTTAATGAATTATTTCTATTATTATTATAATAATTATTTACATTTAGTTGATTAAAATCATTTTGATTATTTAATTGATTATAATTATTTTGATTTTGAAAGTTTAATTGTTCATTATTATTTGGATTTTGAATATTTGATTGATTAGATTGCCATCTTTGATTTTCATAATTATCATTTATATAATTATAATTATTATTCCATTCATTATTTTTTTTTTGGTTAAAATCATTAAAATTATTATTATTTAAAATATCCATTTCATTTAAATTATTGTAATTTACATTATTATTATTATAGATATTATTATTCTGATAAATTTCATTATAATCATTTAAATTTTTATTATTCTTTTCATTATTATAATTAATTTTTTCATCATAATTATTTGACTGATTATAAACATTATTATTCCTCCAATTTTTTACTTCAAAATTTGAATCAGATAAATTATTAATATAATTATTATTAAATCTTTTATTAGAATTATTATAATATTCTCTTAATTTATTATTGGTACTGTTAAGTAAATTATAATTTTGACTTTCATTATTTAATTCAGAATTTTTAACGTCATAATTTTTTTCAAAATTATTAACTTCTCTTTGGCTTTTTTCTTCATCAAATATTTTTTTATTATTCAATAAATTCTTATTATCTTTTTCAACATTATTATTTAATCTAATAACAGAAATTGTTTTAATCCCGCTCTGTCTTAAATTATTATTATAATTTCCTTCATTATATAAATAATCAATAATTTCACCTTCTGAATCTTCTAAAACTTCTTTTTCATTATAATTATCTTTGAAAACCTTTTTACTTCTATTATCTTTTTTAAATGGAGTATTCACATCATTCTGAAATGTAGGAAAACCAAATTTTATTTCTGGGTTTTCATAATTTTTACTTATATTAAATGTCCTTTTAATTTTATTTCTTTGATTTATGTTATCTTTATTCTCTTCTTGTTTATATATATTTGAAGATGGATTATTTAATAAATTTTTGAAAATTATTTGATTATTCATACTTATATTTTTATCATTTTCTGTCTTATTATTATTTTTACTTTTTCTTACATTTAATGTTTTCTTATATAAGTTAACATAATATTCTTTTGGTTTATCTTCATTCTCAAATTGAATTCCTAATCTTTTTAAACGGATTTTTATTTCTTCTTTCGATAAATTTTGTAATTCATTTTCAAAATCCTCTTGATTCATTTAAAAAATTTTTTTTATATTTCTTTTATATTAATTAAATTTGAAAATATAATATGAAAAAATATAGAAGGATAAAAAATGAAAAATAATATATTATAACAATAAAATATAAAGATACAATAAAAACATGATTTATATATTCAGTAAAAATAATAATAATAAAAGATAATACCATTTATTTGATTTAATATATTTCTGGAACATCATCAGAATCATCATTATCATTATCTCCTATTTTTTTAACGCTTTTTTCTTCATTATTCATATAAACTAAATCATTATCACAATTCTGGTTATTATCATCGTTATTTGATTTATTAGTATTATTATCTTTATGATCATCTTCATTATTTATTTGTTCTTCATCATTATTTTTAATTTTATCAAAATCTTGTGAAATATTATTCAAAATATTTTCATTTTCATTTAACTCAGATTCTTCATTGTTTCCAGTATGATTTTCTAAATTATCTAAATCTTTATTAACAAAATCATCATTACTAATAATAGCAGTATTTAAAACTTTACTTCTCAAATTTTCTAAAACATTTCCTTGATTATTTTTATCAATATTTATAGGTTGTAAAGTTTCAGTTTTTAATTCACTATTTTTACTAATAGTTTTTTTACTATTACTTTCTTCTTCAATTTTA
>JAEEGL012768759.1_pt1 | contig 10302 bp, 6 predicted proteins | sample 9134231 | NCBI WGS metagenome assembly JAEEGL01 (sample SAMN16246548, study PRJNA631951) | gut metagenome | biome: gut microbiome; feature: rumen; material: fiber-attached | host: Bos | place: Iran: Karaj | collected 2018-10
TAATAATAAAGGAAATTAAGTTATTTGTCTTTGTAGTAGTGTATTTAATATGAATATTTTATTAAAATCTTATTAAAATTATATTTTTTATTTATTTGAAATAAAAAAAAATTATAGTAAACTAATTAAATTTATAGTTCTTTTACTACAAATTCAAAGATTCAAAAAGAAGATATAAATTTAAATACATTTTAAAATGAAAAAATATAAAATCAAAATTATTTCAGATATTTCAATGAGTCATCCAAAAATAATCATTATTATAATATAATAAAAATACAATTTAAATTTAAAAGCTTAAAATAATCTAAGATATTAATTATTCCGAATCATTATTTCTATAATTGATGAAATAAAAAATGATAATTTTGTAACCCAAATTTAAGGAAAATTTTTATTAATCTTATCCTAATTTTAAAGTAGTTATAATAAACAATCAAAATAAATATATAAATTAATAATAAAAAATATATTAAATTCCTAAAAAAAAAAAAATAAAAATATTAAATATTAAAAAAATAACTTAACCCTGACAAAAAAAATCTTATAAAAAATAAAAAGCCCTTAAAAAAATGCTTCCCTTCGATCAAAAGACAGATATGTATCGTCCATTAAACCGTCAAGTGCATTACCCTGAAGTGGATATAGTTCGAACATTAAAGAACGAGAATCCAACAACAGAAGACGTGATAGAAAAAATTCAGAAAATAACATTACAACGTTCCTTAAGAATAAGTGAATTTATGCGTGATTATGATCCTCTTAGAAGTGGTTCAATAACAAAAACTCAATTTTTAGAAAGTTTATCAATGCTTCATTTATATTTAAGTAGACAAGAAGCAGAATTACTTTGTGAAAAATATGCTAATTTAACTCCTGGAAGAGAAAATGAAATTTTATGGACTAAATTTGCAGATGATATTGACATTGTTTTTGTTGTTAAACATTTAGAACAAAGAAATGATATTAATGAAGTTTTAGATATTACAAAAAAAGATTTTAAATTAAATGAATTGTCACTTCCTGATCAAGCTACTTTGCAAGAAATATTGAAAGATATGAAAAAATTTTTTGAAGTTAATAGAATTGAACCAAAACCTCTTTTTTATAATCATGATCATTTAAAAAGAGGAAAAGTACTTAAACCACAATTTAGAAATGTTATGTATGGAATGAAATATATGATTACTGAACCAAATTTAGATGTTTTAATGAAAAAATATGGTGATCCTATTTCTAATGAAATTAATTATGTTGCTATTTTATATGATGCTGCTAATTTCGGTGAAAATGATAAAAAAAAAAAAGATGAAATTTCAACTATGCAAAAATTAACTGATAAAGAATTTATTCCTTCTTTAAGCAATGCAAATAATTTTTATACTTATCAATCATATTTCGTTAATTTAAATTATAAAATGAAAGATATTATTGATAAAATAAAACATACTGTAAAAATAAATAGAATAAGATTACATTTATTTTTCGAAGATTTTGATCCTTTAAGAAAAGGAACATGTACAAAAGCAAAATTTAGAACAGCATTAGATATGGCTAATTTACATTTAAGAAAAGAAGAATTTGAATTTTTAGAAAATTTCTATTCAGTTCCAAATGAAGATGATAAGGTTTATTATAAAGATTTAGTTGAAGAAGTAGAAACAGTTTTTACTTTAAAAAACTTAGAAAAAGATCCTTTATTAAGACCTGGAGAATTTAAAATTCCTGATTTCTTAAATCCAGAAAAAAAATTAAATCAAGAAGAAAATGAATTTTTAGATAAAACAATGAGAAAATTAGCTTTATTAACAAGAAAATATAGAGTTGATCCTAAATCTTTTTTCAAAGATGCTGATAGAGCAAATATTGGAATTATTGCTTCTAGTAAATTTTCTTCTATTCTTTCTACTTTTAGATTAACTGTTAATGAAAAAGAAATGAATATTTTAATTAAAAGATTTTCTGGAAAGAGTATGATTGAAATCAATTATTATGATTTTAATGATTGTTTAAAAAAATATGTTAGTATGATGGAAGAAGAAAAAGAAAAAGAAGAAGAAGCTATGTTACAAGGAATGAAATAAGTTTTTTATTTAATTTTTTTTATTTGGTTTTTTCAATTTATATCAAGAAAAATTATCTAAAATTTTTTTATTTTTTTTTTTATTATTTGACTTTTATTATAATTTTAAATCTTTTTAATTTTCTAATTTTTATTTTAAATTTATATTATAATAAAATAAACTATAGTTCCTTTTTTTAAAAATATAAAAAATTTGGAAAAAAAATTCTAAAAATTAAACAATAAAATGAAGTTTCAATCCCTGTTGAAGTAAGCATAATATTTACGATAAATATCTTCATTAACCATTAATTTAAAATTCATCATAACATAAAATTCATATTCTAATCTATTTAATAAATCAACGGAAAAATTACATATTTTTGTATAATAATCATTTCCAAAAGAAAAATCTTCATTGAATTTAATACTTAAAATTAAACTAGCAATAATAATTCTATGAATATTATTTAAGCAAAGAATATATCTATTATTATCGCAAAAGGTATCAATATATATAATTGATATAATTAAAGTAGAAATGTCAATTTTTGTAAAATAAAAAATTCTTTTAATATAATTTTCTAAAGAAATTAAAGGAAGATGAAGAGTATAAAATGGATCTCCTTTTTTATATGAATATTTTATATTCATTAAATTTTCATTTATTATTTCTTGAAGATTTAAAGCTATTGATGAAATTATTCTTGAATTTAATGGAGATATTAAAAAAAAATTTTTTATATTTGTTTTTTTAATATTAATTGATTTTTCTTCATGTTCTTTTTCTGTTGTATTAGTTGATGTATTTATTATATCTGTTTTAGCTGAACGGTTTTTTTCATTTATTTGTTCTTCCATTTTTTAAGTTTTTAATATACTTTTAATTTTCACAAAAATATTTTTTAACTTTAGACTGTTAAAAATATATATTTATTTAATTAATTTTATTCTTTACCTTGTTTATTATTTCACTTTTTTAAAGAGATAAAATTATTGTTTATATTATTTTTCTTTATTGTTTAAAAATTTAAAATAATTAAAAATCGGTTTTACTTTGAAATACTTTCTAAAACAAATATCATTTAAATAAATAAAAAAAAAAAATATTATTTATTCTTTTATTTTATTATCAATAATTTAAATGTTTATCAAAACCAAAAAATATTTTCTTAATGAAAGTAAATAGTAGTAATATTTTCATTATAAGAAATTTCATTAATTTTATCAAAATTAATAGAAATTTTATTTAAATTTTCTTCAATATTTTTAATCTCTTCTAATTTAATAGTTAATTTTTGAATCACTTCATTTTTAACTGTATCATTTTCATTACTATTAGAAACAAAGTAAATAACTTTTTGCAATTTTACTTTTAATTTATTTAAATCATTTAAATTAATATTTAATAATTTTTCAATATCAACTTCATTGACTTCATCTTCTTGATTAAACATAGCACAAAAATTTTTAAAATTAACTTTATTTTCACTTTTTTTTATTGTTTCAACATTTTTCAAATTAAAATTAGTTAATTTTGCTTTTTCATGAAATTTAATTGGATTTTTACTTTTAAAATTTTTCTTTATTTCAAAATATTTCGGAACTTCAATATTTATATTATGAGATAATTCAGGAACTTCAATTATATTGTTATTAAATTTTTCTTCATTTATTGTATTTTTTAATGATTCTATTGATTCTGAAGGTGAGGTATCTTTTTTCACATTTGAATTTTTTATGTAATCAAATTTTTGATAAGAATTTATGTTAAATGATTCTGTTCTTGACCTCATTAAAATATATTTTTTTATGATTTATGATTTTTTTTTGAAATATATAATATATATGTTAAATGGCTTTTGAGTTAATTTGAGAATAATTTTCATTTAAAAATAAATAAAATTCAAAAATCAAATTTTTTGGAGATATTATAAAGGAAATATCAAAGTGATAAGAATTTATAATACAAATTATAACTCAAAGTTTATAAACTAGAATTTTATAATAATCAATTTATAGTAATGGAATAGTTCACAGAAAAAAAAATGATTTAATTCTATTTGAATTATTCTAAAAATAAAGAAACGGGAATTTTAATATTTATTGATGATTTAAATAAAATATAAAGGAATTTTAAAGATAATAATTTTAATGGAAATGAGAAATATTAATTAATAAATGAGATGGTTAAATTTCTGATATATTTGAATTTGAATGCTTTTTTTTTTTTAAAAGATAATAATTCAATTTATCTAAGTTTTTGGAATGAAAATAAATAAAAGTGAAGGGTTTGTATTTTTAATGAAATAACTTGAAAAAGTAATTTTTGAAGAAAGAAAAATTTTTTATTTGTTTATGGAAATTGTTTTTAAAGTAAATTTTATTAACATTAATATTCAATAATCTTATAATAAAAATAAAAATTTTACAAATAATTTCAATTTATAAAAGGAATTTATTTTTGAGAATTTAAAAAATAAATTTAATTAAAAAAAAATAAAGTACATTATTTAAACAAAAATTTGTTTGATTTTTTTTATTCATTCAATGTTTCTTCTTTTGCCAAATCAACTTTATATAAATATCCAATAATAAAGCTCATAAATAAAATACAACCAGAAATAAAAATAACAATATTTTTTTTACTAGTTAACATTTGAATAAGAAATAAAAAAAGTAAAAAATAAACAAGTCCAATAGGTAAATATTTTTTATTATTATAATAATAGTAAAATATGTCTTTAGGTTTTTTAAATCTTTTATTAAGTAAATATTCACAATTTAAATCATCACTATTTTTTCTATTAAAAACTAAATCATTATATTTTAAATTTAAATTAATTTTCTTATTATTATCTTTATCATAAATATTTAAAGAAATAAAAATATCATTAATATTATTTCCCCAATCAATAATAATTTCTCCAAAATTAATTTCATGAAAACTGTTTCCTAAATTATAATCATTAGGTAAAAGATTATCAATTAAATTACCATAAAAATTATAATTATTAAAACTTAAACTACTTGAAGTAATTTCATATAAATTATATCCAATTTTATGATTAACACAAAAAGTTTTTAAAATTTGAGAAAAATTAACATTTCCAGAAAGAAAAATAATTCCATTTTTTTTATATTTAGCAATTAATTCAAATAATTTTTTCCTTGAATTAGTGTACCAACTTTCAGTTAAAAATCGATTTATTGGTAATATTTGTATAGAACTTCCAATAAAAGTTAAAGTTTCATTATTATTTTTAAATATATTTTCTAACCAAATCCATTGTTCTTTTCCTAAATTATCATAATTCAAAATATTGAAAAAACTACTTTTATAATATCTTAAATCTAATAAAATTATTCTTACTGATTTATAACCTTTTCCAAAAGAATAAGTAGAAAAAATTCCTTTTTTGTTTTTTTCACTTATTTCTTCACTTGAATAATTTAGGAATTTTAAAAATAAGTGTTTTGATATTTCCTTATCTTTAAAATATTTATTTCCATTATAAATTCCATAATCATATTCGTCCCAAATTCCAATTATTGGAATTTTTTTTTCTAACATTTTATAATATTTATTTTCTTTTACTTTATTATATAATTTTTCTCCTTTTGTCCAATTATTTTTTATTGTGTTTTTCATAAAAGAAAAATAATTTGGAGTATTTAAATATATTATATTTCCTAACCAAACAAATAAATTTGAATTATGTTTATTTATTGTTTCAAATATATTATCATTTGTTGAATATCTTCCTAAATATCCTGAACCAAAGGTAAAGTTAGTTAATATGAAATCTTCATTTATTTTGTTTTCTTTTATGTGATAAGATAATATTTTTGATGTTTGGAGAAGAACTAAAAAAATACTTATTATGACATTTTTTTTCATTTTTGAAAAAATAATTAATCAATAATGAATTTTTTTGGGTTTAAATATTATTTTTTTTTTGTTCAATAAATTTAAATTTATATTATTAACTAAATTTAAAATTTAAATTTAGTTAGAAAGTGATTTTAAAAGTTTATTTTTATAATGCATTATTTTTTAAATAAGAAATTATTGTTTTCATATCTTTTTGGTCTTTATTATTCATTAAATTATTATATCTCCCATCTAATTCATCTAATTTATTTATAATATCTAATATATCATTTTTATTATAACTAATTTGATCATCATTTTGTTCTCTATTATATTCAGTATTTTTTGATTCAGGAACATTATTTTGAACTTTATTATCTTCTTCAATTTTTTTTTCTTCTTTTATAACATTTCCTTCATTTTCTTTAATTTCCTTTAACTGTTTATTACTATTTTCTTTAGCAGCTTTCTTATTATTACCATTATTATTTTTATTATTATTATTATTTTTATTATCATTATTATTTTTATTATTATTATTTTTATTATCATTATTATTTTTATTATTATTATTATTATTTTTGTTGTTATTATTAGTTTCTAATATTTTAACTCCATTAATATTAGTATTATTACTAGGTTCATTAAAATAATTTTCATTAATCTTATCGATTTTCTCTGAAACTTTAATACTAATATCCTTAACAATTCCTCCAAACTTTCCTAAAGAAGTTAGAGCATTACTTAAAAGAGTTTTGGCATTTTTAGAAAATTCTGTGTTATTATTTTCACTCTTTTTATTATCAATACTTCCTTTTCTCTGATTATATTCATGAGGAGTAATTTTAAAAGGTCTACTTTCTATTGGTTTCATAATACCTAAAATATCATAAACATTAGAATTTTGACCGTTTATTCTTTCATTAATCACTTCAGCAACTTTATCACTTAATTTAATTAAATCTTTAATGTTATTAATTTTTGGATATTTAAATAAAGTACTAAAACATTCATTTTGATCTGAATATTTTAAATCATCTCTGATTCTAATTATCATTGCTATAGATATAAATTCAATATAAATTAAATTATATTTTTGTGTATTTTTATTAGTATATTCATATGAAAAAATAGAATCCCATAAAATTAAAACTTCTTTATAATCAAATTCTCTATTAAAAATACATCTTAACCATCTTTGAAGAAAAAAAGAACAATCTAAATCAATTTTTTGAAAATGTTCATATAATTGATTATCTAATATTCTTATTTTTTCATTGATTATTAAAGAACTTCTTCTTTTAATATAAGTTTCTTTTGTATTATTATCATTTGATTCAATCAATTCATTTGGAAATATTTCATAAGATTTTAAAATAGGATCATTATTATTTATTTTATCTTGAATAAATAAATATTTCATTCCTTTTTTCATTAAAGAATCAAAAATAAAAAATAAATCACTTTTAATTTCATCTTCATCATGAAAAAAAATATAAATATCTTCTAAATTCTCATCAATTAAATTATTATTAATAAAAGAAATAATATTATTTTTATTAGGTTTTGGTTTAGTTCTAGTAATAAAATAATAAGGATAAAAACATAAATAAAAAACAGATAATAATTCATTCATTCCTTGTTTATAATTAATATCATTATTTTCTTTTGACCAAATAAATAAAACATCAGCTAATAAATTTTTGGTTTTACTTTCTAAAAATAAATTCAAATTTTGATAAGTTCTTGATAAATCTAAATTAATTAAATGTTTTAATTCTTCATCTTCAATTTCTTCTTTATTTTTTTTCTCTATTGTTTTTCCTCCTAAAGGATCATTTGAAAATTTCTTTATTTTACAATATTTTTTAAATTTCTTTTTATATTCTTCTCTTTGATTTGAAATTTCTTCTATGAAATTTATTATAATTTCTTTTATATTATTTTCTTCTTTTATTTTCAAAGTTTCTAAATATATTTTCCATATTAAAGGACGAAGGAAAATTTCTTCATCTTCAAAATTAGAAAATAAATGTTTTAAAGATTCTAATATATTTGGATTTTCTAATATTTTATCTTTGAATATTTTTATACATTCTGATTTTGATTTTTTTTCAATTTGTTTTATTTCTGACATTAAATCTAATATTTTTTATAAAATAAAAACATATTTTTATTTTTAAACAAAATAAAAAAAAAAAATTAAAATGTTAAAAGCAATAATAAATACTTTTAATATATGTTCATCAGATAAAACAGAAAAACAAGAATTGAAATTAGATATTTCTCCAATTAATATAGAAAATATACATTCTCCAATCATTAATTTAGCAGAAAATGAATTTAAATTTTCAAAAATAAATGAATCAAAAATGAAAAATCAAAATTTACTTTTTTTAAACCCAACAAATGAATATAATAATAATTTTTCAACTAATTTATCATTTTTAAGTAGTAATAAAAAAACAAAAATAACAGAATTTGAAGAAAGTACTTTTTTAACAACAAAAAAATTTACTTTCTCAGTTGAAGAAATAGAAAATAATTTTAAATTAATTTTATCTGATTTTGAAGGAGATTTATTAGAAGGAAAAAAAATAATAATTAAAATATCTGGAATGGAAAATTCTTTAAGAAATCAAAATGATGGAATTACTTATTTTGGAATAAAAAATTATTGTGAAGTTAAATGTGATTTTATTTTAAATATGCAAAAAATTATATTTAATTCTCAAAAAAAAATGATTCAAAATATTTTTGCGATTTTCTTCGAAAAAGATGAAAATAAATATTATTTTCAATCTTTTTTAAAAGATTGTAATGAAAATATTTATTATAAAATTCCAAATGAAATTGGTTATAAAATAAATAATAAAGATAAATTTTTAATAGGTAATTTTATTTTTAGTGTTGAAATATTAAATAATAATAAAGATTTAAGAATTATTTTAGAAAATAAGGAAAATAGTAATAATTCATTGAATTATATTTTTGAACAACCAAAAAATGGAAAAAATATTTTAATTGGAAGAAGTAGAAAATGTAATATTCATATTTCATATAATTTATTAAGTAAAATTCATTGTAATATTATCTTTGATTATAATCAAAATGCATATTATATTTTTGATGGTTTTAATAATAAATATTCTACTAATGGAACTTGGCTTCTTATTAATGAAAAAGTTGAAATTATAAATAATAAATTTGATGATTTTTTTAAAATAGGAAAAAAAATTTTGAAAATTGAAAAAAAAGTTTAAATGGATATTTAGATATATTTTTATAAATATTTTTTATTTAGTGAGTAGGTAAAAATAATTTAGTAATTGTATGTAGATAAGTCTTAAAGAGAAAAACATTTACATTTGATTACGATTAAATAATTTTTATTCAATTTAATTTTAAGAGTATTAAATATTTTATATGATTATAAATATTAAAATAATTATATAAAAAATGAATTTAAAAAAAGAATAATGGTTTTAAATTACCATATAAAATAAATATGTTTAATAAAAAATATTCATCAAAAGGAAAAATGTATGAATTAAATTCAAATTTTTTCTGGAAATAAATAATAGATGAAAAAATTATTTAATTTCAAATCCTTTAAAAATAATTTAAAAATTTATTAAAAATTCTATCAATAATAAAATTGGTAAAAAAAAGCAATTTTTAATAGATGAATTTTTAATTAATGACATGAAAAAAATAGTGTCATGAAAAAACTTTAAATTATGAATTTATTGTGAATACACAAAAAAGAAAATAATACTTTTATAGAGGAGTTAAATTCTTTTTATCAATTTGAAAAAATCTTTGAAAAAAAGAAATGAAACACAAATAGAAAAAAATTATGAATTGTATAATAAAATTAATTATGAAGATAATAGATTAAACAAAACTATTAATATTAATCATTTTAAACAAATTTCTTTTTAAATTATTAAATTAAAAAAAGAATTTAAAGGTATTGAAACTATTGAACCTAACAAGAAATTAAAATTTGGCTTAAAATGACTATAAAATTTTATTTTAAATGAAAATAAAGATAAATGTTTTTAAAAATTCTTTTGAATAGAAATAATATTTTTAAAAAATAAGATATTTTAATCAAATTTTAAAAAAAATTAAAAAAAAATTTTGTTTAACTTTCCAATATATTATTTAATTTTTATTAAGAAGATATAAAATAAAACCATTAATAATTTATATTATCAAATTATAAAAAGTCATATTTTAAATCAAAATAAAAATAATTCTATTTTTTTATTAAAAAATGATTATTTCAATATTCAATAAAATAAAACCAAAATTAAGTTTTAGTGAACAACACATAGTTAATAATAAAATAAATCAAAGA
>JAEEGL012914113.1_pt1 | contig 10302 bp, 7 predicted proteins | sample 9134231 | NCBI WGS metagenome assembly JAEEGL01 (sample SAMN16246548, study PRJNA631951) | gut metagenome | biome: gut microbiome; feature: rumen; material: fiber-attached | host: Bos | place: Iran: Karaj | collected 2018-10
AATTTAGCTTACGCTGCTTAATAGCGGCGCGTCAGCCTAAGTGCACCTACACATTTAGTAACTGGCGTCGACTTTGTAGGAAACGACATGTCTTTTGTTCCGGGGATATGGTCGTAGAAGGAACTACTGATCATCTGCAGTTGTCAGTTACCGCAGATGTGAGGGAACAGGGATGCAGAATCCCGAAATAACTGACTATGATAGTAGAAGGACAGGGGATGAATTTTTGGACGCGGGTTCGACTCCCGCCTAATCCATTTCGCAGGTCATATGGCCTGACGCAGAAAAAGACGTTGCAGTTCATGCAGCGTCTTTTTGTGTCATATTTCACATCATTCTTCGGAGGGAGTTGCCGTTGTCACTTAAATCTTTGCTTAAACTCCTTCTCTACTTCTCTTTGCTGATCCTTTTTTGCCATGTCCGCTCTCTTGTCATAGAGCTTTTTACCTTTTGCAAGGCCCACTTCCACTTTCACCTTACCGTTTTTGAAATAGACCTCCAACGGTACAAGAGTGTACCCCTGCACCATCTTCTGCTGTTCCATTTTTCTGATCTCGGCCTTGTGTAAAAGAAGCTTTTTCACCCGGAGAGGATCCTTATCAAAGATATTGCCCTTTTCATAGGGACTTACATTCATGCCCATGATAAAGGCTTCACCCTTGTCGATGTCGATCCAGGCCTCCTTGATACTGCACTTGCCCTGCCTTATAGACTTCACTTCTGTGCCAAAGAGCTCTATGCCGGCCTCGTACTTCTCCTCGATGAAATAGTCGTGGTATGCCTTCTTGTTATTTGCTATCAGCTTTCTTGCCTTATTATCTTCTGCCATCTTCTTATCCTGTAATTCTTATTTTTCCGGTATTGTCCGGGAACTTATTGATTATAACTGCTTTAATAACATCCTGCAATTATTTACCGTTTTCTTCCTTTTCCCTGTGCACTTCTTGCTGCCTTGCTGGTGGCTGACTTTTTGTATTTATGAACCTTATAAACTTTGCGCCCGGGCTTTTTCTTTTCCTTAAGCTCATCGTTGCTACGGTCCGATTTTCCTGATTTTTCTGCAGCCTTGCCGAGCTTTCTGACCTTGGCAGCTCTATTATCCATCTTGCTGCTCTTTTTATGAATAACCTTATAGGTTAGTCTGTGATCTTCTTCATCCTCATGATCAAAGTCATCATCAAAATTTTCATAATCGTCCTGATCATCATAGTCATTGACGTCATTATCAAAAGAATTGGTATATCCACCATGAGATCTGCCTAAATCACGGTCTTCGTCTTCCGCCTCATCACCAACAAGCCGCATTTCAACGCTTCTTGTAATCCTATCGGCTGAGGCTACTCTCACATCTATCTTCTGTCCCAGTGTAAATTCACGGCCGGTCTTCTCACCCACAAGCCGCATTCCCGCTTCATCATAGGTATAGAAGTCATCGATCATGTTGGCAGCTCTGATCATCCCTTCACAGGAATTATCAAGCTCCACGAAAAGCCCCCAGGCTGTAACCCCGGAGATAACGCCGGTAAAGACCTCTCCCACATGGTTCTCCATATATTGGGCCTTCTTGAGCTTGTCAGTCTCACGTTCAGCTTCTTCAGCTCTTCTCTCAGTCTCAGATGAATGTTTTGCAACCTCATCCAGAATCTCTTCGTAGTGGGAAGCCTTTCTCTCATTCATCCTTCCTCTTAGGTAATCCTTGATGATCCTGTGTATTTGAAGATCAGGATAACGCCTTATTGGAGAAGTGAAATGACAATAATAATCAAAAGCAAGCCCAAAATGACCTGTACACTCAGTGCTGTACTTTGCCTGCATCATGCTTCGTAGTGTCATCCTGCTGATGACAGCCTCTTCTTTTGTTCCTTCCACTGCCTTAAGAAGTTTCTGGAGTTCTCTGGGGCTCACGCCCTCATTCCTTCTTGTCCTTATGCTGTGTCCAAAGCTTCCCACAAACACTTTCAGAGCGTTTATTTTATCCGTGTCCGGCTGTTCATGCACACGATAAACAAAAGGACTCTGCATGAAGAAAAAGTGCTCAGCCACAGTCTCATTGGCTGCCAGCATGAAATCCTCAATCAGTTTAGTTGCAGTATTCCTCTCGTGAGGAACGATATCTATAGGATTTCCCAGATCATCTAAAATGATTTTTGTCTCAGGAAAGTCAAAATCAATTGCTCCCTTTGACTCCCTCTTTCTCCTGAGTATTCCTGAGAGTTCTCCCATCTGCCTAAACATGGGAACAAGCTCTTGATAACGTTCGATAGTTTCCTGATCCTCATCTTCCAGGATTTTAGCAACATCAGTATAGGACATCCTCTCGTTGACATTGATCACTGACTCCACAATATTGTGATCAAGAAGATTTCCCTCATTATTAAATGTCATAAGACAGCTAAGAGCCAGCCTGTCCTCTCCGTGATTAAGTGAACATATCCCGTTGGACAGTCTGTGTGGAAGCATAGGGATAACCCTGTCCACCAGATAAACACTGGTACCGCGCTTTAGCGCCTCCCTGTCCAGAGCCGAACTCTCCTGTACATAGTTGGTCACATCAGCGATATGCACACCAAGGTGGAAAAGACCTTTTTCATCCACAGTAAGGCTCACCGCATCATCCAGGTCTTTGGCGTCCTCTCCGTCTATGGTCACCATCTGAACATTCCTCATGTCCTCCCTGCCATACATATCAGCTTCACTGACAGTATCCGGACAGCGGTTCGCCTGATTTATCACCTTTTCAGGGAACTCATAAGGAATCTCATAGTTCTTTACTATTGACAGGATATCTACACCAGGATCATTTATATTTCCTATGACCTGCGTTACCCTTCCCTCAGGTTTTTTTCTCAGAGACTGATTGCCGTAATCAGTCAGTTTTACAACAACCTTGTCCCCGGTAACTGCCTTGCCGTTATGTTCTATTGGAATAAAGATATCAGAAATGATCTTTGGATTGTCCGGAATGACAAACCCAAAGGTCTGCTGACCCTGATAGGTTCCCACAAGTTCCTCTATTCCCCTTACAAGAATACTACGAATTTTTCCCTCTTTTCTCTTACCGGTTGACTCAGGAAGAACTTCCACCTCAACTGTATCTGAGTGAAAGGCTCCGTTTACATATTCCTCCGGAATGTAGATATCTTCATCCAATCCTTCTGCTTCGACAAATCCAAAGCCTTTTGGGTTCGATATGAATTGTCCAACTACCTTGACCTTTTTAGCCATATATACCTCTTTTCGCCGCTGCCTTGATCAGTCCAGCAGAAATGTATCATTACATAATTATAATCTTGATCAACACATTAGAAAAGAGCCCCGAAACATCATCGTTTCAGAGCTCTTTTCTCACCTCACCAGTAAGTCAGTATGGAAAAATAATTTATGAAAAAATGAAAAAAAATAAGGCCGGTCCTTACGGACTGACCTTACTGGTTATTAACGGAATAAAAATATCAGAATAATCCCATATTGAGAAGGATACCAAATACTATGAAAAGAACTGAAAGCGCAATTGTCACCTTCTTGAGTATTCCCTCTCTGGAACGACCCTTGTTCCTTCCCCAATATGTGTTCTCAACTGTTCCCTGAATTGCTCCAAGTCCCTGATTCTTACCCTCCTGGGCTAAAACAAGTACAACAAGTGCAATACAGATTATTATAAACAGAACTCCGAATACGTAATCCAAAACACTCACGAAAAAAACCTCCTGAACTACCAAACTTCAGAATTATATTCTCAAGCTAATTATTTTCTATTGTCCTCAACATTAGCACGTCTTCCTCACAAACATGCAAATGATATGTTAGCACACAAAAAGTTATACGTCAATTATTACATAAAAATTTCCAGAAAAAATTTACACACAAAAGCCACTACCCAGGCTATTGCACACTGCCATACCACAACAAACAGTGCCCATTTAGAGCCAAGTTCACGCTTTATTGAAGCAATGGCAGCTACGCATGGCGTATAAAGAAGGCTGAAGACAAGAAGCGTTCCTGCTGCAACAGTTGAAAGGGCTGTAGCAACTCCTCCTTCACCGCCAAAAAGGACTTCCAGTATGGACACCACGCTCTCCTTGGCCATAAAGCCACAGATCAGCGATGTTACTATCCTCCAGTCACCCAGTCCCAGTGGTCTGAACATCGGAGCTATGAGTCCTGCCAGCATAGCCAGTATGCTCTCTCCCGAATTTTCCACAAGATTAAAGTGAATATTGAAATTACTCAGGAACCAGATAACTATGGATGCGATGAATATTACTGAAAATGCCCTTTGGAGGAAATCCTTGGCCTTCTCCCAGAGGAGTCTTCCGACATTTTTAGCCCCGGGAAGCCTGTAATTTGGCAGTTCCATAACAAAGGGAACTGCTTCACCCCTGAAATAAGAACGCTTCAATACAAGTGCCACGAGAATAGCTGTTATCATTCCAAGCAAATAAAGCATCACAATTATAAGTCCGCCTCTGCCCGGGAAAAATGCATTGACAAAAAATGCGTAAATAGGAAGCTTGGCAGTACAGCTCATAAATGGCGTAAGAAGGATTGTCATCTTCCTGTCCCTCTCACTTGGCAGTGTCCTTGTAGACATAACTGCAGGTACTGTACATCCAAAGCCTATCAGCATGGGCACGATACTCCTGCCGGAAAGTCCCATCCTCCGAAGCAGTTTATCCATAAAGAAAGCAACCCTTGCTATATAACCGCTGTCCTCCATTATGGATAAAAAGAAAAACAGTATCACGATAATGGGCAGGAAACTCAGCACACTTCCGACGCCCTCAAATATTCCGTCGATCACAAGGCTTCTGACAACCTGATTTACTCCGGTACTGACCAAAAGCGCATCTGTTTTTGCCGTCAAAAGACCTATTCCCGCCTCCAACAGTCCCTGGAGCCATGCACCTAACACATTAAAGGTGAGGACACACACTATTGCCATTATTAGTATAAAGGAAGGAATTGCAGTGTACTTACCAGTGAGTATCCGGTCGATCTTTCTGCTCCTCTCATGTTCCTTGCTCTCATGTGGCTTAACCACCGTCTGTCTGCAGACCTTGCCGATGAAATCAAACCTCATCTCGGCAATGGCTGCACTTCGGTCCAGTCCTCTCTCCTTCTCCATCTGTATGATGATATGTTCCAGCATCTCTTTTTCATTATCATCAAGCAGGAGCTTTTCTATTACCAGATCATCCCCTTCTACCACCTTGGTGGCAGCAAATCGAAGTGGTATGCCGGCTCTCTTGGCATGATCCTCTATGAGGTGCTCTACGCCGTGTATGCACCTGTGAACAGCACCGCCATAGGCATTCACATCGCAGAAGTCATTAATTAGAGGTTTCTCCTGATATTTAGCCACATGAATAGCGTGGCTCACCAGCTCATCAACACCCTTGTTCTTGGCTGCAGATATTGGTACCACCGGAACTCCCAACAGCTCCTCCATCCTGTTTACCATGATGGTACCGCCGTTTCCGATGACCTCATCCATCATGTTCAGGGCCACTACCATGGGTCTGTCCATTTCCAGGAGCTGCATGGTAAGATACATGTTCCTCTCAATGTTGGTGGCATCCACTATGTTGATGATGGCCTTGGGTTTGTTCTCCAATACAAAGTTTCTGGATACGATCTCCTCACTGCTGTAAGGAGACATGGAATAAATTCCGGGAAGGTCTGTTACCAGCGTCTCAGGATGCTCCTTGATGACGCCATCCTTGCGGTCCACTGTAACTCCCGGGAAGTTACCCACATGCTGGTTGGAACCTGTCAGCTGATTGAAAAGAGTTGTCTTGCCACTGTTCTGATTGCCCACCAGGGCGTAGGTCAGTTTCTCTCCTGCCGGCAGAGGGTTCTCATGTTTTTTGTCATGGAATTTGCCTCCCTCACCCAGACCCGGATGCGATACCGACTTGAGTTCAACGTATTCTTCTTCCTCAGCATCTTTTCCTGCTATCTGTTCAATTTCAATCTTCTCGGCTTCCGAAAGCCTAAGGGTCAGCTCGTATCCATGGATCTTGAGTTCCACGGGATCACCCATGGGCGCATACTTCACAACAGTGACAATGGCCCCCGGGATAACTCCCATATCAAGAAAATGCTGGCGGAGAGCACCCTCCCCGCCAACATGGATAATCTTTGCACTATTTCCGATTGATAGATCTCTTAGAGTCATTATTATCCGGTTCCTTAGTTTCTATAGTTTTATTTGTGAATAAGGAGGGACTTACCTGTCATCTCAGCAGGCTGCTCCTCGCCCATGCACTCGATAAGAGTAGGAATGATGTCTGCAAGGCATCCGTTTTCTCTCAGTGTGTAGTCGGGATCATAATTCACAAGAATAAACGGAACAGGGTTGGTTGTATGAGCTGTCCAAGGCTCACCTGTCTCATAGTCGATCATCATGTCTGCATTTCCATGGTCAGCACAAATAAACATTGTACCGTTCACCTTCTTGAGCTCGTCAACAATCTTGCCAACGCACTCGTCAACAGTCTCGATGGCCTTAACAGCTGCAGGGATAACTCCTGTGTGACCAACCATGTCAGGGTTAGCGAAGTTGGCGATGACAACGTCGTATTTCTGTGAGCTGATGGCATCAAGAATCTTCTCACAAACTTCAGGAGCGCTCATCTGAGGCTTAAGGTCATATGTAGGAACATCCTTAGGGCTGTTAACCAGGACTCTGTCCTCTCCCTCATTGGGCTGCTCAACGCCGCCGTTGAAGAAGAATGTAACATGAGCATACTTCTCGGTCTCAGCTATACGAACCTGCTTCATACCCTTGTTTGCAAGCCACTCGCCAAAAGTGTTGTTAAGGAGCACCTTCTTGAATGCGATCTCCTTGTTTGGAATAAGAGGATCATAATCTGTAAAGCAAACATAAGTAACATCAAGGCGCTTGCCTCTGTTGAACTTATCAAACTCATCGTCACAGAAGCAGTGAGTGATCTCTCTTGCTCTGTCGGGACGGAAGTTGTAGAAAATAATGGAATCGCCGTCCTTGATCGTAGCAACGGGTGCGCCGTTCTTCATGATGACTGTAGGAATAACGAACTCATCTGTCTTGCCGTTTTTGTAGGACGCTTCCATGCACTCGTGGGCAGAATCAGCTTTATTGCCCTCGCCCTTTGTGAGTGCGTTGTAAGCAATCTCAACTCTGTCGTAGTTGTTATCTCTGTCCATAGCGTAGTAACGTCCTGAGATGGATGCTACTTCGCCTACGCCCAGCTCTTTCATCTTGTCTTCAAGCTGCTGAACGAAATCAATTCCGCTCTCGGGCGGAGTATCTCTTCCATCCAGGAAGCAGTGAACATAAACCTTCTTAAGGCCGTTTCTCTTAGCCAGCTCTAAAAGTCCGTAGATATGTGTGATATGGCTGTGAACGCCGCCGTCTGATACAAGGCCGTACATATGAAGGGAAGAATCCTTCTCCTTGCAGTTGTTGATGGCAGCCATAAGGCCTTCATTTGTAAAGAAATCTCCGTCCTCGATGGACTTTGTGATTCTTGTGAGCTCCTGATAAACAATCCTTCCTGCGCCCATGTTCATGTGGCCAACCTCTGAGTTGCCCATCTGTCCGTCGGGAAGTCCTACTGCAAGTCCTGAAGCATAACCCTTTACAAAGGGATAATCCTTCATAAGGCCGTCCATAACAGGCGTATCTGCCATTGCAATAGCGTTGTTCTCCTTGACATCATTGAGTCCGTATCCATCAAGGATTAAAAGAACTGTAGGCTTTGAACCTCTCATCGTATATCCTCCGTTTTCATCCGAAAGTCGGATGTCATTTTATTGTCGTACCTGAATAAGTATATCTCAATCCCGCCGCAACTGACAAGTATTTAACAAAACCTTAATAATTCTACTCTTCCATTCCCTTCTCGCCCTTGTCAAAGGTGATGTCGAGGTCGTACTCGGGGCTGATCTCATGAAGCCTTCCCTTCACCAGCTCAAGAAGCTCTTCATCCTTCATCCTGAACTTGTAGGGCACCTCCAGATCAAGCTCGATCTTGGGAACCTTGCCCTCTTTTCTTATCACCCTGAGGTCATGGTATTTAAGGGCGGGGTCTATTTCCTCAAAGTTTTCATTCAGCCACTTCCCTATCCTTTCGGCTTCCATGTCATTTATGTCCCTGGGGTCCATATGGATCACCGCTGTACAATGGTATTTCTGTCTTAGCTCTTTTTCAATATCGTCCACTGTCTCGTGGACATCCATAAGAGTCTCATCCGCGGGTACTTCCACGTGAAGGGACATCATTATCCGACTGGGCCCATAGTTGTGGACCACTATGTCGTGAACTCCCAGAACACCTTCATGTGCAAGAACAGTGTCTTTAACATCCTTAATAAAAGCCTTGCTGGGCGGTTCTCCAAGAAGAGGATTGATTGTGTCCTTTGCAGCTTCAATACCGGTTTTTGCGATGAAGATGGCAACTATTATTCCGGCGAATCCGTCAATATTTCGTCCTGTAAATGCATACACGACAAGGGACAAAAGAACTATTCCTGTGGACAGCACATCAGAAAGGGAGTCCATAGCTGTCGACCTTATGGTGGCGCTGTTAATCCTCTTTGAGGCCTGCAGATATGAGCCGTACATGATAAACTTTATCAACATGGAAACCACCAGGATGACGATTACCAGAGGTGACGATTCTATAGACTCGGGATTCATTATCTTCTCAAGGGAATTGTGTGCGAGCTCAAAGGCCATGATCAGTATAAAAAGAGATACGATGAGACCTGCGATATACTCCAGCCTTCCGTGTCCGAAGGGATGCTCCTCGTCGGCTTCCGCGCCGGAGAGCTTAAAGAATATTAAAGTAACAAGGGCCGAAGCCACGTCCGAGAGATTGTTCAGGGCGTCAGAGATTACGGCTATGGAGCCGCTGACCGCCCCGGCGATCATCTTGAAGATCACCAGAAGAATATTAAAGGCAATGCCGAATGCCCCGCTGAGCATACCATAGCTTTGCCTTACAGAAGGTGAATCCACCTGCTTATAATCTTTTATAAAAAAACTGGCAAGAAAACAGATCATTGTCCCCAGAAGACCGTGATTAAAAGAGTTCCCTCCTTCACGGTGACCTCAGCCTCCTCATCAATGATAAACTCGTTGCTCACACCCAAAGGGTAGTCGTTTGTGAGAACCGCGTCACTGATATTATACATCAGTCCCTTCAAAGTTACACCCATGGAGACGTCAGAAAGTGAAAAAACTGACAACATTCCGACATTGCCTCTGTGAAAGCGGATGGTCTCATTTTCAGCTATCATCATCATGGACTCCTGATCCATAATGTATCCTGTAGCACCGTTTCTCTTAATAAAATGAAGCGTCTGGATATTGGCGAAGGAGTGGTCAAACCTCCTTCCCCCCAGCGCTCCGTATATGTAGAACTTCTTATAACCTCTTTCAAGCCCCATCTTAACTGCGTGCATGGTGTCAGTATCATCCTTCTGCACAGGGAGCTTAACTATCCTGTCAGGGTCATTTGCGGCTATTTCTCTTATGCCTGCCATAACTTCAGGGCCTGCCTCAGCTGCGGAATCAAAGTCGCCCACTATAAGATCAGGCAGTATTCCCATATGCTGGGCATACTTAAAACCTGCATCACAGGCGATGCACAGATCTTCCTCTTTTAGGTCGATCTCCACATTCGGAAAACTTCCTGCTGCAATTATGACGCACTTTGGTTCCATAGTTTATCTCTTTATGGTCTTATTCTGGACTCTATGGTATCAATGTCCATGGTCCACTCGTTTTCTCCGCCCCAGTCACCGACAACTGTCTGTACCTCTTCGCCGTCTTCCATCGTGATGGTGGTGTCAAGTCTGTAGTTCATCTTGGCAACCTTTGTAGATCTGCCTGAAGTGATGTAGCTGTTGAGGTATGTTACGGAATACTTGGTGTGAGGATAATAATTTCCATCTATTGACTCCGGCTCATATGAAATTGCATTTCTCTGTATGCCGTTGTCCTCAAAGTAGTTTGCCCATAGAGTGATGACGCCCTTAGTATCAGGGTTCTCATCAAAATCCAGGAATCTGTAGGTCCACTTGCCCTCGTTGCAGTTCAGGATAATGCCCTCTCTGCTTATAGGCACGTAGGTTGTGTTCTCCTGAGGGGTCTCTTCACCATTTAAAAAGACATCACGGAGTTTCAGATACTCATCGGATACAACAAAATCTCTGAGTTCATCTACATTTCCCACATCCAGCTGCTCGAAGATTCCCTCAAAAATGGGAAGAACTTCCTCAGCGTTCACAAAGCAGCTCTTCATGGAAGAAATG
>JAEEGL013181512.1_pt1 | contig 10302 bp, 8 predicted proteins | sample 9134231 | NCBI WGS metagenome assembly JAEEGL01 (sample SAMN16246548, study PRJNA631951) | gut metagenome | biome: gut microbiome; feature: rumen; material: fiber-attached | host: Bos | place: Iran: Karaj | collected 2018-10
AAAGAAAGGTGATGTGCCTTATTATGCTCACTTGTTTGGTATCATTCATGGCTATGGACCTCGATAAGTCAGTTAACCCTCATCATAGTACTTCTTAGCAAGACCTTTTCCATGTTCCTTCGCTGTACAAAGCGCTGTATCTGCCTTCCTGTACAGGTCGTGATATCCTCTTCCCTGATCAGGATGAACTACATATCCACAGGAAACCGTAAATGATATCTGATCTCCCTGGAAATTAACCTCGAATCTGGTATCGCAGAACATCTTGATTCTCTTTTCAAGATCGAACTCCTCTACTGTTTCAAGGAATATCAAAAATTCATCCTGTTCAATATGGCAAACTATGCCATCTAATCCAAAAACTTCATCTAATCTCGCAGCGATTCTTCTAAGAACCTCGTCGCCTGCAAGATGTCCGTATCTGTCATTGATCTCTCTAAAATCATCTACATCCATGAGGATCATGCCAGCTTTTCCACCCTTGTGCCTGTAAAGTCTGTTTCTGATAAGAGGCACAGCGGTGTGTCTATTGTAAAGACCTGTAAGAGCATCGCGCTCAGCCATCTGTCTTACAAGATCCCTTGACCTTCTGTACTCATCTATATCGAATGAAAGGAAATAAGCTATAAGTGCTCCTCTCTCCTCGATTATCTGATAAATGGTGTGAGTCCATCTGGGTGCTGTCTTTACATTTATTATTCTGTGGAACTCAAGTTCATCTGAAGAAATTCCACTGTGATAAGCAAGTATCAGTCTGTCTCTATTAAAGAAGGTAGATACATTGCCCTTTTCTTCACTTATAACTGTGTTCTCAACCAGATCATCTATCATGGATTCATAGGATTCATCCACGTTATAAACCTTGCCGTTAATTTTCCTTGGCTTACTAAGGTGCAGATTCATCAGCTTATCTGATGACAGGTCTGCGACGATAAAGAACGAGAACTTCTGGAACTGAGAGTAGCTTGTGTATTCAAGGAGCGAAGCAAAGGCTCTTGATGCAAGAATCGGATACATTGGAGACTTCGCCATGTATACCTCTTCCTCATAGCTTGCCAGCTCATCATGATCTTCCGGCTCTCCATTATCGAGAACAATTTTGGATGCGTTCTCTTTGGAGAGGAATGAAAGCTCTTCGTTGTATTCATTCTCTATCTGTTTTCCTAAAGAAATGTTCTCAGAAACCTCATCCAGATAGTCTACAACCTCAGTTCTGCTCATGGGTCTTCCAAAGAAATATCCCTGAGCCTTTTCACAGCCTACACGTTTCAAGAAATCCCAGGCTTCAAGTGTCTCAACACCCTCTGCCAGAGTCTGTATTCCAATCTCTTCAGCCATGTTAATAACATTTTCCCAAATGGCAGTTTCCTTAGGCTTAGAACCAAAATCCTGAAGGAATTTCATATCAAACTTCAGAACATCAAACTCATAATCCTTCAAAAGATTAAGGGAAGAGTATCCGCTTCCGAAGTCATCCATCCATACCTGATAACCACCACGTCTGAACTTGTCGATGGTGCCCTTAAGTATATCTGTAATATCATCCAAAGCGCTCTCAGTGATCTCTACATGAATCATGCTCTTTGGAATGTTATAGGTCATCACGCAATCATTGACTATTCTGTACATATCTCTCTGGTGGAAGTCTGTTCGTGACAGGTTAATGGATACAGGATGCGGCTGCATACCCTGATCCAGAAAATATCTGATGTCCTCACATACCTGCTTGATCACAAAAGCATCAAGCTTGTAGATAAGATGAGCATCCTCAAGAACCGGTATGAAATCACCCGGCATAAGAAATCCATTCTCAGGATCCACCCATCTGGCAAGAGCCTCGAATCCGCATACTCTGCCGCTTATAACACGTACAACAGGCTGATAATAAACCTGAATATATCCCTTTAAGATTGCATCACCAATGTGATGAATAATGTAGCTTTCAAGGTTGATCCTATTACCGATTTCCTTGTCATAGGTCCTGTAGACATTACCAAAGTCCTTCTTGATACTGTTGCAGGCCATACGCGCCCTGTCACAGGCTATGCTGACATCCATATCCTCTGGTTCGAGTTCATAGATACCAGCTCTCATATCGATTTCAGCATCAGGATTGTATCCCGTTACTCTTCTATGAAGGTCCTCTATCCTTGATTCTACTGCATTAGGATAAGTGAGTGCTGCAAAGTGGTCATCGGAGAATCTGGCCACAATGAGTTCCGGAAAGATTTTCTTGATGTTCTTTCCCATATTCTGCAAGAATCTGTCTCCAGCCTCGAAGCCGTATCTTGCGTTGTAAGCTTTAAAGTTTTCTACATCAAAATAGATGATCACCAGTCCTCTGTCCCTTGATTTCTGGTCATCAACTATCTTCTGAGCCTTTTCTCTAAATGAATAAAGATTTGAAAGCTTCGTAAGCTGATCTATTTCCTCACTTCTGAGCATAATACCCTCGCTTAAGTCTCCCTGAGTGCACATTACGCTTCACCTAGTGCATAGTAAGTATTGTTGTAGTTTATGATTACAGGGGCAGTACGGAACTGCTCATCTCCGACATAGCATCTTCCCTTTTGCTCATCAAGTACAAAAGTTCTGCCTTCTGAATCATTTTTGTTGATGTTTAAAAGAGCATCACTTAGGGATTCTCCGGTCCCACAAAGGTAGATATTCATAACTTCTCCTCGAATTAACCCTTACTTGTATCATACTATAAATCGCAAACGACAATTAACCCCTATGGGCTCAATTTATTGTTTTTTAAGACTCTGTATAGTATTCCTTTACAATCTTCCGTTTTTGGGTCAGAATATAGAATTGGTTTGTGTTTTTAAGGGCGCCGTCTGCGCCAAGAAAATACATAAAAATTTTATAGATATAGTCATTCGGAAGAATTTAAGTATATAACAATATCTTAGGTAAAAACAATATATTAGCAGTAAGGAGATTAACATAATGTCTGTTATTAGTAATTATTCAAATAAGTATAAGAATGATGTGAACTTTAAGAAGAAGTTTACACTAATGGCTTTAGGCGTATTCTTCATGGGATTCTTCTTGTCATTCCTTATTAACGTTAGTCTTGGCACTGATCCGTGCACGTTTATGAACGTGACTATATCTGAGAGATTACATATTTTGTTTGGTACATGGCAGTTGTTATTAAATGCAGTTCTTATCGTTATAGTGATAATCTTTTCCAGGGATCAGATTGGTCCCGGAACCATAGCAAATATGGTTTTCATTGGATATATTGCAGATTTCTTCAGATGGGTCTGGAGCAAGACAATACCTGAGTATGTGTTTACTACATGGCCTTATAGAGGAGTTGTTTTTGCCCTTGCACTTATTGCATTTGTAATAGCAGCTTCATTCTATATGAACGCAGATATGGGTGTTGCTCCTTATGATGCCATGCCTGTTATCATCAGCGAAAAGCTCCTAAAAAAAATCCCATTCAAATTTATCAGAATGGGATTTGATGGCAGCATCGTGCTGATCGGTATTTTATTCGGTGGCAGAGTCGAGATCGCTACTATCCTGATGGTCTTCCTCCTCGGCCCCACTATCACTACTGTTGGAGGCTTCATCAACAGGCGCATCCTCGGTTTTGGCAACTGAATCAGTCTTTTCAGAATCGGAAGGTACTTCGTCAGAGGTATCTTCCTTTTTTTCTTCTGTAAGATCCTCAGACTTTATAAGCTTGATATCCTCAGGAGTAGGATTCTCAAGACCTGCAATTCTACGTGCCTGATTTGTAACTATCTCCTCAAAGAGGTTTCTAACTTCTCTAGCGTTCGCAAAGTTTTCAATACGTGTAAGCTTTCTTGCAGAAATAAGCATTCTTATATGCTTTTTAGCTTCCTCTTCAACCTCGTACTCATACTTCTCACAGTTCATGTTGAAGATCTGCTCAAGCTCATCCACTGAGTAATCCGGGAATTCGATGTACTTGTTGAATCTGGACTTCAAGCCGGGATTACTGTTAATGAATTTCTCCATAGGATCAGTATAGCCGGCAACAATGACAACAAGGTCATCTCTGTGATCCTCCATAGCCTTGAGGATTGTGTCTATAGCTTCCTGTCCAAAAGCGTCATTCTCCTGAGAAAGTGAATATGCTTCATCAATAAAGAGAACTCCTCCAAGAGCCTCATTTATCTTCTCCTGAGTTTTAAGGGCAGTCTGTCCAACATATCCGGCAACAAGTCCTGATCTGTCAACTTCCACAAGCTGTCCCTTTGAAAGAACACCTATCTGCTTGTAGATTCTGGAGATGATTCTGGCAACAGTTGTCTTACCAGTTCCGGGGTTACCTGTAAACACAAGGTGAAGGGATACAGGCACTGCCTTCATTCCCTCATCCTTTCTCATCTTCTGAACCTTTGCAAAATCAGTAAGTTCCTTTACGTCATGCTTTATAGACGCAAGTCCTATGAGGCTGTTAAGATCCTCCATTGGATCAGTTTCGGGTTCTTTTGTTTTCTCCTCTGCTACAGGAGCTTCTGTTCCAGGTGTTCCTGCTACTCCGCCATTACTCTCATCAGAATCTTTATCGCTGCTAAGGTCTGAACCACCAAGCCTTGAGCCAAATAGTGCTCTCGCCTCTCTTAATGCCTCATCTGCATCCTGAAGCGGACGATTATCTGATAAATCGGGTCCTTTTCCAGCATCCGGTATATTGTTATCCTGTCCAAGGCTCTTTGCTATCTCATCTGTCTTTCCATCCTTCAGGTCCTGGAAATCCTTCTCCACTTCCTTTTCTATCTCTTTGGTCTTGTCCGGATCATCGAAAACCGGAGGCTTACCATCACCGCCTGATCCTGGTCCAAAGAAGTCATTATACATATTCCCCAAATAATTATCTGCCATTACCTGTTGCTCCTTTATCCTAATATTGCCCCAGGCGGAAAAACCACCTGAGGCATTACTCTCAAAACTAATAATATTCTATTCATGGCACGAGCGCCATACATTCTTGAATAAAAAATCAAGAAATCTTATTCTTTACTGATACCAGTAAGATACGTCGCATCTGTCAGCACCACCGGTTCTAACGCCATAGCCACTTCCATTGGATGTGTACTGCCAAAGGAGCTTACTGCCACCGTATGTACAGCTTGATGCATACTGAGCAACCCATACTGAATAAGGAAGCTCTGACATATTAAGATTATTGTTTAAGAAGCTTGTAGATGCATAGATACCCGCCTCAATTCCTTTTGAGTTAAGTCCCTGGCATGCACCCTTTATAGCCTCTGTTCTCTGCGCTGCGGAAAGATTATCTGATCTTCCGCTATGATAAGAATTGCTGTATTCAGAATCCATAAATGCAGGGAAGCAGAGTGTATGTCCTGCAACTCTTGATGCTATGAAGTTCGCTTCAGCAGCACCCTCGTCGTAATTGGTCGCAGTAGTTACAAAATAAACTGAATATGGAATACCATACTGCTGACAATTATAGACATTGCTTGCAAAGTCTGAATCCTGTACCATGTTGCCCTCTGCGCCGTAGCCTCTATAGCCAACACGGATAATTACTGCATCTACAGAGTCTCTGAGCTTGCCCCAATCATAAACAGTATTGAATCTGGAGATATCAACTACTCGTCCAGTGTTATAAGTAGGTCTGACAGTGTTTGTTCCGTTGTTCTCTTCTTCATTTTTCTTAGCATCAGGATCAGTTACTGTAACCTTACATCTTGCAATCTTATTATTTGATCCGGCTGTGCAGCAGATATCGCAGACACCGTATCCAACTACCTTAACGTTACCAAAATAATCGACTGTAGCAACAGTCTCATCAGTTGAATACCATGCAACAGGAATATCTCCTGCATCCTTGGTTGAAACCTTGATTGTAGCCTTAAGGCCAAACTTCTTGTTGAGCTTCTTGAACTTCTTGGATGTTTTATTGAGCTTGATGCTCTTGAGCCTTACGTTTTTCTGTACTACAAGGTGAATAACGTACTCAACACCCTTTTTATCTGTAACAGTGATGTCGCACTTACCTTCTTTTAAGGTAGTAACAACACCCTTCTTACTTACCTTGGCAATCTTCTTATCAGAAGACTTGTACTTGAAGTAAGACGCGTTCTTGGTCAGCTTAATGAGCTTGCCATATCTGGTTGAAGAAATAACAAACTTCATACCCTTCATAACCTTGACAGTCTCATTCTGCACCTCAGGCTCCTGCGGTGTAGCTTCTGTTCCATCAGTTGTTACAGCATTAGGATCAGTTGTTCCATCAGGATTCGCAGGATCAGTATTTGACGCATTATCTGTCTCTTCAGTATTTTCTTTTACTACAGGTTTTTCGATTGAGATTGATTTTAGATAGGTATTTTCATATTTGCGACCGGCTGCCTCCACCTGTCCTCCTGGAACAGAAGTAGCCAAAATAAGAGCACTCATAACCCCAGCTAAAACTCTTTTAGATATTTTCATACACACCCCCGGATTCAAAAACAAAATTTCTCCGTCTAGTATTGTATCATAATCTGAGGTTGTTTTGCGAATTCTTAAGATTTTTTAAGGGAATACTTTTATCCTTTAGGAATAAGATACAGTGGCTATTAAAAACGGGCCGGTACTTTCGTACCGACCCGTTCATTACATTTAGTTAATTTAGAAGGATTGATTAGATTTCAACGTACTTAGCCTTCTTAGCGTTCTTTCCGCCAACATTCTTAGTCTTAATCTTCTTAACAGCCTTCTTGAATACCTTGTTTGAAGAAGCTTCAACATTTACTGTTACCTTCTTGTTAAGGGAACCAACTGAGTTCTTACCAAACTTAGTTGTTACATCAGCGTTGAATGTGAGCTCTATAAGCTTCTTAGTATTGTTGAGTGCCTTAGCACCAAGTTCCTTAACCAGTGTATCAGAAATATCAAGGCTTGTTATTGTGCTGCCTTCGAATGCAGAAGCACCGATCTTTCTAAGGCTTCTAGGAAGTCTTGCAGATGTAATCTTTGCATTCTTGAAAGCACCGTCAGCGATCTCAACTACATCGTATTCCTGATTAGCAATATAAGCCTTATCAGAAACAACTACCTTCTTAGTCTTCTTGATCATTCCAGCATAAGCAACCTCATATTTATCAGTAGCAGCATCAGCCGCAAGAATCTTATAATTTGCTTTGCCATAATCATCAGCTATTACATCACCAACCTTAGGGTTGATAGTGAATTCATATGATGCATTATAATATGAAGCCGGTGTAGTAGCTGTGGATTCTTTTCTGCCTGATACTGTGAAGTAAACTGTTCCATAGGCATTAAAAGTAAGAGTCTTTGCAGTTTTATTCAAAGTATAAACATCACCAGTTTGTACTTTGTTTTCTGTATCCCATGAATAGTTTCCTTCACTATATGCGGAATAGCTCAGTTCGTCACCAGAATAAGTAACGCCCTTGGTATCTGTAAGTGTTGTAGGTAAGCTCCATACATCACCAACATTCTGCTGTACATAAGTAGGCTCTGGAGTCTCTTCTTCTTCGTCATTATTTACATATACATATGCATAATCGGAAGCCAGTGCAGTTACTCCATCCGTATCATATAGTGTAGCAGTTATTCTTGCCCAACCATAATTACTCTTTCCTGTAACAACTCCATTAGCGTCAACTTCAACATCTGCAGGATCATTGCTCACCCATTTAAGCTGACTGGGAGCAATAGCTGTATATGTTGTCTTTGAACTTGTTTTTTGAGCATTAAGATCATCATCAACATACCAGGTAGACTGTGAATTATCTGTAACCGTTGTCTTTAAATATGCTTCAAGAATTGGTTTTCTTGTTTCCCCAACCTTGATAGTATTTGAAGAAGATTTTGCCTGTGTCTTAGCATCAATCTTCGTATAGGAATAACTCAAAGAAATCTCATAGGATTTGCTTTCTGATGCTGCTGAAACCTTTGAAATATCGCTTCCAACAAGTGCTCCAGGTACTATTCCGCTAAGGGCAGCAGTCAGTGAAAGGGCACTTGCAAGGCCAATTGCAAGAAATCGTCTGATCATATATAAACCTCCATTTATCAATAAACAATTAGTAGAAATATTTGAAGTTAGTTACAAAATTAGTAAGCCTTTACCTTCTTGTAGATTGTGTAGTAAACATCTACATATTCTTTTGCAGACTTATTATAGAGTGTAACCTTAATACTTGTAGGCGCTTTAACCTGAGCATCTGTTGCTCCGCTAATAGTTTCTGAAGATGTAGAAGCTTCAGGGTTATCAATAACAGTTGTGCTTGAAGATGATGTTGTCTTTCTATAGCTTGTTACCTTTGAAAGTGTAATCTTCTTGTTATTCTTAACTGTTTTATATCTATATGTAACTGCGCTCTCATCTACTCCATCAACTACATCGTCATAATCTCCATCATTATTTAAATCTACAGGATGACTTTCTGTAGTCTCAATTACTTTTGATGAAGCATGTGTTTTTCCAGTGGTACTATAATTTGAAGAAGCATAGCTTGGATCATTGGCACTATCATACTTATACTTTTCAAGATTACCAACCTGAATACGAACAAGCTTATAGCCATCACTAGGAGTAACCTTAAGTTTTCCGCTCTTTGCTGTTGTGTAAGCACTGACTGCGTTAATATCCTGCTTATTGTAAATATACTTTGTATTTGATGAGCCAATTACATCACCCTGATCAAGTGACTTTCCGCCAAATGTAATGCTTGCAATAGGCTTTGTCTTACTAGATACAACAGTAATCTTTGCAGAACCTGTCTTAGCGCCATTAACATCTACGATATCAAAACTAACAACCGCCTTACCAGCCTTCTTACCAAATACTCTAAGTGTAACAGTTGCGTATGAGTTATTTATCTTTGTACCCTCAGGAACATAGAACTTCTCACCTGAGATTTCATAATAGTATCCAGCCTGATCCTTTGAAAGAGCTCTATTAGAAGTAGTCTTATATGTATAGTTACTGATTGCTCTTGCCTGAATCACCTTCTTGTTGGATGATTTAATCTTCTGAATCTTGACATTTCCACAACGAAGATTCAAAGTAATATCCTTATATGCACCAGTATAAACTGAAGTCTTCTTGGGAATAGAATTAACAGATACAAGATCTACACCTGTAAGGTCGCTTTCCTTAGCAGAGGTTTCACCTGTAATATTGTTCTTATAAGTAGTCTGATAGATAGCAAGATTATATGTATAAGATCCATCAGCAGCTCTGTCACTATCCTCGTTGCAGCTCCATCCAGCCTCGTCTGCATAAAGGAAATAATTATCTACCCATTTTTTATTAGTAGCATCGTATGCATATACATCTACATCATATTTTGCAAATGTTCCAGCCTTAACTACGCCCTGATTAACAGCCTGATTCCAAGCTGCAAGTCGAGCAACAGATTCTGTCCTTTCATTCACAGTATCTTCATCATCATATTCTGATACTACAACCTTCAAAGATGTACCAGTAAAACGATAGGTCTTGGTATTACTATCAATAACATTACTTGCAGCAGAATGCCAATCACTATACTGTGCTGCACTTGCAGTTATAGGGAACACCAGAGTTGCTGAAAGCATAAGAGCGAGCGCTCCTGCCCCTAATTTCGATAATCTTCTCATTAAATATACCTCCGTCTCATTTAAGAAACACTAGAAATAAGTTTACGTGACAATTTTGATTCTAACGCGACAAATCCCTGTTTACAATAGGGAATTGTCATTTTATCGTCTTTTATTTCACAGTTTATAAAAATTTTATAATTTCAACCCAAACTTAATATTCGTTCTCACTACGCATATAAAAGCCAATCCCCAGTCATAGCCTTAAAGCTACGCCTGAGGACTGTTTTTCAATGATATTATTTTCCATTATACTGTGTAAAAAAAATTTTTTGTTACAATATTTCAGTCATCTTTTTCATATTTTCCCAAAAGTGAATCAGCTATCTTTTTGACATCATATTCTGGTGCAAATTTCTCTGAAATCTTTAAAATTTTTCGAATAGTTTCTTCTGATTCATCAAGTATATCTGCAATCCATTGTCTATTTTTCCTCACATAAGCTAACAGGCAACAGTTCTTTCTTATCACTACTATATCTGAAAATCATATTACTTAATGTGTCTTCCGGAAATCGCTCATTGCAATCCAAAAGTGTTTCAAGTAACTGTTCAGGGGCAAACTCACTGCAGCGGTGAAGGTGGAACTCTGTTGTAGCAGTAAATACTACATAGTACTCTTCATTTCCAAATGCTTTGTAAAATTTTTCCATTATTCCCGGATAGAATATCACCACCGCACCATTCCTTTGTCCAA
>JAEEGL013789716.1_pt1 | contig 10302 bp, 9 predicted proteins | sample 9134231 | NCBI WGS metagenome assembly JAEEGL01 (sample SAMN16246548, study PRJNA631951) | gut metagenome | biome: gut microbiome; feature: rumen; material: fiber-attached | host: Bos | place: Iran: Karaj | collected 2018-10
AAGTTAACTAGTTGCAAAGTTCAACTTTTCTAACCGCCACAGAACGACAACACACCCCTCGCACCGCAACAATAAAAAACCGAGGCTTTCGCCTCGGCTATTTTGCATTTTATTCCAGATTGACTACTATATCCTGCAGAGCGATGGTGTCCTTATCCAGTCCGCAGTCTTTTGTTCTGTTCGCAACGAAGTCGCGAATTGCGTTCTTGAACTTCCTCCAGTGTGGACCAGGAAGAAACATCGCCGCAAAGATCAAATACTGCCAGGGAGTGAACTCTGCGCACCTTCTCAGGAACTCCATATTCCTCTTGATTATCTTATCGAGTTCTCTTTTACTCTCGATTTGATACCTCGCCATGATCTCCTCTTTGGATAACCGATGTCTGTGAATACCATAATATTCCCTCAATATCAGAATATTAGTATCCTCGATGCCCTTCCGCGTACATGCCAGTTTCAGCATTTCCATAACCAGCGGTTCGAGCCTATTCTCAACATACTGTTTTCGAACCATACGCAAATCGTTGCCAGAATCAGGATATTCGAAGTAATCGTCGATTCCTAATTCCCACGCGCATATATTCATCATGTCTTCAGACGCCGAAGGCTTTTCTCCCGGAAAAATCCAGTCTACTACAAAATCACGGGTCATATGATCCCCCCTTTCAAGAATAAAATGTAAAAATGCAAAATATCTATCTATTATAGCACAAATCGCTCAAATAGTCAATCTCCACCCCTGTAAAACTAAGCCAAGTCAGATGACACGCGGTTCACTTCTTCCATGGTCGTGATACCGGTCAAAGCCTTCATCGTACCATCCTGGCGCATCGAAATCGTGCCCTTCATCTTTGCGACACGCATAATATCACCAGACGTTGCGTGCGCCACAATCAATTTCTGGATATCATCATCAACCGTAATTGTTTCAAAAAGACCAACACGACCCGTATAACCGCCCGGTGCATCTTCCGTCTCGACGCCCTTCACCATCGTAAAGCTTGGCGAGTTAGCGAGCGGCAAAGTGCCATAGCCAAGACGCTCCGAAACCGAAGCCACTTCTGCGGCGGATTGCGGCAACATATTCCCTACGATCTGCTTAATTGCATTCGTCTCGAGTTCCGACGTCTGATAACTTTCGCGACGTTCTGAAACGCGACGCGCAAGACGCTGACCAATAACCGTATTCAAAGTCGACGCGAGCAAGAATGGCTCAATACCCATATCGAGAAGACGAGGCAAGATACCTGCTGCCGAGTTGGTGTGCAAAGTCGAGAACACCAAGTGACCGGTAAGGGCCGCCTGCACCGCAAGGTTCGCCGTTTCGGCATCGCGAATCTCACCGACCATCACTACGTCAGGGTCCTGGCGCAAGATCGAACGCAAACCATTCGCGAAGGTCAAACCCGCATCGTTATTAATCTGAATCTGGTTCACGCCGTCCATCTTATACTCAACCGGATCCTCAAGCGTAACAATATTGATCGATTCATTCTTAATCTTCTTAATCAAAGCATACAAAGTTGTGGACTTACCAGAACCAGTCGGACCAGAAGTCAAAATCATGCCGTTCGGCTGCGAAATACCGGCCACCACATCCTTGAGCGCGCGGCCCGTGAGACCCATATCCTCGACTTCCATCGAAGTACCGGACTTATCCAAGAGACGAATCACCACCTGCTCACCCCAAACCACCGGCGAAGTTGCAATACGAAGGTCAATCTCCTTACCGTTCACAATCACCGAGAACTGACCATCCTGCGGAATACGGTGCTCATCAATCTTGAGCTTCGCCATAATCTTGATACGCGAAACTAGCGGCGGCTCAATCGACTTTGGCAGCTCCATCGTTTTGCGCAACACACCATCAATACGGCAACGAATAATCAACGAATTTTCGAGCGGCTCGATGTGAACGTCCGAAGATTTCGTCTTTGCAGCGTAATCCAAAATCGAGGTGAGCGCCTTTGAAATCGGCGAGTCCTGCGTAATCGTCTGCGCTTCTTGCTTGCCTTGATCTTCCTGCTCTTCATTCGCGACCTTATTAACGTCACGCAAATCCGAGACATACTGTGCCATCGCATTCTGAATACCAGCCTCCGATGTCATCATTGGGAAAACCGGCAACTTCACGAGCGTAGAAATATAATCCATGCGCTGGATGTTTGTCGGATCCAGGACGGCAACATAAAGCCTGCCCTTCACCACATCAAGCGGGACAATCTTATGACGCTCCGCAATCTCACGCGGAATCTTTAAAAGCTTCTCTTTATCAAACTTAATATTGCGCAAATCAATGTATGGCGTCTTAATAACCATCGCCGTTGCACGCTGAATTGCATCATCAGTTGCGAGGCTATGCGCCTTTGCGACAGCCAAAACCGGCTGCCCATTTTTTTGCGCTTCAATATAAGCCTTCTGCGCTAAAGACGAATCAATAAGACCATCTTCAATCAGAAGTTTGAGTATGCTATCTTGTTGCTCCTTCGTGAGAAGCATTATTACTCCTCCGAATTAGCACTCGCTGGCGCTTTTTCTTGAGAGTTGTCGTCAGTAATAATTGGACGGCATTTCTTTGCGGCAGAATCCCATACTTCCATCGCACCACAGTCACCGACGTAAACCTCAACTGTCGGGTTCAATGCAGAAACGTTATAGGTTTCAATGTCTGGTTCTTCGACTGTGTCGCTGATTTTCTCCATATATTCAACCGTCGTCACGCTATCGTTTGGATCGCCCAAAATCACATTACCAAGGAGATAAGAAACCCCAACGGAGACTGCTGCAATCATTACTACTAATGCTATGTCAGTATTTTTCATTTCTTCTTCCTCTTCCCTGTACACTTTTCACTTTTATCGTCAGCGCAAATCTTCTTGGTTTTCTTTTCAATCTTTACGCCATTCGCATAATAGGCGCGATAAAGACCGATGAGCTCAATTTTCTTTGTGGCTTGAGCGTTGCCATGTTCGTCATAGGTATCAACCCATGAGATATTCGTCGAAACGATATCGAAGTTACGAATCGAGCGCTCGATGAGATCAAGCGAGTTGCGGACGTTCTTCGCTTCGTCGCTTAGCGAAATCGAAGCGCCAACTGGGCCAACCGTTAATCCTTCGTCGGCGAGTGCGCCACCAACGTCAGCACCGGAGATGCTCTCAATGCCGGCGCCGCCATTGCTCCAGTTCAGCAACTGGTTCATACTAGCAAGCGTTGCTTCCAAGTTCATCTTCGAAGGCAAAGCGTCAGGAATCACGCGGAGTGCCGTACAAGTACGCGCAAGCTCAACATCTTCGATATTAGCTTCACTCGCCAAACCTTCCATGATCTTCTCGGTACAATCAGTCGAGCGCGAGCGAGCCACCGCTTCAAGTCTTTCGCTCGATGACATCTCGGTCACCTGAGTCGAAATCTTCTTCAAGCTACTCTGGATACTCTTGTAATCGGAAATGATTTTGTCTTTCTCTGCAATCACTTTTGCATTAAAGGCAATTACCTTTGCGAAGTAGATACCGCCAACCAAGGTGATACCAAGGAAGACCGAAACAACACAAACCGCAATCAACATGTTGCGCTGGGCTTTATCGATTTTTGCCCACTTCGCAAACGCTACGCCTTTACCGCGTCCGTTCTTTTTCTGCTTTGGAGTTGCTCTATTTGCCATTACTTATCCTCCTCCTGAATTTCTTCCGGCGCTTCGTCAAACATATCGCGAATCTGGATGTAAGAATCCGTCACGTTCTGGCGGGTTGGGCCAATCACGCGAATGTGCTTGTTCGAAGATAAGAATACTTCACGATTCATCGGCAAAGATGCTGAGAAGGACAAGGCCAACTGGCCATCAGCGTTGCGACCATAGCTTGAATCGCCAATGTTTGGTTCGTCACTCAAGAGTGGGCAAGCTTCAAGCGTTGCCTTTTCGTCGAACTTACCATCGGTGTATTTCAAACAGTTACTCTCAAAGTAGTAACCTTTGGTACCAGCGCCCTTGGCGAGATCATCGTTACCATTGCGGTAGCGTTCCATATCGCTTTCGCTGAGGTAAGTGCGGCGAATCTTGATATCTTCTTTCACGACCGTTTCAAGTGTTTCATCGGCTTCATCACTGTCCTCATCGGTCTTAGTGGTTGAACCAGCATTGTTTTTGCTGACCATTGGCGCTTCACAACCCTTTGCGCCCTTATGATAAATACCGTAAATGATACCGTTGCTATCGGTCGTTTCATCAATACAATAGCTTGGGATTGCAACGTATTCTTCGGATTCCTTGTCATAGCGCATGTAGCTACCGTAATCGTAGTAAGCGCGCTCAACATTCTTCTTGAATGCCTCGAGTGCGCGGAAACCGATACCGTTCGATGCCATTGCCGAAGCGTCGAAGCTCATCAAGTTGTTATCAATATCCATGTTAAGCTCGGAAATCCAAACGTGGTTCTCCCCTACTGGCAAAATCACATCAAGAATACCAAACACGCGGGAAATCTTAATCTTGTTTTTGTTGAGCGTCGAAAGATTCTTCATCTGATCCTGGATCGTCAAAAGCTCTTCTGCGTTCTTGAACTTCATCACAGCCGTACCGTACTGCGAACCGCAACTACCGCGACGAAGTACGCCGTCGGAACGGCAAGCAATCTCAGTATCCTGTGCGGCGAGCTTAATGCCCTGGCCACCAGTGACACCAAAGAGAATCACGAAAATACCAGCACATGCTGCAACTGTGATTACGCAAATCAAATAGACCAAGTTGCGCATGCGCAACTTGCGTAGCAATTCGGCTTTCACATCTGGAACTAAGCTAATCTCGTACATATTACCTTACGTTCGTCCTTTCCGCTAAACCAATCGCCACCGAGAACTCAGAAGCAACCTGCGCGAGCGCCTGCTGCTGCTGTGGAGTAACCTTAATCATCTGCCATGGATTGCCCTGAATTGTCTGAATACCGGTCTTTGCCTCGATGTACTCAGCCAAGAACGGAATCACGCCTGCATAACCAGAGAGAACAATGCCGCCAACTGGGACATTTGGATACTTCGTCTGGAAGAACTTTGCGGACTTCGTAAGCTCTGCTGCAAAGTTTTCGAGCGTGTTTTCTAGCGCCTTGAAGACCTGGCCATCAAGCTTGTCTTGTGCCAAACCGAACTTCAAGATAAACTGACGTGCTTGGCTCTCTTTCACGTTCAAGGAGTTTGCAACCGTGCGAACCAGCACAGAAAGGCCGCCTGGAAGCATACGAACGAGACGCGGAGCGCCATAAACCATCGAAAGATCGGTCGAATCTTCACCGTAATCAATAATCAAACGTGCATCGGTGAGTCCTGGAGGAGTCAAAGCGCGAGACATCGCGATTGGTTCCGGTTCCTGAGCAACGAGGTTGAAGCCAAAGGATTCAACACTCTCCATACGCTCTTCAGCGTATTTCACTGAGGTACAAGAAAGCAAAACTTCAGAGATAGCTGGGTCATTTGGGCTTGGCCCGAGAATCACAAAGTCGACCTTTGCGTCTTCGACGGCCATCGGAATATACTGATCGACGTGGTAACGAATTACCTTTTCCATCGATTTCTTATCTTGGGTAGGAATCTCAACAATCGTCGTAAAGGACTTGCTTGCAGGCAAACCTAACGCGATATTTTTCGTCTTGATACCAGCTTGATTTGCGGCGCTAACAATCGTCTCGCCGAGACGGCGACGACCGGCATCACTGCTATCTTGCAGGACTTGTCTACTGATTGGAACATACGCAAAACGCTGCAAAGTCCAGCCATGCTGAGCATTGCCGGATAGTTCAATCATTCTTAGTGCGTCTGTGCCGATATCTAACGAGAAGAAGTCGCCCACACCATAACCTAAACTCATACCAAAATTATAGCATAAGCGTAAAGAAAATACCAAATAATTTAAGAGATTTTATACGTTAAATTTAAACTCGACGACATCGCCATCGCGCATCACGTAATCTTTGCCTTCCGTGCGCATGAGACCCGCTTCTTTCACGGCCTTTTCCGAGCCCAAACGGATCAAATCGTCATAGCTACAAATCGAAGCTGCGATGAAACCGCGCTGGAAGTCCGTATGGATCACGCCCGCCGCTTCTGGCGCCGTCGCCCCCTTTGGAATCGTCCACGCACGCGTCTCTTTCTTCCCCGCCGTCAGATAACTCTGCAAACCCAAAGTATCATACGCAACGTGCACGAGCTGCGTCAAACCGTCCTCGGTAATACCATAGCTGTCCAAAAATTCCCGCTTATCCTCTTTGCTCATGTCGGCCATTTCGGACTCAAGTTTCGCGTTTACGAACACGCATTTCTGCGGTGCTACTAAATCAGCCAACTCTTTACGCTTCGCCTCATCGGTAAGCTCATTCTCATCCATATTAAACATAAAGAAGACCGGCTTGCCCGAAAGCAAATCCAAACCATCCACCGGCTCAATATGCGTCTGCCCGCTCTTCAAGGCCTCAAGCGCTGCACTTGCCTGCTCGGCACGCTTTGCCGCGTCCTTATCGCCACCACGAGCCTCTTTCTGCATCTTTGGCAAGGTCTTCTCGAGCGTCTCAATATCTGCGAGCGCAAGCTCCGTCTCTACAGTCTCAATATCACGCTTTGGATCTGGACCGCCCGCCACATGTGTCACATTGCTATCTTCAAACGCCCGCACCACGTGACAAATCACGGCACATTCACGAATATTTGCGAGGAACTTATTGCCGAGACCTTCGCCCTTCGACGCGCCTGCAATCAAACCTGCAATATCGACAAACTCAACCGTCGCCGGCACTTTCTTGTCCGACTCGTACATCTTAGCAAGCACATCCAAACGTTCGTCCGGTACACCAACAATACCAGTATTCGGCTCGATCGTTGCAAATGGGTAATTTGCCGCAAGCGCCCCCGCGTTCGTGAGCGCATTAAAAAGCGTGCTCTTCCCCACATTTGCCAAACCAACAATACCGATTTTTAAACTCAAAATATGCCTTTCTATCTGTTTCTTTAGACCTATATTATATCATTTATTCTGTATAATTAAGATATGAACGCGGAAATTAATACCGGCAGCCAAAACGATGAGCCTTCAGAAGCTGAAAAGGTTCTCGGCAGCATGCCTAGTTTTGAAGAATTAAATCAAGAAACCCAAGAACAACCACGCAAAAAAACTCTTGAGGAAAAAGCCGCAGAAAGAAATTATTACAAAGCCGAAAATGGTACTTGGATGCAGCGCTACGACGACGGATTTGACGAATCCGTGGAGTGGTTTAAGTTAGATGAAGAATATCCAGAACTGGCCGACAAAACTGAGGCTCTCGCAGAAGAGACGAACGTCAGATACGGCGACTATGGCGGATTAAAGCGCGCGGTCTATGAACATGCGGATACGCTCTCGGACGCCGATGACGCCCACCTCAAAGACATCTTTTTAATCGCTAGCTCTCTTGCTTTTTCTACGGGCGGAACGGAAGATAAGCTGGTTAGTTATTCTGCAGACGAGTTAAGCACTATTCGTAGTTTTCTTGAAAACTATTACGCCGAAACGAAACGGCAGATGCCGAATGGCGAACTCGATCGAGATATTAAAAGGATGGCAGAATGCTTCGTTAGAAAATATACACCTAAACTAGTTGAGGGAGATTTTCTTGAAAAATTCTCAGAGTATTCAGCCAAAGCGTTTTCGGGAGAAGATCGGACGCATTGTCATTCATTAATGACCGGTATCGAACGCGGAATAAATGGCCTTAGTGCTAACGAAGAAAGTGGCAAATATTTCGGCGAATACATGGATTACGTCGACAAACTAGCGAGCGAACGCCCAGATGATTTCGAAGTTCTTTTCCATTACGTGGAACTCCATGGAATCGACGAAAAAACCGTGAAGGGCTTCAAAGATATCATCTTCCCGCTCGTGCGACAGGGCGAGCCAGAGGTCGAAGCTATTGCTACCATGGGTAACACCTACGGCACCATCGAGGGATATTATGGCATCGCCGATTATGCTGAAGAGTGCTTATTGTCGGAGTATAATCCAAAAGATATTAACAAGCTCCTCTGTATTTACCACGAAATGCCAACATCCGACTTCCGAAAATTTGAGCAAAACCGCAAGGACGCTAGTAGGCTACAATATACAATTATCGGCGGCAGAGATTTTATTCATGACGAACGCGCAGGCGTCAACGAAGTGCTATCCGCCATTAAAGACTACTATGACCATCGCGAAAGCGAAGATGTCGAAAGCTACAAACAAAAGCTAGAATCTCTCGAAAATAAGTATCGGTTCGGAGTATTACCAAACGCATTCAACCTGGAAGCGTATGAAAAACCGATCGAGAATATGTCCGACTGGAACAAAGCAGAAAAAGGAAATCCAAACGAACGTGCGATTGATATTCTAAACCGCTTGGTTGAAAATACCCGCCCTAACCTGCTTGAGGCGCCAGAAACGAAGTACCCAGAACTCAACGAGCTGCTGTCCAAGATATCTCCTCTAATCAACGAGCAGACCGGCAAAGTGCGCGTTAATATTCGCGAAGTCGGTGCGGCAATCGCAAAAATGAATGAAATTCTCCTCCAGAAGCAAGGCGAACAAGGCATCATGCCGTCGACCATCTCCGCTGTTGCCTTCCTCGACAAAATGTCCGCTTATGCCCTTCGCGACGCAGATACTAAAGAAGTTCAAGAACTAGCTTTCGATCCAAACTTCAAAGAAATCCTCAGGTTCTCGCAACTGACGTCCAGTATGGAATACGACGAAAGAACCTTCAACAACAAATACCAGCAAATCGTCGATAAGTTTAGCGAAGCTTATGGCGACGACGGCGTAGATTCATCAAAGATCGTTGAAGGATATCAAGTTTTGAATCAACAAATCCTTAAAAACATGCAGAGGCTAAGCAAGAATTATGCCTCGAAATCCGTGACTGAGCGTTTTAGTGACGCGGTATGGTCCGGGAACCTAAGCGATGAATTAATTGGGCTTTTCGATAGAATATAACGACTAAAAATCCCCCGGCTTACCGGGGGACGATCTTACTCTCCATCCTTAATTTTCTTGGAGATAAGCTGCTGAAGATATTCATAAGTAATCTTGGAATTAGAAAATATTTTTCCATCCTTCGTGATGCACCTAATAAACCCGTAAGAGTTACCGTCTTTAAGATGATTTGGGTGCATAGTTCTCTTGACGACAATGCTCCAATCATGACCATCTTCCCTGAAACGAAGTTCGTAATAGCTTTCTTTCTCTTTAATAACAATCACTTCGCAAATAAAGCAAGGATGCCTTTGAAAGTTTTCATAAGAAAACCACGGCATTACGACATAGTCAGACTTCTTTTGATATTCAGCAATTAGCGTTAAGGTACCAGCAATTGTGCCATTGCACCATACGTACACAGACACCACCTCCTTCGTATGGATATCTTCTTATTATACCAAAAAATCGCGAAAAAGTCAATCTTCACCCCTGTTCAAAGCACCAAAAAGCCGCCCTTTCGAGCGGCTCTTATTCTACTCTTCTACTGGTAGATTCTCCGAATCATCAGTTGATTCATCGGTTGTATCATCGGTCGTTTCATCCGGCGTATCGGTATTTGTTTCCTTCGGCGTCTCTACGAGCGTGAACGAACTGAGAATGTCCGTAATCGTATCGCTGCCCGGTTCATCGGAGGTAATCCAAATATAGTGCGTACGATTATCGGTTGCCTCAAAGATATACTTGAAGTTCCAAGTCTTCGTTGCTTCGATGTAGTAATTCACCTCATAGCTGTTAAATGAACCAACTTTCTTCGTCGCGCCAGAAGTCATCTGTGGCTGCGAAGCGCCTTCGTTCTGTGCTTTTGCGAGCTGACCGTTTGCGAAGGTCGCTGCCGTCACATCAGAAATCGCGGCCGAAGCGAGCTGAATCGACATTTTGCCGTCTTTACTCTTATAGAGCACGACGTCAGCACTTGTCGAGTAGTCAATCCAATCTTCCGGAACATTCACGAAACCCTGAACGCCCGTACCAATTTGCTTGGTTTCAACTTCTTCCGGCTCTTCTGGTTCTACGACATGTGGCTGCTCTTGCTGGCCGCTATTGTTGCTAGTCTTCTTGCCACCTTGACCCATCATGACGATTGCGACGACGACAATACCAATCACGAGCACTGCTGCGAGCGCAATAATCAAAATCTTATTTGGGCCCTTCTTCTCTGGCGCAGTTACCATCGGCTGAATCGGGGCTTGCGCACTCTGTGGTGTGCTGGCAAAATCCGCCATCGTAGCACCGGCGGCCGACATCGGTGCAGCATACGGCTGCTCGACTGGCGC
>JAEEGL014151139.1_pt1 | contig 10302 bp, 10 predicted proteins | sample 9134231 | NCBI WGS metagenome assembly JAEEGL01 (sample SAMN16246548, study PRJNA631951) | gut metagenome | biome: gut microbiome; feature: rumen; material: fiber-attached | host: Bos | place: Iran: Karaj | collected 2018-10
CGTAGAGATCGCGGCAATGGTGGGCATTCCCTAAACCATCTCAAACCTTCTCCTCGATCTCTTTCTCCGCTTCTTCGAGAATGGCATCTATGTCATTTCCGACTATATCAAGTCCCTCTGCCTTTATGCACATAGTATCGGTATACCCGAAGAACTCCGTAAAGACATCCTTTACATAACCGTACCCGTGGTCATTTTCGGGAATGTATCCTCCCGCTGTAGTGACATACACGAGCCTCTTTCCCATACACAGTCCCTGGGCGACTCCTTCATCGCTGTAGCTGAAAACAAGGTCTCTTACACAAAGATGCTCTATATAGCATTTGAGGACTGATGGCACTGACAGGTCCCAGAACGGTGCTGCGATAACGACATTCTCAGCTTCTCTGAACTGATGAGCAAGACTGAACATGGCATCGGTGAATTCTTTCCTTGCTATGAACTCCTCACGTCTTTCCAGCGTTTCCCTGTCTACCGGGAGCAGTCCCTGTTCATAGAGATCGAGTCTGACGATGTCATCAGAGATCTTTTTTGCCGCTTTCTCTGCCAGAGGCAGCGTTCTTGACTCTTCTCTGGCACATGCATTGATGAGCAAAACCATATCTGTTTTCCTTTCCTGAAAAAAAGGTCAAAGGTATCCTGTCCCGCTTTGTAAGGGGACACTCCGACCTTTGACCTCGGTGTGTCGATTTTTTAGAGTTCTATTTTGCCGTAGAGGTTTCCAATGAACTCCTCCTGGCTCTTGAGTTCCTTCCTGACAGGGATCGGCGTCTTGATCTGAGGAGCCGCCTGCTGTCTGTCGGATCTTCTTTCGTAACTGTCGTTGTTCTTTCTGGAACGGCCTCCGCGACCTCTGCGATCCTGCGACGCGCCTTCCAGTGTGATGATTACTTTTCTGTAGGGCTCACTTCCGATCGAATGTGAATCAACACCGTCGATCTTCTGGACTGCTGCATGCACGATCCTTCTCTCATAAGGATTCATGGGCTCAAGGGTCTGGCTGCGGCGGTTCTTCTTGACCTTGGCCGCTACCTTTGCCGCCAGCTCTTTGAGGGATTCCTCTCTGCGTGCTCGGTAACCCTCTATATCCAGGGTGATCCTGCAGTACTCTCCGTCCTCTCTGGAAGAAGCTACCGTGCAGAGGTACTGCAGAGCGTCCATAGTATCGCCGCGTCTTCCGATGAGTACCGGTGCATCCTCGCCGTTGAGTATGATCCTTATCCCTCTGTCAGTCTTAGCGAAGGAGTAATCTATCTTTTCGAGGCCCATCACAGCCGCGATCTCCTTCAGATAGTTGAACGCATATACAGCGCGTGCGGGAAGATCCTTCTCTTCCACGGGCTCCAGAACTTCTTCCGGTCCGTCATCTTCCGGCACCGTGATCTCGGTCTCCTGGATCCCCGGAGTATCCTGTCTGTTTTCCTTTGCTTCTTCTTTCCTTGCGTTAGAACGGTTCTTGTTGTTCTTTTTCTTCTTCTTGCCGGTTCCGTTCTCCTGTTCGGAACCATTCTTTACGGTTTTAGGCTCTTCCTTTTTCTCAGCTTCGTCAGCCTGCTTCTCCTGAACGCGCGGCTCAGCGGCTGCTTTCTGATTCTTGTTCTGCTGATTTTTCTGGTTCTTCTGGTTTTTCTGGTTCTTCTGATTCTTTTGTTCTTTGGAAGTCTTTTCGCCGCTTCCGCTCTTGCGTCCGTCATCCGATCCGTAGTTTTTGAACAGATCGCTCAGGGAGAAATCCTCTTCCTTGACTTTGACGGAGATCTTTGCCGGTTTTGACCAAAACAGCACTTTCTGGGGCATCTCGATGATCTGGTAAGTTACCTCATCACGCGTCACGCCCAGTTCCCGGCAGGCAAGGTCCAGCGCATCTTCCACTGTCTTGCCCGTCATGACGATCTCAGACATTAGCAATACCTCTCTTATTCATCACCGTACCGCTCTCTGTCTATCTCCCTGGCACGCTGCAGACGGATCCTGTCTGCTTCAGATGCCGACACTTCCTTCTCCTTTACTTCACCTGTCGACTTATCAACGACAGGGACCTTCTTCCTTGCATTTTTTTCCTTCTTTTTCTGTTTGATCTTCTCAAGAAGATCCGCCTTAAGTTTCTCGGGGTCGTAGAGCTTGTTCAGAATAATGTTCTGCAAAAGCGACAGAAGGTTTGAGAAGCCCCAGTAAAGGCTGAATCCCAGCGGATACATGAAAGAGAATACCGCGAACAGGATGCTTGTCGAGATTACTGTCGTTTTCATCTGTCCTGCCGCGTTTCCGCTCATGGATCCGGAGCTTCTCAGCATAAAGACGGTGGAAATGAGCTGGGTAACGATAGAAAAAAGCGGAATCAACAGAGCCAGGCTGAATGCCAGCTCCGGTTTGTTATACAGATTGATACTTCCGATGCTCATATCAAGATCTCTTATCCTGGCGAGCTCCTCGCCGTGAGCAGACGCAAGATCTGAGAATGCGGAAAAGTTGTTTTTGACCTGCGCGATTATATAGGTCTCGATCATCCTGTCCTTTGCGTTGATTGTGTTCCCCGCAGCAGCCAGGATCTCGATGGTCTTTTCAGAGAGCGCTGTGATCAGTGTCCTCGGAAGTGTCAGCATATAGGTCAGAGGCTTATAGATGACCTCTACCAGGCCGAACATTATCAGAAGGTTGATCAGCATAGGGGCACATCCCGCAGTCGGATTGTATCCGTAATCCATCTGCAGACGTGAAAGCTCCTCGTTCAGTTTGTTCTGATCATTCCTGTATTTGGTCCTCAGCTCCTCGATCATCGGGTTGAAGGCAGACATGGTCGCAGTGGCTTTATGCTGCTTTACGCTTATGGGGAACATGAGGATCTTGGTGATCAGGGTAAACAGAAACAGTGCGAGAACATAGGAAAGCGGCAGGTGAAGCAGTTCAGTCACCAGCCAGTAACATCCCTTCATCAGGTATCCGAGAGGGTATGCGATTATGCCGCTTATAAGTGACATCTATATATTTCCTCCAAACAGGTGATATCTGTATTCAGTCTTCGGGTTTCTTCTGCGGTACGGGGTCATATCCCCATCCGCCGAAAGGATTACATCTTGCTATACGACGAATCCCCAGCCACATTCCCCTCAAGGGACCGTGGATGCGGATCGCTTCAATCATATATTCGCTGCACGTCGGAATGAATCTGCAATTCTTCCCGAGCACAGGCGAAAGAAACCTCTGGTACAGCCGGACTGCTCCGATCAGTAATCTGCTCAGCATCCGATCACTCCCGCTTCGGAAAGATGACCTTTGAGAACATCTCTGATCTCATTTGACGATACTTTACATGACGGATGACGGCAGACTATGACGATATCATAATCTCCGTCCCTGTCCTTTAAAAGCTCTGTAGCTGCCGCTCTTACAACGCGTCTTGCTCTGTTCCTTTCCACTGCGCATCCTACTTTTTTTCCTGCGGTGATTCCAAGACGGATCCCGCCGCTCTTCTTTTTCACAATGTAGGTCACAATAAGGGGAGAGACATAGTTGATGCGGCTTCTGTATGCCCTGAGAAACAGATTATTTCTGTTTATTGCCTCAATTTTCATTCTGAAACTCGAGCTCTGTTATCAGCATAATAATAAAGCCAGCCTCTCAGGTTGGCTTTTATTTTTACGCACTCAGGCGAGCCCTGCCGCGTGCACGACGGCGTGCCAGAACTTTGCGGCCGTTGGAAGTGGACATCCTCTTGCGGAATCCGTGAACGACCTTGCGGGCACGTTTTTTAGGATGATATGTGGGTCTCATAGGAAATTCTCCTTCTATTTTACCTTGCAAAGGAAAAGTATATCTAAAGGTATTTACCTTGTCAAGGAAAATCACCTCTGCCGATTGCCTGCTCAGGCAGCCGTCTCTGACGCATAAATCCGCGTGTTTTTCGTCATTTTACCGATATCGGTAAAAAACCGCCTTTTTTAGCCCTGATTGCCTCTTTTGTGTATTTTGTCGGAAAAGATGCCGAGTTGATTCTGAAAGAATTTTCGTGCCTCTGAAAGATTTCGGTCTGTTGAAAGCTCACCTGCCAGGTGGTAGAATATATAGGTATTATTATTGTATTTTAATATACACATCTTATTGAGGAAAAACATATGGAATCTTTTTCCCAGTGTCTTGAGGCAGTAAAGGAATACTGCAGGGAGTATATCCCGGACGCAGCTTACAATCTATGGATAAAAGGGATCGAAGCTGTGTCCTTTTCTGTTGACAGCGCAGTGATCTCGGTCTCATCCGATTTCATCAGACAGACCGTTGAGAGCAGGTATCTCTCTCTGCTCCGGCAGGGATTTGAAGCAGTGATGGGATATGATCTGGATCTGTCTGTCGTCACTCGCGACAGCGAGCAGGAACTAGCTGAGCCTGTAAAGGAGAAGCAGCCTGTATCGAGTACGTCATCCTATACTTTTGAAAACTTCGTAATTGGTCCGGACAACAGGTTTGCGCATGCCGCGGCCGTAGCCGTCGCCGCCAACCCTTCAAACGCATACAACCCGCTGTTCATATACGGTCCGTCCGGACTTGGCAAGACACACCTGCTGATGGCCATCAAAAATCAGCTTGCTGAGACCCGTCCGGAGCTTAATGTCCTTTATATAGGAGGCGACGCGTTCACTAATGAACTGATCGCAGCTATCGGATCAGGATCAACGGAACCTTTCCATGACAAGTACCGCAATGTCGATGTTCTTCTGGTGGACGATGTGCAGTTCATAGGCGGAAAGGAATCGACCCAGGAGGAGTTCTTCCATACTTTCAATGCTCTGCATGAAGCTCACAAACAGATAGTACTGACATCAGACAGACCTCCGAGAGAGATCAAAAGTCTGGAAGACAGACTTCGCACACGTTTCGAATGGGGCCTTCTTGCAGACGTCAAGCCTCCGGATATTGAGACAAGGATCTCCATACTCTACCGGAAAGCTGACGACATGAATATGACGCTGGCTCCGGAAGTGGCCGAATACATAGCAAAGCACCTCAAGAATGACGTCAGGCAACTGGAAGGAGCAGTAAAGAAGCTCTATGCATACTCACTTATCAACGGCTCCGACCCGAATCTGGATGCAGCTCACGACGCCATTCAGGACATAGTGAACGAACAGATGCCCTGGCCCGCTACCGTGGACAAGATAATAGGTGAGGTAGCGCGTACTTTCAGCGTCACCGCAGAAGACATAAGATCCAGCAGGCAGAACGCCCAGATATCCCAGGCAAGACAGGTCTCAATGTACATCATCAGGGAAGTTACCGGAAATACGCTGGATAAGATCGGAAGCGAATTCAACCGCAATCACGCTACTGTCGTTTATGCCATTGATAAAGTCATCAGACAGACCGAAGAGGATAAAAATCTTAAGTCTATAATCGAGGATATAATCAAAAACTGCCAGCAGTAATCGACTTTTTTTCAACAATCAACAGCAAGATTTCAACATTTTTAACACATACAGGATGATGACTGCATATTTTATATGTTTTTTCAACAGCCCGCTCACACAGCTGAAAGTCACATATAGTCCGTGTTTATGATACTTTGCTGCCGGTTTTAACAGATCGACATCCTCTAATACTGATACTGAATAGATTTATATAGAATATATGCTCAGGAGTTTGAAATGAAGATAATCTGCGAAAGAAATGAACTGCTCAACGCTATCACCGGTGTGGGAAGAGCTGTCAGCTCCAAGTCCCCTGTTCCAGCAATGGAAGGTATCCTTTTTCACTGCGAGGAGAATTCCCTGAAGCTTACCGCATATGACCTTGAACTCGGGATCATAACGTATACGTCGGCCGAGATATACGATCCGGGCGATATAGTCATCAATGCCAGGCTTCTCGGTGAGATCCTCCGCAAGAGCGAAGGGGACACCGTACAGATCGAAACGGAACCTAACCTGATGGTAAGGATCAACAGCGGTCTCACAAAGTATTCATTTATGGGCCTTCCTGCGTCAGATTTCCCGGAACTTCCGGTACCTGATACAGACTCCACTATGACGATTCCGGGACAGGATCTGCAGGATCTGATATCGAAGACCATTTATGCGGTTTCCGTTAGCGACCAGAAACCCGTACACACAGGAAGCAAATTCATCTTTGAGGACGGAACCATAACAGTGGTCTCTGTGGACGGACACAGGCTTGCGGTTGCAAGGAAGCACGGTGACAACTACAGGGAAGACAGGTCTTTCATCATACCTGCCAAAACACTTCAGGAAGTAAGCAGACTGATAGGAGACAGCGAGGATAACATAAGGATAGGTACTGCGCGCAGATACGCAGTGTTCAACCTTGTCGGTTATACCGTAGTCACAAGGCTCCTGGAAGGAGACTTCCTTGATTATAAGAAGAGCGTACCGGTCTCATACAGGACCTCAGCAATAGTCGATACAGATGAGCTTTCCAGTTCAGTTGAGAGAGCTTCTCTGATCATAAGCGACAGATTCAAGAGTCCAATAAAGATGAGATTCGACGACGGTGTCATAAGCATAAGCTGCACCACATCGACAAGTTCTGTATATGACGAGATCAGCTGCGAACTTGAGGGCGATCCGATAGATATAGGGTTCAGCTACAGGTACGTGCTTGATGCACTTAAGAATTCCGGAGCGCAGAAAGTCATAATGAGGCTCAATCAGCCGACGATGCCTATGACGATAGTTCCAACAGAGGGAGATGATTTCCTCTATCTTGTACTTCCCGTGAGGCTCAGAACGAATGAATAGGATAGTGATTCATACTGAATACATCACACTGGCGCAGTTTCTGAAGTATTCGGGCGCCGCTATGACCGGCGGTGAAGCGGATGAAGCCGTGAGAGCAGGAGAAGTCACTGTAAACGGGGAAGTCTGCTATATGAGAGGTAAGAAACTTCGCGGCGGAGAAGTCGTAGAAGCGTTCGGAGAGACATATCAGGTAGTTGCCAGTTGAAACTGATCAGTGAAAAAATAAAAGGTTTCAGGAACATCGAAAGCGCTGAGTTCTTCCCTTCCACTGCCGTGACTGTGATATGCGGGGAGAACGGGCAGGGAAAGACAAACCTGCTTGAGAGCATATTTCTTCTCACAGGTGCAAAGAGTTTCCGTCATGTAAAGGACAAGGAACTTCCTGACAAAAACGGAAGCGGACAGGCATCGCTGGATTCCGTGTTCTTCGCTGAAGGCAGAAGGCAGGAGATAAGAGTAACCATCGGGAACAAGGGAAGGACAGCCTCTCTTAACAGGGGAAGTGAAAAAAAGGCTTCGGAACTTGCAGGAAAATTCTGCTGCGTAGTGTTTTCTCCGGAACATCTTGAGCTTGTCAAGGGAACACCTGCAGAGAGAAGAAGGTTCATAGATACAGCTTTGTGTCAGATATCTCCCGGATATCTGTCTGATCTTAGGGAGTACACCAGGCTCCTTGCCCAGAAAAACGCTCTGCTCAAGGATGCGCGGAATATATCTGCGGCATACGATATGCTAGATGTCTATGATGAGAGGCTGGCGGGGACCGCATCCTCCATCGTCACATACAGAAGAAGTTTTTCCTCTGAGCTTGAGATACTTGCAGGTGAAGCCTATTCATCCGTGTCAGGCGACAGAGAAATGTTCAGTATGGGATACCTGAGTACTACCGGAGATGACGACGACCCGTTTGAGATACACAGGATGATCACAGCGTCAAGGGGCGATGACCTGAGGATGGGATATTCCACGGTAGGACCGCACCGTGATGATCTGGAACTTCGGATAAACGGAGATCCAGCAAGAGTATACGGTTCACAGGGACAGCAAAGGACGGCAGTACTCGCATTGAAACTGGCTGAAGCGGGCATATTCAGAAACAAACTCGGTGAGGAGCCCGTACTCCTGCTTGACGATGTTCTTTCTGAACTGGACGGAAGCCGTCAGGAGTTCCTCCTCAGAAGACTTGGCGGATCTCAGGCAATTATCACCTGCTGCGATCCGAATTTCATAGAGAGGGAGACAGACGCCGATGTATGGAAGATGCACGGTGGCACCCTTACAAAAGAAGAGTGAGAAAGAAGATGTATCTTCATATAGGAAACGGAATGGTCGTGGATGACCGTGAGATAGTCGGGATTTTTGACATCGATTACTGCTCTGTTGACAGACGCACACGCAGATATCTCTCAAACGCCCAGAAAGAAGGAAGGATCATCGATGTTTCACAGGAGATTCCGAAAAGCTTCATAATAGTTGACGGAGCAGACGGGGAGAAGGTCTATATAACCAATGTATCGCCTTCAACCCTTACGAAAAGAGCAGGATCGAAGGATCCATACGGAACAGAAAACAGCTAAAGGAAAACGCAATGAACAAAGATATGGATATGACAGAAGAGATCAGAAACGAACAGAGCTATGATGCCAGCGATATAGAGGTACTTGAAGGTCTTGAAGCTGTGCGCAAGCGCCCCGGAATGTATATAGGCACAACAGGACCTGCCGGACTTCATCACCTTGTTTATGAGATAGTGGATAACTCCATAGACGAAGCCCTTGCCGGATACTGCAGCGAGATCCGCGTGAGAATGCTTCCGGGAGAGATAATCGAAGTTACGGACAACGGGAGAGGAATACCTGTAGGCATACAGCCAAAGGTCGGTCTTCCGGCTGTCACTGTCGTCTATACGATCCTGCATGCCGGCGGCAAGTTCAGCGGGAAAGGATATCACTTCTCAGGAGGTCTTCACGGAGTTGGTGCGTCTGTCGTGAATGCTCTTTCCGAGTGGCTCGAAGTCACAGTGTTTTCTGATGACGGAAAGATGTATTTCCAGCGATTCAACAGAGGCAAGCAGGAAGAGGATCTCAAGGTCATAGGGACATGTGAAAGCACGGGGACCATGGTTAGATTCCATGCCGATCCCGATATATTTGAGACTGTAAAGTACGAGTATGAGGTTCTTTTGCAGCGTCTGAGAGAGCAGGCGTTCCTGAATGCCGGAGTGACGATAATCCTTTCCGATGAGAGAGAGGACGAGATCCGTTCTGATACGCTCAATTTCGAAGGGGGGATCTCCTCGTTCGTTGAATTCGAGAATAAAGAGCGCAACTACGATGTCCTGCATGATACTCCCATTTACTTTAAGAAAGAGGGGTCATTTCCCGGGCAGAGGATTAACGAGAATACCGGCGAGGCAGAAAGCTCCGAACTGTCATATGAGGCGGAAGTTGCCATACAGTACAACGAATCGTTCAAGGACATGATCCTCTCATTCGCGAACGATATAAGAACAGCGGACGGGGGAACTCATGAAGACGGGTTCAAGAATGCGCTGACCAGAGTTTTCAACGAGTACGGCAGAAATCACGGAATACTCAAGGAAGGAGACGACGGTCTTAAGGGCGAAGACGTAAGAGAAGGTCTTGCGTGTGTCATCAGTGTCAAGCTCCAGGAAGCGCAGTTTGAGGGACAGACTAAAGGCAAGCTTGGGAATCCGGAGATGAGAGGTATACTGAACTCGCTCACCTACGAGAAACTGAGTGAATATTTTGAAGAGAATCCCTCCGTAGCAAAGATCATTCTTGAAAAGGCTATGCTGGCGTCAAGGGCAAGGGAAGCTGCCAGGAAGGCCAGAGAACTGACAAGAAGAAAGACTGCACTGGATACAGCGACGCTTCCCGGAAAGCTGGCGGACTGCTCATCACGTGACAACACGATGACGGAGATATACATCGTCGAGGGTGACTCTGCAGGAGGTTCCGCAAAGGAAGGACGCGACCGTCGGTTCCAGGCTATACTCCCGCTGTGGGGAAAGATGCTCAACGTTGAGAAAGCCAGGATAGACAAGGTATACGGCAATGACAAACTGATGCCGGTCGTCACTGCACTCGGGACCGGAATAGGGGACGAGTTCGACATAGAGAAACTCAGATACGGGAAAGTGATCATCATGGCGGATGCCGATGTAGACGGATCACACATCAGAGTTCTTATGCTGACGTTCTTCTTCCGTTATATGAAGGATCTGATAGAACAGGGACATGTATATCTCGCTCAGCCGCCGCTCTACAGGCTGACCAAGGGTCAGACCATCAAGTATGCTTATACCGATGAGGAGCTGGTAGAGCTGCAGAATGAGATGGGAGGAAACAATATCAAGGTCAACCGCTATAAAGGTCTTGGTGAGATGAATCCCTCCCAGCTCTGGGAGACCACTATGGACCCGGAGTTCAGAACACTGAAAAAGGTCACCGTTGAAGATGCGGAGATGGCTGACAAAGCGTTTGCGATCCTGATGGGGGACAAGGTCCAGCCGAGAAGGGAATTCATAGAGAAG
>JAEEGL014165584.1_pt1 | contig 10302 bp, 10 predicted proteins | sample 9134231 | NCBI WGS metagenome assembly JAEEGL01 (sample SAMN16246548, study PRJNA631951) | gut metagenome | biome: gut microbiome; feature: rumen; material: fiber-attached | host: Bos | place: Iran: Karaj | collected 2018-10
AAGGCCAAGGGTATCTCGGGCGCCATTATCCTGGCTGCCCTAGGCATCCTGTACTACAAGTACACCCGCACCACCGGCAGCATCGACATCGCCTCTCCGATTTTCCAGCAGTTCAACCCGTTCTATGTCGTAGCGTTGACACCTGTATCGATGGCCATCTTCAGCTGGCTGGCCAATAAGGGCAAGGAGCCCTCGGCGCCCCGCAAGATTGCCTATGGTATGGTAGTCGCTGCCATCGCTTATGCTATCATGGCGTTTGCCTCGATCGGTCTGCCCATGCCTCAGATGGCTCCCGATGCCGACGGCAACCTCGTGGGCCAGCATGTGGCCGACGTGACGCCCAACCTGCTGATCAGCGTCTATCTTGTGCTGACCTTCGGCGAGCTGTTGCTGTCGCCCATGGGCATCTCGTTTGTCAGCAAGGTCGCTCCTCCCAAGTACAAGGGTGCCATGATGGGTGGTTGGTTCGTATCCACTGCTCTGGGCAACCAGCTTGTCCTCGTGGGCGGCGCCCTGTGGGGCAAGGTGCCCCTGTGGGTATGCTGGAGCGTCTTCCTGGGCGTTTGCCTCGTCGCCGCCATCTTCATGTTCGCCATGATGAAGCGCCTCGAGAAAGTCGCCAAGTAAAACCGATATACAAATATCAGACAACAAAGACAACTTAATAACAACTTCAACAACTCTGAGCATCCAATCTGTCTTATTGCAGGAGGGAAAACAAACAGGTTGTTGAAGTTGTTTTTTTCAAATACTACCAAAAACAGCAAAACACATCTAATTGACAACACAACATTTTGTCAAATGAGCGCTTGGCATTATTTTTGCAGATGATTCATTGATATTAACCCATAAAACACATTAGCGCTATGTATGAGGATCTAATAACGACCAACAACAAGGAGGTACTTAACAATGGGCTTGAATATGCCCACGCCCGATATAAAGAAGAGATAGACAAATATAACGTTTACAACAAAAGAGCGATGTACCCCATGTCCGTTATCACTTTTATCGTAACGGCTATTTCATTGTTTAAAGATAAAACGTACTATCTATTAAAAGATAACGCTACTCTATCACAGCTCATCATCACGCTCATTTTTGTAATCATCTTTTGCTTTGTTGCAATCACAATACCTTATTTCTTGAGACAAACAACTGTTCCCAACGACACTGATTTTCATACGAAAATCAATCATGAAAATGAAACCGTGTTTAAGAAATGGCTTATTGACAGTTATAGGAGAGATGCAAAAAAATACCGCAGATACAATTGCATAAGAGGGGGGTTGCTATTTGTCATGAATGTATGTTTATCAATTATTGTCTTTGCAATCATTTATGCATTGATGTCGTCTTTTTTCCCGGATTTCATCTTTAACCCAGTTTCAAACTTCATTAACAATAATAAAACAATTTAGTCATGTATACTTTATTCCTAAAATTATTACGATTACTCTTCGTAAAGGATAGAGAGTTTTCTGACGATTTAAAAAACCGATCTTTCGACACTCTTTATCAACCGGACTATAAAAGCACGTCTTCAACACCCACTTTTACTCATTTAGGAGCGGCCCCTGCTCGTGCTGGAGGACGTTTTGTCCTTATTTCATTCCGTGATTTTGCGTCAATTATGTTGAACAAAGACAGGAATAAAATCACAAATGATGACTTAAAGGCGCTCAGCGAGAAAAACAATGCAAAGGAACTGGCGAGAAAAGAGACCGCCACTGCTTTTATTGAGCATTTCAATAAAAATCAGGAGCAATACATCAACAATTTCAAACAACAATGCGCAAAAGGCGAAAACCATGATGTCATTGCGGCCCTTATCGAGGAGCAAAGTCATAACAGCCTGATCAGAGACACACCAGTCTTTGTCATTCTTAATGCACTTACGATTTATTACAGAATCTGTTCATGTTATTTGGGATACCACAGGTGGCGTAATCACGGCAAACCCCTCACAAAAAAAAGGCAACTTGAGGTCAGTGCAGCACTCATCAATACATATTTCATCAGGCGCTGGATTTTCAATGATATTTATCCCATTGTTGAAGCCGCCTATCATTATAATTCTTCCAATGATGATGAGATCAAACTATATGGCAATGAAGTCTTGAAGTGGTGTAATACATTCAATGACATTGAGAACGACTTGAGGCCACACATAGCAGACAAAGAAAAGCTCGACTCTGTCATGACGAGAATACAACAAGTACTGTTGGCCTTCCCTTATATTTATGTGCTCACTCACGCCAGCGGCATCGACTTCAAGAAATTCCGCCAAGCATTTCAAGCCCTTCAATCTGATAATAAAGCACTCATTGCAGAGATCAAAAGCAAGTTGACTGATGATAGTTTCAGAGTTAGTGATTTCGAGAGTTACTTAGACAACGAATACAGCAAACGGGTTTCAAACTCAAAACTGGATCAAGAGTTCCGTGCCTCATTATTGTACTTGGGGACCGAACTTAAAAAGGGTTTCATTCCTAAAAGCTTGAATAACTTTCTCGCAGGACATCTCATCACTTGCAAAAACAAGAAAGCGCTTAAACAGATGCTGACAAGTGGCAGCAAAATGAATGATGCTTATCGAGACATGCCACCTGTACTTGCTTTCGGCAATGACGATCAGTTCTTTGACATTGACCCATCAATGGAAATCTTTGACCTCGATTCTTTTATCATCGCTCAAAACAGCTTTGAACCAACGCTGGCGGGAGAAGATGGTTATACCAATTTGACAGTGTCTAAGTATTGCAGGCCATTTTTAATCCATGCCCTCTATTTTAAAGCCGTTTGTGAGGTTTATTTCTCGAATCCTGTCAATGAAAAGAACTACATCAATCACTTTGATCTGCTTTTTGATGCAAAACCCTATGCTGCCCAAAAGAAAAAAGAAATAAACGATATGTTGAAACGTTTCTTTGAGGAAGCCAAGAGTAACGTAACGACTGACTGTGACCTCCAATTAGCCTTCGCCAAACAGTTTGAAAATAGCATTTCGGGCTTGTACAATGAGGTTGAGGCACTAGATGATGATTTGAAGGAACGTTTTTACTCATTCTGTTCATTGAATTACGCTCATGGATTTTAGTTCATTCAAGAAATCATATCTGTACTGTGTTATTGTACTGATTGTGCTGTCCTCAATCGTGCCATTATCATTGAGAGCCGAAAACCTTGGACAGTCGCCAAACTACAGTTTTGTCGTTATCATTGTTCTTGGGACTCCTGCGACAAAAGATTGCACCCCGACAGAAATAATGAAGCAAAGGGCTGGCAAAGGAATAGAGCTTTTCCAACAAGGATTCGCGCCAAAGATCATTTTTACAGGCGGGCAGGCTGCAAATGATTGTATTGAAGCTGAAGTCATGAAAGATTATGCCATATCTCTTGGAGTACCTGATAGTTGCATCTTGACAGAGCCAAAGGCCAAGAACACTTATCAGAATGCCTATTATTCTGTTGAAATCATGAATGAACATAATATGCATTCAGCAGCTATCGTTACCTCAAAATTTCATACCTCAAGGTCAAAACACATTTTTGCAAATTACGATATTGATTACCAAATGTATCCTTGTGACGACCCACCATTAAGCTTCAAATCATGCTATTGGAAATTGCGTGAATTTGCCATTAAGTCATATCACTTTATCATGGGGTATTCACCAAAATTCGGATTATAGTTTGATGAAGCGCTTGGACAACGCAGCCAAGTAAACACCAACACAAGCGAGCCTGTGGCTTGCTTTTTTTGCCTTATCATGAAAAAAGTGAAGGCTGGCAGCCTAAAAAACGAGAAGTTCTTTGTATCTTTGCATTTTAATTCTGTAAACAAATGGAAGAAGTAACTTATCAGGGCATGACGTTTGAGCCTTATATCAGACGTGAAGAGATTGCTAAGCAAGTGCACCGCCTTGCTCAGGAAATCAAACGTGACTATGCCAACGAGAATCCCCTATTCCTGTGTGTCCTCAACGGTTCGTTCATCTTTGCGGCCGACCTGTTCCGCGCGTGCGGCCTGCATGACGCCGAGATTGCGTTCATCCGCTTCAAGTCCTATGAGGGGACGCAGTCAACGGGCAAAGTGAAGGAAATCATGGGCCTGGACATTGACGTTACCGGGCGCAACGTGCTCATCGTCGAGGACATCATCGACAGCGGCATTACAGCCGCCCAGTTGCGCAAGGAACTGGACAAGCAGAACCCCAAATCGGTGAAAATGGTTTCGTTGCTGTTCAAGCCCGAGGCGCTCACCGTGGGCAAGGCTCCCGAGTATGTAGGCTTTGAAATACCCTGTAAGTTCATCCTGGGCTACGGCCTGGACATCGATGAACTGGCCCGCAACCTGCCAGATATCTACGTCCTGAAGGAGGGCTGAAGTTTAAATTAGACTATACATTAAATATATATAACTCATATAATTCAAGATTATGTTGAACATTGTCATTTTTGGTGCGCCCGGATCGGGCAAAGGCACCCAGAGCGATAAACTCATCGAACATTACAACCTGTTCCACATCTCGACTGGCGACGTGCTGCGCGACAACATCCGCCGCGGCACCGAACTGGGCAAGACGGCCAAGGGTATCATCGATCAGGGAAAGCTTGTCCCCGACGAGCTCATGATCAACATCCTGGCCCAGGTGCTTGACGATAATAAGGACAAAACCAGCGAAGGCGTCATCTTTGACGGTTTCCCCCGCACGATTCCCCAGGCCGAAGCCCTCGAGAAGTTGCTTGCCGACCGTGGCACCCAGGTTGATGCCGTCGTAGGTCTTGAAGTCCCCGAGGACGAACTCATCAAGCGCATCCTGCTGCGTGGCCAGTTGAGCGGCCGTTCAGACGACAACGAGGATACCGCCCGCAAGCGTCTTGAGACTTATCACAACCAGACCTCGCCCCTGAAGGCTTACTACGAGCAGCAGGGCAAGTACTGCGCCATCAACGGCTTGGGAACCATCGACGGCATCTTTGACTTGATCAGGGACGCTCTGGACAACCTCTAAATAACTCAAGGCAAACCGTCCCCCCTGAATAGAATCTAGAGAGGATGAGCGAGAACAAGGAGAGCCTGATAGAGCGCATCAAGAACAACATCCAGTATTGCATCAGCGGTGTTTGGAACGACACGCGGGCGTTGTGGTCGGTCAAGACCATCAAGGTTATCAACCTGAGCGTGCATTCGTTTCTGGACCGCGACCTGCAGTCCCAAGCATGCGCCCTTACCTACAGGACAGTGCTGGCCGTCGTGCCGGCACTGGCGATGTTGTTTGCCATCGCCCGCGGCTTCGGTTTCCAGAATCTGATGCAGAGCGAGTTGTTCAAGTACTTCCCCGCTCAGCGTCAAGCGCTGGAGACCGCGCTGCAATATGTCGAGAACTACCTTTCCCAGGCATCCCAGGGCGTTTTCATCGGCATCGGCCTCATCTTCTTGCTGTGGACCTTGTGGTCACTGATGAGCAGCGTGGAAGACTCGTTCAACCACGTGTGGGGTGTGGCGACCACCCGCTCGCTGCCCCGCAAGTTCACCGATTACACCGCCCTGTTCCTGTTGCTGCCGGTGTTGATGGTGTGCTCGGCAGGTATCTCCATCTTCATGAGCGACGCGGTTCAGCGCATGTTTGGAGGCCATGCGTTATCGCCCTTGCTGCATCGGCTGCTGTCATTCACGCCCACGCTCATCTCGTGGATCATCTTCACCGCCGCCTACTATCTGATTCCTAACACCAAGGTGCGCTTCAAGGGAGCGTTGTTTGCCGGTGTGTTATGCGGCACCCTGTTCCAGTGCGTACAGTGGCTGTTCGTAACCGGCCAGCTCTATGTCTCCAAGTACAACGCCATCTACGGCAGTTTTGCCTTCCTGCCCTTGATGCTGGTGTGGATGCAGCTATCGTGGCTCATCACGCTGGCAGGTGTGGGATTGACCTATGCTTGGCAGAACTTCGACAACTTCGCCTACCGTGACCAGGCCCAGGGCGTGTCTGCCACCTACTCGACCCACATCGCCCTGGCAGTGCTCTCGCTTGCCGTGAAGCGCTTCAAGCAACATGAGGGAGCCATCAAGCTGAGCGGACTCGTCCGTGACTATGACATTCCCGGTCCACTGGCCGAGCAGGTGCTGAACAAGCTGCACAAGGCAGGACTCCTTAACATTGTCACTACCGACAAGGAGGACCTTGCTTACCAGCCGACCTTCGACCCTGACGAGTACACCGTCAACGGAGTTGCCAATGCCCTATCCGACATGGGAAACAGCAACTTCATCCCCAAGGCCGACAGCCGCTTCGCCAAACTGCTCAAGCGCATCAGCGACTTGAGGGAAAACCAGCAGCAGTCAGTACCCGATATCCGGCTGTTGGATCTGCCATAAAGCACCGCTACTTGACAGAAATTTCAAAAAAAAAGCTGTAAAAGTCATCTTTTCACCAAAAAGTAGTATCTTTGCAGCCGAATCCATACCGCGATGCCTGAATGGTGGAATCGGTAGACACGAGGGACTTAAAATCCCTTGGCCATTGCGGCCGTGTGGGTTCAAGTCCCACTTCAGGTACTAATATAGACTGTTAATCGCTTGATTTTCAGTCTATTTTTATTTTTCAATAAGCAAACAGTAAGCAAATAGCAACATATAGCCTCACTTTTGGGCGGTTTTTGTGGTGCTGCTTACCGTTGAGGTGGCTATAAAGAAACAGGGTAAAGCCTCACCGCCTCGCCCTAATCTCGCCCTTGGAAAACGACTTGCCCCTTGCCGTAACCTTGCCGTTCTATCTACCCGTAATCTCCCCTTTCATATTGACCTGATCTTGACCTTGCACCCTTGGTAAAACCTTAGTACAATCTTAGTGTAAAACACCGGGGTAACCTATGGGTGGTGTACCTTAATGTTATCCTTGCTTATAGTGTGAAATCTCGCCCAAATCTCGCCCTTTTGATGGGTTTATCCGGCTGCAAAACCTTGTGGTAACCTTGTGGTTATTCTTGATAATATATATTGCCCTAATCTTGCCCTTTAAGCTGGGTAAAACCTTGCCCTTATATTGCCCTTATTCTTGACAAAACCTTACCGTAACCTTACCGTGAAAACCTTGTTGTAACCTTGTTGCTCTATCGTTGTTCTACCGTTGCTCTACAACGGAAATAGGGTTAACGTGAGGTTGCACACATTGTAGTAACCTTGTAGTAGCCTTGGGGTAATTCTTAACCTTTTCTTAACCTTGTTTGAGGCTGCAAACCTTAGCCTAACCTTAGCCTGTTTTTTTGATGATCCCTATACCTAACCTTGACCTATTTGGGGCAGCTGCTTTTAGGCGTTTTTCCATGGTTCAACCTTGGCTCATCGGCTTTTCTCTTATAACCTTGCTATGGCTATCACCTCGCCTCAATCGTGCAACAAAAACCGCCCCGACTACACACTACCTCGGTAGCGAGGCGGTGAGGTCGGGATAGTAGAAAAACATTACCAAATCAGTAATTTATGACAACTTAATATAGAGGCAATCGCCAGCGATCAGCGGTAAAACCTCACCGCCTCGGCTATCTTTCTATTAAGTTCACCTATTACCTCGCTTTTGACGGTCAGCCCCTCACGCTCTTTGCACGCCTCTTTAACAGCTTGCCTCAAATCGTGAGCCTGTTTTGCCGTCAACTCGCCTCGCTTTTGAGCCTCGGCAATATGGGCGATAAACTCTACCTCACCGCCCGCCCGCTCGATTAATGACAAAACCCCAAACCTATAAAGTTGAAACTTGCTTTTCATCGCCTGGAAATTGAATTGAATATCGTTTATTTTGCTAATAGCGTTATAGGTATCTCGCCAGCGTTTAAGCACAGCGATATAAAACCGCTCATCATACAGGGTTGCCCCTGTGACGGCTGGAAAGCCTATCACACTCGCCAGCCTGTGGATATACCTATGTTCATACCTCAAAACGTTTCTACCCCTGTAAAGGTCGGGTATTGGCTCGCCCTTTGCCCGCTGCTCTCGGCTCTTATCATAGAAACATAACTGCTCATCTCGTTTCTCATAATACAAACCGCTGGGCTGTAACAGCCTCTTAGCCCACGCCAACACCCCCAAATGATTAATATACACCTCGGCTGGGTGCTGGGTGATCAATGTGCAACCAACATCAAGCCTGGTAACAGTCGCTTGGCACATCGGTAAGTGTAACTCATCACTCAACCGCTCAACGGCTCGCTGCACATCACCTCGGCTCATAGATTGAAAGTTATTGCCCAATAGCCATTTGCACAGTGAGCCGTCTTTAACTTTCACCTGAAAGCGGTTGGCGGTCACTTTTAAGCCGTTGAGGTTGCCTGTTACTACAATTTCATCGCTGTTATATTGGTGTGTACCAACATCGGTTAAATAACAGGGCGTTTCCTCAATAAAACTCACGCCCTCAACATCGCCAGCCGTAAGCCTGAAATTAACTGTATCATACATAGCCCATAATTACTAAATTGGTAACTGTTGACAACTTAATATAGAGGCAAGAGGCGAGGCGGTAGATGCCTCGCCCCACCGCTTCACTACTTGCTTGGTGCTTGCTCATCGATACCGCCCCGGTGCTGGGTGGCTCGTTCTCTTAATAGGCTCATTTCCTCATCAAGTTCACCGTCACTCAATAGATTGTACAGTGGCACTCGATCTTTACTTTTGCCTCGGGCGATAAACACCTCAACGCTCGCCCCCTGTTGTACCACGCCATTAACAACCTCAAAGCCGTGAAAAACTAACAGCATAGCGTCACTTGTGCCCCTTACATCGCCATAGGCAAAACAGCTGCTCGGGTCAGGCACATAGATACTACTTAAATTCTTGCCTTTCATCGTGAGGCTCTTATCGGCTTTCCTGTGTACATCACCGCCAAAGTTATCAGGCACAGTGCCAAAATATACAATCAAATCTCCAACGTTGGTAACATCTCGTTTCTCGGTGGCTCGCTGGGGCTTGGTGGCTCGCTTTTCTTCAAACTCGGGGTAACTCTCGGTTGATGCCATGCAATCAAGCCTCATTTTGGCTTTGGTCGCTACCCGCTCAAAGCGGTAATAATCGGTTAGTATCACGCTGCACCCCCTTTCCTGTTGCAATAATTGGTTGCTTGCTTGCTGATCTCAGTGGCGGTGGCTACCCTGTTGGACTGTAACCACGCCTCGATCTCTTGACGATTGAAATAACACATCTTGCCTAACGGCTTGTAGTGTGGTATCTCTCGCCTCATCGTTAATTTGTAGAGGTAACTTTTACTCACGCCCATATATCGGGCGGTTTCCTCGCTGGTTAATACCTCTTTGGTGGCTAATAGTGTCCTTGCCGTTACTAAATCGGTAATCTCTTGTAATGCCTCGTTGCTCATTGTCTTATTAGCGTTTGAGGGTTGGGGCTTTCCTGTGTACAGGTGTGAGGCTGCACAGTCTTTGCCCTGTTTCTCCACGCTGGGGCGGCTCACACTCTCGCCTCTTTGTGAGAAATCATTGGCAAAAGTAGAGGCTAAAAGACAGCAAGAAAAGAGGCTATAAAAAGTCTTTTTATAACCCATTTAAAAAGCCCCATTTTGGGGCTGTGGTTAATCAAAAAATATCTTTTTATCTATCTCGGCTCGCCATTTCTTTACATCGGCTCTCTTAGGTTCATAACTTGCTTGTGTTATTGAGGCGGCTAAATTCTTAACTCCAAAATATTGCTCAATAGCCGTTATTGGTCGGGGCTGTTCAAACACTTTTAAGCAAAGGTAACCTAACATCGCTTGTGCCTTTACCCATTTCACTTGTGCCCCTGTGGTTACCATATATCCCGCCTCAACCGCTCGGGCAAAATACCGCCTCGCCTCGGCTGTGTCTAATTCTTGTGGTAACTGTATCGCCTCGGTGCTGGGTTCTTGCTGGGGTTGAGCCTGGGCGGTGGGGCAAATACCTGTTGTAAACTCAATATCAGTTAAGCATTTGTCTAACTGCTCTAATATCGTCAAGTAATGATTTGTTCTTTTAATAACTCTATCCTCATTGGTGGTAATGTAATCAAAACAGCCCCCAAACAAATCTGCTACCTTTTGTGTCAGGTGCAAATTTGATGCCCAATCACATTTGTAACACCCGGGGTAAGAAATAAAGTGATCTAACAGCTTGTTTTCATTTTCAAAAAGCTGTGCCCCAAATCCCCCTCTTTCAAGTTCAATTTTTATTATTTTATAATAAACACCCACTAAAAAAAACAAAAACACTATATCCTTGTAATCCCTCATCCCTTAATACACATCGCCCACTCTTCACCTTCAATCAAAGATAATA
>JAEEGL014675769.1_pt1 | contig 10302 bp, 11 predicted proteins | sample 9134231 | NCBI WGS metagenome assembly JAEEGL01 (sample SAMN16246548, study PRJNA631951) | gut metagenome | biome: gut microbiome; feature: rumen; material: fiber-attached | host: Bos | place: Iran: Karaj | collected 2018-10
GCTCAAACGATTCAGACTAAAACTCGTGGAAGGATTTGAATTAGTTTAGATTTTTGCCATTTTTCTGAAATCACATATCCGAAAAAACTCGCAGAAATTAGAATAAATATCCATCGAAATCAGTATTTGATTCAGATAAACATATTACTCCACGTTACATCTTTCAAAAGAGAAAATAAAACTGAAACTATAATCAGGATTATAAATGCTATCCAAGTTTTTTTCCAGTATTTCCAGTATGGTTTGAATTTTTTGTATCATAAAATTAGAACTACGAATAGGAATAATAACCAAACTCATTCACGAATTAATGCTGGGTATGATGCATCTAATATTTGAATTCAATATACAAAAAATGTAGATATAACTTGATAAAATACATTTAATATCCAGAATATCGAGAATGTAGTCAGCATTATATTTTTGTGAAATATTAAATTATTTTATTTTTGCTCAAATTTCTTTGAAATACAAATTCCACGCATCCATAGGATCCATCATTTTCCTCTGTTCTTCTTCTGTTGGACGGTATGGAATATGAGTCAAATCAGCATTAAATCACGTTTCTACCACATCTTCAGAAGATTTGAAAAGTATAATCTCCTCTCCATCAAATATCATTGAATTATCATGTGCCAGGAAAAGATATCCATAATCTGATGCTAAATATTTCTTCTGAAAATTTTGAGCATAATCCATTTCATTCTGAACTGATATAGTCCTAGTATTCACAGTTTCGATAGAATCCACCACTGTCAAATAGTTTACATATGTCCTAATTGCGAAAATCATTGCAACAAAAAAAGCTACTCATAATGCATATTTTATTTTAGTTCAGTATGTATTTAATATCGTCTTGAGTTGAAACATTACAGTAATCTAACCTTTTAAAGCTGTGATATAATCCATTTAATAATTTCTGGCATTTTTTCTTTAGTGATTGGCTCTTTGTATGTAAGTAGAACTTTTTTTACACTCTCAGCCTCATATCATAGTCAACGCATAGATTTTACTATATCTTTGAATAACTTTTGGTCTACATCGATAGAAGATAATTCGTTTGCATTAAGTGAATCTTTAAGTTCAAGTAGGATTTTCTTTGCTCATTTTGGTCATACTCATGGAATCGATTGAAAGAATTTTACATCCATATTCTTGACTGCATTCGAAAGTTCTTCTGACGGAGTTTGAGCGAGCTGGAACGCTGTTTTACTTCAGATTCAGTTTACTTTTAAGAATTGCTCAAAAATCTGTTTCTGCTCCAACGTATCGAATGCAAAATATTGAACTGTCCTTTTATTCTCGTCATAAACTGGGAAAAGGTAGAATTTTCATTCAGACTTTCTTCATGCATAAGAAACCTGAATTCCAATAAAATCATGAATCAATAATGTAATTCAGTCTTTTTTTTCTACTTTTCACTGAAAAAAATGAAACATATCCAATTTCATAGAATAAATATCTATTTATTGTACTATTTCATTTCTTTTTTGCAAGAGTAGGTTAAATGAACTAATTTATTGATTTGAATCTCCATTTACAATAATCAACAATTTACCTTTAGAAAAAGGAAAATCTTCACGGAAACAAAACTGACATAATGCAGCTTGTAACATATATTTTTTCTCTATTATTACTCTCTCATTTCAATTTTCAACACAACTCTTATTAATCAAAAAATAATTACAATCTCACAGTTTTTCTTCTCCTTGCAAAATGATTTCCCTCAAAAACAATCAAACATCTGGTCTATCTATTTTTAAATCATAATTTTCTAATTTTTCATCTATTAATACTCTAGATTTTTTTAAATAATTTTTTATAGCTTGCATTAAGCTAATCACATCATTCGGAGAAGCAAGTTTACCCTTAATTTGTTCATTAACTTCAACCATTTTTTTATCCACTTCATCTTTAGAAATAAAAAGATTTAAAGAAAATCATTCAATATTAACTTTTATAATTTTTCAATCATATCATAAAAAATTTACATAGTCTCTACTAATCTGCATACAATTTCTTGCCAAATAGTCTAAAATATTTTTTTTTGTTCAGTTAAATATATCATACTTTAACCTACAAGGTTCATAAACATTATTTAATACTCAAAAGAGATCTACAGAAGGTTCAAAATTTGCGGGTTTTTCTCTCTGAAATTGATTACCAAGACCTTCAACATCCATCTTTAAAATGATATATATAAATTTAATTATTTTAATAAATAATTGATTTATATAAATTTATTATACTTTGTCAATACAAATTAACATTAATTAAAATCAAATTTAAATATTATAGTTCTTTTCTTGATTTTTTAATAAATACTAATAAATATATTCTAAGCTTTATAGTTTAACAATACTGTAAAAATGGCCACAAAAATAACTCCAGAAGATCGCGACTTAATCATAAAAATTGCAAAATTATTTTTAGATAGTCCATACATGTTTTGAGGTAATGGAGATTTACCATGAGATCCAACAGATTGTAGTAGATTTATCCAAGTTGTTTTGGAAAATGTTTGAATAACTGTCGAAAGAAATTCTGCAAAACAATGAGAACAATTTTCATCCACCTGAAATATGCATACAGATTTATCAAAAGCTGAAGTATGAGATTTAGTTTTTTTCAAAAACACTTACGAAACTGAAAATGAGATTACTCATGTAGGTTTCTACATGTGAAATAATGAAATGATAAACGCTTCATGAAAAAAAGTAAACATAAGTAAAATTGACAAATACTGGAAAGATCACTTTAAATGAGTATGAAAATTAACTCTATTCACCAAAGAATATAGCAAATCCAAAGCTACTAAAAATTACGAAAGATTGAGTAATAAAGAAGAAATAGAAAAAATCAGAATTTTAAAAGCAGTAAATGCTGTAATCGCTGTACTTACTACCACATGGTGAGATTTACCAGAAAAATATCAAAAGATAAGTGCAGATTACGCCAAAAAACTTAGAACTGATTACCCTGATGCAAGAAAATTAGAACCAGAACAAGCTAAAAAAGTATATCAAAGTGTGGTAGATATGCTTAGTTATGCTCGAAAATTCGCATGATGAACCGAACAAAAAAAATACGAAGAACTAAATAAACATCTAAGAAAAAATTTTTGATTAAAGTAAAGTATTGCCACATTACTCTTTTCTCTCTTGTTTTCTCCTCAATAAACTATCTTTATGTTTTTGTAACAAAGCTATTACCGATTCCAGATAAGGAAAACTTGTTGTAAGTATATATATTTCTAAATTTCTAATTTTAATGTTTAAATCAATAAGTCTTTCAAAATTAACTTCTGGATTTAAGTTATTAATTAATGAAATTCTTCTTTCGTACAATCTTTTAAGCTCTGATACCTCTGTAGAAATCCTTGGTCGATTTTCTCAATTTTTCAAAAAATATTCAGTAAATTTAAACGGCTGTTTTTCTGAAAATCTAATCTCATTTCACAATAATATATCAACCAAATTTCACAACTTATCCCCACCAAAATCTATTGGAATTACTTGATTTATATATTCATTAAAATCTTTCGGAAATTCGAGAGAATCGGAATTATGTTTATTATCATTATAATATTTACAAAAACTCTCGTAATAAGGCCTTTTCTTTATATTTTTACAAAAATCCGACAATAATTCTTTCATATCATTTTTTTGACTTTCATCTAAGCTACTTAAATCATTTACATTAAAAAAGTATTTAAAATAGTCTTTTAAGTAAGAATAGAAAGTTTGTGGTTGAATTTTTCTTACCACATCTTTACTTACATTTTTTTTAGAATTAAAAGTTATAGGTAATTTTCATTTCACATCTCGACATGAAAATCCAATAGTACTATCTTCACTCAAAATTACCATTTCTCAGCTTTTAATTTTATTTTTTTATTCTATGGACAAATTTTCCATAACACCATCAGGAAGTGATAATTCCTTAGGAATTTCTAGTGTTATAACTTTTTTTAATTCTTTTTTATTAATTTTTGTCGCTGTTCAATAACGTCTTAATATCCTAGAGAAAATAAAATCATTAAGTTCTTTTTGAGATATAATAAGATATTTATCACACACATTACTACCATTATTTATAAATTTTCAATTTTTACTTTTTGAAAGATCTATACAAAAATCTCCTTCTGAAAAAAGTTTTAACAAGTTAATAAGTTTTATACGTAAATTATTATCTCTTAAAACTGAATATAATGCAGAATCTACTGAAGCTGCTACAGCTCATAATTGTCCTGCTTCACCATTACTTATTTTACTTAAAGATGTTCCTTCTTTTTTATCCATATTTCATGTCATATTTTTACATAAAAATAATAAATAACATATTATATTCCTAATCCAAAAAAAAATCAAATAAATAATAACTTTTTAAAATTTATCAGAAATAAATATATAAATTTCTAAATACAATATTCAAAAAATATAAATTATATAAGTTTATACCTATAAAAATTTTTTCTATTGAAAAATCTAAAATCATGAGTATATAATTTTTTTACCCATTAATAAATCTATTATGAAATTAATCTTTGTAACTTGATGAGTAATTTCTGGTTTAGGTAAATGAATTACCGCAGCATCCATCGGTAGAATTTTAAAATCAGCATGATACAAAGTTACCATGTGAAAGATGGATCCATACTTACAAATAGATGCCTGAACAATGTCTCCATTCGAACATGGAGAAACTTTTGTTACAACGGATTGATTTGAAACAGATTTAGATTTGTGACATTACGAAAGATTCATCGATGAAGAACTGACTAAATATTCTAGCACTACAACCGGTCAGATTTATCTTTCTGTTATCAAAAAAGAAAGAAAATGAGAATATTTATGAAAAACAGTGCAAGTAATTCCGCATATAATAAACGAAGTAAAACACAGAGTCAGACAAATCGCTGAATGAAGTGATGTTGCAATTATTGAAATATGATGAACAGTTTGAGATATAGAATGACCTCATTTCATCGAAACTATGAGACAATTTAGATATGAACTTGGTAAAGATAGTGTATTATTCATACATGTAGCTCCAATCATCACAGTGACTACATCATGAGAAATGAAAACAAAGGCTATCCAGCATTCAATCATTAAACTTAGAGAACTTTGAATTCAAGCTGATATACTAATATGTAGAACTCCTAATCCGCTAGAACAATGACTCAAAGATAAATTATCAATGTTTTGCGATATAGAAAAAGATTGCATTATAGAAAATCTTGATCAAAACATTTATGAATTACCTTTATCATTCCAAAAACAATGACTAGATAAACTAATAATTAAAAGGTTATTCAACGAAGATAAATGATCAGATTTGAGTGAACGAGAAAATTTAGTAAACAAACTTAAAAATCCTGAATCAGAAATTACGATTTGAATTGCTGGAAAATATACACATTTAGATGACTCTTATATAAGCGTAGTTGAAGCTCTCAAACATGCATGAGCACACTACAATACTAGAATAAATATTGAATGGATTGATACAGAAAAATTCGAATCTGACTGACGAGAAAATGAATTTGCAAACCTATGTAATTGAAAAAATATTTCTGGAATCGTGGTACCATGATGATTCTGAAATAGATGAATTCAATGAATGATAAATATCGCAACTTTTTGTATGACAAAAAATATTCCATATTTATGACTTTGTTTAGGAATGCAAATCGCTACCATTGCTTTTGCAAGATCAGTTTGTAATCTTCCACAGGCAAATTCATGAGAATTTACTCCAGAGAATGAATTTAATGTGATTGATATAATGGAAGAACAAAGAACCATAACAGATAAATGATGAACTATGCGTTTATGATCCTATGATGCTATATTAAAACCTGATACAAAAGTTTGGAATCTATACAAAGAATCCAATCAGATTGATTTAGATAATAATTTAGTAAAGGAGAGACATAGACATAGATATGAAGTTAACCCAAAATTCCACGATATATTATCTGAAAACTGATTAATATTTTCATGATTATCTCCTAACTGAAAGTTAGTCGAATTTATAGAACTACCTAATCTAAAATATTTCGTAGCTACACAAGCTCATCCAGAATTTAAATCAAGACTTAATAGGCCTCACCCACTATTTCTATGACTTATAAATTCTATAATAAATCAATAAAAATGCAACACATCACACTAAACAACTCTATTCAAATGCCAATATTATGATTTTGAGTTTACAAAATAACTCAAGATGAAGCTAAAGACATAGTTTTAAACGCAATAAACACTGGATATAGACATATAGATACAGCTCAATACTATGAAAATGAAAGATGAGTCTGACAAGCCATTAAAGCATCATGAATCGACAGAAAAGAGTTTTTTGTAACTACGAAACTTATAACGAAAGGTTATGAAAATACTCTAAAAGGAATCGATATATCATTACAAAAATTATGATATGATTACTTTGATTTAATTTTGATTCATCGACCAAAGTGAGATAATATTAGTATTTACAAAGCGCTAGAAACAGCCTACAAACAGTGAAAATGTAGAGCTATCTGATTATCAAATTTTAACGAAGAACAATTTTTGGAAATTTATAATAACTGTGAAATCAAGCCAACAGTAAATCAAATTGAAACTCATATTATGTGGCAACAATGGAAAATACATAATTTCTTGGAGAAATATAACTGTATCCATGAATCCCGAAGTCCATTATGAGCTTGAAAATTCAAATTATTTGAAAATGAAGTTTTGATAAAAATTGCAGAAAAATATAATAAAACTGTTGCCCAAATCATGCTCAGATTTTTTATTCAGAATAATGTAATAGTTATTCCAAAAACAACTCACATAGAAAGAATGAAAGAAAATTTTGAAATTTTTGATTTTATATTAGACAATAACGATATTGAAAAAATTAAAACATTAGACCAAAAAATCTCATATACAAATCGACCTGAGGCTATGCTTAAGGAACAGAATTATTAATTTAACTAGCATTGACTTTATATAAACAATTCGTATATTATAGTTAATTTCACTATACATGAAATTATATTTTTTATTTGTTTTACATTTTTTATTATGAAAAAAACACTTTGACTTTTAGCTCTATTAGGAATCGGAGCTTTAACTTTAGCTGGATGTAACAAATCAGAAACTCCTGTAGAAAATTTAGATGAAAATACAGAAATAGCAAATCCTGCTGCTGTATACTGTGAAGAAAACAATGGAACTTTAAATCTTGAAGAATGACTTTGCATGTTCGATGATGGAAGTTATTGTGAAGAATGGTCTTACCAAAGATGAGAATGTCAACCAGGAGAAATTATTTACAACACAAATTCTGAAGAAGAAATAATTTCTGGAGAAGAAATAATTTCTGGAGAGATAATCGAAACTCCTGAAATTTCTGATGAAGAAATTGATACTAATAACGAAAATACAATTGAAGTAACTGAAAATGTTGAAGCAACTGAAAACGTTGAAGTTAATGCTGAAATGTAATCATAATTAACTTAAGAATCCTAAAAGACCTTAACCAGAAGGTCTTTTTTTTAATTTGATTTAACAATCAAAATAGATATCAAAAAATCAGATTTATATTTGTGTAAATTATGACTAATTGCTGGATATTTGACGACATTTATTGAGAAAATATTTATCAAGAATTAAAAGAGTTTCTCCCTCAACTCTCCTACCCTATTACGAAAAACATAGACAATCCAATTCCATATTTATCAGAAATTAATGATTGAGATTTTATTGTATTGGACAATTTTTTCTTTTGGGAGGGAAGAGAACAACCATTGTGAGATGATTTTCTTTGGCAATATTTAAAGCTAAATTATAATTGTAAGATTATCTGCATTTCCAACTATGGAGAGAAAAATATTCAGAAATTTCCACAATGGTATAAAGTATATTGTAAATGAGATATTATCTGATTTGCACCTACAAAAAGTTGTAATGATATTTATAAAATCCTAATATCATATAATCTACATTAGAAGAAAGATTTGACTTTGTTTTATTTTTATATACACACAAGTATATATAATAAAAAAACTATTAACAAAAAAATAATAAATACAATTTTTATTCCTTATTTTTCTTTTTATATACTATATAAAAAATCATGGAAAAACCCGCACAAAAATGCCTTGTTGATGTTTTATTAGGATTGCAATGGGGAGATGAGGGTAAAGGTAAAATTGTAGATGTTTTAACTCCCAATTATGATATCGTAACTCGTTTTCAAGGTGGGCCAAATGCTGGACATACTTTAGAATTTGATTGAGAAAAATATGTACTTCGTTCCATTCCTTCTGGAATATTCCAAGGTAACAAGATTAACATTATTGGTAACTGAGTAGTACTCGATCCACTTCTATTTATGACTGAAGCAAAAGAATTAGCTCAAAGTGGACATGATATAACTCAGCGTCTGTATATTTCGAAGAAAGCTCATCTTATAATGCCTACACACCGCTTACTAGACAAAGCAAATGAAGCAGCAAAAGGAAAAGCAAAGATTGGTACTACTTGAAAAGGAATTGGTCCAACTTATACAGATAAAGTAAGCCGTAATGGTCTACGTGTAGGTGATATTTTAGACAACTTCGAAGAAAAATATGAAGCTGCTAAAAAGCGTCATCTTGAAACTATTACAAGTTTAAATCTTCTTGCAATAGCTAAATGATGAGAACCTGTAAGTATTGATGGACTTGAAGAACTTGAAACTGAATGGATGGAAGGTATAAAATACCTTAAACAATTTAAATTCATCGATTCAGAACATATCATAAATAGTTACATTAATGAAGGTCAAAGCGTACTTTGTGAGGGAGCTCAATGATCATTGCTAGATGTTGATTTTGGTTCTTATCCTTTCGTTACATCATCAAATACTATTTGTGCATGAGCTTGTATCGGTCTCGGATTAGCTCCTAATAGAATTCGTGAAGTATTCGGTATTTTTAAGGCTTATTGTACTCGTGTAGGAGCTGGTCCATTTCCAACTGAACTATTTGATGAAACCGGTAATAAAATTCGTGATATTGGTCATGAATATGGTGCTGTAACAGGTCGTGAACGTCGCTGTGGTTGGATTGACCTCGTAGCTCTCAAGTATACTATAATGATTAACGGTGTTACACAACTTATAATGATGAAAAGCGATGTTCTTGACGGATTTGAAACGGTAAAAGCTTGTACTGCATACAAAATAAATGGTAATTTAGTCAAAGAATTTCCCTTCTCGATAGAAAAAGACGTAGTACCTCAATATGTTGAAATGAAATGACGAAATACTGACCTTTCTAAATGTAAATCAGAGGAAGATTTTCCTCAAGAATTTAAGGATTATATTGATTTCCTTGAGAAGGAACTTGAAACTCCTATCACAATCATTTCCGTTGGACCAAATCGTGATCAAACTATTATACGTAATAAATAAAAAACATATAAAAGACTATTTTAAACTTGCTATAGCCGTAATTTTGATTATTGTGAATAATAATATTTTAACTATTAATATTGTTTCTCAATGAAGAAATTATTTTTAATCTGACTTTTATCTACTTTCTGCCTTAGTCTAATAGGTTGTGGACAAAAAAACAATGAAATAGAAACACAAAATGATAGAGATACTGTTGTAGATGAAGAAACCAATAAAACTGAAGAATTCGTTTCATATTATGACAATTGAGCAATTAGAGAAGTGTGAATGTACATTGATGGAATGAAGGATTGAATTTGGATTACTTATGATGAGGGATGAAATGTTATTGAGATGAATGAATATCATAATTGAAAACTTGTACAAACTGAAGAAGAATCAAATATCTTATCAGTAAAAGAGGAAGATATTCTCAGCACAGATGAGCTCAAAAAACTCTGTGAAGAACAGCTAAAAGAAATTGAACCTAACAATCCTAAAACTACTTGGACTGAAGAAAAATTATTTATAAATACTTATGGGTTTAGATGATATACAGCAAGTGATTGAATGCATAATGGCTCTCACATTTATTGTAATATAACACTTGACTGACTTATCCTCACTGATTGATTTACTAGAGAGGCTACAATGGATGAGCTCCATTTATCAGATTTTGGTAATGCTTGATGACTTGGAAATAATTATCCAAATCTGAAAGAATATTACTGATTTGTAGGAAATATAATTTTGTGAAATATATATCAAACAACTTATATTACATGAAAGAATACAATGTACTTCGATAATTCTCGCTGAATTGCTTTGAAATTATGAGAAGAATTTGATTGAGGTTTAATTCGTGAA
>JAEEGL015302960.1_pt1 | contig 10302 bp, 7 predicted proteins | sample 9134231 | NCBI WGS metagenome assembly JAEEGL01 (sample SAMN16246548, study PRJNA631951) | gut metagenome | biome: gut microbiome; feature: rumen; material: fiber-attached | host: Bos | place: Iran: Karaj | collected 2018-10
TATTAATTGTCCCGCAGCGCTCGGCCTTTGGACGCTTGCTACCGAAGGGACGCAAGAAATGACGGAAATAGCAGAAATATAAACTGTAGGTTTAACAGTAGATTATGAAGATAACACAAGCGATATTAGATGACCTGACGGCCAAGGCCAAGGCATCGGAGAGGTTGAGGATGAACCTCGATCTCCGCAACAGTGCGGACGACCAGAGTCAGCGGATGCTGAATGCAATTGAACCAGAATCTGTAGTGCCTATACATCGCCATCAGAAGACATCAGAAACGGTGGTGTGTCTGAGAGGGCGTGTGGTGGAAGAGTACTATGATGAACTGGAGCGGATATGCACGGAGGCTATTGAGCTTTCACCAAATGGTCCTGTTGTTGCGCTAAACATTCCTGCAGGGCAGTGGCACACTTTACGTTCGCTAGAATCGGGTAGTGTGATTCTGGAGGTGAAGGATGGTATGTACGAACCGCTTGAGGAGGGGGATATAATGAAGTAGGGACTTCCACCCTCGCTCGCTTGGCTATGTCAAGAACCCTCATTGTCATTTCGAGCGCAGTCGAGAAATTCCCACAGAATGTTATAGATTTAGATATGATATGACACAAGTCTAAAGTTAGATTCCAGATACAATGGGATGAGATAATAATCTCGAAAGCCGGTCAGATTCTTCTGATTGGCTTTTGTCGTTTTTTAGAGGTACGAGTAATTCCAAATTTCGGTACTGGTATCGCGCTTGTATACAAAAAACATGGCAAAATTTGGAAGTTTCAAGGGAAAAGCGTATTTTTGCAGAAGAAAAATAATATTATAAAATAGATAAGATATGAAACTGAAAATCTGTAAAATCTTCCTAGCTTCTCCAAATGATACAAAGAAGGAGAGAAAAGCTGTTCGCGATATAGTTAATGAGTTGAATGTTTCACTCTGCCCAATGCTAAATATACATATTGATTTACTCTGCTGGGAAACAAGCACGTATCCCGGTATAGGAGAGGACTCACAAGATGTTATTAATCAACAAATGGGTGATGATTATGACATATTTATGGGATTAATGTGGAAAAAGTTTGGGACTAAAACAAAATCTGCTGATTCAGGAACAGAAGAAGAGTACAATAGAGCATTGGCTAACTACAAAAAAGGAAATGGTTGTAAAACTATCATGTTCTATTTCAGCAATGCTTCTCTGCCTCAGGATACCGATTTTGAACAATTCCAAAAAGTAAAAGCATTTAAGGAGAGAATCAGTAAAGATGGTGTGTACTATTTCTATTATAAAGATACATCATCATTAAAGAATGATCTTAGGCGTCATCTCTCAAAATGCTTACGCCAATTATATTCTGTTGCACCAGTTCTCCCTGATAGTAGTGAAGAGGTTGGCGCGCCTACTATTATTTCGGACGAAATGAATAGATTCTTAGAAGATGTTGGGGCATCCTTTACACATCCAAACGTTGACGAAATCCTGCTATCGGATATTTATGTGACGCCTATTCTCATAGATGTAAAAAAGCAAAACAGGAAAGTTGATGTTGAAGTGTTGTCAAGGGCAGTGGATATCGAAGGTATAAGATATTTTATTTCCGGTAATGAGGCATCTGGTAAATCAAGTTTGGCTAAATACTTATTTAGTACTTACTATAATCATGATTTGATACCAGTGTTGTTGAATGGTATGGACTTCAATAAGAATGTTAGAGTAGATTCCATTGTTACCATTGTTAATAAGAAGTTAAAGCAACAATATAGTAGTATTGGTAGACATCTGACATATAGCCTTAATAAAAACTTAGATTTCCTTTTAATTATTGATGATTTTGAGAAATCTGCCAAAGGTAATGCGAAGTTTTGGTCTCTATTAATGCATAACATTGAATCGTTATTTAAGCATGTTATAGTCTTATCGGATACTCAAATTGGATTGGTGGATATTTCTGAGAACCCGCCATTTGAGAATTATTATCGGTACGAGATTCTTCAGTTTGGTTCCAATAAAAGAGCTCAACTGATAAATAACTGGTACAAATTGGGTGTTAACGGACTCGAAATAGAAGATACTAATAGTCTTCTTAGAAAATGTGATGAAGCGAAGGCTAATGTGAATAGAATTCTTGGCAAGAATTATATTCCTTCTTTCCCATTCTTTATTCTTGGTATGCTGCAAGCGTTTGAAGCAATATCTGTTAATAATACCAATTATTCATTATATGGTTTTTACTATGAAAATCTTATCAATGATAGTTTGGGCAAGGCTGTTAATAATGTAAAAGATACCAATTTCTATTATAGCTTCTTGACAGAGTATTGTTTTTGGATGTTCAGCACAGAGGGGGCAAGTGTTGCTGTTGATCAAGAAGATTTTAAGACATATTATCTAGATTATTGTAAGCGCCATGCCATAGATGTTAAGAAAATGCCTTTTGGTAAGGTGAAAGGTTGTCTTATAGAAGCTGATATTATTGAAGATTCTGACCATGTCGTTAAAATTGCCCAGAAATATATCTATTATTTCTTCGTGGCAAAATTCATTAGTAATAATGTTGATAAGGATGATATTAAAGAATTGATAAGGAAACTGATTCAAAGAGCCTTTAGAAATGAATATGCTAGCATCATGATGTTCGTTACTCATCTGTCTAAAAATGAGTGGATTGTTGATGAACTGGTAGCTCATGCCAATACCATTTTTGGTGATGTTACACCATCTGAGATGGGTAAAGACCTTGATGTCATCAATAATCTTATTACAGAAATACCGAAACAGATAGTTGGTATTATTGACATACAAGATGAGCGTGAGAAACAATTAGAATTCGAAGCTTCAATTGAAGAAGAGGAAAAACAATTTGATCAAGAAAAATTGAATTACCAGCAGGTGGGGCTGGATGATGATATTTCAGAAATAGACATTATAGCGAAGTTGAATCTGGCTTTGAAAACGATAGATTTATTAGGTGAAATCGCAAAGAAATATTGGGGCGACCTGCTTGCAGAGCAGAAGTACGACCTTGTTCTTGCTTCATATAACTTAGGCCTTAGGTCTTTGCATCTTTATCTGGATATTATGGATAATAACAGGGAAGAATTAGTTAGTTTTATTAAAAGACAAGTAACTGACCGATATATTAACGAAAGAGTTACTACATGGGATGCAGATACAAATAAAGATGCTGTTAAAAAGGTTTCTGACGGATTATTGTTCAACTTGGCATTCTTGGCATCATGGGTGTTCTTGCGCAGGGTGTCAACTGCTGTGGGGTATGACAAACTTAATCTGACGTATGAAGAGATCCTTAGCAAGTTCAAGGCTAATTCATATAAGCTTATTGACTTGTCTATAGACCTTAATTATAGTGACATTGATATAGATAGAATAGAGCGTTACAAAAGAGAAATGAAAGGTAACCATTTGTGTGTGGTAATGCTCCGTGAACTCTCCATGTACCACCTAAATCTCTTTGAGGAAGGATACAGAAAGAGAGAGCGTTTGTTCCAGCTATTTGAGATAGAAGACAAGAAACAGAAAGAAATTTCTGCTTCTGTTGTGGAGAAAAGGAATAAGTAGAGATCAAAATTGAAAGGTATGGATACCATCCAGATACATCATGACATAATCATGCGTGCAGCAGGTAAAGCTGGCACAAGGATAGATGTGCAAGGTTATGCTGTAACAGACCATGACTCTTTGTATGCCGCTATCAATGGTATACAGGATTCACTGTCTTGTCAGGCTAAAGCCATTGAGGACATTGGTGGTAGGCTTAATGATGTGTATGAATATGGAATTGGTTTTCATGATTCTGTCAGTATCATATTTGTACCGCTGATAATTGCTCTATTTGCATTCACAATGCCGTTGTTGTTCCAAGTGATAACGCATATTAACAGCAAATATTCTTCGCAAGGTATCTCTGAGATGTTTGAAAGCTCACGTGCATATAAACTTTTCTGGCTTGTTTCTTTTGTTAGTATCAGCTATCTTTTCTTACTTGGGCTCTTGGCCCTTTCATTAAAAGAAGATTTGTATGGGAGTGTTATGAAATGGGCATACTGGATTAGCCTATTTGTGGCTGTAGCTTATGCGTTTGTAACACTGGTATTTGTTAGGACATGTATCAGATTTAATTCCCCAGTTAAATTGCTGGCTATGATAAGTGAGCAGTATCAAGCAGAATTGCGATACGATGACATAAAACTGACATTCAAGAAAATCGCAAGACTTCGTGATAAAGCGCAGTTTTGGAGGTCGAATGGATGGAAGTCGTTTAGAGAATATACTTTCCGCTCATTTAACCTCTTTCATCACTATCAAGCAAGAACAGACTATGGTAATAGACTAGTAGATATATGTAAGTATGCACTGAATACTCGAAATAATACGCTATTATTTTCGATAATGATGAAATTGGATGGTATTACTGCCTCAGAGAAGCATTCCGGGTTTATACCGCCCTCTTTCAATTTGAATAGTTATAAAGATACTAGTATATTGCCATTCGCAAAGGCTTTCTATGAAGGCATTATGGACTATTATTCCCATGCTGAGGAAAACCGGCAGTTTGAGGAATGGATTATTAGGAGAAAATTCTCAGCCTTTAAGGAAAGCAGATTCCCATGGGAGAGAGAATATGTTGATACCATTAAAACTGTGATCCAATCAGTTGAGGCGGGTCATCTTGGTTTATTTGAAAAGTATTTGGAGACATCAGGATTCCAGTATCTTTTCATTAAGGATCTTGCGAATAGAGCTTATGTTGAAGGCGCAGATGAGGCAAGTCAGAAGACTGTTGACAACAAAGTTAGGGAAACATGGGAGCGATTGAGCGATTTACACTTTATAATGAATGCTTATTTGTATTCACGAGGTTATTTAGAATTATTGCCTGCGTTGTTAGATGCAAAATATTATAGAACAGGACATCTATACGATATAGTGCCTCATGAAGTATTACTTCGTTATTTGCGATGCAAACGCGAATTCAGAAGTGATGGAGGCTATTGGCACTGGAATGTAAAAGATATTTTTGGCAGAGATAAGGTGGATGGAGAAATGCTCGAAAAGTTTGCGGCTGCTATGATACTTTTGAACTCTACAGTAAAGGTTGAAGGACCATTACATACTTCTAAAGAAAACTTGGAGGATATCGAAAAATACAAGAAAGTTCTTGTTAAGTATATGGAAGAGCAAAAGGATAATAAATATCTCCGAGAAAGATATCCATTCATCGAGAAAGTAAAATCTACAACAACGATAAACGGGTGTGCTAAACTCTTCAAGTCCAAGGGAACGGATATATTTGATGCAGATATCCCTGAAGTGCAAAAAGAGTTGTTAATAAACGACTTGCTCAATGTGTACCGAAACACGGGGTGGATGCCTAAAGGTTTGAAAGAAACGAAAGAAAAGGGCGTCGCGGAAAAGGATCAACTGCAAACCTATACAGTACTGATGAACAAGAACTTTGTTTGTCAGTATAACGAAGATGATTCCTTCTATATGCAACGTCATTATGAGATTGTATTTGAGCAGAGGGCTGTCTATATGATTTATTCAGCTATCAGTAAGATGAAACCGAAAAGAAGGAAAGTAAGAGCTGGAGATTTTGAATCCTTCATGAAAAAGTACACCAATGGAAAAAATGATGAGTATGTCATAATAGATACCGATTGCGATTTGGATATCTTGTTAGATATAGATAACCGCGATACATACGGAGGATGGGATTATAAGGGAGCAGAATACAAGAAATTATTTTTGGATGCAAGGGAATATTTGCGTGACGTGGATTTACCCATTATATTTAAGAATAGCCTCCTGATATTGCGAAAAGAAGATTACCCTTCGCTCTTAAAGAAAAGCGAGGATGTCATGCCACAAGTAATCATTGCTGATGAATCAAATAGAGATACCGGAAGGGCTGCTGTTAGAGTTACCGTAATACCAAATATGGAGATGCATTACTACAAGAATTCAAAAGTTCTTTGGGTGGAATTGACAAGATAAGGTAAAAAAGCCATGATTGACGGAAATAAGATGAGAACAAAATTTACAAAGATATGCATGTTCTCGATTAAAAAGGAGGGGCTACAGCTTGTGAAAAGGGTTGTGGCATTGCCTCCGTATTGTCGTGAAGATGAACTTAATGCATTTCTCAATTCTGCGAAGCGCGATTTGACTGCCAAAGACTTTCGGGATGCCGGGTTCGAAGAGTTGGTGGATGGAGAAAGAATGTCACCAGTTGGAGTTAGTTATACCAAGATGGGTGATGATGCCAAGTGCTATATTTATCGGGGTGACTTCCTCATGATAGACGATCATGTGGCCCAACTGCGTGCAAAGACGATTATCAATGATGAACGCTATCAAGACGTGTTTGAGTTCTGCTTGGATGATGACAAAGGTTCATACAGCGAACGTAGGGAAACTGATATTCAGAAGGGATTGGACACCTATAAGGAACTATATGAAAAGATAGGGGAGCGAATAAATAGCGTGGATTTTGGCGTTGAAAGAATTGATGATCATGTGTTGAAGGATGGAATATTAAGAAGTCTCGTTTGTATCTATGACCGGACGTTTATACAGATAACGATGAACCTGTCGAACAAAGGTCAGATAAGGTATTCGCCTGCTACATACTACGATGCGAAGTATAACATCAGCATGATACCTCTAGGCCACGGTGTTTTCAACTTTCTACATGATAACGGCAAGTATCAACATGAAGATTTCTTCCCAAAGGATTGGGACGAGAAACTTGACCGGGTCTTTCAGCTGCCTGCTGGTTTTGCGAAACAGCAGGAGGCGGTGAGGCGGAAAGTGAAGAAGCATTTCAAGATGGAAATCAGTGTGGATGATATTGCATACGACAGAATGAACGGCAGTTACTATCTGCGTAACGAAGTGAGTGACGAGATATTGAAGGCTTTCATTCCTGAACGTTCGACGGAACAATTTGTTGGTAAATATACCACGATGAGTACGCTGTTCGAAATTCTGAAGAGCGGAAAAATTAGGTTGAACTCGATTATCTCGATGAACGACAAGACCGAAACATCTTTCCTTTCGGACCTGACGAAAAACTATGATGAGCCTTCAGAAACCGCAGAACTGACAACGATAAGGGCCAATAGCACACTCATTATATCTTTCTCAACAAATACTGATAATCTGGATATGTGGAGATGGTATGGTGATGACGGCAAAGGCGTGTGCATGGTGTTTGAGCGGGATGTGGTGAAGGATGAAGACGTGATGTCGGTGGCATACGTGGATGCGGCATTGCAAAAGCAGATAGATAAGGTGAAGAGATTCCTAAGTGATTTGAAAAAGGAGGGAGTGGATTTCAGATTTCACCTGCTTGAGGACTACCGGCACTACATCAAACCGAAGGAGTATAAGCCTGAGGGCGAATGTAGGACGATAGTGAAGACGGGGCATCATGACGGATGGTTCGTACATAGCGAAAACGGTATTATGACACCCTATATAGAGGCTAAGCTAGTAAATGCGGTGAATTATGAGAAAGAAGGTGTTTTTCCGTATAAACTGATCAAGGTGATACTAGGTCCCAAGTTCAGGGAAGGAGCCATCAACAAGACACAGATCCGCATGATGTGCATGGAGAGAGGATGGTGGGATGTGGAGATTGTGGAAAGTGAGATAAAGAGTTATAGATAGAGACGTGACAAGGTGACAGGCACCGTGTCACCTGGATTTCATGACGGTCAATAAACGTAGGCCATCAAAGTTCGTGGATGAAGAACGCAGCATGAGGAACTGGTGGAAGCATCAGCAGAAACTTGTGAATGCTGGGGAGTTGAAGCCGGAGAGGATGGAGAAGTTTAAAGAGTTACTTGAGTTGGGAGAGAGGTATAAGAGGGTTAATCAATATGTTTGATTGAGTGCGGTGATAAAAAAAGGAATTCTTAGGAGTTTTTAGGATATTATTAATGCAAATTAACTGGGTTGATTTTCGTCACGACTCGGCCAAACAAACGAGTTAGATGGCGCTCGCTGCTCCGAAAATTGAGAATTTTGCGAATAACTTTTGAGAATTTTGTTTGGTAGAATTGAGAATTTTGTTTAACTTTGCCACCGAAGGTAGCGAGTACTGGCGGCACTTCAGCAATGAGCGAGCTCGCTGCCTTCGGTTTGCACAGTACTTGTCTGCATCGGTAGGCAGGGCTTTGTGCTTTTGTGTTAAAAGTGGTAAAAAGCGTTAATTATTCAACTTTAAGGTTGGAAAATTTGTAAATTTCGAAAGATAATTGTAATTTCGCAGTTGAAATATGTGAATGAATATGATTACAAAAGAAGAAATACAGAAATTCCTTGCCCAGTTTCATGAGAAGCTGAAGGTGTTTGGGATCATTTATCGAGATGACAGAGGAAAGAACCAGAAAACTCTTGATGAGCTAGAAATCGTACCTTCTTATAGAAGGGTGATTATCGAGAGTCTTGTGGTTGAGGACTATGTACAAGGCCCCGTGGTTGACGAGTTGAATAAGATGGGCGAGATGTGGGTCTTCGGCAAAGATGTGAAAGGGCGCGAAGTATATATCAAGATTATGCTAGGCGGAGTGGGGTGCCAAACTATTTGCATCTCTTTCCATATAGCTGAGCATGCTTTGAAATATCCATTTAAAATAGAGGAGGGTGCGAAATGAAGAGTCCGTTTACAGGTAAGGAGATGAAGCTGGTGTATGAGAAACGTACATCGAACTTCAGGGGTGAGCAGTTTGAGTTTGAGCATACTGCGTGGCTTTGTGAGGATACAGGTGAGCAGTTTACTACTGACGATAGTGATACAGCCGCCTTTGTTCAGGTGACTAACCAGTATAGGGCTAAGTATGGCATCCCTTATACTGATGAGATTATTGATGTAAGGAAGCGGTATGGTATCAGTGCTGCCAAGATGTCGCAGATATTGGGCATTGGTGTGAACCAGTACCGGCTGTATGAACAGGGTGAGGTACCAAGTGTATCGAACGGAAGGATGATTCGCTCGGTGATGAATCCGAAGGTGATGCTGGAGATGGTGGAGAGTTCGAAAAACGAGATGTCCAAGTCGGAATATGACAGGATTGTCAGCAAGGTGAAAGCTGTCATTGCAGAGAGCGAGGCATATAAATTGGAGCAATACGAGACGAAGAGATTATTTACGGTGCCTCGTGGGGCGGATAATGGCTATGCGCAAATATCGCTGGACAGGCTGAAAAACATTCTGCTTTACTTTATCGAGAAGAGCGATGGTGTGTTTTTTACGAAGATGAATAAGCTACTGTTTTATGCTGATTTCATGGCTTATCGTGTGACAGGAAAGGGCATGACGGGACTGGCATATAAGGCCATCGCCCACGGTCCGGTGCCTGTGAGATGGGATAGGATTTACAGTTTCTATGATGAAATAGACCAGGAGATTGTGCAGTTCTCGGATGGCAGGGAAGGAACAAAGCTGGTGTCGAAGTTGTCGCCGGACATGGCAGAGTTCAGTGATGATGAACTGAAGATTCTGGAATATGTGTCTCAGCGATTCAAGAATGAGACTCCGAAACAGATTTCGGAGACGAGTCATGAAGAGGAGGCTTGGAAGAAATATAAGGATAGCGATAAGCTGATCAGTTTTGAGATGGCGTTTACGCTGAAGGCAATATAAAGTTATTTTCGTTGGAAAAATTGAATATCCCTGTTTGGAATTTATTCAAGCAGGGATAATTTGTTCCATAATTCAACGAGTGAGGAAATAAAAAATCATGAAGATTACACAAGCGATATTAGATGACCTGACGGCCAAGGCCAAGGCATCGGAGAGGTTGAGGATGAACCTCGATCTCCGCAACAGTGCGGACGACCAGAGTCAGCGGATGCTGAATGCAATTGAACCAGAATCGGTGGTGCCCATACATCGCCATCAGAAGAGTTCTGAGACGGTGGTGTGTCTGAGAGGGCGTGTGGTGGAAGAGTACTATGATGAACTTGAACGTACTTGTACGGAGGCAATCGAACTTAGTCCTAATGGGCCGGTAGTAGCTATTAATATTCCAGCGGGTCAATGGCATACGGTAAGGGCATTGGAGAGTGGGACTGTCATCATAGAAATGAAGAATGGGGCGTATGAGCCACTTTCGGATGTGGATATACTCAAGTGAGATTCAGGTCAAGAATTTTAGAATTAGAGAAATATCTATTTTGATCGAACACGGATTACGCGGATAAAACGGATATTGAAAGGGGTATGGCAATTTTGCTCTTATGTGTTCTGGCCACAACGTAGGCCAAAGGACTATTATAA